>JAABUO010009656.1_pt1 | contig 10780 bp, 10 predicted proteins | sample 5559291 | NCBI WGS metagenome assembly JAABUO01 (sample SAMN10711878, study PRJNA513372) | rock metagenome | isolation source: Antarctica rocks | place: Antarctica: Victoria Land, Finger Mt sud
CTTGTTGAGCGTGGCGATGAGGGCGCCGCCGCTCTTGGCGCGGTAGATGTCCTCGTCGACGCCCTTGAACACCCCCTCGATCTGCTCGTCCAGCTCGGTGCGGTCGGTGATGATCAGCACGCGCGCGTCGGGACGATTCTCGCGTATCCACTTGGCTAGCCAGACCATGGTCAGGCTCTTGCCCGAGCCCTGCGTGTGCCAGATGATGCCGCCCTCGTGGCGGCGCACGAAGTCCTGCGCCGCGCGCACGCCGAAGTACTGGTTGTGGCGGCAGAGCTTCTTGACGCCTGCGTCGAACACCACGAAGTCGTGGATGATTTCCAGCAGGCGCGTCTTGTTGCACACCTCGCTCAACTGGCGGTCGAGCGGCGTCGCCCTCACCCCCCAACCCCCTCTCCCGCGTCAGGGAGAGGGGGGACGCCTATCGAGGCGGTCGCCTCCGTGTCTCGCCCCTCCCCGTGTGCGGGCACACCGCCCGACACGTCAGGACGACTCCCCTCTCCCGCGCGCGGGAGAGGGGTTGGGGGTGAGGGTCCGCCCTCTTCCTTCCACGTCAGGTAATACTTCTCCGGCGTCTCGATGGTCCCGTAGCGCAGCCCCTCCGTGTCGTTGCCGGCCATCACGAGTTGTAGGGTCGCGAAGAACGGCCGGATGAACTCTCTTTTCTGGTTGTCCAGGTTCTGGCGGATGCCCTCGGCCACCGACACGGTGGATCGCTTGAGTTCGAGCACACCCAGCGCGATGCCGTTGACGTAGAGCACGACGTCGGGGCGCTTGGTGTTGGCCCTGGCGTCGGCGCCCCTGACCGTCACCTCCTCGGCGACCGCGAAGTCGTTGTTTTCGGGATGCTTCCAGTCGACGAGCCAGACGGTCTGGGTGTTCTCGCTCACCTCGGCCTTGACCCCCAAGCCGTAGCGCAGCAGCTCGTAGACGGCGCGGTTGCGGTCGTAGAGGCTCTTGCTACTGTCGTTGGCGGCCTTATCGAGGGCGAACAGTGCCCGGTTGATCAGCGCCTCGTCGTGGCCCTGCGTGCAGCCACGCGCGCAGCAACTCCGGCTCGATATTGGCGTTGTCCGGTCGGTCGATCCAATTGCCCAGGTAGCGGTAGCCCAGCGTGTCGCGGAACAGCGCGACCACACGGTCCTGGGTCTTGCGCTCCCTCTGGCCGACAGTAGTCATACCCGAGTATCCTTCCTACGCTAGCGCTCGTCGTCCTTCTGCGTTGTATACCCGCGCCGACACCCCTTGTTGCGGAAAGGCCAGGCCCTCACGGTCTGTAAATAATCGGCCTGGCCTGCGACTGTGGTCGCATGGCAGCGTACGGGCACTGCCGTGCCGGGGGCAGGGCTTCCAGGCCGCCAGCCCGGCCGCTCAACTGACGTACGTTCACGCGCTAGGGGCGCCCGAGCAGGCCCCGTGCATCCTGCCCGTCCCGCCGAGCGTGTCCCGTGCATTTTCGTGCAACGCCACGGATATGCGCGCCGGGACCCATGTACCCCTCTCTACTCGCGGAGCGGTCTCTATTGTACGGCACGGGATGGCGCGCGTAAAGGAACACACAGTGGCGGGGGTGCACCTCATTATTGTGGAATGTAGCCTGCGACTGCGGTCGGATGGCAGCATACGCCGACTGCGGTCGGGATCGGGCGCGCGCCTGACACCGGGGGCACCGCAGTCCTGGCACCGCAAGTGCCCGTGCGCTGCTATCCGGGTGCCCCGCGTGCGGGGAGGGCAGTCGCAGGCTCCTACGCGCCCGATTTCACTATTTCGAGGTGCACCCCAGTGGCGGCGCAGGCGGGTGTACCCTGCGATTGTGATGGCGAGCGCCGTAAGCCTGGCCCTAAAGGACCATGGCAGGCTACGGACCCTGAAGGGTCTACTCGCATGCGCCGCGTTGCCTCCATGCGGCGCCTTTGGACGCCGTTCCCTGCCATGTCGCGCTCACAGCAGCCTGATCCTCCCGGTCAGCAATTCCTGCATCATGCCCTGCTTGAGCGCGCGGGTCTTCTCGCGCCGCACTTCCAGGGCGGCAATCTCGGCGTCCATGTCGGAGAGGACGGCGGCGATGGCGCGTTGTTCTTCGGGACAGGGGAGGTGCAGTTCCAACTGAGCAAGGTTCCTAGCACTGATATGGACTACGGCATCACCTTGTCCCATCCTCGCCTTTTGATCGGCAACGGATGGATGGTTCATCAGGTAGCCGAGGTACATTGAATCTTGATCGGTTGGCATGAACAGAACGATGTCGCTACCCGCATACGCCTCTTCGTCGCCGAGAAACGCGACACATTTCCCAATCTCCTCCGCCGTTTCACCAGAGCCAGCAAAGAGTAGCTCGCCCCTGTGTAGGCGCTGACTTTGTCTTGCCACCTGCGACGGGATAAAAGAATAGAATCCTTTAACATAGTCGTTGTGGCGGGTGTAGATCTCGCCGTATCTAATGCACGGCAGTCCGTCGGAGACCACCTCGTCTTTCCTGATGCCTTTGCCCTTGGAGAACGCGCCAACATCCCCCAACCGCTTTACCTCCCACTCCCCGCTAAACCCTAGCAGGCGTCGCTTGCCGGTGAGGAGTTGCTGCATGGCGGCCTGCTTGAGGTCGCGCTTCTTGGCGATGAGCGCGTCGAGCCTGGCGAGCAGGGCATCCACGTCCGAGAGGGCGGCGGCGATGGCGCATTGTTCCTTCAACAACGGGAACTGGATACTTAACCCGCCCAGGACACTTTGGTTGAGATTGATCATTGTCGAGCCAACGGAGGTACCTTCGATAGCTGATATCACCTCCGCACTCGAAAGTACTCGTTGCAGGTAATCTGGAGAGACTCCCTCGGCGCAACGAACGATCAGTGAACCAGTCCCGCAAAGCCAGCCCACTTGGTTTTCTTGCACTACCGCGCAGCGTCCCATGTCGCCATGCCTACCAATAACGATGTCCCCCGGTCTTAGGACTACAACGTTAGGTCGTCAAGACGTGTCGAGGAGACGGCGGAGGATACGTTTGCGATGGGAACGGTACGCGCCGTGGTTCTGACGCTGGGTGGCGCGCAGCAAGGCCAGGGCCCGCTGCGGGGTGAGCGTGGGCCGGGGCAGCGCGACCTGAAGCAAGGCGCGCACCTGGGGCACCGTCACGGCCGGGCTTTTTCCCCCAGGCGCAGGCGCGCCTGGACGAGGACGTGCTGTGCCAAGAAACTCAGGGTGACGTGATGATGCCAGCCGACCCAGCCCCGCACCTCGTAGTGGTCGAGGCCGACCTCGCCTTTGCACTCCTCGATGCCCCGTTCCACTGGCCAGCGCGCCGCCGTGCGTTGGGCCAGCGTGTCCTCCGAGAGGTCGGCGGGGGCGTTGGAGAGGAAGGCCGTGAGCGCGGCGTCGGGGCCGCGGCCGCGGCGCAGAACCACCCACACGTCGGGGCCGGGCAGGCGGTCGCGCACGGCCACCGCGCGCACGCAGGCGACCTCGGCCACCAGCGGCCCCTTGGCCCCCTCGTTCAGGACGTGCCGCCGCCAGGCCGTCGGCGGCAGGGCGGCGGCCAGCGCGCCCACCTCGACCGGGGTAGGGGCCGCCGCATCCACGCGTACCCGCGTGCGGGGACGCCCCTGCCCCGTCCCCACCGGCACGCCGGTCGGGGGGCGCTCCGTCCACACCCGCGTCGTGTGGGGGACCTCCGCCATGTACCACAGGCCCGCCGCCGCCAAGCGGTCGAGCAGGGCCGTGTCCCGCCCGAAGCCCTCGTCGCAGAGGGCCTAGCGCGCCGGCAGCTGCCCCCGCGCGCGCAGCCCCGCCACCATCTCCCCCGCCAGCTCCGGGCGCCTGCGGAACGCCACCTCGGGGGGCACTCCGCAGCGGGCGCGCCGGCCCGCGTCGGCGGGGGTGAACCACGTCTCCGGCAGGGAGAGCCGGCGATCTATCAACGTATAGCCGCGCGGGCTGGCGTAGCAGATGACCACGCCCGCCTGGCAATTGGCGCGCTTGCCCAGCGGCCCGCACCACGGCCGCGCCACGCCCACCGACTCCGTCCCTTGCGTGGGGAAGTCGCAGCCGTCGATGATGAACGCCCCCTCCGCCGCGTCGCCGAGCGTCTCCCCGACGTAGCCCTGGTGCGCGTGGAGCACGGCCTCGGCGTCCCAGGGGCTCTGCCCGATGAACTGTTGCAGCGCCTGCACGTCGCCGCCCACCACCGCATGGGCCAGCGGCTCGATCGTCTTGCGCTCCAGGTCGAGCAATTGGCCCTGCAAGTAGAGCAGCGCCGCGCGGCGCTGCTCGCTGCGCTGGAACAGGGGGGCGAAGCGGGCGTGGTAGGCCACCAGGTCGTCGGCGAGGCGCTCCACATCGCGCGGTGCCAGGTTGGGCGTGGGCGGTTGCGCCGACGGCGGCGCGACCAGGGGGGCGTAGGCGGCGATCATGGGCGATCCTCCTCCCCTCAGTCTACTCCACCTCTGCCCAAATCTAACGTTGTAGTACTAAGCTAGTTGCTCTAATTATACTTGCAACGGGTCAGGCGGGTCGTTGCCTCACAACTCTACCGTCTACCCGCGCGTACCCGCGCGATCCCCCACAAAACCCGTCGATTGGATCAATCCAGCGTGTCGCGCGGTGTTCGCGGCCATCGGTCGGTTCATAGAGTATGTATAGCAATGGAGAGAAGTTCAGCTAGTCGCCGTATAGCTCCCGCTCCATCCGCGCGCGCGTCGCGGGCCACTCGTCGTCAATGATCGAGTAATAGACACTATCCCTGCTACGCCCGTTTTGCACGACCATGTGCTTCCTGAGGACGCCCTCGCGCACGGCGCCGAGGCGCTCGATGGCGCGCTGCGAGCGCTCGTTGAGCAGGTCGGTCTTGAAGCAGACCCGCCGGCAGCCGATCGCCTCGAACAGGTGGCGCAGCAGCAGGTACTTGGACTCGCTGTTGATGGCCGTGCGCCGCCAGGCGTGGCCGAGCCAGGTGCCGCCGATCTCGACGGCGTAGTTGTCGGGCTGGATGTCCATCAGGCGCGTCGCGCCGGCGACCGTGCCCGTCGCCCGCTCGACGGTGGCGAACGGCAGTTTGGTCCCCTTCGCTCGGTTGGCCAGCGCCTGCTCGATCCAGCGGCGCATGGCGTCCGGCGCGCCGAGGTAGCTCGAGAAATGGCGCCAGATGTCGTCGTCGTCCGCGATGGCGTTCAGGCCCGCTTCGTGGCGCGGCTCCAGTGGCTCGAGCCGGACGAAGCGGCCTTCCAATACGAGGGGGACAATCGCTTCCATGCCTCTATTATCCTCTATTGTCCGAGCGTCATGCGCCGCCGGCGGGGATACGGCAGGGTCTGTGAAAAGTCACCCCCTCCGCCTCTTTCTCGCCCCCCTCCGCCCCCCTCCGAGGGGAACCTGGGGGGATGGCTCCCCCCAGACCCCCGCCAACCAGGGCGCGTGCGGATAGACGCCGCTCGAAAAGGGTATGGTCGGTGGCGCGTACGCCAACTACAGGGCGTGGGGGCGGACGGGCTCAGGGCAGCAGGGCCGTGGTGAGCGCGGCGCGCGCATCGGTGCGCGCGCCGAGCCAGCGCGCGTAGGCTTGCCACTGCGCGACCGAGAACACGCCATAGCGGCCCTGCGCGTCGTGATAAAGCGGACCCAGCGCGCGGATGCTCTCGGCGATCAACGACTGGCTCTTGGAGAGGACGCCCGGCGCGCCCAGCATGATGCGCGCGGCCTCGTCGGGATGCGCCGCCGCGTAGGCGTAGCCCTGGAAGGTGGCCTTCTGGAACAGCCGGAGCGTCGCCGTCTCGGAGCGTACTTGGTTGGCGCCGGTGGCGAAGACGAGCTCGTCGTAGGGCGGCACGCCGTAGCGGTCGACGCGCATCACGTTGACCTTGTGGCCCGACCGCTCCGCCTGCAGGGCCTCCCACGTCCAGAAGACGCCCTCGATGGCGTCCACGCGCCTGGTCAGCAGCGCCTGCAGGAGGTCGTAGTTGAGGGTCACGATCTTGACCGATGCCGGGGCGCCGCCGTCGCGGCGCACAATGGCGGGGATGTTTTTGTAGTCGCTCGCCACGCCGGCGACGCCGACCGTCTTACCTTGCAGCTGGCGCGGCCGCGCGATGCCCGAGCTCTTGAGCGTCATGATGCAGTTGAGCACCCCGTGCACGATCGCGGCCGTCGCCACCACGGGGATGTGGCTGGCGCGCGAGAGCAGCACGTCGGCCTCGTACGAGATGCCGATATCGCCGTTGCCGTGCGCGAGGAGCGGAAGGGCGTCGGTCGCGTTCGGCGGTACCTGCGCGTTGACTTCGAGACCGTAGCGCGCGTAGTAGCCCCTGGCCATGGCCACGTAGACGCCCGCGTGGTCGGAGTTGGGGTACCAGTCGAGCCAAAGCGTCACCGTCCGCGGCGGCCGTCCGCTGGGCGCGGAGCGCGCCGTAGTTCGGACGCCTAGAGATGGCGCGAGCGCGAGCAAAAGAGAGAGGGCGGCTGCCCACAACCCGGTTTTCATGCGTGATCCTTCCTGTCTGGGATTACTACTGTTGTCTCCTCACGACTCACGACTGACCCGGGTCCACGGGACGAGCAGCCATTCGAGGATGGCGACGAGGACGAAGCCGCCAAGTCCGAGCGCGGCCATGGTGACGACGAGCGCGAAGGCCTGCGGCTGCTGATATTGGTTCCTGGCTTGCATGAGGGCGAAGCCGAGGCCCGCCGTCGAGCCGACCCACTCGCTGTAGATGGCGGCGGCGGCGCTGTAGGTAATGGCCAGCTTGGCCCCCGTAAAGAAGCCGGGCAGCGCGGCCGGCAGGCGCGCCGTGCGCAGGATGTCCCAGCGCGAGGCGCCTAGGGTGCGCAATAGCCCGGGCAACTCGGGGTCGAGCGTCCGCAACCCGTCGTGGACGTTGACCGTTACGGCGAAGAATGAGTAGAGCACGACCACGACGACCCTGGGCGCCAGCCCGTAGCCGAGCAGCGCGATGAGCAGCGCGGCGATGGCGATGGTCGGCACGGCCTGCGACGCAATTAGCAGGGGATAGAGCCCGTTGCGCACGGCCCGCGAGGAGTCCATCGCGACGGCCAGCGCCACGCCGATGACGACGCACAGGACGAAGCCGGCGAGGGCCTCCTCGATCGTCGGCCCCAGGTTGGTCAGGATGGTCGCCTGCGTGGCGGGGTCCGCGAAGGCCGCGGCCACGTCGCCGGGGGATGGCAGCAGGGCTGTCTCCAGGTGGAAAATCCACACGGCGGCCTGCCACAGCCCGAGCGCCGCGAGGACGATGAGCACGGTGAGCAGCCATCCCAGCGCCCGCTCACGCCGCGCGGCCGGGGCGAGCGCCCCCCCGGCTCGCTCGCCCCTCCCCTCACGCCCCTCCGCGATCCGCGCGGCCGGGGCGTCGACTATGTTCACCTCTCCTCCTCTCTTCCGCCGGCGCGGACCGCGCGGACGGCGGCCAGGAGCTGGCCCTTCAGGCGCGCGAACTCCGGCGTGGCGATGACGTCTTCCCTGCGCGGCCGTGGGAGCGCGACCTCGAGCGCGGCCACGATGTGGCCCGGCCGCGCGCCCATCACGTAGACGCGGTCGGACAGGTACAAGGCCTCGTCCAGGTCGTGCGTGACCAGCAGGACCGTCGCGCCCAGCCGCCCCCACACCTGCAGCAGCCATCCTTGCAAGTCCAGGCGCGTCAGGGCGTCGAGGGCGCCGAACGGCTCGTCGAGCAGCAGGGCGCGCCGGCCGGTCAGGGCCGTGCGGGCCAGGGCGACGCGCTGGCGCATGCCGCCGGAGAGGGCCGCGGGCCACGCCTCATCGAAGCCGCCGACGCCGAACCCCTCGAGCAGGCGCGAGGCCTCCTCCCGCGCGCCGCGCCGCGGTACTCCGCGGTACTCCAGCGGCAGGGCCGCGTTGTCGACGACGGTGCGCCACGGCAACAGCATGTCGCGCTGCGGCATGTAGCCGCAGGCGGCCATGCGCGCGCGCGCCGGCATCGCCCCAATTCCATCCGGCGCGGGAGTTCCTATGCGGATGTACCCCTCGGAGGGCTCATCCAGCCCGGCGACGATGCGCAGGAGCGTGCTCTTGCCGCATCCGCTCGGGCCCACGAGGCTCACGAACTCGCCCGGCGCGACGGTGAGCTCGACCCCATCGAGCGCCCATACGGACGCGGTGCCGCGTCCGTAACGTTTGGTGACGCCCGCGATAGTGATGCCGGGGGGGCTGTTCGGCGCGTCTCGCGCCGCCGCCGCGCGCGCGGACCCCGCCACCGCGTCGAGCCCCTTTTCATGGCGAACGGTCGTGGCCCCGTTGCCGGATCTAAAAGCGAACATAGACCTTCCCCCTACCGGATGCAGGTCGCCCGCGAGGCGGTTGACGCCTCTACCAAGCGAAGCAGCCGGGCCTCGATTGTGGGCCCGACGGGGGCAAGGTATGGCCGGCGGCGTGAGAGGCGTGAGAGGGGTAGGGATCGCGCGCCCGTCCAAGGGAACTTTCCCTGCGCCGAAGGACGCGGCGGCGCAAAAAAGCACCGCTGAGTCCCCAGCGGCGCCACGATATGCAGATCATCTTCCCTAACGCGGGCATTATCCCGATCAGGTGCGACGGTCGGCGGCGTCCACTGGCCACCCTCTCAGCCCGGCTACCCGAGCTCCCGTAGGCGCGATATGTACTTAACAAATACTTCTATCTACTACCGTATCAGGGGCGCGGCTCGACGTCAACCTCGATCACATCGAGACATCGAGCGCAGGGCTCGTGAATTGTCGGACAGGCGTGCCCGTGTGTGCCCGTCCGCCCGCCCGTCCGCCCGCCCGCCCGCCCGCGCGCCGCGTGGTTGGCGGGGGTCTGGGGGGAGGCATCTCCCCAGGTTCCCCGTGCGCGGAGAACGGCGCGTTAACCCCGCCAGCCTGCGGAGAACGGCGCGTCAACCCCGCCAGCCTGCTGCCGCCTTCCCTAAAGATGGTAGCGATCGCCGGGCCGATTGTCGGCGTGCTGATGATTGTGGACCTCGTGTACGACGGGCTGCACTGACGATGGTCAGGGTGAGATACTGTGGTCAGAACGTGGGTTCTCAAAGGGGTGTTCATTAAGAACACCCCTTTACTCAAAGGGGTGACAGGCAGGATATGGCGAGCGAGGAGACGCGCCTGGATGCTGTGATCGAGCCGGTCGAGCAGAAGCTGATCGCGCTGACACAGGGCGGCGATGATGAAGTGGTGGCTGCGCGTACGGAGACATCCGAGATCTACCTGCCGGTGCGCCCGATCTGCGTCGCGCTCGGTGTGAGCTGGGCCACACAGCGCCGCAAGATCATAGCCGACGATGTGCTGATGGAGAGCGTGCGCACGCTGCGCGTCCAGACGCGCGGCGGCCCGCAAAACCTCGTCTGCATGGACGGCGAGGCGATCCCCCTGTGGCTCGCCGAGATTGAGCCGGATCGTGTCCGTGAAGAGCTCCGTGAGCGCCTGCGCTCCTATAAGCGGTGGGTCAAAAAGGTGGTCTACGACGCCTTCGCGCGCGAGACCGGCAGCGAGACGGCGCTGGGCGCATCACAGTCGATGACGCCAGCAACCCCCGATATGACCGCGCTCGCCCATATCGCACAGATGGCCGAGGCGATCGCGACGATGGCTCGGCAGCAGATGGCATTCGAGTCGCATGCTGAGACGCGCTTCACGTCGCTGGAAGCCCGGATGGTCGAGCACCAGGACCAGGTGATGGGCCGCCTCGACCAAGCCGCTGCCGTCGTGGGTGGCCTGTTGCGCCGCGTGAACGCGGTGGAGGGGCTGATGCAGAGCGATGAGACGATCAGCGAGGCGCGGGCCGCCGAGATCAGTACGCTCGTCCGGTCTATCGCGACTGAGATGGCCGAGCGAGACAAGGGCACGGGGGCCAAAGGGCGCAACCCCTACCAGGCGGTGTTCGCTGAACTCTACCGGCGCTTCCGTGTCTCTAGCTACCACAACATCCCGTTGCGGCGCTTCGGCGAGGTGATGGCCTGGCTCAGAGAGTACCAGGAGACGCTGGATGCGCATGGAGATGATAGTGCAGAGGCTGATAAAATGCTTTCGTGAAACATGTCTCCGCCCTCACCGTCATAGCAATCGTCGTCCTGCTCTTGAGTGGCGTGGTCGGCCCGCGCGTCTTCGCACAGGGGCCGGTCACGCCGCCGTCGCCCGCGCCCGCGCCCATGGGGCAGCTGCAAATAGAGGTGACCGGGGTCGAGCGCGCCCCGGCCCTGCCGGCGGCGACGCTGCCGGGGACGCCGGCGGCAGCCCCGGCCGATAGCCCCGTGGACCTGTTCGTGTACGTGAAGGTACGCTACAGCGGCGCGGACCCGCTGCACTTCTTCGCGGGCGATATAGGGTTGCGCGACGCCTCCGGCGTCGTGCAGTCCCCGCAGGCGTGCGACCTGTCCGGCAAGCTATCCTCGAAGCTCCTGATGTCTCCCCCACCCCCCGCTGGCCCCGCGACCGTGCGGGCCTGCCTGCACTACACCGTTTCGACGAGCGGCCTGGCGAGCCTGGCCCTGGAATACCTGTACACGGAGCAGGCGTCGCAGAGCGCCCCAGGCGTCCTCTACAGGGTACCGGTCGGCGTGCCCGCGGCGAAGATACCCGGCGCGCCCACCCCCCGCCGCGCCTACGCCACCGCGACGCGGCCGGCGCTGCGCCGGTACTTGCTCGACGAGGCGCTTGCAGGCGGATACATCGCGCTGAACCTGGACCCGCTGTACGCCGGCGGCGCGGACGCCACGGTCCCGGGGACGATCCGCGGGTACATCGCGGGCCAGGCCGCCAGGCTGGCGGCCGACCACCGGGCGTTCCTCGC
>JAABUO010009657.1_pt1 | contig 10779 bp, 6 predicted proteins | sample 5559291 | NCBI WGS metagenome assembly JAABUO01 (sample SAMN10711878, study PRJNA513372) | rock metagenome | isolation source: Antarctica rocks | place: Antarctica: Victoria Land, Finger Mt sud
TGAGCGTGGGCGCGGTCGCATCCATCGACGCCACCGATGTGCCGGCGCTGTTCGAGGGGGCAAAGTTCTATTCGCCGGCCGTCGGCGACGTCAACCGCTCCTCCCTGACCGCTTGGCTGACCGGACTGCTGGACCGGACCGGGCCGGTGGCGCTGCGGCGGACGGAAGCGGTCGATCCCGGCACCCCCTGCGTCAGCGTCTGTGTCATCGGGTCCGGGTCGGCGCTGGCCGACCTGCCACCCTCGGGTGACGAGTTCTCCGCGGCCGTGCGCCACCTCGAACGGCTGCAGGGCGTGCGGTTCGGTGCGGTCTACCCGCTGGCCGCCGCGACCGTCAGCGCGCTGGTCCCGGTGGTGGCCGCGGCCCAGCTCGGGGTGCCCCTGCTGGACGCGGACGGGATGGGCCGGACCTACGCCCTGATCCACCACACCGCCATGCAACTGGCCGGTGTCTCACCCACCCCGCTGGCCGTACACGGGCCCACCGGTGAGTCCGTGCTGATCGATACGCCCGCCGGGCCGCGGGCCGACCGGCTGCTCCGCGGCAATGTCGACGTGATGGGCGGGTGGGCGGCGCTGGCGGCCTACCCGACCACCGCCGGAGTGCTGCGCCGGGCGGCGCTGTCCGGCACCGTCTCCCGACTCATCAACGTGGGTCGGGTGCTGATGACCCGCAGTCATCCTGATCAGCTGTTCAGCCGGCTGGCTGCGATCACCGGATGCCGGCTGGTCGGGCGCGGCCGCATCGTGGAGTTGGAGCACCTGAGCCGGCCCATCGACTGGACCATCCCGGCCCACCCGTCCAGCCTGGTCATCGAGGAGAGCGGGGGACCGGCCCGGCAGTTGCGGATCGAACTGCGCAGCGAGATCGTGGCCGTCTTCGCCGATGGGGTCCTGGTCGCCGGGGCCCCCGATCTGCTCTGCCTGCTCGACCGGTCGCGAAAGGTCCTGGCCACCTTGGACAGCCTGCAACCGGGGGATCTGGTCGATGTGCTGGCCACCCCGGCCGATCCGGTCTGGTACTCGGCTCCGGGTCTGGCCATGGTCGGGCTGTCGTCCCAGGGCATTCCGCTGGATCATCCCGGGTACCGATGAGATCGCGACCGTCCACCCGCCCGCTGCTGCTCTCGGAGCTGGTTCGGCTGGACCCGTTGGCCTCGGCCCAGGCCCTGCACCTCCCGTCCACCCACCAGAGCGTGCACCAGGTGGTCCTGGCCGAGACGTTGGACCGGCTCCGCCGGACCCCGCCGCACAGCCTGGTCGTGCTGCACGCCGAGGCCGCCACCGGCGGCTGGTCGCTGGCTGCCGCGCTGCACCTGGCCTGGGAACGGAACCTGGCCGGGGTGGTGGTCACCCGGGCGGTGGCCGGTCCGTCCGGTGCCGAACTGGCTCGCCGGCTGAATCTGTGCCTGCTGGTCATCGATGCCGATCCGGTGGATGTGGCGCTCGCGCTGGCCGGTCAGGTCAGCACCCCGGACGCGGCCCGGGCGCTGCGTCAGGCGCTGTGCGCGGAGGAGTTGGCCGAGCAGCGGACCGTGCGTGGCGTGCTCGGCGTGCTCAACCGCGAACTCGAGGATTCACCGGTGGCACTGGTCCTCGCGGATGCGGTGCTGGCCGGACGGGCGGCGGCGTTGACCCAGGGCGCCGACACGGTCCGGGTCTCAGTCGAGGTCGGCGGGCCGGGCGGTCAGCCTGGGGCATGCCTGGTTGCGGCCATCCCCACCGCGGCCGCCGTCACCGTCCCCCAGGTGGAAACCGTGCTGCGGCTGGGCCGACCGGCTCTGCTGGCCGCCTGGGCCCGCACCCGGTTGAACGCCGCCGCGCAGGCCGCCGCCGAGTCGGCCGCCTTCGGACTCCTGCGCACCGTGGCCGAACCGTCACACCGGCCGGCCGGCGGGACCGGGGCGCCCGAGCCGATAGATCCACCGGCCTGGGGTGACGAGCTGGGCTGGCGGCTCGACGAGCACAACCTGGCCGTCTGGGTGACCCCGGTTCGGCCGGCCGGCCCGGCGGCCGAGGATCTGACCCACCTGGTCCGCCGGGCCTGGCAGCGGGGCCATCCCAGCTGGCCGCTGATCGCGCAGGACGACGGCTGGATCTCCTGGCAGAGCGACCCGGACCCGGAGCAGACCGGGCCGGTACGCCGGGCGCTCACCACTTTCCGGGACACGGCCGAGTCCCATCAATTGGTGGTCGGGGTGGGCCGGGCCCACCCGGGGGTGGCCGGCCTGTTCCGCTCGGTGGCCCAGGCCCGGCTGGCCGCGCACGTGGCCCGGCGCCGCGGGGCCGGCGCGATCCAGTGGTTCGACCAGGTCGGCGCGGCCGCCGCGCTGGCCTGGTTGCCGATCCCCGAGATCGCCGGCGTGGCCGAACTGGGCCTGCCCGAGTTGAGCACGGCCACCGACCGGGACGTGCTGGTGGACACCGTGCTGGCTGTCCTGGACCACGGTGGTTCGTTGATCGAGGCGGCGCACCGGCTCGGTGTGCACCGCAACACCGTGCTGGGCCGGCTGACCCGGGCCCGGTCGCTCGGGCTGCTCATCGACGATCCCGACCAGCGGTTGGCCGTCCACCTGCTCTGCTATGCGCTGGCCGCCGACCGTCGCTGAGCCGGCTACCGGTGGGAGGTGGGAGGTCGGCGGTCCAGGATGCGGCAGTACCTCGGTAATCCTGCAAGTGGCGCTTGCAAGATTAGCTGCCGGGTCCGAATCTCAGCCGCTCACTCGGGTCCGACCCCGTAACGGGCCTGCGCCATCTCGACGCTGACGAAGCGGTCGGCCACATCTGCCTGCACGTCGGCTGCCGTCCGCTCGACCGGGTCGCCGTAACCGCCACCGCCGCCGGTCGCGCACCGGATCACATCCCCGGCCCGGATGGCCATCCCGTTGGCCTTGAGCAGTCGACGTTCGTCCGGGCGGCCCGGATTGACCACTACGTCCGGACCGATCGCGTCCTGCCCGCCGAACAACCCCCACGCAGGTTGCCGGGATCGTTCGAACCACAGTGAGACCGACATGTCCGCCTGGGCCTCGTATTCACGGACGACTCCGTTGCCGCCCCGCCAGCGGCCGGCCCCGCCGGAATCCGGCCGGACCCGGTACTCGTTGATGCGCCAGGGGTATCGGGTCTCGACCACCTCGATCGGGATGTCCTTGAGCGACCCGTTGACATTGTTAATCAACGCACTTTCGCCGTCAGAACCCGACCAGGCGCCCCAGCCGCCCACGGTGGCCTCCAGGCTGACGAACTCCCGGTTCACCCGGGGGTCGACGCCGGCAGTCAGGATGATCATCGAGTCGCCGTGGCTGGCCCCGGCCACCCGGTCCGGCAGCACCGGGGCCAGCGCCCGGGCCACCATGTCGATGAGCAGACCCAGATGGGAGAAATACCACTGGCAGGCCGCCGGGGAGCGAGCGCCGAGCACCGAGCCGTCGCGGACCTGGGTGGTCATCGACCGGAACGAGCCGCCGTTGCCGGGCAGGTCCGGACTGACCAGCAGCTTGTAACCGACCCGTAGCGCGGAGACCGCCTGGGCGGCACCGCAGTTGACCGGGCCGAGCGTCTGGTCCGCCGATCCGGTCACGTCGAAATCGATGTCAGTGCCGGCCACAGTGATGGTCAGCCGGATCGGCACCGGGGTGTCCAGATCGATGCCGTCGTTGTCCAGTACACCTTCGGCCGCATAGACCCCGTCCGGGATGGCCGCGATGACGTCGCGTTCCAGGATCTCGGTCTGGGTGAAGATCTCGTCGCGGGCCTGCTCGAGAGTGTCCAGCCCGAATCGGACCACCAATTCTTGCAGCCGCTTCTCGCCCATCTTGATGCAGGCGATCATCGCGTGCATGTCGCCGGTGGTCGGGTAAGGGAAGCGGACGTTGGTGGTGATCAGGTCGATCAGGGCCTGCTGATCAGCACCACCGGACACCAACTTCTGCGGACCCATCCGTAGGCCCTCCTGGAAGATCGAGATCGAATCCATCGAGCCGCCAGGGTCTTTCGATCCGACGTCGATCCAGTGCGCCCGGGAGGCGGTGAAGCCGACCAGTTCGGTACCGACGAACACCGGCCCGAAAATCGTGATGTCGTTGAGATGGGTGCCACCCAGGTAAGAGTCGTTGAGGATCCAGATGTCACCGGGCGCCCAGACGCCGCGGCCGAACCGCTCCTCGGTGGCCAGCGTGCAGGTCTCCAGGTTGCCCAGGAAGATCGGCAGCCCGGCGGACTGCCCGAGCACCTGGTGCGCCGCATCCAACAGGGCGACCACGCAGTCACCGCACTCGTAGATGATCGGCGTGTAGGCGGATCGGATCAGGGTCGCGTTCATGTCCTCCGCGGCCGCGTTCAGGGCGTTGCGGATGATCTCGACGGTGACCGGGTCGATGCCCACGGTGGTCGTCATGCCGGGTTCCCTCCGTCGGTGCCGGTCACGACGTCGTCGTGGCGGGTGATGATTAGTGAGCCGATGTCGTCCAGGGCCACCGAATGACCGGGCGGCACCACCGTGGTCGCGGTCGCCTCGACGACGACGGCCGGCCCGTCGAACCGGTGGCCGACGAGCAGATCGTCGCGCTGGATGACCAGGGTGTCGAAAGAGCGGCCGCCGAAACGCACCGGCGATCTCCGGTGCGCGAATTCCGCATCCCGCGCGGCCGGCCAGTGCTGCGGAAGCGGCTGGCCCAGATCGCCGAAAGCGGTGGTGCGCAGCATGACGAACTCGATCGGGGCACCCAGATTGGCGTGCCCGTACCGGGCCTGGTGGGCCTGGGCGAATCGCTCGGCGATCAACTTGACGAATCCGGGCGCTTCCGGCTCGGCCGCATCGGTGAGCGGCACGGTCAAGGTGTACTCCTGGGCTGCGTAACGGATGTCGACGGCGTGGGTGGCGGTGCGCCGGTCGTCGGGCACGCTCTCGTGGGCCAGGGCGGCCAGCGCGACGCTTTCGACCCGGGCCAGGGTGGCGGCCATGTCGCTCGGGTCGAGATCCTCGTCGAGGTAGAAGTACGGCTCGGTGTAGTCCTGCCGGATTCGGGTCTGCAGCATCCCCCAGGCCGAAAACGCCCCGGGCAGCCGCGGCACGATGGTGGTGGAGATGCCCAGCTCCTGGGCCAGGAACGCGGCGTGCATCGGACCGGCGCCGCCGAAGGCGACCAGCGCGGAATCGCGGGGTTCGATGCCGCGGGACACGGTGATGGTTCGGATGGCCTGGGCCATGGTGGCGTTGGCCACGTCGCAGATCCCCTCGGCCATCGCCATCAGATCGAGATCGAACTCTTCGGCCAGCGCGCCCACCGCCCGCCGGGCCAGCGCCGGGTCCAGTGTCATCTGCCCGCCGGCAAAACCCTCCGCCTCGATGCGCCCGAGCATCAGGTTGGCGTCGGTCACGGTGGCCGCCGTACCGCCCCGGCCGTAGCAGGCCGGTCCGGGTCGGGCGCCGGCCGAGCGCGGGCCGACCCGCAGGCCGCCGGCCTCTGACCAGGCCATCGAGCCGCCGCCGGCCCCCACGGTGTGGATGTTGACCACGCTCATCAACATGGGCAGACCCTCTAGGCTGGCCTCCGCCGCGACATCGGGTTCACCGTCGACGATCAGCGAGACGTCGAACGAGGTGCCGCCCATGTCGACCCCGATCAGGTGCGGTCGGCCGGTCTGGCGGGACAGCTCGGCGCCGGCGATCGCCCCGCCCACCGGCCCGGACAGCAGGGTCTGCAGCGGTCGGGCCCGGGCCGATGCCGCGGTGACGATCCCGCCCGAGGACTGCATGACGTGCAACGGCGCGGTCAGCTGCCGCCGGTCCAACTCCTGTTCCAACTCGGCCAGATAGCGGCGCACCACCGGTCCGGTGTAGGCCTCGAGCACCGCGGAGGAGGTTCGCTCGTACTCGCGCCATTGCTTGGCCGCCTCGTGCGAGAGCGAAACGGTGAAATCGGCACCGAGCTCGTCGACCAGGATGGCCCGGGCGGCCAATTCGTGGGCGGGATCGAGGTAGCTGAACAGGAACGCCACCGCGACTGCGCCGTAGCCGCCGTCCCGGGCGGTGCGGGCCGCGTCCCGGACCGCCTGCTCGTCCAGCGGCGTCAGCTCGATGCCGTCGGCGGCCAGCCGGCCGCCGATGCCGATCACGTCGCGGGGACGCACCAGCGGGGTCGGTTTACGGTAGTGCAGGTCGTACAGCCGGGTCCGCGGACCCCGGGCGATGTGGTAGCTGTCCTGCACTCCCGCGGTGGCCAGCAGCAGGACAGGGGCACCGCTACGTTGCAAGAAGGCGTTGAGCCCCTGGGTGGTTCCGTGAACCAGGAAACCGATCTCGCCCGGGTCATCGACCACGGAATCGAGACCGGCCAGCACTCCCTCGCTCAGCCGGCCCGGAGTCGTCGAGGCCTTGCCGGCCCGGAACGTCCCCTCCTGCTCGTCGTAGGTGACCACATCGGTGAATGTGCCGCCGATGTCCATCGCCACTCGGTACCGGGCCACTGTGCTCCCCTGAAGATCGTCGTCCTGAAGGGCAAAGTTAGGACGGGAGATCCGGTCGGCAATGTGCGGGCGGCCCAGCGGCGGGGTACACCCGGGTGCGCCGCGCACCCGGGCCGCCCGAGCCCTGAGCCCTCAGCCCGCCGCGCGGTGCAGCCGGACGGCCGCGTTGATCAACCCGACGTGGCTGTAGGCCTGGGGGAAGTTGCCGAGCAGCTGGCCGGCGGTCGGGTCGTACTCCTCGCTGAGCAGGCCGAGATCGTTGGCCAGCGCGAGCACCCCGTCGAACAGTTCGCCGGCCTGATCGACCCGGCCCGCGTCGGCCAGCGCCTCGACCAACCAGAACGAGCAGGCCAGGAACGCGCCCTCGCCCTGGCTGAAGCCGTCGGGGCCGTCGGTCGAGTAGCGCCGCACCAGCACCCCGTCGGCCAGTTCCCGGCGGACCGCGTCGATGGTGCCGAGCACCCGGGGATCGTCGCCGGGCAGGAAGCCGATCTTGGACATCAGCAGGGTGGAGGCGTCAAGCTCGGTGGAGCCGTAGAACTGGGTGAAGGTGTTCCGCTTCTCGTCGAAGCCCCGGGTGCACACCTGGTCGTGGATCTCGTCGGCGATCTGCTGCCAGCGCTGCGCATCTCCGTCGCCCTTGCCCTCCCGCACGGCCCGGGCCATCCGGTCGAACGCCACCCAGGCCTGCATCTTCGAGTAGACGAAATGCTGCTGCTCGCCACGGGTCTCCCAGACCCCCTCATCGGGTTCGGTCCAGATCTCGGCCAGCCGGTCCAGCAACTCCACCTGCATCCGCCAGGTCGGGTGGCCGTCGCGGATGTCGTAGTCACGGGCCAGGCTCAGCGAGCCCAGCACTTCGCCCCAAACGTCCAGCTGGAATTGTCCGGCCGCCCCGTTGCCGATTCGCACCGGGGTCGACCCGGCGAAACCGGCCAGCCAACCGGCCGTCCACTCCGGCATCCGCCGCCCGCCGCGCAGGGTGTACATCGGTTGCAGGTCACCGGGGTCGCCGGCCGCCGCCCGCAACAGCCAGTGCCGCCATTCCGCCGCCTCGTGCGAATAGCCGCACGCCAGCAGGGCCTGCAGCGAGAAGGTGGCATCCCGCAGCCAGCAGAACCGGTAGTCCCAGTTCCGTTCACCGCCCACCAGTTCGGGTAGCGATGTGGTCGGCGCGGCCAGGATGCCGCCGGTGGGACGGTAGGTTAACACCTTCAGGACCATCAGTGACCGCCGGACCAGATCGGCCCGCGGACCTTCGTAGCGACACCGGCCGATCCACTCCGCCCAGAAATCTTTTGTCCGGGTCAGCGCGTCGGCCGGATCGGCCTGGCTGGGTTCGTTCACCCAGGACGGCGCCCAGGTGAGCACGAACGGCACCCGGTCGCCGGCGGTCACGGTGAAATCCGAGACGGTCGCGTAGTCCGCGCTGTCCAGCGGGACGTCGGTGCGTAACCACACGGCGTCGGGGCCGGCCACCGCGACCAGATAGCCGTCCGGGTGCCGGAGCCAGGGCACGATGTGGCCGTAGTCGAAGCGGAACCGCACCGTCGAGCGCATGTCCACCGACCCGCTGAGCCCCTCGACGATCCGGACCACCTCGGTGCGCCCCTCCCGCATCGGCATGAAGTCGATGACCCGAACCGAGCCGGTCGACGTCGACCAGGTGGATTCCAGCACCATCGAGTCGTCGTGGTAGCGCCGCTCGTCGGCGTCGCCGGCCCCGGCCGGGGCGATCCGCCAGTGCCCGTTCTCCTGATCCCCGACCAGCCGGGCGAAGCAGGCCGGCGAATCGAAATCGGGCAGGCACAGCCAGTCCAGCGAGCCGTTGCGGTGGATCAGGCCCACGGTGTGCAGGTCCCCGATGACGGCGTAGTCGGCGATGTGGGCCGGCGGCGGCAGGGGCGGGCCGGCCGTCGCGGCCGCGGTCGTGTTCACCCGCCCATTCTCCCGGTCGGACCGGCCCATCCTTCCCCTCCGATCGGCCCACTGTTCTCCCCCCATCGGCGGCGATGGGCGACAATGGACGGATGGAGGGAAGGTCCGATCCAGACGTCCGGGTCGTCGTCGACGAGGACGGAGTGATCCGACTCGACTGGACGGCGGGTATCACCATCACCGAGCAGGCCGCCCAGCGGGCCGCGGACTACGTCAACGAGCTCAGCGCGGACCGGCGCCGGCCGATGATCGTGAACATGGCCGAGACCGCGGCGGTGACCAGAGCGGCTCGCACGGTATTCCTCAAGGCGGGCGCGGCGTCGATGATCGCGTTGCTAGGCCGTTCCCCGGTCGACCGGGTGATCGCCAACTTCATCCTCGGGGTGAGCAACCTGCCCTGCCCGACCCGGTTCTTCACCGGCGAGACCGCCGCTCGGGCCTGGATCGCGCAGCAGTCCGGATGACCGCTTCGGACGAACGACTCGACCGGCTGGTCGATCTCGTGGTCGAACTGGCCTCCGGCGATCTGGACGTGCGCGGTGTGCCATCCCCGGCCCGCGACACCATCGACGCGGTCACCACCGGTTTCAACCTGATGGCCGACGAGCTGCAACAGATGTACGCCGACCTGGAGAGCCGGGTGGCCGAACGGACCGCCGAACTCTCCGCCGTACATCTCGAACTGGAACGGCTGGCCCTCTCGGACGCACTGACCGGGCTGGCCAATCGGGCCATGCTGGCCCAGCGGCTCGACGCGGCCATCGCCGCCGCCGATCCGGACCACCAGCCCCCGTCGGTGGTGCTGCTGGACCTGGACGATTTCAAGGCCATCAACGACAGCCTCGGCCACGCCACCGGCGACGAGGTGCTGCGGGTCATCGCCGGGCGGCTGCACTCGGTGGTCCGGGAGACCGACACGGTGGCCCGCCTGGGCGGCGACGAATTCGCGGTGGTGCTGCCGGCGGCCTCCCGGGAACAGGCGGTGGGGATCGCCGAGCGGGCGCTGACCGTGCTGGGCACGCCGATCGCCTTGCCCGACCGCGAACTGTCGCTGCGGGCCAGCATCGGGGTGCGGCTGGGCGGCCCCGACCTCAGTGCCGAGGAACTTCTGCGCGACGCCGACACGGCCATGTACCAGGCCAAGGGGCTGGGCAAGGGGAATGTCGCGGTCTTCGAGGCCGAGATGCACGCCGAGTCGGCGTTCCGGATGCGGGTGGGCTCCGACCTGGCCTCGGCCCTGGCCACCGGCGACATCACGGTGCACTACCAGCCGATCGTCGCGCTGGCCGACCGATCGGTGATCGGCGCGGAGGCGCTGCTGCGCTGGCAGCACCCGGAACTGGGGATGTTGGACCCGCGGGTGGTGGTGGACATCGCCGAGCGCAGCGGGCGGATCGTCGATCTCGACGAGTGGGTGCTGGCCGAGGCCATGGGTGCGGTGCGCCGCTGGTCGCCGGAGCTGCGCGATCGGTCCTTCGCGGTGCACGTCAACCTGTCCGCGCTGCACCTGCGCCGCGACGGTCTGCTGGCCACGGTCAGCCGGATCCTGGCCGCCGTCGGGGTACCGGCGAGCCGGCTGGCGCTGGAGGTCTCCGAGTCCGCGCTGATGAAGGGAAGCGAACGCGGCCTGGCCGAACTCGAGCAACTGCGCGCGGCCGGCGTGCGCATGCACCTGGACGACTTCGGTACCGGATACTCCTCGATCGCGCAGCTGCGGCGACTGCCGTTGGATGCGGTGAAGGTGGACCGCTCGCTGGTCGGCGCGGTGAGTACGACCCAGGGCGACCGGGGGTTCCTGGCCGCCGTCCTGGCCCTGATCGAGGCGGTCGGATTGCGCACCATCGTCAAGGGCGTGCGGACCGCCGAGCAGGCCGCGATCCTGGCGGACATGGGAGTGGCATTCGGGCAGGGATACCATTTCGGACGCGCCGTACCCGAGTCCGCATTCGGTGCCCTGCTGCGGCTAGGCGTGGGTTCCGGGTCCGACGAAAAGGTGGTATCACCGTGAAGTCACCCGGCCGAGCCGGTCAGCTGTTGCTGCTGCCCAGGGTGATCGCGTTGGCTGCCCGCGCCCCCCGCGACCCGGCCATCGCCTGGCGCCGATACTGGTCCGGGGTGCAGCGCACCGGCGACGACGGTGATGTGTTGTGGGACCGCAGCGGAACCGACGAACTCGACCGGTACCGCGAGTTGGTGCGACGTCACCTTCCGCCCGGGCCGGTACTGGTCGACCTGGGCTGTGGGAACGGCCGGTTCACCCGCGGCCTGGCGTCGCCCGGCCGACGGGTGGTCGGGGTGGATCTGGCCGAGGCGGCCATCGACCGGGCGCGCACCGAATTGCTCGAGCAGCCCGGCGCCACCCCGGTCGAGT
>JAABUO010009660.1_pt1 | contig 10775 bp, 12 predicted proteins | sample 5559291 | NCBI WGS metagenome assembly JAABUO01 (sample SAMN10711878, study PRJNA513372) | rock metagenome | isolation source: Antarctica rocks | place: Antarctica: Victoria Land, Finger Mt sud
ACACACTTTGCAAGGGCAGCGAGTGCATGATCTGTTGATCCAATGGGAGCTGTACAGTTAACACTACACTTTCGTGCTATTGGCTTCATACCTATGATTTGTCCCCAATGGGATTGCCGAGGTCAGTGGGCGACGCTTGCCATCAGGTGCAGCAGCGAACTATACAGGCATATATGGGCAAGCCGCTTTCATTCAATGCTATTCACGCCCATCAGTCTAATACTTTTACAAGGGACTGCTTCATGTGTCCATCATATACCATTTGCATCCCAATACGAGTTGTACATAACAACTGAGCAGCTGTTGTCGACTGTCAAGGAGCCACACTCAATGCAAAAGAATACTCAGTACCATTGCAACTGTATCGACCTCACTTTTTGCCAAAGCTGAAGATGTTCTTCAAAGCCCTGTAAACAGAGAACGGATTTTGGACCACTGTGCATCACTGGCATTGCTTTGAGGGATGAATTGAACACAGGCACCTTGGGTTTGGAAACGAGCAATGTTGCTGAGCAACACCATGGCAGCTGATCCATTGAGGTGCACACATTGCCAGTGACTCAGCAATGCGTGCTTATCACTATCACTAAAGAGCTGGGGCTACTTACGAAAAGTTGAAAACAGGCTCATCATACTGGTCGACCATCGTCTGAAACCTCTCATTCTTCCGTAGGTTGTCTAGGTTTGGGTCAGATCGGATTTTGCCAAACTGCTCAAACCCTGCTCGCATTGCAGCATCAAGTGCGTCTAATCCTGCATCTATCTGCAGCAATGACAAAGCTGACATCAGAGCTCACAGTCTCTCTCCTCAGCTGACATTGACTGCCACACACTGTGACAGTCAGCAGACCACTGTGCATGTTTTGCGTGTTGCAGCGTGCAGACACAGATCAGAAGACGCAGCTTCAATGAGTGGAGAGTCGTTTGCTAAACAACTATGTCAGAGGGTTGCATGGACTTCAGAAGTGCACACATGCTGAGTTTCAAGTGTCAGCAACAGAGGTGACAAGCATGAAACTTGCTACCAGGGTCAGCAGGCACAAAGCAGCAGGAGCTGTTGACCTGGTTCATGGCTGAGTAGCAGCATGAGATGTTGTATTGTGTGACACGGTATATTTGTGTGACACGGGAGAAGTCATCACCGACATAGTTGGGAGGCTCCATGCCCAGAACTTCTTCAAAATCAACAAGGGCCTGCAAAAAGGCAGTACACAGGAATACGTCGATAGGCACAAACATAGGCATGTAAGCATAAGTCATGTGCATTATTATTGCTATGTACAAAGGCCAGACAGAGCAAGAAGCAGCTGTTCAGAAACAGTGACAAGTAGCTGCTCACGGTCATGAACTTTGGAAGTGAGCCACAGTGAGCACTGAACTGAGCTTGGTGTGCATTCACACCTCAGAAATCTTCTTCAGCAAGAGCTGCAAAGTTCTGAAGCTCAGCATGTAGGCGCTATATAGCGGTGACTGCTGAAGCAACTCACCCCTTCTATGTCTTTTTTAGCAAACTTTTCCAGGGCATCGTCAAACATCTCACGCCTCTTGCGCTCGTTTTCCTTTTTGGAGATGTAGTTCTTGGTCTGCATCTCGCGGGTGCCTTCGCCATAGTCACCGCCAGATCGCTCCTGCTTGAACTGCTTTGAGAACTCTGTCGCTGCTTCCTGTACAGCCATGATGTTGCTACAGTGAGCCAATGCTTGAACTGCTTTGAAAACTCTGTCGCTGCTGCCTGTACAGCCATGATGTTGCTATAGTGAGCCAAGCTTGAACTGCTTTGAGAACTCTGTCGCTGCTTCCTGTACAGCCATGACGTTGCTACTGCGAGCCAAGCTTGCAAGGCCTTAACTATGGACCAACACCTGATGTCATGAAAGGGTGTGCCCACAGGCCAAGCTTGAGCTGTTGGCCACAAACTGACACCTGCCTGGTTTGTTGAGATCAGCAATGGGACCCTTCACATGTTGAGATCAGCAACAGGACCCTCTCGCAAGCTTGTCCTTGACGGAATGTGTTAATGCTGTGTGTGCAGCTTACGTCCATGCTCAATGTACAGATGAGGACAAGCAGTCGTCAAGTCAACGAAGATGTGCATGCACTCAAAGCCCTTGCAGGCAGTTGCTGTATGGCGCCTCAGTCACCAGCCACAAGTACAATGGCAATGATGCAACGTTTCGGCAGACCAGTGGCAGTACAGGAGCCATATAAGCAATCATTGCACAGGCGTCTGTCAGATGCACAGACTGTCTGAGGCTGACTCACTTGCATGACACTTGTGTCACCGCCATTGCTTTGCAGCTTCATGTAGACCTGGCCATTCCTAGTCTTGATTGCATACATGACCTGGCCATAGTTGATGGCATCCCAAATGTCATTGCCAAATGACGCACTGACTTTGACAATCTTGTCTCCGGGCTACAGCGCAGCAAGCACATATGTAAGCACACTTGCAGATAAGCTTATGATTGTCGTCAAAAATGTGATGACCACACCATGTGCAGCATGATATCCCTAATTTGGATGATAATACAGCATGGGGCAGAAGAACTGCTGTGTCATAGGGTGGTAGAAGAAGCTTATTACCTGCACATTGTCATCTGTGTTGCCCAATCTTGGATCGGATCTTGTAACGTATGCACCGCCATCACTGCCTCGCGCAAAACGAATTCCCAGTGGCTTCACAAGCTCCACCTGTACTCAGACACTTGCCTCTCAAAACTGTCTAGCTAATCTAGCTAATTATGACTAAGATCTATTACATAAGCTGCAGGCAATTTATGCCTGACCTGTACAGGCGTAGAGCATGAAACTGTGTGTAAAGCTGCTACACAAGCCAATGCGTTGTAACAAACTTACCAGCACATGATCTGGTGAAAATGATGGCAGAAGCGATATCTCACCTCATATTCTTCTCCTTTTGGTAGACCCTGTTCAGCTGGATCCTCTGTTGCTGCCTCCTCACTCTTCACCTCAGTTGCCTTGCGTACGTGAGATCGTCTGCCAGCCGCCTGTACAAATTGCTGGAGTGAGACGATGAAGGAACATCGGTTAGGACCAGCAACTACACTGCCTGTGGCACTCTAGCAGCTTACTTTGCTTGATGTCTTGGCAGTAAAAGGTGCCTGTCTGCTTGATGAACATCTGCAATGTTGGACAAGCAAGTTGCAGCCGTGCAGTCGCACTTACAAGCGAATTAAGTGATCTCACAAGGCGAGGCTTACCTTGACAAGGCACATGTTCGGGGCCGACACGGCCGTCCGAGTGCTGGAACAGCTTTGCATTCAGGGCATGTGGGTAGCTGTGTAAGGAGCAGATTTTGCATGACGCAATACGTTAGAAACAAAGTCTACACGGTTGCAGATGGGTGTCGGGTGTGCAACAAAATTGTACAATCTCTAGCAAGGTAGAAGCTAATCGCAAGCAGGCGATGACAACTAGGTGAATCCTCGTACGAGAGGAAATCTCTAGCGCTAGACTTTTTACCTCAACCAGGGAATTTCTCCACAACCGGGTTGACCAGATTCCATGGCGTATAACGGAGTGCGTGAGTGAGCGAGCCGCACGGAGTTTGCTCATCAGACTGATGTGATGTAGCCTCTTTTAGTCCATTGACCGTGCGGACTCAAATTCCTGGTTCTGATGAGGTGCTTTACGAGGTGCAGCAACCTGACTACAGTCTTGGGGAACGGTTAGCTTGAGGTCTTTGCAATACCTTCTTCAGCAGGTTTGCATCTGCTGCTCTACTTGAGACAGGTTGCGGTGAGGACCGTGGTTGTCTCTTGGCATGCGTGCGCAAACAAAACAACCGTGACAGCTTGTGCAGAGCATGAGCGAAATCACTGTCAAGATACGGCGAGGCCAAAAGGACTTGACTGTTGTGCAATATGAGAGTCCTCTAAGTGTTGCACAAGCAAAGCAAGCACTTCTTGAGGAAAACCCAGGCTGGATTGGCGCTCTGCAAGAAGAAGGTAGCTCAAAACGAATGGGCGGTGACCAGCAGTTGAAGCCTGGATTTTCTTACATTCTTTTACTGCAACATCAAGCTGGTGAGAGCTGTTTGCTCCTTGTTGTTTTCTTGACTAATGGCATGTGAAGATGGAATGCAGTCTCTCAGCCATGTCTGTGGCTTGGGGGCTTGCTTTTGATGATGTTAGGGCTTGGGTGCAGAATGTCTGAGTATATTCAACGCAGTCGCTCAGCCTTGTCTGTGTCTTGAGCTATTGGCTTGCTCCTCTACATCGTCAAGTCCAAGTGCATCTTCACAAAGCTGCTGAGCAAAGTCACAGCAGACTGTCAGCCTCAGTCTGATTAAAGTCACTGCTGAGCAATGTCACTGCTGCTTCTCAACATCCCCTCTGGCTTCAGGATCTGCTGTTCACCTTAGTGCATAGTGCATGCAAGGCACGTGAACAGAGCCAATGAAGCCTCACCGCCTGGTTTTTGGCTGGAGGTGTTTGCCGTTGACTTTGGTGGTGCTTTGCAGCTTCATGAGCATCTGAAACTGCATCATGTTACATTGGCCATGCAGGATGCTTGTCTTTTGCACTAAGCTTTGATGAGCTACTGAACGAACATCTTCTTGGAGCGATGCAGACACTGCTAATTCTTTGGCAGATCAGATTCAGCGCTTGCAGCTGCAACAGTACCATAGCGAAGCGCGGTACCACAGAGATCAGGTCCAGGCACAGCGAAGCAGCACAGCAGCTGCTGATATTGGAAAGCTGCTCAAGTCTTCATTAGCCTGGAACGACAGCAACAGACCTTCCAGGTTGTACGAAATGCTTGATGTCAAGGACTCCACGGTCACTGCGTTGATCAAGAAGCTTCTGCGCAGCATTCCTCACAGTTGGGTGGAATGCATGCAGCTTGAAATTGAGGAAAGAGCCAAAGCTGAGCCTGGCAACCCAAAAAGGAAGAAGCTTCATCTTACCTCTCCATCAGCAGGCAGCTCAGCAGCAGCAATTGCAAGTCAGATACACTCAGTACCTCTTGATGACAGCCCAGTTCGACTGGTTTGGGGTTACGTACTGAGGCAGTTGCAGCGAGTTGGAGAGGAACATGCCCAGTGGCAGCTACTTGATACCTCCCAGTCTGGAGTCACTGGGCACAGCGGCAAGGGGGACTTCTGCTTCTCTGCAGTCCAGCAAAAGGCATGGCCTCAAGTGGTGGCCATGGCAGAACTCAAGCAGGATTTGCAGACTGAAAGCCAGCACACAGAGTGCATTGGCCGTTTGTCAGCTCGTTCTCAGAACATTTTCATCAATCAGCCCCATCGCAAGCATGTGATGATGATTGCTGGAGGTCTTGATGGACTGGAGATCATTGCCTTCTTCAAAGATCAGTCCATATTGTGCAGTGGCCTGCAACCATGGTCGCTCCATCCATCATGTAGAGGCTTGAGGTGGTTGTGCAAGCTGCTGTTCTCAAGCCTGCCTGCCATGGGCTTTATGCCAGAGCTTCCACCTCTCATCAACACCACTCCTAAAGGTCTGTTGAGGGCAATGCATGTTTTGGTAGCTCTTGGTAGATTGCGGCTTTCAGGAGCACTGGTTGCTGTGCAGGTGTGCCTATCCATGACTTGGTATTCTGGAGACCAGATGCGCCGACCACTGACGGTCCTGGCCATGCTTGCAAGGTGTTTCAAGCACAGTATGGAGTACATCGAGAGCTTGTGGCTTTGAAAGTTGGTGTATCTGCTGCATATGAGGTGGGCCTTGCTCTGAGGAACTAGCCATGCCTTGAGTTTGCTCTTTACACCAGCTCAGCATTGAAAGCGACAACACCACCAGCCACCTGTCTTCATTTGTGCTTTGTCTCCACCTGCCTACACGTGCGCTTTGGTGTGGCTTGATTGTGACACATTCCATTGTACACTGAGTTTGTCTGAGCCATCAGTCTTTTGTGTGGTCCAATGCACATTTTTCTGGACACACCACTTGAGGAGCGTGACTCAAGACGTAGGTCAGTGCTGAAATGGCATGCAGGCAGACATGCTTGCAGAGCTGGCTGACGTTGCTGGTGTGATCCAAGTGGTGGAGGAGGGCACCTTGCCTGATGGTCTCCCATACGTCATCACGCGACCTTTTGGCAGCCTTCTTGCCATTGACGACAGTGCAGAATTGATCATACGTAGTTCAGGGAGCTGCATCCATCATACAACAAATGGCATGCCGTACCCCTCCTGTCCTCCACAGGGATATCTCTTTCGGGAACCTCATCTACCATGGAGATGATCAGAGTACCTTTTTGATTGACTTTGGCACTGCTGTAGTTGCTCCTACAGGCCGCTTTTTGGCTGTGAACCCACGGAGCATCACAGGCACTCCCACTTTCATAGCTCGAAGTGTTTTAGCGGGTGAAGGGTACACTGTGTCCTCAGAGCTGGAGAGTCTGATGTATGTTTTTGTTTTTATGGCTGTAGACGGTGCTGCGCACTGGGGCAACAAGTACATTGGTGCAACAGCATTGCATGCCAAAGTGGCCATCTTCTATGAGCAGGAAAGCTTTGAGAAGTATGTACTTCGGCGTTGTCGCTCAGATCTCGTGCAGGCGGTCAAGAGGTTGCGAAATTTGTTTTGGCGGCCAACATACCAGCGCAGCGTCACACCTTTGCAGTTTTGCCAAGCTCTGCAGCCAGCATGATTTAGGTTAGCTTGTCACATGCATGCCTTTTGTACTTTTTCACTACACGTTTTAGCGGTTGCCAAGTTGTGGTTTACGCAGTCAGATGATGTGTACTCGCAATTTCTCCCATGTAATTCTTCGCTTCCTCTCATGATCAGTACATGCGCAGGCGCTTTTTCTTGTTGAAAGAGCAACAGAAGCATCAAGTTGGCATCTGTGCAGTTGTTTTTCTTCTTGTATCCTCTCCCCCAGACAAAGTTCAACTTGTTGCCACACTGCTCTGTGAGTTTCACCAGAATCACTGTGCAGCAGAAACGTTCAGCTGTTTCAGACACAGCAGCTTTGCACAGGATTCAGCACAGCGTCATTTATGTCATGTACCTACAGAAACAAACACGTTGGCCAGTAGGAAGGCAGATCCCTTATCTGAGCTAAGGAAGCGGTCTGTGCTGCTGTGCTCCACAAGAGTACCTTTATGTACACTGCAACTGTGTATAAAGTGACCAGAATTGCAGCCTAGTAGGCTGAGCGTAATACTCAACACAAGCAAGACACTCCTGATGTGGCATGTCTGGTCAAGAAGGCAAAATTGTTGCAACTGACAGGCGACGCATTCATGAGCTGTATTTTGCAAATGAGCAAAGTATTTATGTTGTGTGCAAGCAGGCTGTCAAGTGCCAACATGAGGATGACAGCAAAGTGTGTCTTGTAAAACAGCAGAAGTTAGACCAGAAGTGCAGCAAAGTATATATTCAGGATGCAATCAACTGAAGCGATTTTACACTCGCCATGGAAGCAAATGAGCTGTGGCAACAAGGGTCCTGTCACAGCAAGTTGAGCTTTGTGTTCACTTGAAGTTGTGCACATGTCAATGTCGAAAAGTGCACCCATATGGTTGACCCATATGGAACTTCCAGGAAAGATTTATGAGAATCAGCTTCTTGCAGTGTTGGTCTGTGGTGACCTATTGCACTCAACAATCAAGCTTGACATTCAAACACGCTGCACCCCAAAACGGAAATGATGATCAACAAGCATCAAACACGCAGATGCAACTGCAAATGCAGCACAACAGCTCAACTCAGATAGCTTGCAACCTCAACTTGCTTGGCAGGGCTCAGTTGCTGCAGCAGAGCTTGCATAGCTATCTTGAGATTGCTGTTGGGGGTCAGTCTGTGGTGCGACAGGGCCAGATTGGTCATTGGGGATGTGTTATGCTTGGACAGCCAGTCTGTTATAGCATATCGCTCATAGTTGTAGTCATCTGCTGCTGTAACAGGGTCCTCAAAGTAGTCCTGCGATTTGCAACAGCAGCAATGATTGTCATGCACGGCCCAGATGCTGAGCTTTTCTTCAATCAGCAAGTGAGGTTTGCATCTGTGCTAGGAAGAGAATGGAAACAATGGATGTGATGCAGTGAGTGACAGATGCCAGCTACTGCAATAGTCATAAATGGCACAAGTCCTGTGCACAGAAAACATGTACAATGGCAAATTTGTAGAGTGTGAACAACCCATCGGGCATTCAAAAGCAGCAATGGCCAAAAGGTTTGTGATGTTCGAGACAGTCACACACAACATACATGGGGCTGTACTGGCCAGACTGACCTGAGTGATGGGGCATGTGAAGTCTTCCTCCAGCTTCAGCAGGATGGCATCATCAGACTTGGCTGTCTCTGCAGAAGCCAGACCAATGTCAGGCAGTGGTGCACAGGATAAAAGCCAAAAAAAGAGAAAAAACGTTTTTAAAAGAAGGAGGGCATGCATCCAAAGGCAATCAGGGGCTGCTGTTGCAAGCGTGAGGAGTTCCCTACACTTGACTTGTCAAGCAACCTGTCTTGTGCTAATTTTTCCTGAGTGTGTAGCTCAACCATGTTCACAGGAGTACATTTGCACAGACCTTGCAGGGATGCACATGCTGGCTCATACTATGCTGGTGGTCCAGCCAAGCAGCAGTTAAGCTCAAGCTCATCACTGCACAAAGTCGATGCACATTGTCAAGACCACTACAGCAAGCCAGCTGAATACGGCTGTCACATACTACTCGGTCAGTCAGTCAGGGATTGACTGAGTAGTATGTGACAGCCGTATTCAGCTGGCTTGCTGTGGTGGTCTTGACAGTGTGCATCAAGTTTGTGCAGTGATGAGTTCAAGCTTGACTGCTGCTTGCCTGGACTGCCATGAGTCTGTAAAATTATCCGTACCGTTCACATCATCTTCATTGCTGGGACGGGATACCCTGGGGGGTCGCGCCCGGGGCCTAGGCTTCTCCATGAGGGCTCTCTGCAGGGCCAGATCTCTAGAAGGCTCTGGCAGCTTGCTGGCAGCCTTGGCCCTGCTTGCCCTTGGCGTAGGCTTCCCTGCAAGAGCCCTCTGCAGCTCTTCTGCCAGCTCTGGACCCCTTCTAGATGGAAGCGCCTGCTCAGATGGGTTGCTTGTCAACTGCCCAGATGAGGTGATTGGCTGCTGGCTGTCTGAGACACCAAGCACTTGATCAAGGGAGCTGAACAGAAGCTGGTGAGACGCACTGCCTGGCAACTGCCCAGACATGCTGCGCTGCAGCTGGCCTTCCACATCACTTGGCAGCTGGGGTGATGAGGTAGATGGCAGCTGGTCAAGCGTGCCACTTGGCAGTCGCCCAAATGACATGCTTGGTAGCTGGTCCAGCGCAGCAAATGGCAGCCCCTCTGCTGCTGCTGCTGCTGCAGGTGCAGCAGTGTCTTCAGCTGTTGACCTGACTGGTATGGTGAAGTAGTCTGGAGGGGGACCATGGCCAAGATCAGGCTCATATCCCAGCTCAGCATGGTTGTCACTATACAACCCAGCTTGGTAGACAGTCCACATGCTGTTGCTGGGGTCAGTTGCCAGCTGGCGGGCTGAGAAGGGAGACTCTGCCCCAACTGTGGGCAGAGGCAAGATGGCATCAAGTGCAGCTGTGGCACTGGCAAGGGAGGGGCTGACTGGGCGCTCAGGTGCTGGCTCAGCCGCCACGTCAGGCACGCTGGGACGCCTTCTCCTTGGCAGGCCAGGAGGAGGGCGGGGGCGCGGCGGCAGCTGCAGATCACCCACAAGAGGTGGGGCAACTGAAGATCCCACCTGTTGTGAGGACTGATCTGCCAATTGGGTGAGTTCAGTCCTCAGTGAGGCACCCACAGCAGCACTGGATTCCGCACTGGGCTGTGCTGCTCGCTGGGGAGAAGGTTGCAGCAGCTGAGATTCCTGATCTGCAGCTGACTCAGCTGTGGTTGCAGCAGCAGCTTCAGCAGCTCTTGGCGAATCTGCTGGTGAAGTTGATAATGACGCCTCTGCCACTGCAGCATCCAGCGCAGCCTGCTTCTTCTGCTGAGCGCGCCGCTGTTTTTTATTTAGCTTCTGCTGGGATTCCCCCTGAGCAGCTGTCGGCACAGCTTCCTCTGCAGCTGGTCCTGCTGCTGCTGATGATGACTCTCTGTGATCTTGCTCTGGCAAGTCAAGCTTGGGAAGATCTGCTTGTGCAGCCTGCTTGACCTCAACGGACTGATTCAGGTTCCAGTCGCTGGAGGATGTACCAACTGAGCCTGGCTCATTGTCGTCAGCAGCACTGTCAGCAAAGGGGTTCAGTGGGTTACTTCCAGAAGCGCTGGGGATGTCGCTAACTGACTGCTTCTTGCGGGTAATCTCCTTGACAACATGCTTGCCCTTGGGATCTGATGGTGGAACCTCAGGATTGGCTTTGGACACTGCAGACTGGACACGGGGACTGATTGACATAGCTGTCTCCACAGCCCGAGCCTTGCCCTTGTCCAGCACCAGCCTTGGGGGTGGGCCCATAGACCTGGCACCTGCACCAAGATTCTGTGTTGCGCAGGAACATATTGTAAGAACATGATGCCCAGGTGGATTTGGAATTTGTGTGTCTGCGCAAGACATTGTTGTCATGACATTCACTAGCATGGCTAGAATAGCCTCTGATGGAAGACCATGCATCAATGCATCTAGTGCTGGACAACATTCAGTCGTCACAGGCACTGTATTTCACATACCTGCAACAGTACCCTTGTTGTTGACTTCACCCATTGGTTGGGACTTGGGCGCTGGGGAGCTGGCTTTGCTGAGGGTGGCAGCTGCACCCTTGCCCACAGCTACAGATTGAGCTATACTGATCTTGGCTGG
>JAABUO010009662.1_pt1 | contig 10772 bp, 8 predicted proteins | sample 5559291 | NCBI WGS metagenome assembly JAABUO01 (sample SAMN10711878, study PRJNA513372) | rock metagenome | isolation source: Antarctica rocks | place: Antarctica: Victoria Land, Finger Mt sud
CTACTACAATCGGACCATGGCCCGGCCCTGCAAGTGGATCTACCAGGGCAAGCCGCTCTGCGACTAACCACCGAGCGATTCACGACGCGCTGTACTAGCTCGTTGGGCAGGAGCGGGGTCGGCCCGGTCTGCGCAGCCACGGTGGGCACTATCGCCGCAGGCGTGGCGGGGAGACGCGCGGCGGTCAGCGGCGCAGGAAACAGCGCGCGTCCGGCAATCAGCGCAGCGGGGAGCGCCGTGCTCTGCGCAATCGTCCGGCTGGCGATGGCGCGCTGCTCACGCGGGAGCCCCCAGACCACCCCGCCGAGGGCCACCAGCAGCGCGAGGCAGACCCAGGCCCGACGATGCACGCGCGGACGGCGAGGGGCCGCGCCGTGATCGTGCGGTGTCCGTCCCGCTGGTGCCATGCTCCTCCTGCTCATCGCCTACGGCCCGGCGACCGTGACGGTCGCCGTCGCCGGATCGTAGCGTACCACGGCACCGTCGCGCACCGTCGCGTACCAGAACGGCACCCCGTTGCAGGGCAGGGTGAGGCGCGCGAAGTCGGCCTGCCCTGCGGCGGGATGCGCCTCCTCGTCGAAGAGGAGGAGATAGCGCGTGCCCGCCGGGACCATCCGCATGCGACTGGCCAGGTTGTCGGGGGCGTAGAGCCAGGCCCGATACGACGGTAGGTAAGCGCGGACATGCTGGTAGTAGCCCGCGCTGAAGATCAGCGTCTCCCCCGGTGGGAAGAGCGCCCGGGTGCGGGTCACGCGCGCGCGCATGGTCGTATCGAAGCAGGCGATGCCCGCCACGCTGAACTGGGCATCGCGCCTGAGGAAGAGCCCCGCGTTCGTGCCGACGATCGCCGCGCCCAGCATGAGCGGCAGGACGAGTGCCCCGACATGGCGGCGGATACCCCCCAGGCGCACACTGCCGGCGTACCTGGCCCACGCTGTAATTCCGAGCCCACGCAGGTCGCGCGCGGCGAGGATAGTACCCCGGGCGGCGAGGAGCAGGAGGGCAGGCAGGAGGCTGAAGGTGTAGCCGTAGTCGCCGAGATGGCCCAGCAGATAGTAGGCCAGCGGGGGGGTCAGCCAGAGCAGTATCGGCGGCAGGGCCGGATCGGGCACCCGGCGCAGCAGCACACGACGCAGGCCATAGTAGATCAGGGGCAGCAGGGCGACGTAGAGCCCGCGCCACAGGAAGATCGCGAGCGTGCGCGCGTTGTGGGCGAATCCCGCCAGCCCGTGGGTGAACGGGGACGCCTCCCCGCTGGCGGCCGTGCCCTGCTGGAGCGTGGCGCGCAGATAGGCGGGCAGCCCCCCCGACAGCACGGCGGTGGGGACGAGCCAGAGCAGGAGACCGAGCCCGCCGGCCGTGGCGGCGAGGAGCCAGTGGCGACGCGGGCGGCCCCAGAACACGGCGAGCGCGAGGGGGGCCAGGAAGAGCAGCAAGTCCTGGCGGAAGCCGGCGAGGAGGCCGTAGGCGCAGGCGAACAGGGCCACGCCGCGCGCGCCGGGGAGGGAGCCCCGGCGGAGCGCCAGCGCCAGCGCCGCGAGGACGGTGCTGCCGGCGGCGAGGGTGGTGTACGGGTAGGCGACCTCGCCGTAGAACCAGAAGGCAACCGCGGTCAGCAGCAGCCCGGCGGCGACGAGGCCGGTGGCCCGGTCATAGAGCAGGCATGCCAGCAGATAGAGGGCGGCGACGGCCACGCCGCTGGCGAGGATGCTGACCCAGACGAGCGCACGGTTGGGGTCGCCCACCCACAGCAGCAGGAGGCGGGCGGTCGCCACGTAGAGGAGGTAGCCCGGCGGCTGGGGCTGGTGACGGGTCGGGTCGAAATGTCCGAGGGCGCGGATGTAGAGGAACGAGTCCCAGGCATACGGCAGGCGCAGCTTGTAGGGGCGACGCGTCTGGATCGTCAGGAGGCCCAGCAGCAGGGCCAGCGTCAGATCGACGAGCCGCCCCGTCGACCAGTACCACCGGCCCACTTTCCCGACGTCTTGCTGCCGTATGCTCACCCCACCCCCTACCTCATATCGGCTGTTCATGTCTCCCAGATACGCGGATGAATCCATGCCGTCGCGCGCAGGTCACCACGACGCTGCATCGGTCGAGCGTTGCCCACCACGGCACCAGGGTCTCGTCAAGTGTAGTGCATCGTTCCTGCAATACGGTGCAATAGCGGCCTGCATACGTACTACGGTTACTCGTATTTAGCGTAAGAACTGTGCGTGTGCTGATATGCACCGCATATGTGGCGATCCGCGCGTGCGGTCGCGCCCGCGCGGGTGCCGTGGTGCCATGCGCCCCACGGCGCACCACGCGTGGTCACGGCAATGCCCATCAACGCGACCACGCGTGACTTTGCCTGGATTCTGGCCATGGATCACCGCGCCGTCATCCTGGATGGGGCGGGTCCGAGCGAGCGAGCGCATGGGGAGCATAGCACCCCGAGGTGAAGGGTGCATGAATCGGGGGGGCGTTCGAGGAATGGTGCAGCGCCCATTTAGAAGCCATTGCACAGTCGCGGATTGAGCCATAAATTCGGCGTCATAGACCGCTTGCGTGAGGCTGTGCAATGACTTCTTACCAGATCCCTCACACCGCCGAGGTGGCCGTTGCAGTTTCATCCTCATTTCATCTCGCGCGTTTACGGTGGAGGAATGCGGGGCTGCTATGGCGACGGACAGCAAGGGTCGCGAACCGCAAGCAAGGTGACAACAGCTAATATGGAGAGGGAATGCAGTGGCCAAGCAGACAGCAATGTGGCGCATAGCCACGCTCGGACCTGGCGCTACTCCTGCTCGTGGTCGGGTTGGGTGCCTACGTTCGGGCATTGATACCGGTGGCAGCCTTGCTCGACCGCGCCACCGTTCCCCTGCTCGGGTCGTTGCGACGCTGGTTGACCCACCCTGGTGATCTCGCCCGCTCGTCGCCGCCGCCTCGACTGCCCGCCAGACGTTACTCCAGCGCAAACACGGCCCTGTTCTTCTCGAAAGGAGACGCGATCATGCATTGCACACAGTGCGGCACCACGCTCGCCCCCGACGTCCGCTTCTGTCCCCACTGCGGCGCGGCGTCCGCAGCGATACCAACGAGGTTCTGCCCGACATGCCGTACGGCCCTCCCGGTCGGGGCCGCGTTCTGCCCCGCTTGTGGCGCGGAATCTCGCTCGGGGTCCGCCGCCCCGTTTCTGCCGCTCAGTCCCGCCGCACCAGCGGTGCCGAACGGCGGCTCATGGTGGGGCAAGGTGGCGCTCGGTGGCCTCGGCGGCCTGCTGGCCGGTCAGTTGCTGGGCGGCGGGGGCGGCCTCTTCGGTGGCCGGGGCTGGGGCGAGCGGGATGACCGGGGTGACTGGGATGGCGATGGTGGAGGCGGGTTCGATGGGGAGGGCTAGGCTCGACCGAGATCCGTGCATACAACCACCGACCCCTACCCGCCATCGTGTTGTCCCGTCGGAGCCTAATCATCGGTTTGTGTCTACTGCCTATCGTTTACGGTTGTCGAATATTGACGTGCTGTGTCGATAGATACGGCGAGAGAGGGACGGACAGAAGCGATGGCAAGGGGCATACGGACATGGCGTTGGATCATACCGCTCGTGGCCCTGGTGACCCTGATAGCCTTGGGGTTGGGAGTCTATGTTCGTTCGCAAGCGGCGGGCGCGGGCGCGGCCCTCGGAGGTGAGGGCGGCGGGGGCGACGCGCCGACGACGACGTACACCGATCCTGGCGGGGCATTCAGCTTCACGTATCCGAGCGGTTGGGGGACGGCCACGCAGCCGGGCGAGGCGATCCGCCTCACCGGGCGCGACGAGTTCATCAGCGTTCAACTCGTCGCGAGCGCCCCGGCACCGCTCGACTACGGCAAAAGCGATGCGAGTGCCCTGGCGGCGGCGAACCCTGGCTTCCGGGGCACGCCGCTCAAAGCGTCCAAGGTCGCCGGTCAGCATGGCGCGATGGTGGCCTACACCTGGCAAGCACCGGCCAGCGCCGTGACCGGCAAGCCGGTGCCGAGTTCCGCCAACCGCTACTACATCCCCGGCCCCGGCGGCAAGCTCGCCGTCTTCACCTATTCCAGCCCGACCGGCACCTACGACCCGGCGGGGGCCGACGATTTCGCCAACGCCTTCGCGTGGGGCAAATAGCGCGCATGGCGCGCGGAGGAGCGATCATGATCATCCAGCAGCCCCAGTACCCGCCGCAGCCCGCGACGACCGCCGTCGCGAACGTGCCGCCGGTCCCCACGGCCGCGGCGCTGGAACTGCGCGACCTCTTCAAGATCTACCGCGAGGGGCCGATCGAGACGGTCGCCCTGCGCGGTGCCGACCTGACGATCGCGCCGGGCGAGTTCGTCGCGATCGTCGGCCCCTCGGGCTCCGGCAAGAGCACGCTCCTCGGCCTCGCCGCCGGGCTGGCGACGCCGAGCGCGGGCCGGGTGCTGATCGAGGGTCGCGACCTGGCGGCGCTCGGCGAGGAGGCGCGGGCCGACCTGCGCCAGCGCCGTGTCGGCCTCGTCTTGCAACGCGACAACCTCCTCCCCTTCCTCAGCGCGCGGGAGAATGTCATCCTGGCGATCGCGGATGGGGACGCGCGTCGGGGACGGGCCACCGCCTTGCTGGAGCGCGTCGGTCTCGGCACGCGCCTCGATCACCGCCCTGGGCAACTCTCGGGCGGCGAGCAGCAGCGCGCGGCGATCGCGGTCGCCCTGGCCAACGACCCCGCGCTGCTCCTGGCGGACGAACTGACCGGCGAGCTCGACTCGGCGACCGCCGAGGAGGTCATGCTCCTCCTCGCGGAACTCAATCGGGAGCGCAGCACGGCGATCGTCCTGGTGACGCACAACCTGGATCTCGCGGCGCGGGCCGGGCGGGCGGTGCAGATGGTGGACGGCCTGCTCACCCCCTTCGATACCGCCGCCGCGCTGGCGGCGCGGCAGGGCGAGCGGCAACTCGTCGGGACGACGCGCGGCGCGGCGACCGGGATGAACGTCCTGACGGCGAGCGGCCTGGCCCGGCGCTACCCCGGCGGCGTGCAGGCGCTGCGCGGGATCGACCTGACGGTCGCGGCCGGGGAGAGCCTGGCGATCATGGGGCCGAGCGGCTGCGGCAAATCGACCCTCTTGCATCTCCTCGGCGGGCTGGACCGCCCGACCGCGGGGACGGTCACGCTGTCCGGCAGCCCTGTGCTGGCCGTTTACTCTATCCGCGCCGAAGTCTTGGCACTTCGGCTCCCAGATTCCTGGCGGATCACGCTGGATGGAGTAAACGGCCAGCACAGGGCTGTGGCAACGCCTCGATACGGCGTTCCGCGAGCGCACCGTGAGTTTTTCGCACGAGCGTGACCTATGCGGCCCGTCGCCGCTCGGCCGGGTCCACGGGCTCGCACGCGCGGCGACCGGCCGAGGATCGCGTCGGGCGGGTCCGGGACCGGGATGAGCTGGGCCGCCTACGGTCCGGATGGCGGGCGATTTCGCCCGGTCCCGACGCGCGGGATGGGGGATGCTGATCGGTACGACGTGTCTATAGGGATCACAGCAGGGACCGGTTACAGTAAGTGCAGTGAGCAGCGAGTCGAGGAGACCGCGCTACCGTCACCCTCGATGTTACGGCCACACAACACAATCTCATTAGCGGAAAGCGACGACGCCCGTCCCAGTATTGGACACCTCAGGACGGGCTGAGCTAGTGGTGTAACCGGCCGCATCGCCATTCTCCCTGGCCTCGGCTCGAGGACAGAGGTGGCCCGCTAATGACCTTCGGAAAGGAGGCCGTTGTCCTCGTTCGACGGCTGCAGCACAAGGGAGACACACTACATGAAGACGGTACAGACGAGACCCCTGACCACCCTCAAGCAACGCGCCACCCGCTTCGGCCTTGGCCTCGGCCTGGCCGCGACCCTGGCCCTTGGCGCGGCGCTGCCCGCGCTGGCGGCTCCCGGCGTGACCGCCGTCGGCCCCGTCAGCGCCCTGGCCGCGTATACCGGGCCGGTCATCGACGGCCAGGCCGGCACGTTTCGCGTCACCGCAAGTGCGGGCGAGGCGGTCGTGCTGCGGAGTCCGACCCCCGGCCTTGAATCGGCGCAGCTGACCTTCAGCACCGATTTCAGCGGCCTGATCACGTTCGCGGAACGCATCGAGCCGGCCACGGCCACCGCTCGCCCCTTCCTCTTCGGGGCGCTGGGGGCGTTGCCGCTGCTCGGCCTGTCCGCGCTGAGCGCGGACGCCCCCCCGTCCGGCACCGTCGACCGCTACCTCACGGTCGACCGGGATGGCGCACCGTCGAGCGTCGTGGCCAAGGCGGTCTTCCAGTTCCGGGCACCGTCCGCGTACAGCAGCGTCGCCCTCCAGGGGAACGACGGCGGTGTCTGGCGGATGCTACCCACCGCCGCGAAGGCGGTCGACGGCGCGCAGACGGTCTACACCGCGACCTCGTCGGGACTCTACGACACCTACGCCGTCACGTACTCCTCGGGCACGCTCCCCGGCCTGCCGAGCACCGGCCTGGGTGGCGGCAGCGGTGGCGGGATCGGGGCCGGACCCTGGTGGATCGTCCCCATCCTGGTGCTCGTCACGGGGCTCGGCCTCGGTCTCCGTCGCCGCGTCCGCGGCTGAACGTCCGGTCTCGCGGGGGCACGCACGGGCTGGACCCCGCGTGCCCTGGCCGCGGCACACCATCCCGATCGTCGCAGACGCTCGTCCTGCGCGACCATGTCGCGCCCACAATCAGGGGTACGAATGAACACAGCGGCACCATTCCGGGTCAGCGTCGGGATCATGGCGTATAACGAGGCGGCGAACATCGGTCGCCTCCTCGACGCGCTGGGCGAGCAGTCCGGCACGGCCTTCGCGATCGCGCAGATCGTGGTCGTCTCGTCCGCGAGCACGGACGGGACGGACGGGATCGTCCGGGACCGCGCCCGGCGCGATCCGCGGATCGCGCTGGTGGTCGAGGATCGGAAACGGGGGAAAGCGACGGCGGTCAACCTCTTCCTGGATCGTTGCCAGGGCGAGGTTGCAGTGCTCCAGAGCGCCGACACGCTGCCGCAGCCCGGGACGTTCCAGGCGTTGTGCGCCCCGTTCGCCGATCCCGCGGTCGGCATGGTGGGGGCACACCCGGTCCCGACGAACCCCCGGCAGGGCCTCGTGCACCAGCTGGGGCATCTGCTCTGGGACATGCACCACGAGGTCTCGCTCATCGCGCCGAAAACCGGGGAGCTGGTGGCGTTCCGCCCGGTCGTCGGTCGCATCGATCCCGCGATCATTTGCGACGAGGACTACGTGCGAATCCTGATCGAGCGGCGCGGGCTGCGCGTCGTCTATGCCCCCGACGCCATCTGCGCCAATCGGGCACCGTCGACATGGGGGGAGTTCCTGCGGCAGCGCTACCGGATCGACGCCGGGGAGATCGCCCTGGTCGAGACCGTCGGCTTCCAGTGCCCCACGATGCACTCCGCCACCCTGGTCCGCGCCGTGAGCCGGTACCTGCGCCGCCATCCCGGGCGCGTCGGCCTGGTCGGCCTGGCCATGACGATCGAGGGGACGGTGCGGCTGTGCGCCTGGTCGCGGGTCGCCGCTTTGCGCCAGACGCCCGAGCATAACTGGGCATTGCTGGCGTCGACGAAAGCGCTCGGCCAGGCAACTCGGCGCGCCGAGGTCCTCGGCGCGCCGGGTATGCCCACCGTTGCCACCGTCCGCTAGCCGTCCCCGCGAGCGTGCGACCCACCAAGCCGAGGGATTTGCGCGCCGCACGCTCGCGGGGGCATACTGCGACGGGCGGGATGGCGGTTGCCGGACACGGCACGCCACCTCCCCCCACGAGGAGGGAGGACGGCGCATCGTGCGGAACATCACGCTCCTGGCCCCGCCCCTCCCGGTGCTGCTCGTGCTCGGGATCGGTGTACGGCTGCTCCTGGCCCCGTACACCGCCTGGTCGCCAGACGTCCACGCCTGGGCCACCTTCGCGCAGGAAGTGGCCGACGGTCTCGATCCATATGCGAGTCGCTCGTTCTCGTACCCGGTCGCCTGGGCCTACGTCCTCGGATTGGTGACCAGGGCGCTTGCCCGTTTCATGGACCCCGGCGACTACCAGCTCGCGCTCCCCGCGCTGCGGGATCTGGCCGGCCTGACCCACGTCACCGACTGGCGCGTCACCACGCCCGCGTTCAACCTCGCCGTCAAGCTCCCGGCGATCGCCGCCGACGGCGCGATCGGGGCGCTCCTCCACGGGCTTGTCGCGCCGCGCCGTGGGGAGGAAGCGGGGCGGCGGGTCGCGGGCGCGTGGTTGCTCAACCCGCTGGTCATCTTCGTCAGCGCCGTGCACGGGCAGTTCGATGCACTGGCGGCGCTCCTCAGCCTCGTCGCGCTCGTCCTCCTCGTCGACGGCCGCCGCTTCCTGGCCGGGGCAGCGCTGGCGCTGGCCATCCTCACCAAGGCATACCCGATCGTCCTCGCCCTCCCCTGGGCCGCGGCCGTCGCCGGGTCGTGCTTCCGGGGCGCGGGCCTGGCCGCGGCCCGCCGGGCGGCCGTCGCGCTCCTGGCACCGGGAGCCGGGGCGCTAGGTGCTGCGGCCCTCCTGCTCTGGCCGACCCTCGGGGGTGCCATGGGCACGACGATCGCCTCTCGGGGCGGCACGGTGCCCGTCGGCGGGGGCCTGAACCCCTGGTTCGTCCAGTACGTCCCGGGCGGTGCGGCCGTCATCGAGGCCCACGCCGGGGCCTTCGGCGGTGTCCTCACCGCGCTTTTCCTCCTCCTCGTGGCGGCCCTGGCCATCCGGGTGTTCCGTGCCTGCCGGGCGGGGGTGATCCCGCTACCCGCGCTGGCCGGGACGAGCGCCGCCGTCCTCGTCGGCCTCCTGCTGACGAGCCGGGCCACCAACCCGCAGTACCTGGTCTGGGCCTTGCCGTTCCTGTTGTTGTGGGGGAGCCTGGGCCGTCCGATGGCGCTGCCGATCGCCGCGATCACGGCGGCCGGCCTCGGGTTCTACGCGGCGATGCTCAACTTCGCCCTGGCCGCGCTGCTGCTGCCGCTCGCCGTGTACACGCGGCTGCTGCCGCTGGAGACGGTCCTCCGCCAGGTGCGGCGCGCGCGCTACCAGGAGGGCTGGTGGAATGGCCAGCGGTTCGAGGACTGGATGCTGATCAGCGCCGCGGGCGGCTGTCTCGCCCTGGCCTGGGCGCTCTGGCTCCTGCTCCGGACCCCGGCGGGTTACCCCGCGAGCGGGTCCGACCGGATCGGGGAGCGGGTGGCCCGACTGCTCGCGCGCTCACGTCGCCCGCCGCAGCCAGAAACTCCCGCCGTGCCAGGTCGGCGCACGCGGGAAGGTCCGTTGTAGCGCGGCGAGATGGTGCACCCCCATGAAGTTGTTGGCGATCACGACCTCGAAGGCGGTGCTGCCGACCAGGAGGGCGTGCAGCAGGTACTGCTCGGACCAGAAAAAGAGCTGGTCCTTCACCACCGCGCGCGGATACTCGTAGGGCAGGAAGATATCGTGGAGATGGACCAGCACACCGGGCGCCAACCGCGGCAGCACCTCCAGGAAGAGGAAGGGCACGTCGCCGCCGGTGCGCACCACGTGCGAGGAGTCGATGAACAGGATATCGCCCCGCTGCAGGTCGGTGAAGACGTCAAGAGCGATCTCCTGGACCGGCCGACGGATCAGCGCGCTCACGGTCGACAACCGCGCCACGTCAGGGCCGGGGTAGGGCTCGATGCAGCGGATCGTGCCGGTGCCGTTGCGGGTGAGCGCCAGGTTGGACACCCGGGTGGAGTGCCCCGCGCCGATCCCCAGGATCGTCCGCGGGCGCTGGTGCCGGACGAGGGCATAGAGCACCAGCGCATCGGTGCCGCTGAAGAAGGGGTTGGCGAAGGAATACGCGCGCGGATCGGCGGTCGGTTCGTGCGGGAACGCGTTATACTCGTCGACGAAAGGGCGGCAGACCTCCTCCAGGAACCGCAGCTGCTCCGCTTCGCGCCAGTCGACGCCGACCAGCGCCGACCGCCGCGCGAAGAGCGCGTCCGGCAAGCGTCGCGTATCGGGGATGGGGTAGTAGAAGTGATTGGGGGTGACGTGGACGCCAAAACGCTCGCCGATACGGAACGCGGCCCGCGCGGCAGCAATGGCCCCCGTGTGCAATCGGCGACTCAATCGATCGACCACCCGGCCCCCCTTCTCGCCCTCGGCCGTTCGCCCGGGGTCGCCCCCCGCACGCCCGTCCGCGCCACGGCGTTCCCATCCTGGCGGGTCCGGGACACGTCGTCGCCACACCCGTCGCGTGGCGGAGCCCCCGCGTGTTTGAAGCGCGTCGAATCGTCCCGGGCGCGACAGCGACCAGGTGCCAGTTTACCAGATGCACCAGATGAGGTGTGGCGTGCGTAACCCCCCGCGAACGGGCCTTGGCGCGGCCGTGGCCCACCTGTTCGCGACCGCGTGGCGGTGGCCGACCGGGCAACCCCGACGGCGGAGCGCCGCCGCAGGCCGCCCGGCCCCTTCCCCGCCGACTCCGGGGGGCAGCGACCCCGCCGGGCCTGCCCCGCCGGGAGCGGGCGCGCGCACCGCCCCGCTCCGACTCGCGCTCGTCGTGCTCGCGCTCGTCTTCGCCCTCGCGCTCGCCGGGGAATTCTTGCTGTACGTCGCCCCCGCCCCGCCGGTCGCCGTTTCGCTGGCCGCGCACGCTGCCGGGACAACGGCGAATGGGGACACCCTGCTGACCTATACGGTCACCGGGTCGAACCCCTACCCGATCCCCCTCCGCGTCTCGGCGGTCGCCCTACGCACGCCGCCGCGGCGA
>JAABUO010009664.1_pt1 | contig 10771 bp, 2 predicted proteins | sample 5559291 | NCBI WGS metagenome assembly JAABUO01 (sample SAMN10711878, study PRJNA513372) | rock metagenome | isolation source: Antarctica rocks | place: Antarctica: Victoria Land, Finger Mt sud
ACCTCGGTAATGACCTTCCAACTCCTTCCCCCTAACCAAAGACTGTAACCCAAAACTCATCATATGCCCCAAACTTCGAATAAAGCAAAACCGGCACTCAGTGTTCTTAACCCTTTCTCTGCTTTCAAAAGAGTTCTCGAATAGTTTTGGGAGCGAGGGGAAGGTGGTGAGGTGAGGTGATTCAGTGGGTGGGGGCAGGGGCGGGGCGGGATAGGGCGGGGAGGGAGATGGAGAGAGAGAGGGAGACCGAGAGGGAGGGGTTGTGTGATTCTTAGAGGGATTTTGGAGGGTTAGAATCTACTACATATTTAAACCCTCTCATAAAGATTCCCCTGAAGTTTTCATTTCAACCCTCTAATATCCCAATCGAAGTTATGCAATCAGTTCGATAACAAAAGCATCTGCCTGAACTCCAGAAGACGAGCAACTAACTTCGCCATTCCTTAATTTCTCAACCTTGAATTCACAATCTTGTAATCTCCAATCCTCTACGTCTCAAACCCTCACATCAAAATCCCCCTAAAGTTTTACACCTTTGTTCCTAGCGTCCAAGATCTCGAAAGAGATTATGTAATTATTTTAGGGAACCAATCCATGCACACCCCTTTCTCCCACATGCATATCCCTTTATCCCCTACTGGTACACCCCCCTTTCGGATCGGCGATAGTGAAGAAATTTAAATCCTAATTCCTCAAAATCACCCAGATATCAAGCATAATGATCTAAATCTCAGAATTTTTTCCACATGCAAACAATTCGAAAGCATTTAAATTTAAAATATATTTTTCTTAATCGCGGCAGTGTTTACACTCGGAACGCTGTCAATGATCTTCGCTTTCGTTTAAGATGGGGGAAGTGTAACATCTTCACGACGACTATTCTTTTCTTTAACTCATCCCTCTCGCCCCCTTTCGCCGACGCTTTCCTTTTCTTTTTCTTCCTTCTTCGTCGTCGCGCTCTCAGTTGGATATTAGGAATCACACGGTTGGATTAGCAGTTTCCGCCTAGTGGGGCTGACTATGACTCTTAACCAAAATGACTCATAATCAACAACCTCTATATAGAGGGAATTTTCCTCCCTAGATAGTTCTGCTTTATCAAGCTTTAACATATACACTATATACCGTCATACTTCGTACATCTACTGGTTCTGAGCCCGGGTTAGCGCTGCTATTCGATGTTTAAAGCTTCGATTATAAGCTCACTATCGCGAAAAAGGTCGTAAATTCCTCGAATACCTTCACCTACGGTTATTAATCACCTTCAACCTTCCTTTACACATTAAAATGAGTGTGCTCTAAACCTACCAGATCTTTAAGCTAATGAAAATGAAGAACTACAACTCGTGAACAGTTAACTGCTTTAACGCGTTCAGATTAAAAAGCATCTGAGAAATAATCTCTGAGAAGAAAGAAATATTCACATTCTTAATCGAAGTTATACACGTCACATTAAAGCAAAAAATAATTTACACGACGTCATATGAAGCTCATCTGATTAAATTAATAATGTAAACAAAGAATAATTATCGAGTTAAAGCTTTACTGATACTCAGCATCGACGAGAATTTAAGAACTTATATTCTGAGCATGAAAAAGACTAGCGATATGTGAATAAAATTATAAAAATTATACTTTAAATCTTTTTACTCAGTTATAATCTTCATTATTAAAAAGATGCGAAGAATATATTAATTAAAATATCGATTCGTGCTTAATTATATTAAAATTTTAAAGAAATTAATTAATAAATGTAATCAAATCGAAAGTATCATATTTAATTAAATATTAAGATATATGTTTTTAACAAATCTTAATGAGAATTTAAAATTTTATGTATTTACTTTAATAAATAATTTTAAAAGTAATATTAATTTAAATCACTTATTAAATGCGTTGTAAAATCTGTCGCGAAAATAGAATAATAAGAAAAATTTAAAATCTTTCATAATTAAATTTAATAATAAATCTTTTAATAATAGATTTAAATTTTAAAATAATAACTTTAAAGAAAAAAAGAACAAGAAGAATAAAAAGAAAGAGAAAAAATGCGAGCATTGCAAGATATTTAAACATTTTAAAAATAAATGTTATTTTCTGTATTCAGATATTAAATTAAATAACTAATAATTCTTTAAAGATAATAAGAAGTTTTTAAAAGAATTAAATCAGATTAAGAAAATCTTCGTTAAATTACTTAAAACATTAAAAATCTTAAATTAAATAATGAAAAAAAATATTTAATGAATTAACTTCATCGATAAATTCTCGAGTGCTAATTAATTAGTTATTTACGACTAATTATCACGTTAACATCGTTAACATCGTTAACATCGTTAGTAAATAATTAAATGAAGAGTTCATTTAATCATTACTAAATTACGTTATTTATTTTAAGTTATTATCTGTTTATCATAATTATCATTATTACTGAATTTAAATCACTTACTAAACTACTTATTAAACTACTTACTAAATTATTTATTAAATTATTTTACAAATCATTTATTAAATCATCTCATAAAACATTTATTAAATCATCTTACAAATCACTTATTAAATCATTTTATAAAACATTTATTAAATCATCTGTAATGATAGCAAGCGCTAGCTTCACGTCAACGCTCACTAAAGACAAGGTCAGATAACTTGTCAGATGATCTCGAGTCGCTCGATAAGCTAACGTCTTTTATGACGTATTAAGAATAATTTATTACGATTAAATAGCGAGATGCTGACGAAGAAGTCATTAAGAATATTAAATAAGCTAAAGCTCATCTTCTTAATATTTTTTAGCGATTAATTTTACATATCAGTATCATAATAATTAAATATAATCATAGTAAATTTATTATGTCTCACGTCTTTTATATTTAAACGCGCTAGCGAATAATTAACGAAGTCGATCTTACAGTTCTAATCGCTTTTCTTTTAAGAAAAGACTCGAGACATAGTATAATTATAACAGTCTTCAGATCACATATCGATTATGATAATGACAGCGACTTTAAAGAGCTTAACATTAAAGCTTAAAATATTTCAAGATCATTAAAACGATCTTAAGCAGGCTCATTATTAGCTCGTGCAGTTAATAATAATAAAGAATAAAGTTCGAAAAATACTTTGCGTAATGAATTCGTGAATTAAATATTAATCGAGACGTAAGCGAAAGTTAATTATTTACGTGCTTTACGACGAATCGCAGAATTAAAAGTTAAAGCTCGTAAGTTATGATTTATATTATTTATTACGAACGTTAACGAAACACAGACGAGATCTCGAAATCGATTAATTTCGCCTTTTAACGATGATTCAGCGATTAAATAATTATTTATTAATTTTAATGTATTTATCGTATTAAAAGTAATGACGCTCGAGTTACTGCAGTTAGTTTAAGCTTAGATAAAAGCGCAAATATTAATTAAATTAACGTAATAATCGCGCATTACGAAAATCATTAAGTTAAAAACGATACGTCTTTATAAAGATCATAATGAAAACGAGCATGAAAAATGATTTCGAGAAATAAAAATTAAGTTTTAATTAAGCTCGAATTACTTTTTTAATGATGTAATAAAAATTCTTTAATGCATGCAGTTTATAATGAAAGATCTCATAAATTAATAATCTTACGAGATAAACGCAGACATAAAGACGACGAATTATATCTTTACGAAATTTCGTTAATTCTTGCTTAATTTAATAATTAATTTAGTTAATCTAAAGCTTAAAGTTCATTAAAGATTTAAGAAAGTAAAACAAAGATCAGAGTAAAGTGTAACTAGCTTTAAGTCGTATTTAAAGAATATTAAAGCTTATTTATTCGAAGCATCGTCGGCGCAGAGAATTAACAGTTTCTTTATTAAACTTCTTTTAGAACTGCGTCAGAAGATTCTTTTCACTGATGATACAATGTTAAAAAATAAAAAAGAACTTTTAATAAAAATAATAATGCTGAAAAGTATTAAATCGCGCAAGCGTAACGACGGCGTCTCGAATTCTACTAGCTAAAATAATTAACGTAAGTTAAAAAATCAGAAATTCTTTTCTGATAGAGAAAATCGAAACTCACGAAGAAATAATTAATTTAATGAAAATTTAAAGTCGCGAGCGAATAATAAGCGCGTGTTTAAATTAATTAATTTAAATGATAAAGATAATTACTGTTATAATTACGATGAAAAGAAATACTGAAAAAAGAATTATTCTAAAAAGAATAAGTGAAACATAATTACAACGATGACTAATGTTTCTAATAAGAATTTAAAAAATGATTAAGCTTCGCTGACGCGTAAGCGAAGCAAGAAAGATTAGTAAAGACGCGTGACTTAATTATTACTAAGAATTAAATTAAACTTTTAAACGAAGAGCGTTTATTGTTTAAGCTCGTTAACTTAAGAGCAAAGCTAAATTTAATTAATCAGGCTTACGTGATACAGTGAGAGTTATAATTAATAAAACGCGTCGTCTTATCGCTATTAAGATTTCTTAATGATTAAGACCGTTATTATTACGACGTTTATAAGCTTACATATAATATAATTAACTCTTAAGAGTAACATTAAGAATGTATTATTCTTTTTTACGCTGTAAATTACGTCGAGCCCGATATTATTTTTAATATGTTAATGTTAGTTAATTAAAGAATTTTTATAAATTCGCAGGCGACAAGTTAACGCTTTAAGATAAAATTCGAAAACCTTAAAGTATTAACATTTTAAAAGTTTTCGAAAAGTCTTTTCGAGCAAAGCGAAATCTTTATAATTATTTGCGCTGACGTCGCAGAGACGTCGAGCAAACAAATTACATCATTTAAAGTTTTAAAGAAATTAGTAAATTTTAAGAATGTCTGCGATGCAGAAAAGACTGATATTTTATTAAAACAAAACAAAGAAAATCATGTCATTAATTTAATAAAAAGCGCGAAGCCGTCATTCATGTTCTTATATAATTTATTATAAATAGAATTAATAAAGCTTTAACGCTATCTCGAAGATGCTTTAATTAAAGATTAAATTAAACATTTCGTCTCGTTAGCAGAAATCTTTATACTTTTTATGTTTAAAAAGAATGATGAGTTACGTTTATACGTTAATTATCGAGACTTAAATGCAATTACGATTAAGAATCGTTATTCATTATCTTTAATCATCGAGACGCTGAATTAATTAAACGAATCTAAATGTTTTATTAAGTTAAATCTTAAGAACGCTTATCATCGCATACGAATTAAACAAGATAATGAATGAAAGACAATGTTTCGCACGCGCTATGAGCATTTTAAATATCAGATTATGTCATTTAAGTTAGCTAACGTCTTAGCTACTTTTTAAGCCTATATTAACAAAGCGTTAAGAGACTTAGTTAATGTTATCTGTGTCGTATATTTAAATGACATCTTAATTTTTAGTAACGACTTAACGCAGCATTAACGTCATGTAAGAAAAATGTTTTAACGTTTAAAAGATTATTAGCTATATTCTAATCTTAAGAAATGTTAATTCGTTATTAATGAAGTTAAGTTTTTAAACTTTATAATATTTATAAATGAGATGAAAATGAACTCAGATAAAATTAAAATGATTAAAAAATGATTTAAATCGAAGATTTATCGCGAAGTTTAAGTGTTTCTGAGCTTTGTTAACTTTTATAAACGCTTTATTCATCGCTATTTTAAGATCGCAGCGTTTCTTACTAGTCTATTAAAAGATAATAAAGACGATAAGAAATCAGAATCTTTTAAATAATTTAATGCAGCGAAATAAACTTTTCGTTAGCTGCGCGATATTTTTATGTTAACTTCATTTCTTACTCATTATAACTTAAGTAAAAGAATTAAAATGAAGATTAATGCTTCTAATTTTATAATCGTAAATATTCTTAGTTAATAAAATGCTAATGATTATTAACGATTAATAACGTTTTAATCGCGTAAAATAATATCGACGAAGTAAAATTACGAAACTCATAATTAAAAGCTCTTAACTATAATAATCGCTTTTAAGCAATGAAGACATTATCTGAAAGATAATTTATATTTTATTAAGATCTGATCAGATTATAATAATTTAAAAGAGTTTATAAAGCAGAAAGAGCTAAACTTTAAACAAGCTCGCTGAGCGCTGAAGTTAACTGCTTATAACTTTAAAATTTTTCATCGTTCGAGTAAACGAAACTTAGCGAATGAATCTTTTAAGCGTTCGAATTATAAGAAAACATCGCTCTTTAATATTAAATTATTATTAACGTTGCAGAATAAGCTAGCGCTGTCGTCGAGCGAAAAAACGCTGACGTAAAGCAGACGAAACGAAGTAAATAAGCTAAATTTCGTATCTTAATTAGCAGAAATTTAGCTTAATGACATAAACAGATTAAAGTCGCTGTCGTAAAGAAAGCGAAAGATATTAAATAATTTAATCTCTGTATTTTAATTAGTTAATATTTAAGTTCTCATATCGAGAAAAAAGACTAAAGATGTATTTAAAAGTCTTTATGAGAAATCGTAAAGATTTATGAAGTTCTTAATAAAGAAGCTTTAAATAAAAAACGATTAAGCGAATAAAATTCGTGCTAAACTCGTTAAGTCTTCTCATCATCTGCGTAAGCGAAATGAGATTTAAGCTTTAAACTTTAAGAATCTCATTAAACGTAACGAACGTCTTTATGTTTTCAATAATGCAGTAATTAAAAAGAAGCTTATTAATAAGAATCATGATGATTTTTTAGCTGAACACTTTAAAATTAATAAGACTTTAAAACTTTTAAGAAAAAAGTATTATTAACTCGTTTACTTAAAGTAAATGACTTCGTATATTAAGATCTGTAACGTTTATTAGCGAATTAAAGTGCTTAAGCATAAGTTATATGATGAGCTTAAGTTCTTGTTTATATTTATGAAGTCATGAAAAGAAATCATCATGAACTTCGTTACGAGTTTATCGTTAAATAAGCGTCGTGAAATCGTTTATGACTCGATATTCGTAATTATAAATTAATATATTAAAATGATTAAATACATATTAATAATAACACGAATTAATGTTACAGAGCTAACGAAAGTGTTTTTTAAGAAAATCATTTTACGCTTTAACATGTTAGCTGATATAATGAGTGACAAAGATTCTGTCTTTACTAGCGCGTTCTGATTAACTATATGTTATCATGCACGCATTAAATGACGATTAAGCATCGCGTTTCATTCGCAAACGAATAATTTAATCGAGCGTTAAAACTAAATCTTAAAGCACTATTTACGTACTTTTACTGACGCAGAGTAAACGAGTTAAGCTAATTTATTATTAATAACTGAATATGCTTATAATAATAATCGTCACGTCTTCATTAAAGTCTCGTCGTTCTTTTTAATATATAATTATAATTTAAAAATACATTACGAGATTAAGAATAATCTCGCTAAAGAAAGAATATTATTCGTAAAAGATCGAGTTCAGTAACTTTAAGATTTAAGAAATTAACTAACGAAGCGTTTTGTTAACGCTGTCGCGTAACAGACGAAGTATTATAATCGCAGTCATAAAGTTAAGACTTATGCTGTTAATAATTTAATTATGCTCTTAACTAAAAATTTAAAACAAAAGAAGTTTAGTAAGAAATTATCGCATAGATTTATTAATTCGTTCAGAATGAAGAATAAAATTAAAACTTAAGCTTATTAATTAACGTTACTTAATATTTATCGTATTTATAATACTTTTCATGTTTCGTTACTAAAGTTATATTAAAATAAAATAAACGATCAGAAGACGAAAGCTTTTATGCAAGCTTCAGAGCTCATTAACGATAAGAAGTAATGAAAAATTAAAGAAATTGTGAATAAAAGTAAAAGTAAGAAAAAGTTATGATACAAGATGAAATGATTAAACTGAGATTATATATATAATTAATGATTACTCAAAGAAGAGCTCGAGCTTGCTTAAGAGTTAAAAGAAAAATTTGATAATTAGCTAACGTTGCGCAAGCGACGATGAAGAAATAAGTAAGCGAGTATCGCGATAATAACGTTTAATTATTAACGACGTTAATTCGATATAACGATCGTTTACGCGTCGTCATTAATTATAGCATTTTAATTAAAAATCTTTTCATTTCGTTACATAAAGTGTCGATAATGATAAGGCTGAACGCTTAACGCGCAGCGCTTAATCATAAAAATTTATTTATTTATTTATTTATTTACTTATTTACTATCGTACATACTGAGCTTAAATATTAAGACGATGATTTCGAGCTACTAATAACGTTCGAGAACGTTAAGCTAAAGCTCGTTCAGAAATCGTCTTTAATAAACGAAGTCTTTAACAAGTTAACGTTAATTCTCATGAAAACTCACTTTAAGAGTTAACGCTTTCACGTCATCTTCTCATTCTTCTTCTTCTTATCTCTTTTACTCATTATTATATCTTTTTCTTACTTCATTTTCTCAGTCGTTATTTTATTCATTATTCTTTTAACTTCATCGCGCTTAACTTAAAGTATTTTACACTTCGTTTACGTTTCATCGCGCTTTCGTTTCGCTTTCGTTAAACGCTTAATTAATCGAGTAATCTCGCGCTAATCACGTTTAATCGCGGGCTAAGTTTTATATGCGATGTTAAAGATGTACTTGTTAACGCGACGTCATTTCTTTATGATTATTATTAATCTCTTTCGTTTATTTTTCATGTTAACGAAAATAACACGTTAATGTTAATCTGCGCGAGTAAATTCACGAATAACGCGTTTCGTCTCGTTTCGAAAACGTTTAATGAATTAAATAATTCTTAGCAGCTATCGCAGCGTTAGCGAGATAAAACTTATTACAATATAACGATTCGAGTCGTGACGTTAAGCTTTACACGATTTATAAATACTTAACTCGCGCACGTACTCGCGTCTGTTAATACAGATTATACACGAAAGATCTTTATATTTTAAAGAATAAAAGATTAGCTTTACACTTAAATTAATGAATGTACATATATCGATCGTGATCGTTATCTCGTTATTAATTCGTGTAATCGTTAAGATCATGATATATTGTTTGTATTAAAAAACACACGCATGAGTTTATACATCGTCTGCTTCTTGTCTTTAAGTATATACAAATTTATTTATAGTACTTAAAAGCATACATTAGCATATGTATTATTTGCTTATTATTATTAAGTACATACAAAAAGTATCTGATTAAAAGATGAAAAGAAAAAAAGAAAAGAAGAAAGAAAAATAATAATAATAACATTATATGTGATAAACAAGCGTCATCGTAACGATAATATTAAATAAACATCGAGTTCGCGTCATCGTAACGATAACGCGCTAGTAAGCATCGTAATAATAATAATTAAAATAATTAATCTCATAAAATTTCATGAAGAGATTACGAACTATAGTTAATTGCAAGATAATATTACATTTAAAAGACTCTTTTTCTTTTATTAACTTAAAGAGATTTAAGAGGTTTTTAATGAGCTTTAGAAAGCTGCGCTTAGCAGGCGTAATTAACAAGTGTCTTCACTTTAAGAGAATTAATATAGCTTCTTTACACTGAAGATCAGTGCTCTAAAAGGAAAGATAATTATAATGATAGTAAGCGCTAGCTTCACGTTAACGCTCACTAAAGACAAGGTCAGATGACTTATTAAATGATCTCGAGTCGCTCGATAAGCTAACGTCTCTTATAACGTATTAAGAATGATTTATTACGATTAAATAACGAGATGTTAACGAAGAAGTTATTAAGAGTATTAAATGAGCTGAAGCTCATTCTCTTAATGTTCTTTAGCGATTAGTTTTACATATTAATATCATAATAACTGAGTATAATCATAGTAAATTTATTATGTCTTACGTCTTTTATATTTAAACGCGCTAGCGAATAGCTAACGGAGTCGACCTTACATTATCTTATAAATCACCTTTTAAACCATTTATTAAACTATTTTTTAAACCATCTTTTAAACCATTTACACGCGTTAAAGTTAGCTTTTACTAATAATACACGTATTACAGAATCAGATTTCATTAAATCATTTATTAAATCATTTCATAAATCATCTTTTAAATCATTTATTAAACTATCTTTTAAACCACCTTTTAAACCACCTACACGCGTTAAAGTCAGCTTTTACTAACAATACACATATTGTAAAATCAGGTTTCATTAAATCATCTTACAAATTACTTTTTAAATCATTTATTAAACTATTTTTTAAATCATCTTTTAAATCATTTACCAAACCATTTATTAAATTACCTATTAAATCATCTCACAAAACATTTATTAAATCATCTCACAAATCATTTTTTAAATCATTTATTAAACTATCTTTCAAACCACCTTTCAAACCACCTACACGCGTTAAAGTCAGCTTTTACTAACAACACACGTACTACAGAATCAGGTTTCATTAAACCATTTATTAAACCATCTCACAAACCACCTTCCAAACCACCTACCAAACGCCTTACTAAACGCCCTATCAAACGCCCTATCAAACATCCTTCATGGCTCCCTTCATGACTTCCTCCATGACTTCCTCCATGACTCCCTTCATGGCTCCCCCCATGGCTCCCTCCATGGCTTCCTCCATGACTTCCTCCATGACTCCCTTCATGGCTCCCCCCATGGCTCCCTCCATGGCTCCCTCCATGACTTCCTCCATGACTCCCTTCATGGCTCCCCCCATGGCTCCCTCCATGGCTCCCTTCATGACTCCCTCCATGCCTCCCTCCATGCCTCCCTTCATGCCTCCCTCCATAGCTCCCTCCA
>JAABUO010009665.1_pt1 | contig 10769 bp, 7 predicted proteins | sample 5559291 | NCBI WGS metagenome assembly JAABUO01 (sample SAMN10711878, study PRJNA513372) | rock metagenome | isolation source: Antarctica rocks | place: Antarctica: Victoria Land, Finger Mt sud
AAGCAGTTAATCAGCCAGTGAGGCCAGAATTTGGAGACAGGGTATGGGAGGATTTGGAGAACAGGGTATGAGAGCTGACCTTGTTTGTGCGGAGCAGGGCAGCTGTGTCCAGGTACAGGTCCCGGGAATCTGAAGGGCTGAGTCGCCAGTCCTTGATCCACTCCTCTATCCTGTTCTGCAGCAGCAAAGAGCTGGCCTTGTCATCCAGAAATGAATTTGAGAGCAAAGAGTTTAGAACGTGAAAGCAAAGAGTGTTGGTGCGTCAAATGATACTGAACAGATCTGCTCTGCAGCAGGCAGGAGCCAGTTGCATTATCGGATGATGATATGAATCACCAGATTGTAATATACAGCATCACATGATGATGTACATATGATGACATGGGTTTGATCGTCATCATATGTATACGTCATGTAATAATGTATACAATGATCTGCTGATATATATCGTGGACAATGGAATTGGCTCCTGCCTGCTGCAGAGTGTCATTATGACATCATGGATCAACAACTATCAAGCTCACGTCGAGCACTGACATTCACAATACATACAGTCTGATGTGAATTCAAGGTTTGCTTTATTTCAAAAATAACATAAGCCGACTGTGCAGAGCCAGTGAGACACCAAACTCCACTTCAGGTGATGTTGCTGCCATTGGTGAGTGGTGAATGGTTAGTGGTGAGTAGTGAGTAGTGAGTGGTGAGTGGTGAGTGGTGAGTGGTGAGTGGTGAGTGGTGAGTGGTGAGTGGTGAGTGTGCATGCAGACCAGGGGCACAGTCTGAGTGGTGAGTGGTGAGTGGTGAGTGGTGAGTGGTGAGTGGGCACAGTCTGAGCTGTCGACGAGCAACCCCAAGACTAAGACAGTGTGCAGAATTCACACAAAGTAGAGATAGAAAGACATACTGCATAGACTGTTTACTCTTAGCTGTGCCTTGTGGTCAAACACGTTTCAGCATACTGTGATGTGCAAGGATCCTGCACGTACCTACGTCAGCATGAGCTGCAACTCCTATTAATTATTGTTATTAGTATGGTCATTTATCACAACGCTCCGTCCTTGTGATGACAGGCTTCGATGTACTGTGATGTGCAAGACATACTGTGAAAGCATGCAGGCCCTGCTGGGCAGCTTAATTTACTTACCCTTGCTGGGAAACGCGGGGAAAAACTTCTATTTTTACCTTGATGACAGGCCCAAGGAGGTTTGCCAGGTTGGCTTTGGTGGCGTATGCTATGGCTTGCTGAAGCAGCATGTGCTGTGTTTTCGCATCATCAGCCACATTGTACAGCTCTGTGAGACCTCCAAGTCTCTGCTGCGCTTGTTCATCAACCTGAAGGGAGTGGGCAACAGCTTAGCAGCAGTAGATGGCCAGTTTGTGAATGCAGGGCTACGAAGCAGCTGCAGGGTTTGCCCAATGGGTAGTCAGCAGCAAATGGGGATCGTGCATGGTGTTCTAGCACAGCATCACTACTCAGGTGAAGTCAAGCCAAATAGTGAATGTGAAGCCATTGTCATGACGCTTCATCAGACAGGATGAGAACTCACTGTGGCTGTCAAAGCATCTGCGACTTGCTTGGCTGCTGACCGGACTTGGTGTGGTGGCAGTCTGGGAACTAGGTGGCTGATGACATTCACACAGCACTCAAGATCTGCAGGAGGAGCAGAGGTTGGAAGAGTGAGATAGGGTTTGTAATGTCAAGTTCTGCATTGGTGCAAGTTGTCTGATCCTGCAGCTACACACACCTGAGCCGGTTGTCTTCTGAAAAAGAACGTCAAAATGCGGCACTAGAAGATTGAGCAAGTCTCCAAATCTGCCTTCGGCCAAAGCGGCCTCGCTGTCTTGGGTGAATTTGGAGCCAGGAGTCTCTGCAAGTGCTGTGCGCGCCTGCAGACAGACAATTCTTGTATTGGAAAGCACCGTCGTGGTCAGGAGCGACTGTGCGCAAGATGACAACGACTTTGCCAGATCTGGGAAGTGTCGCCTGACTCAAACGTTCCAAGCACGACGGGACACAGCAGAGATGGCAAGCAAGCAACGACGGCTGACCTGCCCTTCGTTCAACAAGTCCGAGATGTGGCGTGCAACGGCCAAGTAGCTGTCCTCTTCTGAAGTTTCAATCAGATGCACGGCCATGATGCAGTCACCCGCGCAGTTCAAGCGCAATCCCTTCCTAAGGAGTTGTAATCAGGTGCACTCTGCTTCTGCAGCAGGAAACCCTATCGTCTATGCAAAGCCCTATCATGGCACCGATACTAATCACGACTAACTTGCGTTGCCCCAACATTTAGGCCTGGCGGACGGCAGTTTTTGTCGTAGCATCATACACTTGACCGAGGATGACTTGAGCAAAGTCAAAGTTTGCTCTTGTAGCTGTTGCACCATACTTGCGTGTATGTCGAGCATTTTTGCCTGATCACAGACTCACGGAGGCAGTCAGCTTGGGGACAGGTGTGCTAGAACAAACAATCCTGCCATGCCCCAGGCATGTTGAGAGTGGGCCACGTAAGATGTACCTCTATACAGGCTTTCAGCATCTTCTCCTAGTAGAATGCAATCAGCAGCTCAGCTTACCAGATGGTTGGCGTTTGCAACTTGAAAACTGCTTGATACAGCTTTTAGGATGACACCTAGGTAGAGCAAGCCAAAAGTGTTGTAGAAGGTGTTGCGCGCCGCGAGGCCAAAGTGTGAGCCAGAGCAGTACAAATCAAAAATGTCATTGCTACAAATCTTTGCCCTGCAGCACGGTGTGGTCTTCAGGATGGCATAAGGAATGAAAATTGCAACATATTAACACCACCATTCAGACAGGGTGTTTGGTGCCAAGTTAAAGTGTTGCACTACATGTGCACATGCAGTCACTGTCCCAGACAAAGGCTCAGCTTCACGCCATGCGAATACTGTCGTTACAGTGACCACATGTGCCTTGGCATTCAATCACCTCAAATAGATACAAACCCACAGATCACAAACTTGTGTCCAGACAGACTCATGGTACTTTTGCCCATCTCAGCTACATTAGCATTTTCCTCATAGACTGATGCACCTTGGGCAGGTAACCTGCATCAGGCATGCTTATGATGGTTGGGTTGCTTGAGATGCATCAGATGTCAAGTGGTCTTGCTTTCTGCAGATGCTGCAATGCTTTGCAAAGAGTGCACATGGCCTGATTGCACTGTTTACTTGCTGCTTCAATCGCACAGGTTGCATGAAGCTCACAAGGCAGATATTGAGTTATTTGTGTTTGCCATTTGGTGCAGTTCATGATGCTGGTAAGCAGCACAGTTTCTGCATCATGAGGCTATAGCCACGTCAAGACTGCCCAAGCTGAACATCAGAACACAACACAGCATATTGCCATACATATAACAGTGCACCGCATGTGCCTCGGCGTTGAGTTATCTTGAGCCACAGCCAAGTCCTAGATCACCCACTCTCGTACACACCGGCTTGCATCAACCAGGCTGCCATTCCGCAGAAAGCATGCAACACGGCTTCATGCAACACAATTTGAATGCCTCCTCAACACATTGATCAGCACATGCTACAAAAGCACCTCTAAGTAATAACAAAATAATTTTGTCAAAATTGTAGTCATGCTATGTTGCTGACAAGTTCTCTTCATGTCAATGACAAGACTTGGAAATTGTCAAACATCTGAAGGGAGATTTCCAATGACAGATGAGACATCAAAGATGCAGTATGACTCAACATGACTACAAGAAGCAGGCATGCAGAGCTTGGTAGGTAGATTGCTGCACAGCAGGGCTGATACTACAGGAGATGGAACCTGCCTTTCTTCTGCCTTCTATCTCTCCAGGAATAGCATCCTTGACAACAGAGTCACGAACAGTTACCAACAAGCCATTTGCAGGTCTTTCAATACACCCAGAAATTGAAACACACAGCAGGCATTGCTGTTTGCTGCAATATCACGAGCGCCCAGCATCAGTGTTAAACTTTTTCCTGGTGTAGTTAGTGCGTCGTTCCACAGATCGCTTCTTGGCTCCAGGCTTGTCTGACAGCCAGCTATACTTGGTGCCTGCTGAACTTGTCACTTCAGCAGCACTGACTCCATTCTTTTCATTGTCAAAATCAGCAGCGATATCAGGACAGAGAGTTTCCAAAGAATTGCACTCACAAAGCTTCTGCCCAACACAACAAGGGCAACCTGATGGCTTTTTGGCTGAGGTCCGATTGTTTGGGCGGGCCTGCCAGCTGTGCACCTTGCCCTTTGGGCATTCATGGCACTGCCACCAAATGAGCTTGTTGCTTCGTAATGTCGTGTTGTCAGGCAAGTTTCCACTTGCTCTGTTTCTTTCATGGTCCCACTGCTGCAGCAAGGCATGCTTTGCCGCTGCAAATGTAGGATGCTTCTGCCTAGTGTCGTCTGCTTTCCTGCCAGCATTTGCTTTGGCACACCTGGGGCACCCAGTCTTGCCACGCACTTTATGCACCACTGCAGTCTGCCACTCGTACAAGCAAGCGCTGCACTTCCAATGGGCTTTCATGTTGCTGGAGACAGTCAACAGGTCTGGTGACATGGGGTGGTTCTTCTTGGCATCCCAAAGCAGCGCAACTTCAGGTGCCTTTCTGGCAAGCGTGTTATGCTGACAAACGGCGTTGCCTGAGCAGAAAGGACAGCCCCTTCCATCCGTCCTGTCATTAACAGTAGCCTCCCAGATGTGTGGTAAGCCGTCTGGACATTGGTCACACGACCACCAGACCTTGCGATTGCTGCCAGGCCTGATCACAATGTTGTCAAGGTGCATGTTGAGCCTGTCATGCCACTGTTTCTGCAGCTCGTCAGCAAGCAGACTGGTGTTGGGTCCGCTATCAAGCTGAGGTCTTTGCTGCTGTGGCATACTGTCAGCGCTTCTGCCCATGCCACAGACATGCCCTGCAGATCGGCATGCATGCGGACAGCGTTCATAGGCATGCGCATTCGACAAATCAAACTGCTTAAGCTGGCTTGTCAGGTCTGGAAACACAACGAACAGACGGTCACATGCGTACTTCCGTCTAGTTTCCGAGCATTTTTCTTAGGGGCTTGTGCGTAGCTGGTCAGCCGCCTGACACGGTGGGGCACTTGCAAGGTCCGCCTGCAAGCAGGCCACTGCCAAGTCTGAATTCTGCTGCCAGCTGCTGCAGTTGTGTACGGCGTTTGACCTGTGTCTTCATGCTGCAAGAGGTACTATAGTAGACCTGATACAATGGGCGGTGCATGAGAGCGTCGCTCTCACACCACTCGATTCGAGCATGGTGTGATCAAACCACAGAGCAGTCGCTACCTGACACCTTCGGTGTGTCTGAGCAGAGAGCATGCTAACGGGGAAGTTGCAGTGTTTGTCGGAGCCCTTCACGCAGCGGCAGGCATGTGTATAACCCTGGGCTAGCAGCTGCAGACACTGCTTAAAACGCCAGCTAACGCTTGCAGCTTATCCAATTTGTTTGTATTGACAGCCAGAAATAGCCCATGCTGCAGATTGCGAGCAAGGCTGACATTCCCAGGTTGGCAGGTCGCCACCCCAGAGTTTGGGTCACTAGAGCCTGTTTGCTTGAGAGGCCTGAATCCAAGCAGTTTGAAGGCATTGCAAGGTTACTTGCAGATAACCTGTTCATTACGTCAAAGGCAGCAACAGGCTTAAAACAACAGCTTGGTGCCTGGCATGACATGAGATAACATGTTCAACACGAAATTTCTGATGCTACAGCCTCAAGAAAGAACATGCAATCAGCACGGTCTAGCTTGCAGTGTTTGATCCCATCTAACATAGGCTGAAAGTGCTGGAAAATCACACTGGGCGCGCATCTGAGATCATGCCATGCAGGACGTGCTCTGGTAGACCAGCCCAAACAGCTTGTTGCACTCCGTGGCTGTGCCCAGTTTTGTGTCCAGCTCTGAAATGTCAACAGCCAACACTTGCTGTGTGCGGCTGCTCAGGCTGGCTGTCATGACATCTTCAGCTCAGCCGAATTTAGCAGGGTATATATAGCTTACACACTTCCAACCTGAGCACTTCTGCATCTGCATTGATGACCCACAAGAACTGCGTCTATGAGCGGGCTCTCTGTGTCTGGCTGACAAAGCGCAGCTTGGCATAGAAGGACACCCTGCAGTGAGAGCGTGCGTGATGTGTATGCTGCACTTTGACTGAAGTAGGGTACAGGCCTCAACACAACTGAGCTCTGATGAGACTATGCTGACACAAGTGCACTTGCATGACTGCTTGCAAAGAACAATTGCCGGTTGGTGTCATCAAACGTGCAAGTGTGATGTATGCATGCCAGCTTGCTTTGCGAGGCAGACCTACATTGTAATCAAAATACTGACTAGCCTTCATGCTGATAAATCAGGAAGACAACAGGACCCCACCTGGCTTTGCTGTTATTGTGCACATAGACCACATCAGCTCTTTGCTATGCTTGTGTGCCGGAGCGCAAGAGCTTCTTGCCCATGCCTATCAGCAGCCTGCCAGTGATGTGCAGGTCCATCATCAGCAATCAGCATGCACAAGCACCAAGCCTGCACGACCAAACGCTGCACACATGTTGGCGGTCAATATCAAACTTCACAACTATAAAAAAGAAGAGGAGGGCGCTCATATGTTCCAGTAGCAGATGCTCAACATGGCATTCTCTAGCCAGTGCATAGCGGATTCAGCATGTGGTTTTACTCATTGAACAGGCACTGCTGGATGCCATTTGTGATCTCACAAGTGGTACCAACACATGCTGGTCTGGCCAACTCTGTTCTGTATGCTGCTGGCCCAACCTGGCTGGGGATTGCATGCTTGCATTCAGTCAAGAGACTGGCCATGTCAAATGCAGTTGCACTCATGAACCATTATTCAGGACTCATGCAGGCCTTGCAGTGCATGCAGCAGAGGAAACAAAAAGATTGCTGCAGAAAGCTTCATACCTCAAGCAGAGGTATAGTCTGTAACAGGTAGATGCACATTGTTTGTGAACCCTAGCACCAGAACAGGAAGCTACAAGCCCAAACTCCACCGATGTGCTCATGGACTTTCCATTCCTAGTGCTCTGCTCTGTGTGGACCTCTGACAGTCTTGACTTACAGACAGATGGCATGATGTTACCATGGCTCACACCCCTTGCAAGTAACCTTCACTGCAAGTAAAATAAAAATTGTTGCTGCAGCAGCTGCCCACCGACATGAATTGTAGGGGTTTGCTAAGTCTTTACAGAGCAGCATGTGTTGTATGCATTCTTCAGTGGAAGAGGTGCATGTGTCATTGGAGTCTGCACCAAATACTCCAGGACAGACAGCAAGCAGTTTAAAACATGCTTGTGTTCATGGCCTACAAATGTCTCTCTATGTCATGCACACTGACTGAAGTTGATAAATGTGTGCTTAGGCTGCGTACTTGGTGAATAGCACCAGTCTGCTGTAAATAGCCTGTGTCTGAGCCAGAACCGCTTCAAATATTACCAATAAGACTCAGCGACAGGTTGACAATGACTGATGACCTTTTCTGCTTTGTTGATCAGACGCAGGGCCTTCAGGCAAGAAAAGGAACAGCAGCACAATAGCCTACCTGCTTCTGCTGTTCTGTGTGATATTCGTCTGCTGAATGTGGACTGTGTGCCGACATCATTGCCAGCTCTGTTGGGGTGTGGTGGAGCTATGGCAAACAACAGCTCCAGCTTACCATACTCAGCCTGCTGAGGGTCATATGGTTTTGAAGAGCGTCAGCATGACCAGCAGAACCCACCTGCACAGACATCATCTTCATGACGATGGCTTCAAGATACCAGGCAAGCAAGCATGTGTTTGGAGGATACATAACATGCAGATGATACAGGCAGGCATTGGCCTGAATATTGGGTTGCATGATGCAATGAAGATGATGTTGCAAATCAGCATGTGTATATGACTGACCATAAAAAATGAAATGTCGCACAATTCATTTCCAGTGTTACTCTAAGCTCAAATATGCATGCGGATCTATGCAGACATGTTGTCAAATGATGTTGTGCACACAAGTGTGGTACTGGACTGCTCTGAGCCCTTCCAAAGCACAGCAGAGGAATCAGGCAGACACCACATGCATCTCAGACTGTCAAAGCAGACACAATACAAACTACAGATACAACAAACGCTGCTTGCACATGACGTCAACAGGAGAGGCTGACAGGCATCACCTGCTTGACGCTGTGCTTGAGAAGGTGTTCAGAGCGGCTGGCCATCTGGTGACAGCAGGCTCAGCTTGTCCCCATGTACTTCCCTCACTGAAGACTTGGAGGCACCAGCCAAACACCCACCTGTTTGTTTGCCACTCTCAGCTACATTAGCATCTTCCTCACGGGCTGCTGTACCTTGGGTGGGTACCCTGCATCATGCATGCTTATGATGGTTGGGTGGCTTGATCTGCAATCATCAAGAAGTGGCCTTGCGTCCCGCAGACACTGCAATGCTGTTGCGTACACACTGCACATGATCCGTGTAGCAATGTCTGCCTGCTGCTTAACTTGCACAGGCTGCATGAAGCTCACAAAAGCAGACACTGAGTTGATTGCATTTGCCATTTGGTGTAACTCATGATGCTAGTAAGCAGCACAATCTCTGCATTATGAGGCTACAGCCACTTGGAGACTGCCCAAGCTGTACATCAACCCCACACAAAGCGTCTTGCTGGACGTGTAACTGTGTACCACATGTGCATGATCAATCATGCTGTGAGCATCTTGACTCAATTTCACGCCATGCAAACCCTGTCTTGCAGTGCATCACATCTGTCTTGGCCTTCACTTACCTTGAGTCACCACCAACTCTCAGATCACCCACTCTTGTACACACTGGCTTGCATCAACCAGGCTGCCCCTCTGCAGAAAGGACGCAGCATGGCTTCATGCAGCGCTTTGAACAACACAGTTATCAATACATGCTACAAAAGCACCTTGCAGCAACAACATCACTGCATTCATGCCGTGTTGTTGACAAGTTCTCTGCATGTCAGTGAAAAGACCTAAAAACGGTCCAGGGTCTGAAGTGAGATTTTCAAAGACAGATGAGGCATCAATGATGCACTATGATTTGACATGGCTGCAAGAAGCGGGCGCGCAAAGCTTGTTGGTAACTAGATCGTCACACAGCAGGGCTGATACTATAGGAGATGGAACTTACCCCTCTTCTGCCTTCTATTTCTCAACAGAGTCATGAACAGTCATCAATAAGCCAATTGCAAGGCAACCAATGTACCCAACGATTCAAACACACAGCAGGCATTGTTGTTTGCTGCAATATCACGAGCGCCTAGCATTAGTGTTGAACTTCTTTCTCGTGTGGTTAGTGCGCTGAGCCACAGATCGCTTCTTGGCTCCAGGCTCATCTGACAGCCAGCTATACTTGGTGGTTGCTGCACTTGTCACTTCAGCAGCACTTACGCCATTCTTTTTGACGTCAAAATCAGCAGCAATATCAGGACAGACAGTTTCCAAAGAGTTGCACTCACAAAGCTTCTTCCCAGCACAACAAGGGCATCCTGTAGGCTTTTTGCACGAGGTACGATGGTGTGCCCGAGCCTGCCAGCTGTGCACCTTGCCCCTGGGACATTCATGGCAGCACCACCAAATGAGCTTGCTGCTTTGTAATGACGTGCTGTCAGGATAATTTCCAGTTTCTCTGTTCTTGTCATGATCCCATTGCTGCAGCAGGGCATGCTTTGCCCTTGCAAAAGTAGGGTGCTTCTGCCTTGTGCTGTCTGCTGGCATGTTGCCATTTGACTTTGCACAATTGGGGCACCCAGTCTTGCCACGCACCTTATTCAACACCGAAGCCTGCCATTCGTGCAAGCAAGCACTGCACTTCCAATGGGCTCTCAAGTGGCTGTTGAAAGTCACTTTGTCTGGAGACAATGGCTGGTTCTTTTTGGCATCCCAAAACAGCGCAACTTCAGGTGCCTTTCTGGCAAGCGTGTTATGCTGACAAATGGCATGGCCTGAGCATAAAGGACAGCCCCTCCCATACGTCCTTTTGTTAACAGTAGCCTCCCAGATATGAGGAAGGCCATCTGGACATTGGTCACACCACCACCAGACCTTGCGACCGCTGCCAGGCCTGATGAGAAAGTTGCCAAGGTGCATGTTCAGCTTTTCATGCCACTGTTTCTGCAGCTCGTCAGCAAGCAGGCTGATGTTGGCCCCAACCTCTTCACGCTGCTCTTTTTGCAGCTGATGCTTGCATATGCTGTCATTGCTTCTGCTGATGCCAGAGGCTATCTCTGCAGGCCAAAATGCATGCATCAATAGTTGACAAGCATCCAGGATAAGCTGAAGGATTAGCTCTGGAAGCTTTTATAACAGCAAACAAGACAACACACCTGTGCAGAAGGGGTGCTGAAAGTAGGTGCTCGCATGCATACTTGCAAGCATACACTTGCTTGACTCTTGTGGCTGTTGGTCACAGATGCTCATCAGCCTGGCGCACTGTTGCACCTGCGCGGGTCGCCTGAAAGCACTACAGCCAGGTCTGAAAGCTGTTATCAAAAGCAGCAGTCTCGTGCTGACACGCAGATGTTTGCGCTCAAGCGTGACCATCGGGGCGCACCTGCTGTGGTGGAGGCTGTGCGACAACGCTGCTCCCATTTCGCTGCGACGAAAGCGGATCAGGTCTTTGATGTGATCTGTGCTGTTCTCAAGGTAGAGCGCACGCGACTGCAGTGCTTGCCGGTGAAGTCTCAGTGTGTGGGACAATGTCAGCAAGTATCGTCCGTGGGGCTAGCTGCAAAATCTGCTACCCTGACTGT
>JAABUO010009667.1_pt1 | contig 10769 bp, 13 predicted proteins | sample 5559291 | NCBI WGS metagenome assembly JAABUO01 (sample SAMN10711878, study PRJNA513372) | rock metagenome | isolation source: Antarctica rocks | place: Antarctica: Victoria Land, Finger Mt sud
ACGCCCACTTGTGTGGCGATGGCACGTATCGTCACGCCCTCCTCGTCACGCAGACGGACAATCTCCACCTCGCGTGGGTCTGTCGCCCAAGCCGCCCGGGCGGCTTGGGCGATCGCGCGATGCGTCGGATCACGGGGGAGTTGCTCTCGGATGTCAGGTCGGCTCATCGTTACCGTCGTCTCTCATGTGGTCGTGGTCCATCTTCCTCCCATAGCATAACCTCGACGAGCGCCTGCCGTTCATTCCGCTGAACGCAGGGGAAGAGGCCATGCGTCGTCAGGTCATGCACATCGATGGCGACGCCGCGTCAGCGGACGCCCCGTCACACAGGGATGAGCACCCCCCTCTAAACGACGCGGGTGTTACGCTAGGCGTGGGAGGGATACATGGTCACGACAACTCAGGACAGGGCGACCCCGGATGTGGGCGCGGCGCCCGTCGCCGTCGAGATCGCCAGGCAGCTCGGCGAGAACGAGATCGACGCCCGCCGGCAGATCACGCGCGCGCTGCGCGTCATCGGCGAGGAGCGCACACGGGCCTTTGTTGCCCAGGCGCTCGCGGTCGAGGCCGCTGGCGGGATGATGCTCGGCGACGGAAGCCGGCGGCGTACCGTGGGTGGCCTCTTCTTTCGTCTGATGCGCGACGAGCTCATGGGCGACGAGGCCGGCCGCCAGGCCGCATACCGGATCTTTCGACCGCAGGGAAGCGGGCATAAAAGGGCCAAGGCGCCGGCCGCGTCGGCGGCGTTCAACTGGACGACGTTTAGCGCGGCCGCGACAGAGGCGATGGAACAGCCGGGGAGGGTAAGCGTGAAAACGACATTGGTGGGGAGCATCGGCAAGGTTATCGAGCGGGGCGACGTCGTGTTCGTGGGCATGACGAGCGATAAGGTCCCCAGTTTGCCGAAGGGCGTCCCGATTCCGGCTGGCGGCGGCAAGTTCCTCGCCATGGTCAGCGCGAAGCAATGGGCCAAAATCGCGGCCGCGCTCACAGCCGACCCCGACGACAAAGTGATCGCGGAGGGGTATCCGTCGATCCAGGAAGGATTCAAGGGGATCAGCGTCAGTGTGACCAGCATCACGACCGCAAACATCCAGGCGGGCAAGCGCGCGGCACAGATCGCCGCGGCGACAACAACTGGCTAGCGCTCAGATGTGTGACGAGGATGCAGCCGAGACCCCACACCGGATGGAGATCTCGCCCGTAGCCAGCGGCAAGGTGGTGGGCTCGACCCGCACTGATAAGCCTCGGGATTAGGCCGCGCGGCATGCATCGGGCCTTGGGATGCGCGTGTTGGAACCGGAGCACGGTCACAGGCACCACATGACAGGACAGGTGAGACCATGAAGACGGGGGGGCATGATGAACGTCGATGACAGGCCACGGCCCGCCTGGGCCAGGAGCCAGGTGACGATCGATGGACAACGGTACTGGAGCCAGCGCACGCCGGGAGATCTGCTGGTGATGCGTCTGCGCGCGCGGTGGTTGATGTGGCAGTGCGCGATAGGGCGCGTCCTGCGTTGATTGGCGCGATCGGGACCGGGCGGCTGTAGCTCACGGCGACAAGTCCGGTAGCCCCCGCGCCTGTCGCCGGCCTCGCCGTGGGTGGAACATGATGACATTTTATTCATGAGGAGCGTGACGTGGAGGTACCATTGCTGACGGCCGAGCAGGTCAACCGCGTCGTCAAGGCGGGGTTTCACGTCTACTGCCGGACCCCCACCGGCATCATAGGGCGCGTCCTGGCCGCGCGCGAGGGCTACACACGCCATCCGCCGGCGTTGCCCCCTGGCGTGACCGTGGGACCGGACGTGCCGCAGGGCGTGGCGCTGACCGTCAAGGTGGACTACGGGGTGGGGCGCGGCGGTCGCCATGTGGGCTGGTGCGTACCCCACGCCGTGTGGGCCCAGGAGCGATAAAAGTTGGCGTGTGGGCGGTACGCCTTCGGTACGCCTTCGGTACGCCTTCGGTACGCCTTCGGTACGCCTCCGGTACGATTTCGGTACGCCTTCGGTACGCCTTCGGTACGCCTCGACTAAGCGATCAAGGCTACGCGGGACGGGCTGCGCACGGTAGTCACTAAAGGAGAGGCTCTATGCAGCGACCATATCCAGCCAGCCCCATACCCGACGGGCAAGACATGGCCGGGAACTATCACTACCCCGCTATTGAGGCGGCGCACACAGCGGACGAGCTCGTCGACTTCAACAAGTGGATGAACGGTCAGACGATGATCGTGGACGACCAGGGGCAGACCGTCATTTTTGCCCGGGACTACGAGCGGTGGGTCGATCGCCGCCGCTCGACACGGTAACACGCCCCGGAATGCGGCCGCGCCGCGCCCGGGCAGCCTATCAGTCGCTTACCGTCCGGCATAGCCCCTCATCACTCCACTTAACATAAATACGCGTGATCTCGATTGAGGCATGCCCGAGGTGTCGCGCGCTCGATGCGCGCCTGCGCCGCGGTCCGCTCCGGCCTCAAACTCCGTTATTTGCTCCTCCAACCCCGCGATGTGCGCCGCGATAGCCTGTTGCTGCGCCGGCGCCGGCCCTGCCCTTTCCCGCGTATCATACTGGCCTCCTCTTTCTGTACCTTGCCGTATTTTCACCGTACTTTCACCGTACTTTCGCGGGGTCCAGGAACGTGTCACAACCGACTATTCCCGCCAAACCTTATTGTTTTCGGTAAATCCTCGCGCGTACGCACGCGCGCGTCGGGTCCAGGTGGCCACTCCCCTATCCCACGCCTGGGCGCCCAGGCGCCCGCGATAGGCGCTGTAGCGGTCTACTTTCGGTGCACTCTTGAGCTACTCTTGCATAACCCCTCCGCGGTCACCTGTTAGCCCGGCGCTCGTAGTAGTCCATGCTGTGACGCGGGGCCTTCAGGCTGTTGAGGAGGCGCGTGAGTTCGTCCGCGTGTGCCAGGACGCGCATGATCTCGTGGGGTCGCTGCGCGCGGGGAACGTCGTCCATGGTCGGCGGTTCTCGGTCGGCCATCGTCATGTTGTGCAGGAGGGCTAGGCGTTCCCACGGCGGCAGACGCCGGTAGCGATCATCACGCTTATCATGGGCCTGGCGCGTCTTGTACGTCAGCCGATAGCACCTCCTGCACGCCGGCGCCGTGACTCCCGGCGGCAGGTAGAGCGTCGTGACGCGACCGCCGCATGCCGGACACAGCCACCAGTAACGCACACCGCCATAGCGCGGCGTGGTCTCATCCACGTAGAGCCTGATGTGCCCCTGACGCGTCTGGCCGCCGCGCTGGACCGTGCTAGCCACATCGACCCAGACGACGTCCTCCGCGCCCCCGTGGACGCTCCAGCGCACGTCCCAGTGCGCCAGAGTGGACAGCGCCCGCGTCAGCGACCAGGCCCGCGATCCCGTCGGCACGGCCGCGCCCTTGAGCGCCGGCGCGAAGAGGGCAATCCGTAGATCGGCGCACTCCTCGACCTGCCAGGCCGATAGATGCCGCCTCCACCGCGTGCTGCCAGCACCACCCCCCGCTCACGGCCTCTCGATCGGCGGCGCGGTCGTCGCCCCTGGGGCCAGTGCCCCAGGGGCGACGTTGACTTGCTGGCCGCCAATGTTGAGCTGCAGCGGCTGCCGTTGTGGCTGGGCCAGGCGCCGCAGGCGGGCCAGGCTCTCACTGGCGCGCACATAGCGCGCATGCGCCGCCGTCAACCGTCGCTCGTGCCAGGTGGCCATAGTCAGCGTCATCTCAACGCTCTGTGCCTGGGCGTACACCATCTCAGCTTTCTGGAGACGCAGCCAGCACAGCGCCACATGCTCGATGAGGGGACGTTCAAGCGCCGTCGCGTCCTTGTATCCAAGGTCATCGCGCAGAGAGCGCACGCTGGCCGTGAGTGCTTCGACCCGTGTTCTTTCCGTGACAATGGAATGGATCACCGTCCGCATGTTCATGTCATAGAGGTCGCATAGAACCCGGCTCAGGGCAGGGACCATCTCGAATCGACGGCGCAGATCGGCCAGCGCCTCGGGGTCGGGATTCGCTCGATTCATCCTGGACGCCAACGCCGTCAAGTTGTCGAGGGCCGCGCGCTCCAGCGCCGCTCGGTCCTCGCGTGCTAACGGCCGGGATACGGTCATCCCCTCCCCTGGCTCACTTGACTCACTCATCTCTTGCGCCTCCATGTGCCTTTGTGCGTGTGACAGCCGGCGAGGAGGAGCGCCGCCGCGGCGAAGGCCTCGGTGAGCCCGGTCACCTCAGCGAAATCCTCATCCTCGCGGCGCAGCGCGGCCCGCTGTACCTGCTCCTCCGCGCGGGCCTCCTGCCGCTCCATCCGCTCCGCGTCGTCGAGTTCCGCGAGGATAGACACCCCCTCGCCCTGTCCCAGGTACACCGACACCACACGGCCAGCGACGCGCCGCTTCTGGTAATAGTAACGACGGCCGCGGCGTTCTTCCCAGGCCATCTTAATTTCCTCCTCCACCCGCGCTCACGCGCGTGAACGTTGTGCTACGCCTTGTCGCTACCCCGCTCATCCCCACGAAAGACATCCCGTTACGTCCGATGACCGCGTGTGGGGCCGCAAAAGGCGGAAGTTTTCGGAAGTTTTTGGTCCTCGTCGTCGGGCATAAAACGCCCAATCTGTCCCCGATACACGCGGCCGCATGTGCGCGTCCCGCCTGGCGTGTGCTGGAGGCGTGGGCCGTGGGGCAGGGCTACCGGGTGATGTGGGCTGATGATGAGGGCGGAGCGTCCTAAAGGCATAGGTCCTAAACATGGCGAAAAAATGTCCGAAAATGTCCGATGAATCGGCTCCCCTGACGTCCGATCCCGTCACAACCAAAGGAAATAGGGAAATAATGGGTAGTTTTGGGAAGTTTTGGGAAGTCGACCAGTGTCACTTTGCCCGCTTGTTGGGTCATCGGCACTCTCGATGAGACCGATCGCACGACTGGCGCAGCTATAGCGCCAGGATAATGAGGGTGAGCGCGACCGCTGACAATCTGCTCGCGTGGGCGACGCCAATGACGGCCTCGCCCATCTCTGGTGCACACAGCGAAATAGGCCTCATCGAGAGTGCCTATGAACCCATTAGCCTTCATCCCAACGACAAGAGAGTGATGTCGCTGGAATCCCGCGCCGTTCGCTCGTATCCGGCGCATCGTATCTTTCGTCATGATTGTCGTGATCGGATGTGCGGTGGACACAGATGGGCAGGGGCGGCGGGTACACTTCGTGCATGCGTCACAACACGATATATTGCGCTCTATGTAGACCGAGGTGCCGTCATGTTCGACACGCTATCCCTGCCCCTCCTGCTCGCCCTCTTCGTTGCCGCCGCCGCCGCCGTCTGGGTCTCCGGAACCCAACTCTCTGACACGACCGATATCCTCTCGTCGCGCTTTGGCCTGGGCCAAGCCCTCGGTGGGCTCATTATCCTCTCCATCGCGACGAATCTGCCCGAGATTGCCATCACAGTGAGCGCTGCGCTCAGCCACAACGTCGGCATCGCCATCGGCAACATCCTGGGCGGCATCGCCATCCAGACCGTCGTGTTGGTCATCCTCGACCAGTTCGGCGTGCGCCAGAAACACCCCCTGAGCTACATGGCCGCGTCGCTGCTGCTCGTGCTCGAAGGCGTGTTGGTGGTGGCCGTGCTCACCGTCGCCATCATGGGCAACCAACTCCCCGCGTCGCTGATCGTTGCCCGCGTCGCGCCCGGCGGCCTCCTCATCCTGGTGCTCTGGCTCGTCGGCATTTGGCTGCTGGGCAAAGCGCGTACCGACCTGCCCTGGCAGGCCAAAGGCGACGCGCCGGGGGGGCAAGAGCCCGGCGACGCGGCCACGGCCCAGCACAAGAAGGGCGACGCGCACAAGGGGAAGAGCACGGCGCGCGAGGTCATCGTCTTTCTCGTGGCAGCTGGGGTGACGCTCGTCGCCGGCGTCGTGCTGGAGGAGAGCGGCAACGCCATCGCCGGGCACATCGGCATGACCGGCGTCCTCTTCGGCGCGACCTTCCTCGCGGCCTCGACCTCGATCCCCGAGGTCTCCACGGGGCTGGCCTCGGTCAAGCTCGACGACTATCGGCTCGCGTTCAGCGACATCTTCGGCGGCAACGCCTTCCTGCCCGTCCTGTTCCTGGTGGCGAGTCTGCTCTCCGGCCAAGCCGTCCTGCCGCGCGCGCAGCGCACCGACATCTATCTCGCCGGGTTGGGCATCCTGCTTACGACCGTCTACCTCTATGGCCTGATCTTCCGGCCCCAGCGTCAGGTGTTGAATATGGGCCTTGACTCCGTCGTGGTCCTCGTGCTGTATGTGCTCGGCATCCTGGGCCTCGTCGCCGTTGCCCATGGGTAATCGTTAGAGGGGAGGCGCGGGGATGGGGGCGCGCCGCATCCGAGCTCCGTCAGGAGATCACGCGACCGCTCAAACACCGGCCTATCAGTGTCGTGCAGGGCCACACGGATCACGACAAACGCGGCGCCGCCCTCGTGGTGCGGCACGTCGACCGGGGAGCGCAACGGCCAGATGGTCGTTAACGTGCTGTGCCAACGAGGTACCCCGTCGGCGCGCCGCACGCGCCGCACGCCTCGCTCGAACATCGCGCCATTAGGTCGAGGCGTTCTCCTTGCGCCCTAATGTAACCCTCGGGCTCGCGCCTTCCATCGTACATCACGGGGGTTTCTGCATAACCTGTATTGGGCAACAAGATGTTGCACAAGCAGGCGACAGGCGACTCGACGGTCAACGGGCTAATTCCAGCTTCAGTGTTATTACCTCCCAAGGGTCGCCCCCCTGGGATCACCGCGAGAAGTGTGCAACATGTTCTTGCCCAATACAGGATATGCAAAAACCTGTATTGGGCAAAGACATGTTGCACACGAGCTAGAGCGCGTGGGCCTCACGTCTATCCGCGGGGCACACACACGCCGCGTTCAGCAGTCCCTGCGGCTGGCATGTAGACGGGCGGGTAGCTGTGCAACATGTCTTTGCCCAATACAGGATATGCAAAAACCCCCACATACAAACCTAGTTCCAACTTTTTTGTTCCGCAGCAGCCCCGGACAGGGCGTCCCGGAAGATGATATAATAAAAAGGTAGCGAGTTCGGCGGGAGAGAGCAGCCCGGCGGCTCGTTTTTTTGTCTCCTTCAATAGGGCCACCTAATGACTCTTAGGGTCCGTAATTTATCGTCAACAAGGAGAGGGGGGAGTATCATGCCTGTGGATACTGCATCCGCTGCGGGATGCCTGACGTGTCGCCTCAATCGCGGGGACCTGCCCTCTCCCGGCGGCGTCATCTACCAAGACGACCTCTGGCAGATGCAACACGACATTGAGCCCATCGCCCTCGTCGGCTGGCTGATCCTCAAGCCGCTGCGCCACGTCGAGGCCTTCGCCGACCTGACACCAGAGGAGGCGACCGCCTTCGGGCCGCTCACGCGGCGGATCACGCGCGCGATGACGGACGTGCTCCGCCCAACCAAGATCTACTTGAGCCTGTATGCCGAGGCCGTGGGATTCGCGCATCTGCACGTCCACCTGATCCCGCGCTACGCGGACACACCACCCGAGCGGCGCGGGCCAGGCATCTTTGAATACCTGCGGGAGAACAAAGCCAGCGGCCAGAATCGGGGCACCATCGCTGAGGTCGAACACGCGACCGGCGCCATACGACAGACGCTCCGGGCAAGCGACGAGGACCGACGCGTAAAGTGGGGTCACGCCCCGTAGGGAGACTGAGAGATGCCGACACGCGTTGTCTCGCCGACCCTCGAAGACGCGATCGCCCTGGCGGCGACGGCGCACCGTGCTCAGGTTTATCCCGCGCCCGGCGGCGAGCCATTCATCCTCCACCCCCTGCGTGTGATGCTGGGGGTGGAGGGCGATGCGGAGCGGGTCGTGGCCGTCCTGCACGATGTCGTCGAGGACACCGCCTGCACGCTCGACGATCTGCGCCGGGCTGGCTATCCGGGGACGGTCGTCGACGCGCTCGACCGCCTCACGCGACGCGACGGTGAAACCTACGAGGAGTACATCGGGCGCGTCGCGCCCGATCCCGTCGCACGCCGCGTCAAGCTGGCCGATCTGACCGATAACCTCGCGAACAATCGACGGCAGGAGCCGACCACTGAGACATGCGCGCGCATCGCACGGTACGAGTGGGCACGGCACCGTCTTCTGTCGGCTGTCGGCCCCGACGTGAGGGAGGGATAGTATGTCCGCGTCTTCAACAAACCCAACTCTGACACCCCAGGCCCCCGTGGCTCCAGACGCCGCGGCCCTGCTCCTCGACGGCTTGGCCGCAAGCGAGCAAGGGTTGCTCCTGGAGGACCCAACGACAGCGTACCTGGCCAGCCTGACCTCGGAACGCAGCCGACAGACCGCCCGCGAACGCCTGCGTGCCGCAGCCCGCGTCATCGGCCTCGACCCTGCCGAGGCCCTGGCCTTCCCCTGGCACCGGCTGCGCTTCCAGCACATCGACTTCATCCGCTCGCGCCTGAGCGAGAAGGACCCGGCCACCGACAAACGCCGCGCGCCGGCGACGATCAACCTGACGCTCGCTATCCTGCGTGGGATCGCCCGCTACGCGCGCAACATGAACCTCATGTCTGATGAGGAGTACCGGCGCATCGGCGAGGTCAAGCCGGCCACTGGCGAGCACCTGCCCGTCGGCCGCGCCGCCGCGTCGGGCGAGATCCTGGCCCTGGTCAAGGCGTGCCAGGCCGACCACGGGCCGGCGGGGGCGCGTGACGCCGCCATGCTGGCGATCCTCTATGTCGGGGGCGTGCGGCGCGCCGAGCTGGCTGGGCTCGACGTCGCCCACTACGTGCGCGCGCCGGCCGGCCTCAAGGTCCACGGCAAGGGCAACAAGGAGCGGTTGGTGCCCCTGACGGTCACCGCCGCGGCCGCGCTCGACGACTGGCTCGCCGTCCGGGGCGCGACGCCCGGCCCGCTGTTCGTGCGCCTCACCAAGGGGGGCCACGTCACCGGCGAGCGTCTGGCCAGCCACGCGGTCTATAAGATCCTGCGCAAGCGCCTGGCCCAGGCCGGCGTCGAGGACCTGCGCCCCCATGATTTTCGGCGCACCTTTATCGGGGACTTGTTACAGGCCAAGGTTGATCTGGCCACGGTGCAGCAGATGGCCGGCCACGCCTCCCCCCTCACCACCGTCCGCTACGACCGCCGCGGCGACGAGGCCCGACGCGAGGCCGTCGAGCACCTCCACTTCCCCTACACACGCCCGCTGCGGCGGGGCCAACAGTGAACACGTAGACGCCTCGCCACAATTAGCTGGCTCTCCCGATGGTTTGGTGAAACTGATTGGATGAGAATGTGAGAGGTAGATCACCAAAACGCCAAGCGCCGCGCTCGGTTGCCGGTGACTAACCCCGTAGGGCAACACGAAGTGCTCGGCGTGCCTCCACATTGCTCCTCTCCATCGCTCCCGTTTTTGGGCGCAAAAGGGCTACCATAAAGTGGCGCCTCCGTTGCGACTTTCGTAGCCACACGCGGCGATCTCGGCACCTCACCAAGCCGATTGAGCCACATCTCATAGATGACAACGCGCTTTTCCTGGATTTCGGCTTCACCAAACCATCGGGAGAGCCAATTAGCTTGACACATATGTGCACTCCATCATGAGACGCATCTGTTGCGATAGAGCTACAGCGCCAGAGCGTTACGGTGGGCAGCTTGTCACTTTGGTTGATAACTGGCCCGCTTGACACCCCGCCCGTGGAGGCTCCACACACGCCCCAAGGGGAGAAAGGGGGCGCTTGACGGCCGTCACGCAGGTTTTCTATAATACTTGTGTGACGGCCTAAAAGGGGGTACAAATGGCGGTCAAGCAGAAGCGCATCAAGTGCGCCCGGTGTGGCGAGCGCGAGACGGTGACGCGGGGGGAGCGGGGGCCGGCATCGATCTACTGTGATCTCTGCCGCGACGAGGTGAAGCGCGAACAGGCCGCGCTACGTGCCCAGGCGTACCGCCAGCGCAAGGCGAGCTACGGGGGGGTAGTGCGTTCAACGCACCCCCCCGGTCGGGCCGCCGATTTCGTAGGGATACCCAGCGCCAGTACAGTGAAAGGATTATTCGTCGATGGACCTCGTGCTCCGTCCCCCGCGCCCTGGTGATGGTGCCGGCTTCGCCCGCTGCTGGCTCGACGCCGGCACCTCCTATGCCGCTCTCAACCCCACCCTCTTTCAGGTCCCTGCCGCCGATGGCCTCGCCCAGTCATTAGAAGACCGCTTCCTCCATCTCGCCGCCAACGACGCTCTCGTTTTGGTGGCTGACATGGCTGGCCAGGTCGTCGGCTATCTCATCGCCACTATCGAGCAACCCTCCCCTCGCGCTGCCACGGACGCTTCGCGCGATGCCGGCCTGGTCCGCCTCGTCATCGACGCCCTCATTGTCCGCGAGGCCTCACGCTATCAAGGTGTTGGCACCCAGATGATGGAGGCCGCCGAGCAGTGGGGCCGCGGGCGCGGCGCCTCCATCGCCCTGCTCGATACGTACGTCGATAGCTCCCTCTCTGTGCCTTTCTACGAGCAGCACCTTGGCTACAGCCGCCGGGCCGTGCGCTTCCGCAAGGCCCTCCGGTAGGCGCCCATCGTAACGTCCTTGTAGCTGCGTAGCCGCGCGCTCTAATCCTGAATCTGAACGGCCCCGCCGGCGCTGACTCCCCTGAAAAACGTCCCCGGCGTCACGCTGCCGGCGCCTTCGGGGTGAGCGTGACATCATAGCCAAGCGCCTTGAGCTGATCCAGGGCGCGCTGCTGTGTGCGGGCGCGGCGGCGCTCA
>JAABUO010009668.1_pt1 | contig 10767 bp, 15 predicted proteins | sample 5559291 | NCBI WGS metagenome assembly JAABUO01 (sample SAMN10711878, study PRJNA513372) | rock metagenome | isolation source: Antarctica rocks | place: Antarctica: Victoria Land, Finger Mt sud
GGTTATTGCTGGCTTGGCCTTCAAAGCTCCCTTCATCAACAAGTGGCAGTACAGCTCTCAGGTCAGCTGCTTTTGCAAAGCAATAGAAGAGTGCAACCAGCTGAGCTAACCCAGCTTTTGCATCCTTATTTGCATCTTGTACCACACACCTGGGGTGACATTTCAGGAGGCTTTACTGCTGTGCAACCTGACTTGTGCTGGTCTTGCCAAATTACTGGCATGCTAACATGACATGACCAGCTGTATACAATCAGAAGGAAGGGCTTGTAGGCTGTAGGCAGAGCTGAGCATTCAGCATGTCATGCCGACATGGCCAGTGAATCATTGGCAGAATGGCTTGCCACAGGATCACAGTAGAAGTAAACAGCAAAAGTTTACAGCTGGTTATGTCATGTTGTCAGTGGCCTGACAACACAGCTGGTCTTGTCGTGTTGTAATTCCCACCTGAAGATGCATGCGCTGTGTTCCTGAAATCCTTTTCTGCATATAATGAATGATGGCATAGCGCTGTGCTGGCCCAAAACACCCCTCCGGTACTGCTGCACACCTGGCTACTGGCCGATACTGCTTGTACTGATGCTGCTGACCTGCAGGTGTCTGCAGGCTGCCAAAACAGGACTTCATCAGGGCAGGGCAGTTGCAGTACATACCTGACCCTGGGGAACACATGTTAAACATGTGTTCCCCAGTGTTTTGAATAAATGAATGAACGCATGGTGATTTTGCAGGTGTCTGCAGGCTGCCGCTATGCCTTCACAGCATGCATGGCAGCCGCCTTCTTCCAGAACAAGTACAGCACAGAGGGCAGCCACCAAGTAGCAATGCTGCCGGTCATAGACCTGCTCAACCACAACTCCTCCAGTCAGGTCCGCGTGCAACCTTGTCGCTGTTGATATTTCCAGCTTGTCACAAGAGAAGAACAAAGTAATTGGGTTTCTGTTTGAAGTTGATGGACACTTGCGCAAAAATACCAGGCTTGTGCTCTCATATCTTGAGCCAGCATGTCAATGCATAGTGGCCTTGACAGTCCGGGTTCTGCTGGTCCCCACTGCATTTCTTGCACAGCACCAGCAAAGCTGATCATCTGAAGCGCACCAGCATAGTGTGACTCAACCAGGAGGTCTGCATTATGAAGAGGTTTATAAATTTTCTGATGCACACTGGTGCAGGGAGAGCTTCAGGCAGGTCGATTCAGCAGCAGCCTGCGCGCAGTCTCTGGACCTCATGGCTTTGTTGCTGGTCAAGAGGTGATAACCTGCACTGCCCTGCCCTGCTGTGCTCTGCCCTGCCCTGCCCTGCACCAACATGCGCTACTTTGCCCCGCCGTCTGCCACCTTCTGTGCATGATCCAATGGCACGCCCACCATTTTGAAGGCAGGTTTTGTGAAGGGCACCAGACTGCTCTTAAGGCGGCAAGCAGTTGCCAACAGTCCAGAAAAAGTTCACAGCTGCCTGTGCAAGGCATGTGTTCTGTTGGAGACTCTAGAATCCGGTAACAGCTGACTACCAAGAATCACCTGTCCCAGAATTATTCCAGACTGTAGTCCACAAGTCTTGCTATGGCACACTATTACAGGATGGCGCATGGTTTGTCACTGCATGACATGGGGGCTGCTGCTGTTGCTTGTTTCCTGCTTGCATGCACTGTGACTGTGGCCCACCTGAGCAGGAAGGCTTCGCTTGGGCTGACAGGATGAAGTGTCAGTCCTGCCGTCGCATGCAGGTGACGCACTCATATGGTGACAAGTCAAATGAAATGCTCCTTCAGTTCTATGGCTTTGTAGAGATGAATAACATCAATGACATCTACATGGCTGACATGTGTGAATGGATTAAGCAGCGGCACAATGTGAGTGAGGAGCGGTGGCACTTTCTCGAGTCGGACCCACTTGTCATGCAAGCATTGCACCAGGCAAGCACCTTACCATCTGCGCATTTCTACTTTTGGTTGATCTTTTGTACAAATCAGGAACCCTTAGCACAAGCTAGAACGTTGCGGCAAATGCATGCTTTTTGGTGTTGTGGCCTGGCTCAATGCCCGCAGCGTGGCATGGTGCACATTCAGTTTGCACTGATGGGGTATGTGATGACCAATTACTGGATGGATTGCATGATGCTGAGCCTGACTCTTGCTTGCGGACCAGTTGTGCACAATGTATACCAGGCCACCTTTATTTTTCATGATGTGCAGCACTCGTTGCTCAGCCATTACGGTGCTCAACCTGTTGCAATTTTTTTTGAAGGTTACGTAGTACAACAAAGAGGAATCAATGAGTTGCTGTTGGCATTCCTTATCGTACCTTTTGTTGACTACCACATAAATGGGATGCTCACCAAGTAAAAGGCATCCTAGGTTTTGCATCCTAGCTTTTGCATCCTAGGTTTTGCATCCTAGGTTTTGCATCATCCACATGACACACTGCATGGCACTTGAGAGACCGACTGATATATACTCTGCTCTATCTCACTTCTGGATGGCAACTTTTGCATTCTGGCCTGCTCTCAAAACATCCAACCATCCATGTTTCAACTTTTGAACAATGGTGATGCAGGCTGAGCTGAAGAAGAGTGGATGGTCGGATGCAGTCATGGAAAGCTTAAGGTATCTCTTTGCATCTGAGCAGGAGATTGAGGAGGGCTCAGCGCTGGACCCCCTGCAGTGGTTCCAAGCCCTCATCAAGTACCGGGAGATCCCAAATGTCATGACTGCCTGGAAGCAGGAGCTGTCAGAGAAGACTGAGCAGCAGGTGTTCCAGGTGAGTCAGCCTACATGCTTTATTTTTCAAAGTAAGGACCCGATGCTTACTGCAATGTAAGCAAGGACACAAATCTTGCTGCAATGTAGCCAAGGATTCAATTTTTGATGCAATGCAAGCGCAGCCAACAAGATCAACCAACACGACCTACATCAGCATTGGACACAGCTGCCTCTCTTATGTTGCGTATATGTTCAAGTTACTTGCATATGTGTTGCTTGACCGACTGAGCTTTGATGGGCACTCAAGGCTGCTGAGCAATCAAGACTGTGTCCCTGTGCATCTCCAGCACAGGACTTCCATATGTACTTGTGGAACATGACTGTATTGACACCAGCATATAAGCTGACGCTGAGCAAGTTGCAGCAGTCCAGTCAGGTTGATCATGCAAGCTCATGCATGTATCAGTGCATGCCCTTGTTACCCTTGTAACAGCAGTTGTGTATCTGATGGTGAACACTGTGCATTGACACATACTCTGGTGCCTGCAGGTGCTACATGGCTTCTGTAGTCATGTCATAGCATCGAAGCCAACAACACTTGAAGCTGACAAGAAGCAACTGGAGCAAGTAGGTGCAAGCACTGCAAGCAATGACAAGTCACGACTGGCTCTACAGTACCGTATAACAAAAAAAGAATTGCTGCAGTCCTGTGTTTGGCAGTATGATCCTGCACAGATGGCCCCATGAAACCCACATCGGCCATTGGTGACAAAACCCCAGTTTCAGATCTGACAGTTGTGTTTGGTGAGTTTTGAAATAACTAAGTTTAATGTGGCAGCTGCAGCACCTGCAGGTGCTGCATGTTTCTGATGCAGTTCCTACATGTATGAGTGTGTGCGTGTACGAAATCTAGTGATAGATTCGATTCGATATGTTTAATGTCCTGGGGGCCAACTAAGACCCAACAGACAAATAGTTCAGTTCAGTGAATCAAGAAAGGTACTTGTGATGTCTGATACAGCTCATAGCATGCATGTGTAAAGTACATATGTGAAATCCTGCCTAGACGTGTGGAAGTTAATGTACATCCTTGCACAACCAAAAGTGTCTGTAAAAGTCAACATGAAACGGTGATAACCAATTTTAGATGCCAAATGCACCAATGTATATGTGCCTGCTAGTAGGTCAGTACAAAGACTCAAGTTGCACTAAACTTGGGCATCTTCAGTTGTCACATGCCTGGTTTGTCACTTTTTGTGGTGTGGATGCTGCAGACATGGCGGCAAGTCCTTTTGAGCAGATGCGGGCAGATCCCATATGGAGGCCAGTCATAGCAGCCATGCCTGCCCACAGCTGGTCGGCCAAGTATGAAGACGCCCTGGAGTTCCGGCAGTACATAGCAGATGTGCACAAGAGCTCCAAGATGCTGTCAAAGATGACTGCACGCAAGCTGCAGATCTGCTTCTCCCCTTTAGGGTTTAGTGAGGTGAGACACTTGGTGTGCTTTGCATCAGCTTACCATATGCTGTGTGGCATATAGCTTGCACGTCTCCAATACGGCATATTAGCACCTATTGTGACAATTTTATGTCGGGGATCAACTTGACACCAAATGCACTATTCCTGTTGACATCACTGTGGTTGTTACGCATGCACTACATCTCTCCTTGTGCACGTATTTTTCCTTTGCTCCCAGCAAGCCAGGCAAGACGACGCAGAATGGCTACACACTGACGGCTCTGATGCAACATCCCTTCATCTGCAAAGTGATATACTGATCTTGGGGATCTTCAATGCAAGCCATACCCTCTGTGCCTTGTAGCCATTGCACTTGTGTTTGTCTTTCCTACCTCAAGACTGTCAATCTCAACAAGAAGCTTCTTAAGACATGTCAAACGTGACATGAGACAGCCTTTCAATCACGGCGCAAGACAACGGCATGACTGCTGCAGGTGCTTCAACAAAACCAGGTCGGTCATCAAGCTCAACCAGCTGATGCTGCACCTTCTGCCAAGCTGCTCAGGGAGGAGGAGGCAGCGGCGGCTGAGGTAGCAGCAGCTCAAGCAGCCTCTCCCCCCTTCTGCCCCCCACCATCAGCGAGCATGTACATAAATTCATCACTCCAGCCCCCCGTCCCCCCTCCCCCCCTTCTGCCCCCCACCCACAGCGAGTGTGTACATACGTTCATCAGTCCAGGTCACTTGCCACTGGGGTCTGTGCAGCAAGACAGTTGCTTGCGACATGCATCTGCGTTTGTCTGCTTACTGCAATTTCACTATTTAGAAAGTGTTCACAGCAGCAATCGCCCAGTGATGTGTCACCTTCCTTCAAGTCCCCTTTGCATTGTGCATGTCAATCATAGCGTACATTTGGTTTTCTGCGAAAATGGTAATGCATACATGTCCAGTGCTGAACACATCATGCTTGCGAGCTGTTGTTTTCTGCTCCTGAATCACTGCTCCTGTGAACCCGGTGATCAAGATTAACAATTTACTTCATCTGACCTAATGCGTTGAATACTGATGTAGGTAAGGTTTGAGGACCCAGTAATTGCAGCAGATGGTCACACCTATGAGGGTGCTCTAGAGCAGTGGCTGCAGACACCTCGCGTGTCACCAGGCAGCCGCTGGCTTATAGACGCATGGTGCAGAATGTGTGGATGAGAGGCTTCACAATACTTTGGCAGGAAGGTGCTCTGGACCCATGACTCAGGGCACCATGGAGTCACGAAGTGTGTCACTACAATGTCTGTGTTTTGCTGGTTTCCACTTCAGTTTGGACAGATGGTGAGGCTTGGTTCTGATGAGGCAACAGCTGCAGACACCGATGCAGTATTTGATATGGCTGTAATCATCATGAAAAGTCATGTACGCAGCTTTGGGTCTCCTGCAAAATTGTGCAGAGAAGACAATTTGAAGCTACAACAATGTCATTGGTCTGTCGCAGTGTGTAGGCTTCCCAAATGTTGACGCAAGCAGCGGCAGCAGCAATTACTTGCAACAATCTTGCTAAACCCCTTCAGGTGGAAGGGTGAAGCAATTGCAAGGTGAGGAACAGAGGCTTGGAGAGGCTTGTGTTAGCTTAAAAGACTTGCTGGATGGTGCACACGCATGTGACTATCAAATCACTGGATGCATGTTTGCTGTGCATTCAATGCAGTATATATTCTACATCATTGCTTGCATCGAGCTGCTGCAGAGCGGCTCTGGCTATTCTTTCAGTCTGTACACTGTCTGGTACCAGATTCAACCTCCTTTGTAAGAGTGCTCTTTAAAGCCTGATCTGGAGGACGCCGTCGTGGTGCATAGAGCGGCTGCCTCATGACCGCGACCCTGTATGGCATGACACTGTCGCTGAGCGGCGTTGAAATCAACTTTACAAGTTTGTTTGATTTGAGCAAACGACCGTCGCAATAGCTCTTAAACTCATTTGACGATTTGTCAAATTAAGCTCCGGCCTCGGCCGACCCGGGTTCAGTTCCCAACCTTGCGACTTTTTGCTTGAGCTGCGGACGTTTTTGTTGCTGCCAAGAAAAAGGCGTCGCGCTGGCATGTGCAGCCTTTCCCCAAGTTTTATTCCTCTTCACAGGACATGTGCTTCCTCATGACGCAACCAAATCCAGAGCACCTGCTGATTTGGGCAGCATGCAAACCGTGAGCACACCTTCAATGTCACAGCAGTCACCGGTATCACTTGCTCTGCTGTTCCCAACAATAGTTTGGAGACTTGTACAGCCCGGTATAATACTTGGCTTCTCATTAAATTGACGCCGAAAGGCGTACACTTTTCTTTTCTTTTCTTTGGAGATTTGCCACTTGCAGATTTGCCATTTCAGCTGCCCTGCAGGGGCAGGCCGGGCAGGAGTGCAACAGGCCAACTGAATAACTTGTTGCTGTCCAGGCGTCGCAGCCAAAGTATGCCGGCTGCCTGTTGCCCCAACGTCCTGCAAGACTCCATGGAATGTATTGGCAGCAGCAGAAAACATGAGCATCAAGCAGATCTCACATTAACATATATTGACCACGGCCCACTGCATGCACAGCCTTGTGGCAGACACCCCTCGTTAGTCAGCAGGCACACCCCTCAAGCATGTGCACATGCTGTCAAAGCAGAACCCAACTCAATAGGCCGGATCTGGAGTGAGACTCATACAAGCTTACAGGCACAGACAGACTCAGTCTTCTGAGAACCTGCAACGCCTTGTATGCCCCCCCGTGCTGAATGATCCACGAAGGCACTTTGAGCTTTAAGCATACGAATGCTTAAGCGTGAGCTTTGAGGCTGCAAAGCAATTGCAAATGATGCATGTCTGGACTCACACCATCATGAGCTTTACACATGCATTTCATACACTCACAGCAAAACAATATTGCTCTGGCTCACATATATAGCATGCATGCATCTACACTCAACAGCAAAATCAATGCTTGTAAGCTTTTGAGGTCCCAACAATGTATCTATTTGACACATACTAAATGCACAATGACTGTATCAGCAAATCACACTTGCTTGGTGCCCAAAACAGCAGACTAGACTGCACATTATGCAAATCTACATCATACGTACATTAAGGTTACTGAGACAAGCTTGCAGAGACAGATCAAATAACAAGTCGACATAGAGGCTGTGTTGACCAGGCAGGTGCAGGACGGGAAAATCCATCAGCTTCAACGTGACATGGGAACTGCACTGTCAGAAAGGCATCTTCAAGGTAAGTCACATTACGGTTGCTGCTTGTGCCTAGACCTGATAGATGCTCTTTTACTTGTGCGCTTGTCTGGGGTGGTGCGCTGTTGAGGAGTTTGCTCCCAGGTGTGCCCATCTGCATCCTTCCAGAAGGCCCTTTGGTGGGAACTTGGCAGAAACTGCTCAGGCCCAGCACCATTCCTGGCAGTATTGTACTCTGCAGCTAGCGCAGGGTGCAATGACTGCAGTGAGTTGCACGTGCAAGCTTTGTTGGCACAATAGGAACAACCAGGATTGTGGCCAATTCGGCTGTCTGGACTTGCCAGGTACAGGTGTGGTGTACCTTTTCCGTGCATAGCATTTGCCCCAGCCACGTCATGCATGCATGAGGCTGAGAGACTCACACCAGTGAAAGCCAATCCCAGCTGGGCATGCTAGATGCTCCCGCTCTACTTCTCTTCACTGCAGCAACCCTGCATCAAATGCACAAGGCTGCAGCTGGACACTAGTCAACATCGCACTTCTGCTGACGTGGCGCTTCCTGTCTGCCTACAGGAAGCCTGCAACAACAACTTTCAAGCTTAAGTTGAAGCTGTAAAGCTTACCATTGATATGGTCCCTTAACAGGTCTGTTTGAGCCAATGTTACCATTTATTCTCTCTGCTGATATAGGTATGACTACTGGCACCTCCTACAAGCTCTTTACACTTGCTGCAGCCAGCTGGCCAGCGTACATGGAGCAAAGCATGAGCACAAGCTTCATCAACATGGCTGGGAACATAAGAACGGTTTGAATGTCAATCATTACGTCTGCAAGTAGTGTAAGTCTTGCTTCATGTTTTGCCCTGCCAGGCTGCTTGCATCCCTTTCTTCACTTGCCCATTGGCACCTGAATGATCATCAATACAGCTGTCCATCGGACATGCTGCTAGAGGATCTATAGTGAGTGGCGTCAGACATCAGCAGCAGCTGATTGTTTGCTGGTGTCTGTGCATCCCAACAGGCAGCATGTGTGCACTGTGTCCATGTCTGTGACAACCACATCTGACCGTCAAAACATGTCAAGTCAGTGCAGGTGTGTGCATGCAGCTTGCTGAGAAACTAACCCTCCATACCCCAGACAATTTGACAGCCAATGTGAACGCCCTCATGGCTTTTCTGGACTTCTGAATTGGGGCTGCATTGTCATCGGGCTGGCAGAAGAACATCAAGATCACATCAGCACAGCTATTGCCTGATGTACTGTCTGCTGCGGTGTGTTTCATGACAGTTTCAAGCACGTCTGTCTTCCTTGCAGTCAAAGTGAACTCAGTGGCATCACTATCTTTGAGTGGTTGGACTCAGTGAAGGCTACTCAAACAGCATCACTGAAGTGTGGACGTGCAGTATGGTAGTAGCCAGCAGCATAGTCCTTTGGCATGGCACAACTACATCCCATCCTCTCTGCATCTCCTGCAATCTACAGCATTTTGACTGTATGGACTGTATTGACTGTCTATCAAGCTGCGTGTGGATAAGCAAACTTTGACTGCTTGTCTGTGGTGGGCTGCAGAAACAAGGCAAGCCAAGCTCACGGCATGAGCTGCCCATTTTTGCATGCCCTGCTACACACCAGCCAGCCCAAGCTTGCAGACCAGCTGGTCTCAGCAATGATTCAAGGAGCCTTTTGGGCACTTCATGCTGGTCTGCTGTTGCTGGCAACATGCTGCCTTGCAGTGACCAGGAACTGCTTGGAGCTAGACCTCAGCATAGAGTTCAAGAGACTTCAGCAACAGGTATGCTGGTGTGTTGGTTCAGGTTCTGCAAAGAACCCATGTGGGTCTGGTATAGCATCATTGTATGCAATTCATCAGCAATGCCGCCAAGCCTAGCCTCAACAGCCTCATGCATGCAAGTTGGCCCTCCATTGATCAGGGTGCAAAACCCTCAAGTAAATATGGTTTGGGTTCAGGGTACAGGACCACCAAATATGACTGTATGCACTCTGGCCTGATGCTTAAACCAGCCACAGCATATCTGTTTAACTGCAGCATGCTCGCTGTCAAAGCATGATGCCACTACTATATCCAATTTTGGCGGCAAGCTACTTCAAGGCATGTTGCACAAGCCTTCTATGCCACATGCAAGAATGACAAATGCGCTACATAGATCCTCAGCTACATCATCATGTGCCCTGCAGGCAGCTGCAAGTGGGTGATTCCCTTTGATAGTGACAGCGACCAGAGTCCAGAGGAGCTTGCAGACGCAGCCAAGGCACCTACAGAACCTCCTGTAAACATAAGCCCTAAGTGTGAGTATGGCACCATGACAGCAGTTGATGGAGAGATGTTACAGACGATGACAGCCACTCAGCTTCAGCACTTGTAGGAAGAATTAAACGTTTTTGCAGAGAGATCAGAAGCTTTGGCAGCAGCTGCACGTACTGAATGTTTAGCTGAACAAGAGCTGCAGCATGCGCTACTTGAGCTTTCTATGCAAATCGGCTGTACCATCAAAGCATATGCATGTGCCGTCTTCCAAGGCCAAAAATACCATGTTTTGCAGGCCGCAAGATGCCTAAGCCAAACAACACGCACGCACGCACGCACGCACGTACGCACGCGCGCACGCACACACACAGCCTAAGCACAATTGGACGTCATGTACATGTACAGAATTGCATGGTGCTTAGCATTGAACAGTAAATTCGGCAACTCTTTGCGGCCTAAGCCGGCGCGCCCCCAAAAACATTGCAGCTGGCACATCAATTTACAAACAGTAAGACCTGGCCAGACATCCTGACACCTCAGAACATGGTATGTGCTGCAGAAGACTGACACGGGAGGGATTGTATGCTGATTCCATTGTTGCTGTTGCCATTGCCACTGTTGCCATTGCCATTGTTGCCATTGCCACTGTTGTCATTGCCACTGTTGCCATTGCCATATCCATCATTGTCATTGTCAAAAATGACGCCTCCATTGCCATTGTTGTTGCTAGCAAATCCTGACTCTGCAGATTGACATACAAAGTCAAGTCAGCCAGGCGTCAAGTGCTCACACAGCAACATCATTCAGGAATCACATTTCAAGTATCCCTGATATGCAAAGCAGCCCTGTAGAGCATACAGCTTTTGTGCAAGCACAATTGCTAGAGCTATGCTTCAAGACACATGCCTTCAATCAAACCTCTCTCAAGAACGATCACACTATGCTGATTGCTGTAAACCCACAAGGTCCTGCGCATTGGAGGAAGCAGTAACTTGAAAATTGCTCTCTGGCATGTGATGTATTGACAGAAGCATTTAGTAGAGCCCTTATGTCAACATATGTCTGGTCAATGAACTTGCCTGAGACGTTGATGCCGCACGTAAAGCTCAGGTCAGGCGTCGGTATGTTTACATC
>JAABUO010009669.1_pt1 | contig 10766 bp, 10 predicted proteins | sample 5559291 | NCBI WGS metagenome assembly JAABUO01 (sample SAMN10711878, study PRJNA513372) | rock metagenome | isolation source: Antarctica rocks | place: Antarctica: Victoria Land, Finger Mt sud
CATCACCTGCCATGCGCAATTGCTGGAGTAATGCAGTGTATTCAATATATTAAATCACAACAATACTCAAGTAATGCAGTAGGTATCTGACATTATAGAGATCTCTAGAGTCTTGAATCAAATTTCCTGACTGTCAGCGCGCTGCAGAATGTGCTTCTTCAAGCCATAATGTGATGACTGTATGAAAAATTGTGTCAACATTGTTACAAGTAAACGTCATGCTGCAGCCAGAGACACTTACAACAGCACTGCAGTATCAGTACACTGACATGCAAAACTTAAGCACTCATCAACAATCTATGCAACCCATTTGTGCGTACCAACCAGATCAACAGCGGCCAGAAGTTGATGCAAAATAAGATTGTTGGTTCTGAAGGCCCTGCAAACGACTTACACTGTGTGACACACTGTTGATGCAAAACAAGATGCCAATAAAATTGCTCAAAGATTGACTTGATGTTTGTGCTGACAACCTCGAACAGCTGAAGATCTGCCATGCGGTCTTTGGCACACTGCCGCCACTCACACTGTTTTGTTGTTGCCTTCACTGTGACTGCCCAATCCCAATTGACCGCATGTAGTCTGCCAAGGCACTGGGGTTGCGGGTCTGCATGTACACAGTGCCAGGACCAGAAAAGCGGCAGACCTTGCCCTCAGAAGACACCAAAGATGTCATAAAGCTGCCAACATTCTCAACCTTGTAGGTCATGCTTGCATGCCATGCCACAAGATGGTCATTGTCGATGATGTACTCTTGACCAGCAGCAAGGTCAATGCCATGAATGGCACCAAGAGATGTGATGAAAGCCACTCCTGTTCCTGACACCTTGGTGATAAACAAACCTTCTCCAGAGAAAAGTGCTTTGCCAAGACCTTGTGTCTTGAGTGACTTCTGCACTCTAGGAGTAAAGGCCAGAAAGCACTTCTCACCAACAATCCACTCGTTGCCGGGGCTGATATGCAGTGCCATCACATCCGCCATCATCGGTGGGGCGAGGATGAGCTCACCAGCACCATTTGGAGCTGAGACACAGCTGGAGAAAGCTTTGCCGGGCAATAGCATCTTCTTCAGCTTCACTTTGCCCTCCAGCCTAAGATTGGCGGACATCCCTGCCATGGCACCCGATGTGAGGTTGATGCTGGCATGCGGCTGCAGCTGGCAAGTCACAATCGAGTTCACGTCTCGGTAGGAGATCGTGTAACAAACCCCGTCGGCTTCCCCGCTGATGTTTTGCATGTTGGAGCCTCTGTCATAGCCATCATAGTTGGCCTGAGCTGGTGCAGGGTTCAACGGGTAAGGACTCGATGGAGGTTGCCACTGTACGTTTGCATCCGTCCCGTAATAAGGTGCCGCCGGTGCAGCGTACATCAAATCAGGCTGTGTACACTGTTGTTATGGTCCGTTGTGCGTTGTTGCTCAAGGCGTATTCAAGACGTAACGCCAGCTGCTTGCATTTCTTGCATAGGAACTCATTAGCTAAGGCCCTTAGCTAAGGCCCTTTCCACACCAGGCGAGTTGGGAAGCGATGTCCATGGGTCAAAGGGACGCTTTGACCTGGTAGAATGCCTGGATCAGAGATGCTCAATTGGCGTACTTGCGTTGCTTCACTGCCTCATGGTGGGTTACAGATCCATTGTGTCAGCTGGAGACATGAACTGTTAGGCCCTAGGCCACAGGGGTCAGCGCACCTTGGGCTGATCATGATGCACCAGTCATTGCCGCCTGGCAGCGCCGGCATGCACATTTGTGTCATGTCAGCATGCCACACCTCAAGGTGCACAGCAGGGTCGATTGTTAGACCTGTCTGTGTCGTTGCTCATCACTCTGTGACTCTGATATCAGACAGATATCATGTACGCATGAGCAAAGGCGTGCAAGGCTTTACAAACAGCTGTACAACTGATTCAATGACAGGTTCCTTGTCAGCCTTACAATGTCTCATCAAAAAACTCAAGCATGGTGTCTTTGACCACAGAGTTTACCGTCTGAAAACCATAGGCATCCTTGACTGTTACGTGCTGAGATTTAATGTTGTAGCGAGGCCAGTACCTGATTGTCAGATTGCTCAAAGCACTTGTCAGGCGCAGATCAGACAAGCTTGTGTAACTTGCAGTGGCTGTATCCAGCTTCAAGACTGTCAGATTAGTCAATGATGAAAGGTGCTGCAGTCCACACAGTGACTTCACCTTCAAGCAGAGGCGCCTGAGCAAGGTCAGGCTTTGGATCTGATGCAAAGTGTTTTGCAGCTGAGCAGAGTTGAGTTGAGATGCAAAGGGAGCTGCAATCATGTTGCATTCAAGCCTGGTGATGTGCAACAAACATGTCACTGCTGCTGGTGGGATGGGGCCTCGCAGCTTGAGTGACATCAGGTGATGTAGCCTTTGCAGGCATGTTGTGCTAGGGCACCCAAGCGTCTGGAGATGCTGCAGCGCATGCATTGTAGACATGCAATCCACAGCCCAAGCCGATTGCTGAATGAGAAAACGCTCTGTGTCATCTTCTTGTATGCAAAGGCTGGTCAGCTCTGTGAGCTCAGACACACTAGACAGATAATGACAGTGAGCGTTGACTAAATGCAACTGCCGCAAGCCAGTGAAGCACAAGAGTGGTGCCAGGTCATGGCGAGGTAGTTTTGCCTTGTAAAGTATGCATACAGATTTGATGCGAGAGAAAACGAGGTGAACATCCCTCAAACGCCACTCAATGGTGGACATGTTCAGGTAAAGCCTGCTAACAGCAGGGTAGACAAGTTGCAAGTGTTGTAGCTGCTTTAAGGTAAGCATCCCTGATGGTTTTATATGCTTGACTGTTGCCCCTGCAGGACTGAGCTGTTGGACAGACTGGTCTCAACGTATCACGTGACAAAAACCAGCAGCAGACGTACTTGCAGGAGCCAACCACGTTTTGCAGACAAGACCTATGGCCACGCGTTGACGCCCGCTGAGCAGTCGGAGCACCTTCTCCAGTACAACCAGCGTAATTTCACGCCAGGCAGACATTTTTGTATCAAGCTTATGCCTTGCCCCTGGGAAATTGCATGGGACAAGCCCTGGACTGCATTCTGGCTGTATTTGGCCTCGCGCACACGCATGTATGGACGTAGGCTTGCATAGCTGCTTGAACGCTTGAAATGAGGAAATGAATCTCAGCGTGCGACACGAATTCACGACCTTCGTCGTGACAGCTGCCTAGTAGCATTCAGGCCTGCACTGCACAAAAAACAGAGAGCAGTGTGGCCTCCGCAACAGTGTCGCTCGAGGCTTCTCCTCGGTGATCATACGGCATGCAAACACAGAAAGCACCACCGTCGTCAAAAAGATTCGGCCGCGTACTTTGCCAGCTTTGTAGCTAACAAAGACGTAGGCTCTGACTTAATCCTGCTCAGCTGCTTGATTTGAGCAGTGCCTTTGCAAGGCTGCTAAAGTATGCCAGACGGCCGACAGACCTTGAGCTGTCCTGCAGGCCCGTTTATTCATACTAAAGTAGCTAGGGCACTCCCAGCCCATATCAAAATGCACGTGAGAACATCTGCCACGCCAAGATTGTGTTATCTGACTACAACAACAGTGTCAGCATCTGACCTTCACACTTGGTCTGCCAGCAACACGTAGGCATCTGGCAGAAGAGATAGGACAGCAGTTCAAGTTTGCAGCCTGGCCTGGACAGTTTGCAGCTGAAGCAGGCTACATTGTTCTGGTCTCAGTGCATGTCAGCATGAGCACCCTAGTCCACCAAGATGCCAGTCTCAGTGCTGAACATACGACAGCTGCTGCATGCCCGCCCTCACGCACAAAAGATCAGCAGAGTCAAGCCAATCAGTTTGTCAAGCACTCTCCAACTATGCAGCAACCTCACCAGCTGCACTCAAATCAGCTCCCAAGAGCAGCTGTCAATACAGGGGGATCAAGGCATACCATTGCAGTCACATCAAGACCAGCGTTACCAAAGAGTGATGCAAATGTATGGGCGGCTGGCACAGCTGGACTTAGATTTACAAGACCCAAGGCGGCAGCGGCTTCAGCAGCAGCTGATGTCAGCATGTCAGGTGCAACAACACGAACAGGATAGAAAGCATTACCAAGCCTCGGGCCATCAGGACAGCCAGGAGATGCAAGGGGAGGAGGAGCACATCGTGCACAGCATTGCTGCTACCGCTGCAACTGATGCTGTTGCTCCAATTGCTGGTGCTGGCAGCAGAACAAATGCTCAAGACACACTGCCTCAGCTTGACCAGAAGCAGGAAAGTGGGATGCAGCAGATGGCCACTCACCAAGACCAGAAAGCTTGGCTGCAGTCACCCTCTTGCACACAGCAGACAGCAGTCAGCAGGATCTCACGTGGAGAGTGCTGATGACAAGAACATCATCCCTGAAACTGTGCCAGATTCTGCATACTCATGCACCAATGCTAACCAGGTGTCCATGCCTGCAGCTGCCATGCCTGCTGTACAGGGCTGTAAACCTCTGGCTGAAACCATCAGCCAAGATATTGTGCCTGCCTCGCATCAGCCTGATCAGAGCTGCACAGCGGCACCTGAGGTACACCCAGTGCTAGCTTCATGCTGACTGAGTCTCAGTGCGTCGATCAGTGGTGTAGAGTCATGATTTGTTCTGATGCTCAGCACCATGATCAAGCAGCACCTTGACAACCTAACATTGAGCAAGGATTGACGTTGGTGACACTAGTGTTGCAGCACGTCATAAGATGTGAACGCCACGTATGTCGCCTTACAAATTAGATGTATTGCTGCCAGGTGACTGTCACAGTCAGCAGGAAAAGGGTAGCGGCGATGATTGATCTCACTAGTGATGGTACTCCACTGCCCCCACCAGGTCATCCAATTATGCCTTGTGAGGTGAGCTCACAGCCTTGGTGTTCAGCAGCACCAATGCTGTTCCAAATGCTAACGTGTGTCAAACACTTTTCAACTTGCAGTCAATGAGCCCAGGTCTGTTCCATCAGTTCACCAGCTGCTTGTTAGCTTCCATTTGTGACATCTCAATCTTGCAAGACTGGTGTCCTTTGCGTTAACAGATGCCGGGCTGACCATATTGTGACTGTGCAAGCTGGCCCTTTCCTGTTTTTGCTGAAGAATATAGCGCTATGTTGAGGCCTGTGCAAGCTCAATGTGCCTTGCAAATATGCTTGGCCCTGTCAAAACCTTTGAGAGCTTGCAGAGACCAATTGCTTCATGTCCTGCTGCTGCAGAGCAAATCAAGAAGGACAGGTGAGCAGGTCACGCCTCACAGTGCTGGTACAACGCTGCAAGTCTTTAGTCTGACTGGCAGCCCAAGACTGGGTGCTCAAACGCCTACACTCCCATCAGCAGCAAGGGGCTCTACTCCAGCAACTACAGTTCAGATGGAGCTGCAATCTTCCTCTGAACACGCGGAGGTCCATGCTTCTCCCCATGCAGTGTCAGGCAGCTTAGCGCAAAGATCAATTCCCCTTACGAGTGCTCCTGCACACCAATTGGCCCAGCAGGTGTCCGCAGACATGTCTCCTGAGCAAGTAACAGCAGGCACCAATGCAGCGCCAATGCAGACCAGCAGTGTGCCGACAAAGCATGCGCAAGTGTTGCCCGCCATTGCAGCACCACAGCGTGGTCACCAAGAAAAGGATGACATGGTAGGCACCAAACTTGCAATGTTTTGCTTGGAACTCATCATCCTGCTGTACACATCACCGCCAAAGCAATTGCTGACTGTGTGAGCTGACACACTACTCATTGTGATTGTGCAGCCAATTTTTGATGACATAGACTTTGCTGCCTTGGACGAGTTGATTGTGCAAAGTCGGCAATCACATGCTGCTGGGCGACTGCACCCACCTGGCTGGCAGCTCCCACGTCCTCAGCCACAGCCCAATGCACATGCTCAGCATCAGCCACAAGCAGGTTCTCAGCAGCAGCAGCCCACACATGCCCACTACTTTGACTTGGACTTTGCTGCCCTGGACGCTTTAGTCGAGCAACACACGCACTCACGTGCTGTGCAGCTGCACCACCCTCAGCAGCAGCCGCCTGCCCAGCATCAATGTCACCAGCTGTCATCATATGCTCACCAGCAGCAGCATCCGCATGGTCCGCTGCAACACCCACCACTTGCTCATCAAAACCCCTGCCTGCCTGCTACACAGCAGCGGCAGCAGCAGCATCTACCTGTTCACCATCAGCAACTCACTGGACCTCACCAGCAATACCGCTCAGCTGCATACCATCAGCAAACCTACGCTCTCAGCAGAAGATGCCTTTCCACCAGCAGCAGCAGCAGAGGTCACATCCTCCTCACCACCAGCAGCAGAGGCAACACAATCCTCACCAGCAGAGCTCGCATGTCTTGCAGCAACAGGCACTACCGCAATCTATACAGCACGGTCAGGCACATGTCGCCAGTGTCATTCCTCATGACGTATGGGTACAGATACAGCGCACTGTACTGGATTATGCAGATGACTCCCTTAAGATGACACATTACAAGTTTTTGTTGACAGGTAGACCAGCCCTGACATGCATCTGTAGAGCTGCCATCTGACTTCAACCATGCAACTGACAGCAGTCTGTGATATGTTTGCAATCTGCAGTGTTCGCTCTAAAGATCATTGATATAGATGTCCCCAAGCACCTCCACAAAGGGCAGCATCCAGACGGCAGGCCAATCTACTGTCTTTACAATCAAGCCCTGATGGGCCCATAAGGCTGAACATTGTCAATAGTGTGCCTATGTCACATTTATGGCGGTCTTCAAAAAGTTTCAAGTCCACCATTTGTGAGGTGATGCTGTGGGTTGTGGCCTGTGAGATGATTACAAGCTGCTATGAGTTTACGACTGCAGGGGCGCATGATCAGGGTCCCCACAAACTCAAGGCACCCTCAGTGGTGCCTTCACCACCTCTTGGAGCTTGATGACCAGTGGCGCCTTGGAAAGAACAACACACGCTGGTACCTACAGGCAAAGGCAATCCCTTGTGGACCTGGGCGCAGAGGTGGACCTGCCAGTGTAGTGTTCTCCAACAGGTAAGCTGTTAATTATGCGCTGTGGATTGCAAGTCTGCTTCAGCAGCACTGTTCAGTTCTCAGAGGTGCTTCATTGCAGGTTCACAAACCAGGCAGTGAGTGACAGACTATCAGAGGCTTGGAAGGAGATTTGCAAGCGAGCCAATGTATCCAGCATCACGTATCCATTGGCCCTAGTGCTGAAGCAGGAACCACTGATAGAAGGGATCATATATTAATGCCCTTCTAAATTCATCTTAAGCTGACTTCATTGCTGGCAGGCTGTTGTACAGCCTCAGAAATGTTTGCCATTACCCACATCGATGTGATGACATCAGCCCTGTATTCACTGCCCACATGGCTAAGAAGTGCCTGTTTCCACAGTTCTGCTCTGCTTGAGCTACAGTGATAGTGACATGTCTGTGTCTTGTGTTATCATGCATGGAGATTCCACAGCAGTCCTATATGATCTCCATTGAGGCACACTTGTATATTGGTAGAGACTTGCAACTGCTGTAGCAGCACTACTTGGCTAACAAGATGCTAGCTGCGGTACCCGGTACTTGCTTCTAACAACAGATTGTGTCTGAGATTCACATTGCATACAAAGCTGTTCTTTGACATTGAGCTAGCCTTTGCTGAATGAAACATCGTGAGCATAGAGCTCTCCTGTAAATGAAGCACAACACATCACAGACAGACTTGTCCTGTATTTAAAGCATGCTACATGACGTAGTGAACTCACAGCCCTCATGGTGTGAGGCACAAGGTGTTGATGGTAACTCTTGAAGCCTTACTGATAGACCCAATATTATGCACACTTGACATCATTCACAGAGGCACTGGTCGTTCTCAGTGTTTTCAATGAGCTGCTGTCTTGCACAAAGTACCCAAATGATATGTTGTCACAATGAACTGGACTGTGGCTAGATTGCATTGCCTATGTCTGGCATTCTGGACCCACACCACAGACTGTCATTGATGTGCACAATCCTTTAGTCACTGCCGACTCTACAGCAATGCAGGAAAGTCATCAACATACACCCGGTCTGTGATTTGAATAGCGACCTTTTCTAAGTCACCTTGCTGGCTGGGATTCCTGTTGCTCTGCCTGCATTACAATGTAATTGTCAAGAAATACTGAGAGTTACTGCACTTGCAGATTCCAAGCATTGCCCAACAAATAGCATTTTCATGACAAGCCTGTCGTGACTAGGTGAGCGCTTCTATGCGGGTGTTCAAAGGTGTTGAATCCAGGTGATTAGGCAGTTAGCCCTGATAAGACTTGGCTTTGACCAAAATTGACCAACGCGCTTTTGAAGAGGGCTTACATGCTGTACCGCGCAATCCTCCCAGCACGGTTTCCACGTTTCATCTTAGGGCGCTGCTGCTGTGCTTCAAGCGCTGCCAATTCGTTGTCACCATCTTCTTGCCCAGTTGCCATGGCCGCTGCATTGTCACCTGCCTGGGCAGCACCATGGTTGGCTAAGATTAACTGTTGCTGAAAACCTGGAGGCAGGTCCAATGTGGGGGCCATGAGAGGGCGCTGCTGCTGCTGCTGCTGCGCTGCACCCATCATGGGTGGGTCCCCACCAACCATGCTAGCTGAGCTGTGGGTTCCTGGGGAGTGGACAGGAGGGCCCTGAGGGCTGTTCCTGTCCAGTATGTGGCTGTCTGGGAGCTGCTGCTGCTGTACATGCTGCGCATCTTCCCAAGGGCCTCTTGCGTCTTGCTTTGCTTGCTGTGGAGAGGAGGACTGAACAACCTGAGACTCTGCCGGCTCAGTACTCGGCTGCTCAGCATCTAGCAGGGCATCATAGTGCTGCTCCTGCTCCTGCTGGTTGCTCAAATCAGCCAGAGCCTTGTCATACTGACCCTTCAGACGTTTGTACTTCCTCGTGACACTCTTCAGTTGACCTGATGACTCATTTTTTTCCACAAGGGCAGTCTCCAACTGGCAGTTGGTGCGGTTCTGGTCCACTTGAGCATCGCGCAGCTCACTACGCACGCTTTTGCAGCTTGAGGCAAGAGCACCGATCAGCTTCTGGATAGCCTCTACCTGCAATGCAGCAAGCTCCATTTGCTTCATAGCTGGCATTCTGAAGGTCCAGGGCTGAGTGTCAGGTCAAGATTGTCTGCATAGTCTCTGATGTGATGATGCGCATCACATTCAAAAGATGGCAATAGCATGCAAAGGGTATTGCACAAGTATCTGTGTATCATCAGCCTGCCTGTGTAGTTCAGCATGCATACCACATGTGAAAGATGGCAGTAGCATGCAAAGGGTTTTGCACAAGTATCTGTGCATCATTAGCCTGCTTGTGTAGTTCAGCATGCGTATCGGAAGCATGTGGCCATCAACTTTTTTCAGTGTGCTGAAAGTACCTGTGTGACCATGTGGGCTTGTGAGTGGTCCCTGTCATCACAGATAGCTTCCAGTATGGCCGTGATACGGTTGCGCTCAAACCAGGCGCTTCGCACGACACCTGGCAGGCTGTTGAGGTCTGCCAGGGCTGCTTCCAGCTGGCCCTGCAGCTCGCTGGCCTGCCCTTGGGTCAGGGCCACCTGCACAACAGAGACACTGCTTTGTGTCACATCATGCACCTGACAGGCTGCCAAACACACTCCATTGGTAGTGACCATCACAAGCTTACAGTGGTGTTGAGTTCATTGCACTTGACCATTGCAGCTTACTGAGTGGCACATGCAGGCAAAGCACAGATAGTCAGCTTGTTGTCACAGAGGCAGGATGATACACTACCTTTGCTGTCTAAAACACAACTTCCATGACTGACCAGGTTATCTGATTCAACTCAAAGCATAAGGCTTGTGCAGCTCAAGCGTGTACACACATTGTCAGACTGTACCTGTGTAACCAGCTCTTGCTCGTTCTGTGCAGCGGCAGCTTGGCTTCCAGCCAGCTGCTGCCCAAGCCTCTTCACATCCTGCTGAGCTGACTCATCACTGGCTTGCGCTGCTGCCAATTGTGCTCGCAGCTGTGAGGCTTCCCGCTCAGCCTCCAGAGCCTGCCAGCCCTGTCTGTTTAGCTTTTCTTGCAGGTCCTGCAAAGCAAGAAGCTGCCCACTTGCAACAGTGCGCAATCTCGAGGCACGGCATATGCTGATGGCACAGATGGACTCTGTGGCATCTGAAAAGTGTATGAGGATCAGGTTACAACATGCAGCAGAACACAATCTAGAATGTCAGCAACAAGACATGCTTTGTTGTGCAAGTGTGTGACAAGCTCAACTATGATTTGCTATGATTGCAGTTTTTGAGCTTGATGCAGTCACGAGTCCAGAACACACTGCATCAAAGTTGACCATATATGCAGAACGCTGAATTCACCAATGAGCTGTCATACAGAGCGGACAGCTGCTGATGAAGGGCTAATTTATAGTCTGCAGCAACTTCTGCCTCAGCTTCTGACTTAGTATTTGCAGCTTGTAGAGCGGTGCGCAGCTTGGCTGCCTGGCGAAACAGGCTGTCCTGGAACAGTGCGCTCCTTGAGGCCTGCAGGCAGTCGCACAAGCCATCAGGTCTTTTACCATTCACAAGTCTGTGGTGTCAAGACGTTGTGATGAGTAAATGACGGCTGGGATCACAGCTCTTACATTGCCAGCACCATGTCCGCACATGCTGCTGCAAGAAGGATTGAGCAAGCATGAGGAAGTGCAGTGCACAGCCATGTCAGCTGTATCTTGAAGGGCATGCTGGTGCATGGCAATGCATGTGCACCAAAGTCTGAAGAGCAGGCCTGCCTGTAATGCA
>JAABUO010009672.1_pt1 | contig 10762 bp, 5 predicted proteins | sample 5559291 | NCBI WGS metagenome assembly JAABUO01 (sample SAMN10711878, study PRJNA513372) | rock metagenome | isolation source: Antarctica rocks | place: Antarctica: Victoria Land, Finger Mt sud
CAGAGGCTGCTGCCGTTATATAACCGTAATATAATGGTTGAGAGGCTGCGAAACATGAACGACTTGGTAGGTGTGTAGCTGGTCGATAAATCGAGAATGTTGGCAAAGGTGAAGCATAGCTATTTGTGGAGACTGTAACCATTTCATTCGTCATCGTCTACATCTAGATCCTCAAACTCATCCAATAGCTCGTCCATATCTATCTTCGGCACCTCTTCCCTCTCCATCTCCTCTGTCTCCGCCACACTTGCTGTTTCCATTCCCTCCATTCTGTCCTTCTCCTTTTTCGCTTGCTGGGCTTTATACACTGCAAGCGTACTCCGCAAGTCCGTATCTTCTTCAACGTCTCTCAAGAACATTTCGAAATCTCTCTCCATCCTGTCCTGATCTTGCTTCTTGGGCAACATTTCGCCTTCTTCCTTGGCCATACGCTTCAGTTTCCAGTTCCTTGACTTGGTCTTCTTCTTCCGAGCGTAGAATTTCTTCACGAGCATCACATCTGGGATGCCTGATGAGTAGGCATTGCTCTGTTCTAGGGCTTCGAATTGAGGGTTGTTAAAGTTGGTGCCAGTCAAATGGTAGCCCATTACTGAGTCACCGGGATGTAAGACACCGCCGAGATGTGTTCGCGTGAAGTAAGTAGTATCATTGACGCCAAGATCCGATGCTCTAGCGACAGTGGCTTCGCTGAGCATGAAGCGTCCTTTTTGCGTTCCAGTTGATTCAATATCCATGACAACGAATTCGACGAGTTCTTGGACATCCGCCAATGACACAAACGGCGTTCGCCAATAGATGGGAGTCGACACGTCAGCGGTCTGAAGGGTATTAGGGTCGATGAGGTTGACGGATGTTCCGACGCGATAGCAAATAGTCAAGGGAAAGATGTTGCCAATTTGCTTGGCTAGCTTGATGGGAAGGGCCACTAGGTCGTCCTTACATATGGGAACTAATTCAACGGAAAATGAGAATTTGTATGACTTGGTGGAGGTGTGTATGTCCATGGAGATCAGCTCTTGGGATTTCTTGCTCCGAACCGGAGCGACTGAGGTTAGGAAGTCGACGAATTTCTCGGCATGGTTCCTTTGTGAGTAGTAGAAATCGAGACCGTCTTTTACTTCCTTGATGTTTATCGTATCTTTGTGAGCTGAGTGTTTGAGGATAAGCTGCTCAAGGTAAAGGAAGGTTCGTTTGTGAGGAACTTTCTGTCGTACTTGAACAACAGATCGCCATGTATTTGCGGTGAAGGATTTGGCACAGTCTGGACACTGATGGTACGCCACCACATATTCTACCTCGAAAGTCTGCTGTAAGATGGTACCCTGAAAGGCTTCTTGCTGGATTGTAATTTTCACCTTGACACGTCGAGAGTGGGGCTCTGTCCATATGAAGCTCGCGTCGATAATTCTGACCTTGGCAAGTCCACGTAGTTTCCGGAGACACAAAGCCAGCAATTCTCTCGACTCAGGCGCTGCTGTAAGCCAGTGGGCGGGTGGTTGGAGCCATCTTTCACAATCTCTACAAATGTGAATAACTGCTTCTCTTGGAATACCCTCCGAGATATCTACGGTGAGTTTGACACAGTCATTGCAGAGTGCGCCCGCAGCAGCGGTACCATCGATTGGAGAGCCACAATTGCAGCAAAGTATACTATAGGCTCGTCAGCTACCGGTTTTGTGCATTCATTAGAGATCGCTCACGTTGCGCTAGTTTGTGGGATTGTAGGTTTATTGGTTATTGATATGGGCCCGTCAATATCCATAGACATCTTGGCCTAGAGAGATATATAAGATTTGGTCAAGAGACGTTATGCCAGGAGAATAAGTAGAGGGTCAAATTTGCGATGAACTTGAGATATTTGCCCAACAGCAGATTGTTGTGCTTGGTCACCATCTTATCGATAAGAGATACTAGTCTGAGCCTTTTTGAGACGAAATCTTCGTCACCTAAAAGTTAGAGAATATTGAACCAGGTTACGGACGTCTTCTCCCTTTTGAGCTCGAATGGCAACAACTAGGGCGTTCTCATCAGCATCAGCTCTACGGTGCAGTAGATGTCACTTTGCTTTGCTGAACGCGTTCACGTCTCTTGCTGGTGTCTCTATTCGACCAGCTCTCAAGCCCCATGCATTTAAGCTATTCCACAGGCAACCTATCCAAAGGCAGGCATTGAACACCTGTTCTTTTCGTCTCTCCGAGTTCGTTCAGCAGAATGAACAGGATTCTGTGCTCGTGGAGAGCGAGGAACCTGCTGAAAACGAGCAAATCTTGGGCAGCGAGAGCAACACTGAGCCTGCGTCATCAGTACCATGGTACCTTCAAATTGATGCACCCCAGCGCTCACTTAACCCTCTATCGGAACGACAACGGCTACCTGAGCTCCCTACGGACCCTCCTCCACTGCTCCAGCCGATGCTGGAGTATATCTCCATCGATCTCGGCCTCGACGATCTTTCCATTCTTGATCTACGTAAACTAGATCCGCCTCCAGCACTTGGCACAAATTTGTTAATGGTCTTTGGAACGACTAGGAGCGAACGACATCTACATGTCTCGGCAGACAGATTCTGTAGATGGCTAAGGACCAACCACAAATTATCGCCCTACGCAGATGGACTTCTTGGTCGGGGTGAATTAAAGCTAAAAATGAGACGAAAAGCTCGTCGCGCCAGGTTGTTAAGTAGTGTAGGGTCGTCTGAGAGTAGCAACGTGGATGATGGTTTGAGAACAGGTTGGGTGTGTGTCAATTTAGGTACAATTGAAGACGGAGCACCTGCTGTTGAGGAAGTTTTGGAACCTGAAGGCTTTGTTGGTTTTGGAGGTCAGGTTTCTGGGGCCAAGGTCGTGATTCAAATGCTCACTGAAGAGAAGCGGGAAGAGCTGGATCTGGAGCACTTATGGGGAGGCGTGCTCGCGCGCCAAGAGAGGAAGGAAGCAAGAAGAAAAAGCGAAGATGAAAGTCTCTCGGGTCAAGACTCACAGCAGGGAGGAGTAGCTTCGCTGGGCCATAAGATCCAGAACGAAGAGCAGGAATTTCTGGAACAAGGGGTTGGTCGAAACGCTTCCTCTTTGAAGGATCATGAGTCTGATTCGTCATATTACTCCCCTACAAGTCCCAGAAAGCCATCGAGCTTCCATTACCATCAAGTCAGAGGTTTTCACAGCCATCCCAATAGTTACACAAGAGAGACCAATAACCAGGAGAACATCGAATATGTAGGAGTGGACTCTTTGAGCGCTGAGCCAAATATAAAATTACCACACGAAAACCCGGGCAACCGATTATTGAGTCACTCTCCGGCATATCAACACCAGCTCAAGGACAAGATACAAGAGTTTGATGACACAGCCAAGCTTATCTCGCTCCGAACGCTCTTGATATACCTGGAGTCTCTCCCCAGGGCTGAGGCCTTTGAGAAGCTTGGCACTGGTATTGAAGACTGTTCGACCACGTCTTTTCTCCAATCCTTTTACCAAAATTTCCCAATGTTCCCGGATATTAGGTTTTGGGAGTGCCGTCTGTCTCTGATGTGCTACGCCTTGAAGCTACGGCACCGAGATTATTTCAAATCTGACCTATGGCGGCTCTATGGTGAAATGAAAGCTTGTATAATTGATATCCCTTCGGACATTTTCGTAATGGTATTCAAGACGCTGCTAAGAAAAAGAAGGGGGAATAAACAAAAAAGAGGATTGAGTCAAACGTCGATTGAAAACGCTGTTCAAGTGCTCGAAGATATGCATTTCCGTGGCCACGACATTATGGTCGAGGATCTCCGCCTCGAGTTATTAGTGACAAGTATTCTGGCAACCCAGTATTTCTATGACCCTAAAGTACCAAATGTCCCACGCTTCAATTCAGATGCCTTATCGCGCCTAAAGGAAGTTCTCAACCAACATACATTCGGATCTAGTGGCGATTTTGTGAAGGTTGATTCTCACATACGTATATTGCGCGCGTATGCTGATGCCAAGAACTGGGGTGGATTCTGGAGGCATTGGCATGGAATTGCAGGGTCTATGCAGCGGAGGCCGAAAGAACTCTATTTGTTGATGTTCCACCGCATCGCCGATACCCGACATCAAGCATCGTGTGCGAAAACTTTGAGAGAGTGGGTTCCGCAAATGCGTCGCGAAGAACCAGCCATCGAATTGGATGCAGATTTGGCTAAAGTGGTTGTGGAATGCATGCAAGTCGCTGAACCTGAGATCGCTATCGAAGCCAGTGAAGGCCAGAATGAATCAGGAGAGTGGGTGCGGCTTTGGAGACGTTGCGAGTTGCAACTCAACCCGCCCTCGAGAGATTTGTGTCTTCCTTAGATGATGAGCTAGACTGAGCAAATCACCGTTACCTCTCCACCACCCGTATAGCATACGCTGGTGGCATGTGAATATGAGTTATCTCATGTTTGCTCTTCGCGGTTGAGCGCCTTCTGGTTGTCTTTCGACCAATGACCTTCCCAGTTGAACTTCAATACTTCGTCACCCCAAGACCACCACCCCGCTGTCAGATTCCTTGCAAACAATTCTAAAGCACGGTAATCGAGTGGGTTTGGTATCAGTGATTTGATAAGCTCTTTGAGATTGGGTTTCCTAGAATGAAGGTCCGGGACGGCCACGATAACTCTCTTCCGTATATCATTTCGTGTGTCAACGTTCTCCTGACACTCGCAAGCACCGTCGTTGCATTTTCTGCCAACTAATAGGACCTCGTATGGTTTCCTCCACAGTCCACCAATCGGAGACATTGGAACGCCGTGAACAGTCGTCTTCAGCCACGCCCACTCCTCGATAATGTCTACACCCCAATCCTCAAATGCTTCAATTGCTGTATCTCGCACATTTGGTTTGTTTGTGATCCAACATCCCACCAAAGCCCCGGGCGCTATATGCTTTCCAAGCATATCACGAAATACATCCATTGGATTCGTTTCTTGGCCGAGTGTAGTGTACTTTTGTGAACGGCGCACGGAACGGTTGTCCCAAGGCGGATCAAGGAGAATGAAGTCGAATTGGCCTGTTCCCGCGGACGTACTTGGGGTTGGGTAGACCTCATACGCTGCCTGGCTGAATCTTTGAAAGGAGAGCCCATTAACACTGGTGAACATGAAGCATGCACAAGGCGGGATGATATAGGTTTGAGATATCATGGAGATATGGAGGGGAAGTTGAGTTGGACTTGAATTTCGCACTAACTGGTGAGAGATAGATTCTACATCTAGGGCTGTAGCTGTACTATACGGAAGGCTTGGTGATAGTTCTAATAAAACCTGCAATTCAACTTCTTTCCTTTGGTCATGTTGAGTACTCGAATATTTGAGATTAGGCCCCTCCTCTTCAGACTTTGCCATATAACCAAGTTTGCGTTTGCTACCCGCACTCGTAGATACTAAAGTCCGGTTTTGACGTGGGAGACACCATTCGCCCATGTAATTCTCTCCAATTTGCTCGAGTGCTCCAACCAGTAGCTCTGTGGAAAAAAACTCGTGGTTAGCACAACCCATAACTTTCCGCACATTGGCCTTTGCTGCCTCTGATTTGGGCTCTGTCGACGCGTAAGGGGCTTGCAAAGGCGGCGAAGAGAACAATTCCCACGGATTTGGATTCTCCGTAGTCCCTTGAGCTAGAGATATTGATGTTGGAATATCAAGGAGAGTGACTGTCTTGGCAGGGTTTTGGTAGAGGATAGCGGTTTTGCGATCAAGAACTGGATGAGCCATTTTCCCTTTTTTCGGTGAGTATAAAGATTGACTGTTTTGTGACCTAGAAGCCGTATGCCCTGGGTATTGTCGTCGGAACTCGTCGTTGAAAGTAGGTGGATAAACCCCTAGTGTAGGTGTGGCCGTTCGTCTTGGCACCACAAGAAGACAGAAATCTGCGCTGCCGCAGTGAGCTGTGTGACCGGGGGGTGATGCGGCACCCCTAGTCCGGGTGAGCAAGCTCATCCATCACCTTCTCACTCACTCAATCCCCGCACCTAACGTTCGAATAGTCAAAGAAGTGTTCGCACGCCCTTCCGCTCTCTGGCACAGCCCAACTAAGATGGCCTTGAAGATGAATGCCGCGATGGGTACAAAGGGAAACGGTACGCCGCCAATTCTCTCTCTTTTAATCTCATCACATCCATTCTCAACTCTCCCCTCAACTTCATACCATCATGAGCCGGGAAAAGGTGCCGGCGGAGGAGCGCCTGAAGAGAGCCGAAGCCAATGGCTACAAGCAGTGTGCTCACCAGGCTGAGGATAACATTAAGGACAATACAGTATGTGAAGAAGACCCTGGAGGATCAACATTGGGCATTGGGACGCTATGAGAAGTGAGTGCGCGCTCGCTATTAATTTTAATTAATAAGTTCAATTTAACGAGCTGAATCAGAGCTTTAAACCGATTTTTAAAGTAATAAAAAACAAATCGCTTTTGCGCAGGGTATTAATTATCATGTTGCTCCCGGTCGCTACTGTCACAGTATATTGCTCAGACCTTGTTCGAGAATATTTCTTATCTTATCTTATCTAATCTTTATTGTAGCCTCGGTAATATTTTGAGGGTCGCTTCCAAACCCGACCATTGGGGGTTTTTGGGTGGGTTTCATTGGGTTACACCCAACCCATCGGTTACCCTACATACTTAGACTAAGTTAAGAGATTAAATAAAGACTAGACGATAAACGATTCGATGCAAGAGAAATCACTACGTTAAGGCTGTTGGTTCTGCATACGTAATCCGTCATTGAAGTAGATCAATTTGTAACTCAGCTGGTTGCAGCATCAAGTGACAGCTAGCAGATGAAGTAGCTGCTCAGCCAGCCCAGGGCCCAGGCCGTGTTCGAGCCGAAAAGTGTCAGTGAACGACTTTAGATTTTGACACTCACACTCAGGCCGGTGACGGCGAGTTTCCTGATCTAAGTAAGTATCCACGCGAAGTTCCCGTGAGGAGCTCAGCGAGGTAGATCTCTGCAGAACTGGTATAGAAAACTATACCTTGCTAGGAGCTGGGAGAAAGGAAGAGCTGGGCTATCTCAGTTCAAATCCAGAATGACGCTGAGTTGAGATCCTTTACACTTGGCATCAGATCTCAAACCCATTCTACGAGCAGCCTCACAGTATACCGAGTCTGATAGTAATCCTATAGGCGGATTCATTATTCCTCCACGGCACTGCCAATTCGACGTTTCCCCAAGCCTGGTATACATTGAAGTCTTGCGTGTAGGACAGCATAAGTGACTAGTGTCGATAAAGCTCCACTACGGGTAGTCGACGGAACGATATGCTGTTCTTTGCTAGGACTCGTTTAATGCGAATAGAGGATGGGGTATACTAATAACGTCGGAATCGAGAAACCGGGCTGCTCTAGGACATTGGCAAGCAATAACGTAAGGAACTAGAGATTCCATTTGATCTATCGGATAAAGAGAATTGTTGCATACTATAGAAGATAGAGTTAGTACGATATATCGAAGGGAAGTGGTGTAATCTATCGAAGCGACCGAAAGTTTGGCTGGTCAGACAATGTCGAATATTGTTGATGATTGGCTCCATTATGCGCTGGCTGCTGCGATGCTGTCTCTTCGCCGGTCTATAATGGCCTCTTTCATGAATGGACTACGAGATCTGATCTCTTTGCCCCATTTGAGGACCGCAAACGGAGTAGCAACGAGTACTAAAGACATGAATGCGAGAAGTGAGCTAGCCCATTGAAATCCGAGGTTCGTGTACATGGCTGTCGCAGCAAGAGGGAGAAAAGCGATGGAAGCGTTCTCGACTAAGCCGACGGCCCCAAGAGCGCTCGCCGCATACTTGCTGTATGCATCGATAAGATAGTTTGCAATGCTCACCACTACAGCGGTAGTTCCGAAACCCACCATGGCCAAGCCGACGGTGGGTGCCATCCAATGAATGGCGGAGTATGAGGTCCATCCGTACATAAACATCCCGCCAGTGACACCAAAGAATCCTCCAATGACCGATGGATACAGCCTAGCCTCAGGGATAGGTGTACCTGGAGCTTCGGTATTCCGGGCAGCAGAAGCGTAATACCAGCGATTGGTGAACACGCAAAGTCCCCAGCCAAGGATTTCCCCAATGACAATAGCAACTTGGACATATCCCGCCTGTATGGCGTCCCAACCGTAGAGCTCTCCATACACCTGCTCGACAGATTGAGTGAATAGGTAAATCGTTCCAAGACTAAAGGCAGCCCAAAGAGTAGCAACAAAGACCACCGATTCCGTACAGAGCATGTACAGAGGCCGTTGTACGCTCTTAATGACGACCTGATACCATGGTGTATGATCAAGCTCCTCTGCCGTGTACGCCTTCTTTCCCTCGTGGCGCAGTCGTTTGGCCTTGGCTAGCAGGATAGCCGAACCGCGGCTCTCGGGAAGACATAGGATGAAGATAGGGAAAAAGGCGCCGGTCCAAATTAATTCGATGTAACCAATCCAACGCCAAGAAAGGAACTGAAGTATAGAGGAACCAATCACTGGGCCCATGCTCGTCGCAGCCAGATATGTCGTAACGTAAAGACTTATCGGTACACTCCTGGCTCGATCTCCTTGAAAAACATTTGATATGATGCCAGCGACGGCATTGCTAAGGAGCTGAACACACCCGCCGCTAAAGAACCGAACCACGATAAGCGTTGCAAAGTTTGGAGCCTGGCCGATTGGAATCAGAAGGCAGACGAAGAAGAAATAGGTGACGAGAAACACGGTTCGAATTCCGAAATCCTCCATGACAGGAAACAAGACAAGCGGGAACAGCGCGCCCCCCATTCCCCAAGACGTGATTGGCCAGTAGGAATAAGGAAACGTCGTTTCGGAGATGTGAAATTCCTCATTGATGGCCTTGTGGGCAACCGAAATGATGGTACCGTTCATAGTAGAGATGAAGCTCGCAAAAAGACCAAGTCCGATTGCCAACCATTTCTTCCGTAGAGGCCAATTGAATGGATCTCGTGGATCATCTGGTCCATCCCAAGTAACAACCACAGTGTCTGGATTATGGCATGGCCCTGCGTTCCACGATTAGTCGGGACCAGTTGAAGAGCTCTCAGGCAAGTGTAGACCAACGTTCGGTATGAGAGCCCGGTACCGGGTGCTTGGCGGTTTTGAGCTCGTCCATTACGACCGGCGTGTTTCCAAGGTTAGCTGTAGAGAAATCTGAGTAATGAACGAACGACAAGGAAACAGCGGTCGGCGACAAGGAAGGAATGATTGATTTTCCACATGAGGGACCGTGAAGGTAGGACAAGTTACAGTCTGAGCGTGCTCTGTTTAGCAAATCACTTTAGCTCTGGCTGGAATTGAACATCAGCCCATCGCCCACTTACGACTTCAAAGATGATGTAGAGTGTCTAAGTCTAGGTACAAGTATCTGGAGACACCTGTCTCAGCATACTCCTCCTAACTGAAGTAGGAAACTCCAACCCAGCTGCTCCGTCACTTTAGCAGCCTCGGTCTTCGATGGATGACGTCGATTACGGAGTTAACGGGTGATTGATTACCCACCCAGGGTCGCGCGACGCTAAGGCGGCGCTCACCCGATGCTCGATGGGGGGTGAGGTCTTCGGCAGTTTATCTACGTCACCAACTTCACCATGCCCTCAACCTTTATCTATCCAGCCACATAGAATATGAGCTGTACAATATCATTACTAGCGGAGCGATCAGGATATTCACTTGGTCGGGTACCAAGGTAATGCACCCCCCCAAAAATGGCTGGAGACAGTGGTTCCCTCAAGGATCCAATGCAGCATCAGATGAGAAGTCCGGAACACAACCTCCAGATAGAAATACGATAGCAGCGAAGGGGGCTGGAAGCCAAAAGCCAAAGAACAAGCAGAGTCTTGATTATGCCTTGAAGACGGGGCTCGCTGGCGGGCTGGCGGGATGTGCAGTATGATCCTCCTACAGTCTCAATACTGAATTGCTTTTTGCTTACATCTACCAAGGCCAAAACCATCGTCGGGCCCCTCGACCGCGTGAAGATCCTCTTCCAAGCCTCCAACCCTCAATTCGCCAAATACACCGGTACCTGGTTTGGCGTCGTGACTGCCATGCGTGACATCAATCGCCAAGACGGCCTCCGCGGGCTCTTCCGCGGACACTCGGCGACCCTCTTGCGCATCTTCCCCTACGCCGCCATCAAATTCCTCGCCTATGAGCAAATCCGCTCCATCATCATCCCCACCGCTTCCCAAGAAACGCCCCTACGGCGTCTCCTCTCTGGCTCCTTGGCCGGAGTCACAAGCGTCTTTTTCACCTATCCCCTGGAGGTTATACGTGTGCGCCTAGCCTTCGAAACAAGAAAAGACTCCCGCTCCTCCCTCACCAGCATCTGCAAGCAAATCTACCACGAACGCCCGCCTAAACATCCTTCCCCGTTTCCAGCTTCAATCCCAGGCGCCGCAATCGTCACAACTCCGCGCTCCGGCCTCGCAAACTTCTATCGTGGATTCTCGCCCACACTCGCGGGCATGCTTCCTTACGCCGGGATGTCCTTCCTAACTCACGACACCGCAACCGACTGGTTGCGCTCCCCTGCTCGAGCTCCTTACACCACCACCATTCCCAGTCCTTCCTCATCCCTGAAGCCCTCCGATCCCTCCAAGCCGACTTTGAAATACTGGGCCGAGCTCCTCGCCGGCGGCGTCGCGGGTCTGGTCTCCCAAACCGCTTCGTATCCTCTTGAAGTCATCAGAAGGCGGATGCAAGTCGGTGGTGCGGTTGGGGATGGGCATCGTTTGGGTATGAGGGAAACGGC
>JAABUO010009673.1_pt1 | contig 10761 bp, 8 predicted proteins | sample 5559291 | NCBI WGS metagenome assembly JAABUO01 (sample SAMN10711878, study PRJNA513372) | rock metagenome | isolation source: Antarctica rocks | place: Antarctica: Victoria Land, Finger Mt sud
CGCGGAAGGCCCGGTAGTCCCCGGCGTGGACCGCGTGCAACGTGAGCCGCATCAGCGTCGCCTTGACCACCTCGTGGGCGGCGAAGGCGGCGTCGAGGTCGGCCGGGTCGACGTCGGTGAGCCGGTTCCACAGGGCGAGGTACGGCGAGGCGGCGTGTTGCACCTGCAGCGCGACCACGCGACGCACCGCCTCGGCGACGGGGAGCGACGCGCGCCCGAGCAGCAGCTGCCGACCGAGCGTGGAGCGATTGAGCCCCCGGGCGGTGATCCTCATGTCGGGAGGGCCTCGGTCATGGCTACTCCCCGGTGACCCCGTCCATCGCCTCCCGCAGGAGGTCGGCATGGCCGTTGTGCCGCGCGTACTCCTCGATCAGGTGGACCAGGATCCAGCGCAGGCTGGGCGCCCGCCCGTCGGGCCAGGCGCGCCGCGCCAGCCGCGCCAGCCCGCCGTCGGCCAGCGCCTCCGCGACCAGGGAGCGGGAGCGGGCCACGGCGTCCTGCCAGAGCGCGAAGAGCTGCGCGGGGGTGTCCGCGGCGGCCGAGTGCCAGTCCCAGTCGGGGTCGGCCTGCCAGGACACCGTGTCCCACGGGGGCTGCCGGTCGCGCCCGTGCAGCCGCCAGGAGCACCAGTGGTCCTCGACGTAGGCCAGGTGCTTGAGCATCCCGCCCAGGGTGATCGACGAGGCGCCGACCGTCGCCCGCAGGCCGGCCGCGTCCAGTCCCGCGCACTTCCACGCCAGGGTCGCGCGCTGGTACTCCAGGAAGCCCAGGAGGGTGGCGGTCTCGTCGGCCGCGAGGGGAGGTTCCGGGCGCCCCTGCTCGTCCACGCTGGTCATGGGCGGTGAATCTACCGGCGGGGCCACCGTTGCGCCCAGGATCGCCCGCCCAAGGTCCGCGGGCCGGGTGAACTGCGGCCAGTGGCCGGTGGGCAGGTCGACGTAGTCGACGTCGCGGATCTGCGTGAATTCCCGCACAGGTTGCGCGCCCTGCGCGATCCAGGTCCGAAGCATCTCACTGGTGAACTCGGTCGCGATGACGGTGACGGGCACGTCGTAGCGGCGTTCGTCGGTGAGCCGCTGCGGGTCGCGGGTGACGTGCGCGGGCGAGGGGATCGCGCGCGCGCGGAACGCGGCGCGCGCCGTGTCGTCGAGGTCGGCGAGGTCCTCGTCCGCGAAGGCTGACCAGTCCGGCAGCGGGACCGCGCCGTTCTCGGCCGGGTACTCGTCGGCGACGGCGGCGCCGTCGCCCGTGGGGAAGCCGCCGACGTAGACGGCGCGGGCGACCCGGTCGGGCCGCGCGTCGACCGCGGCATGGGCGATCCCGGCGCCGGCGGAATGTCCGACGAGCACGACCGTGCCGGCGGCCGGGTCGATGGCGTCGATGGCCGCGACGACCGCGTCGACGTGGTCGTGCAGGGTGATCCCAGAGCGGTCGGCGTCCGGGGACTCCAGACCGGGCAACGTGAGCGGGTGGGTGCGGTGACCCGCCCGCTCAAGGACGGGAACGACCTCGTCCCACGACGATCCGTCGAGCCAGAGGCCGGGAATCAGGATGATGTCCATGCTCATAGCGTCCCTCCAGTGTGAGGCGCGTCGGGTGAACCCGAACCCGCAGCCTACAATCCACCACGACAGATTACTCCAAGATCGCACAAACGTCCAAGAATGTCGAGCACTTCTGAGAGTCCGGATAACGACCTGGCGGACGACCTCGCGGTGTCGACGTTGGCACAGCGGCGCGCGATATGAGACAAGTGCGGCCAGCGCAACGAACGGCGCTGTCCTCATCATGGGTAGCGAGTAGCAGGCGAACAGAAAATGCGTCTAAGGCCAAAAAGGGCGTCCGCGTGATAAAAATGGGCTTATTGCTGTGATAACGATGAGGTTGGCGCATCAACCGAATCGTCCTCCACGAGTAAAAGAAGGCCTGTCGCTAAGATCTTAGCAACAGGCCAAGAACGCCAACCGAGTCAATATTGCTGTGGTAACGGCTCTTATCGCTGCATTAACATCTCACCAAGAGCTTCTCAAGGCTTGGACTCATTTTCTGTTCGCCTGCTACTCGTTACCCACATACCGCGCCGAAGAGCGCGCGGCCGGTCCGGCGCTCCGCTAGACTGTCCTGCTGCGATCCACGCATCTATGTGACATGAGGCGATAGGCAGCTCCACGAAACGTTGGGCTGGCGGTGAGATCCTCCGGGCAATGCTCGCACGTCACCTTGCGAGCGATCAGTGCATCACACGCCAGAAAGTGCACCTTTTTGAGGGGATATGCAAAAACCCCCCGTACGTGAGAGGCGAGGCTGGGCACACAGCACCGCCACAGGGGCCGGGAGAAAACGAAAGGAGCAACTCCTCGCCGTTCGATGGCCGACGTCCACCGAGGGGTGTCCCTTCGTCCTCCTTACTGCACAGACAAACTCAATCGCGTCACCCTAGTTTCTTGTACAGGGCAGGGCGGCACGGGATACTGAGAGCGAGGACGATAACGACGACACCGCGCCCGAGCAGTCGGCGTGCCCGCGCGTGATCGACAGGCAGGGAGTGCGACGATGAGCGAGGAGAACTGGGACCGAGTGCTCGGCGACATCTTCGCGGCGATGGATCGAGACGCCGCAGCCGAGGGACATCTCATCAAGATCGCGCCCCTGCTGTCGGATGAGCAAATCCTGCGAGCGTGGGCGTATCTCGCCCACGACGACGCGCTCCGGTGGCGCGCGCGCAGTGCCCTGGCGCACGAGGCCCTGCAGCGTGTCGTAGGCCGGTCGGAACGCGACGGCCGGGGGACCGCAGCGGTGCGGCAGCTCGCAGCCACGCTCGGGGTCGAACCGGGTCGGGTCTCCCACCTGGCGCAGATCCATGAGATGATCGAGGGCGACGGTGTGGGGGCCGACCTCATCGAGGTGCTGCCGGAGATGGCGTGGTACGACGAGGCGCTTTCCGCGCCGGACCACGCCGCCGCGCTGGGTTACGCCGCCGACCAGCTCACCTCAGGCCGGCCCTATAGCCCCATGGACTTCCGACGCGACGTGCGGAAGGTCGCGGCGGCCAAAGGCCGGCCGGTGCGGGAGCGGCCGCCGTCCCCGCAGGTGCGCCTCCGCGTCACCCGGCGTGACGGGTCGCACTGGCCGGCGGCGGACGCCGTGGCGTTCGATCTGGTCGATATCGCGGCGATCGAGGTGGAGACGCCGTGGGGGAGGGCGGTGCTCGCGATTGACGGACAGGGCCACGTTGGCGCCGACGTGCGGCAGGAGGAATGAGGACTGGTGAGCACCGGAGTGACTTTCTCCGGTGCCCTGCGGCGGCCTGTGTGGTGTGTGGCTCGCGTCGTCGGGGACACACAGCGCCGGCCTGGGGGCCGTGAGAAACGGGGACAACGATCCTCTCCCGCGCGGACGGATCGACAGGGGGCCTGGCTGCGGAGGACGACGGCAACGGTGCCGCAGGCCAGCAGTCCGGCGGCGCGGCCAATCGCGCGTTGGTCGGGGAAACGACGGCCGCGCTCGGCGACTGCTGTACGATGGAAGGCAAGAGCCCAATGCTTACGAGCCTCGGGCCCAAGGCTTGCATCGGCGATCTGTGCGGTATGCCCCCACGCTGTCAGCAGTGCCCACTCAACTAACCTCTCGCCGTTGGCAAAGAGACTGCATGAGTATGCAGGCTGGCAGCCGGCAGGCCATCCGATAGGATCAGCGACGGAGGCAGCGGATAGGGCGTGTGGGCGAACCGTTCCGGCGCATGGTGGGCGCGCATGCCTTGCACGACATGCCCCAATGTCTTTCATTGATCGTGGTGGATGCGTTTGTCTCACGCCGACGACTCATCGTTGACCACGTAGCCACCGCACGATTTTATGGGGCTCTTGAAGGACCCAGAAGCACGCAGCGTGGGCTAGAACTCCACCCCCTGAGATGATCTTCATGCTCGCCTCAGGGGGCCATTTGCTGGCTCGTCATCATTGGTATATAACTAGCTTAATGTTAACGCGCTCTCACACCCAGGATACGAACCACCCGTCATTTGCCATCGCTGAATGTCGGCACACTTATTTTGTCGCCACGCTCGAACACCTTCAATGTGTCGTCCACCTCGCGATTCAATAACTCAATTCCACGCGGTTGACCCAGCTTAGCAAGGAACTTAACTAGGCCAGAGTGTTCGTTATCACGCTGATAACAAATGACATTGATGCCTTTGTCCTGCCGTAAGCGTTTGATCTTTAGCGGTGGAAAAGTGTCATTCGTCGTCACAATCCAGTGCCTGGCGACCCGCCCATCGAGTGCCGCAACTCTGCTGATGATTCCCTCCAGGTCAGGATCATTGGCTCCGAAACCCACGAACAAGACCGACGACATGGAGAAGATGGATTCTATGCAGCGTTGATATGGGCTGTTGAAATACAAGACGTCGTCGTACGATCTGTTGCCTAGGACCACCGACGATGGGTCGGAGATATCCCCGTGTAGTTTAAAAATGAAAGGATCATGTTGTCTATAGGTCCGTAGAACTCCTTCAATAGTCGGCTGGTAGAACCTTTGGATGCGCCTCCCGTGTTGATTCCAATAGGCGCCCTCGATAAATTCATCGTAATTGACCGTGAGATAGGCCCGGAACGGGTAACGCACCACAAGCCGATGCGCGTCGCTGATCTTGGCACGGTTGCACAATAGTACATCGGCAAGACACTCCTGTAGATGCGCGGGCTCACCGAGGATATCCTGCAATTCCTGACCAGCATCGGCCAAGAACTTTGCATTGACAAGCTCCCTGATCCCATCCGCCTCATCGGTGCTGATCATCCTATGATTGCAACACCAGTCAATCATGCCAGTAAGTAGTCCCGTCCACATCGGAGGGTGGCGGCCGTCATCTGTTTTCGCTTGCGCTGATAGACCGGCACCGGCGAAGAGGACAAGCTCTTTTGACTGCAGGGCTCTGCAGACATCCTCGTATATATCATCATCCTCAATGTCGTGGAGATAGACACTCATCTGGAGCCTTCGCCTATGCTCTCTAACTCCTTACGGATAAAATCAGAGAATGAGTCCGCCGAAGGCGATGAATTATCGTAGATCTCAAGGGCACGCTCGAAGAAAGTCCGTGCTCCCATCGTGTCTCCCTGCTTGAGCAGCACCGTACCAAGATTGTGGACAATCGCCCCTACCTCTGGGCTGTCATCGCCGTACATCGTCTCATTGATCGCTAGAGAGCGCTCGTAGTATGCGCGCGCACTCGTCAAGTCACCAATTTCTTCGACGACACGGCCAAGGTTATTGAGGTCTTTCGCCACCTCAGGATGCATCGCCCCATAGGCCACTTCGTCGATAGCTAAGGCCCGTTCGCTTAGCGCTCGCGCCTGCAGCAACCTGCTCATTCCTAACATGGCATTAGCGAGGTTGTTGAGATCCCTGGCGACGCTCGGATGATTGGAGCCATGGGCTTCTTCGTCAATGCGCAACGCACGCTCGAACAACGTTCTCGCGTTGTCCCATTCCTTTTGGTACCATGCCATCAGGCCGAGGTTGTTGATAGCCGTTGCAGCATTGGGATGGTCATGCCCATCAATCTCTTCAATGATAGCCAATGCCCGCTCGATAAGAGGTCGACCGCCAGTGATATCACCTCTGGACACGAGGATACCCCCGAGGTTGTTCAGGATACTTGCGACAACTGGATGACGAGGACCGTATGACATCTCGGCAATTTCAAGAGCTCGCTCCAAATAGCTTTGCGCGCTAACCACCTCGCCTCGATCCTGTAATACACTTGCCAGATTATTGACGATGACCGCTACATCAGGATGAAAAGCGCCGTATACCATCTCAGCAACGTTCAATGCCTTCTCTAATACCTCCACCGCCTGAGCATAGTTGGCACATCTGTGAAGATATAAACCAGCTTGACTCAAGAGGCGCGCGGTTGGCCCCAGCGCCACGTGCAATGTCCTGGCATGCTCGGTTGTCGCCAGTGCATGGGGTAACAAGCGGGAGCAGATAGGCCACGTTCGCGTATCGTCGCTGTCAAACGGGAAAACACCATTTACGAGGCCCACGGCTATTCCCGCCCAGCGTCGTTCAACCTCATCGCGCACCACCGCCTGCACGATCGGAGGCACAGACAAAGCATCGCCCACTACCTCAACAAACGTATATCGCCGCAGAGCCGCTATCGCTTGATCCAAGGCTATAGCATCAGAAGTGACGTCTATGAGGTGTGATTGGAGATTTTGAGCATACTGTGCTACGAGTTCTCGCGGAATGTCGTCAGATGCGAGGAAGGCACAAAGGCTCAACAGATCCGCCGCCCCTGGTGCCTCCAGTTTAACCTGGCGAAACGAATGCCGTAGTTCGTCACCCACTGTTGTAATGCTGCGTTCAGTTGACCCGCTGTCAAGAAGATTCCATCTGCCATGAACAAGCTGGTTGCGGTAATCAGAGAAGGATATGCCTGTTGCCTCAATGAATGCCGCTGCCGTGTCGAGCGCCAGCGGCATGTCACCCAGCGCTGTTGCGACGGCGGCGGCCCCCGCATCGTCTGACCGCCCCATTCGCCGCAACAAGTATTCCACCGCTTCGGCTCGCGTGAGATTTCCCACATTTAGCACCTGCGCATGAGGATCCGACCATTTAGCCAAGCGTGACGTGACGAGTATGCGACCATTGCGTGGCACGGGTAAATGCAGGGGTAATTCAAGTTGCGTCGCTTCGTCCACCCCATCCAACACAAGCAACCAATTCCCTCTTTGATCCAACTGCTGTTGAACCAAACTAGTGGTTGATTGCGAGCTAGTTGACTTATCCGGCAACATGGGCAGCGAGCCGGACAAGCGCACGTAAGCGTCTTTAAGCGATCCAAGGAGATCGCTGGCGCGTATCCACCATACCATTGAATAGGTTCGCGCATAGCGGTAGGCATACTCGACAGCGAGCTGCGTCTTGCCTACTCCCGCAGATCCTACCAAAACCGTAACTTTCCTGGACATTACGGCCTTCCTTATCTCGGCCAACAACTCCGTCCGCCCAGTAAAGTCAGGGTTCCGATGATACGGGACATTCCAGACGATAGGCAACTCTCCCGGAAAACGCCCCTCTGGGTCATCGATAGACCCTCGAATGGCAAGGGAATTATCCTGAGATGCCGCCAATTGAGGCAACCGCTCATGCACAGCTTTCTGCAACCTATCCCTAGCTACGCTCTCAGTTACGCCAACGACATCGACATAGCGCACTGCAGCCAACGAACCCTTCAGCGTGCACTCGCGGACACGTATCGGGAGGAAAGGGTGCTTCTCTTGCTGCGCGACCTGGACAAAGGCAGATGCCCACTCAGGTTGGATATAGAGCGCCCCGAGGTATTCTGGCGACAAGACGACGATGGTTCCCTCAGCGGCGCTGGCCGCCTTGTGCAACTCTAAGGCGAGGTTTGCCCCTGGTCGAAAGTCCCACCTGTTGAGCATGGTTGTGTAGCCGGCCATCCGCAGTTGCGAGGCAATCCACTCTGCCCAACCGTAATCCGTTGTGCTGTAGCTGATAAAAAAGCTCTTCATGATGCCTCATCTGAGCCGTGAATGCTATGACACGATTCCCAAGCTTGGACACATCCTGCCAGCGCCCCACGGCACAATGACCGATGTGAGACCACGCGAGGGACGGCGAAGCCAAGCGACGCGTAGTAGCGAGGTAACACATAGTATACCAAGGCTACTTGCTTTGGCCTCACTAGACTGTGTTTCGGGTACAACCACAGGGAACCGTGGTGACGCCTAATTTGAGCGTGGTTTTGAGCGTCGACCACGGTTTAACGCAGTTGTACCTGTGTTTCGATCTTCGGCTCCATATTGGCCCTCAGCGTCATATAAGGTTAGGAGCGAGAATAGGCCGTGCATACTTACCTAAGGGCCCGTGCAGAAATAACCACTCCAACTTTGCGCCTCATTCACGCCTACAGTGGACAGGAAATTGACTACTTTATTTCTGCATGGACCCAAGTGGTTACCTTTCCTCAATCACACTCACCACACGCAACCGGTATTTAGCGCCACAGGCTAATGTCGCGCTTGTGTATCGATGATGTGCTTAATCGCCCTTGATGAACAGTGCCTATTGGCACTTTCGCATGAGAAGTGTTGGTATCTTGGCTCAAACAACCACAACCTCGTGTAGTGCTGAATGACATGCCCTCCTCGATTCCCGCACCGGTCCGTGAGGTATCGGTGCCCAGCATGCGCATAGCAGCGCCAACTAATGACGGAAGACGGGCGACAGACGCGCTCGATCGCGGCGCCGCGCGCTCTTGGTCGACTGTAAGGCTATGCATGGTCTTGTAAGTTCATGCATCCCGGCGCACCCCGATCCACCACAAGGGTCGGCTCACGCCACGCGTAAAGGCCATCGTTGCCGTCCGTGTCACCGCGATGCGTGGCGTTATCATACAGGGCGATGATCGCGCCGGGCGTAAGGGTGACATTATTCCCGCGCAAGACGAAGGCGCGGCGGGGGCGACGCCCAGCTGCGCACTACCCCAGAAACACGGCGGGAACTGGCTGATAACATATAGGCATACATGGGGTGCTGAGCACCTCGCGAGCGAACGATAGCGCTTGCAGACCGCCGGCTTTACAATGTAGCCTTGCAGACGACCGTTTGTAAGAGTCACAAGAGGCAGAACCATGGCAGAGCTAGACGCACAACCGCGCAAAACCTTGCGGGGCACGTGGGATCAAATACTAACTCACAGCGACGAGATACCCAGAACGTCGGAGGTCGAGGTCAGGGTCCTTGAGCCGGAGCCGGCCATCGGAGCCGATCCCACCATTGCCCTGCTAGAGTCGTGGATTGCCCAGGCCCCGACCGATCGGTGCGCGATCCAGGAAGCCGAGGAAGACTTGCGCGAGTTCAAGCGTAATATGAACCGTCCGCGTAAGGAGACCGGCGCGCGTCTGCATTACCCCGAGGCTGAATGAGCCTGACGGTTTTTCTCGATGCGGGCCCGCTGGGAATCCTAACCAACCCGAGGCGGCCACCGGAGACGGTCAGCGCTTTGACATGGGCGGTTACCATGATCCGGGCGGGACATCGCTTCATCGTGCCGGCTATCGCGGATTATGAAGTACGGCGCGAATTGGAACGAGCAGCCAAGACGGCTGGCCTAGCTGCACTTGACGCGTGGAACAGCGTCGCGCCCGACCGTTATCTCCCCCTGTCCGATTCCGCCCTGCGTCTGGGCGCGACGCTCTGGGCACGCGCCCGCAATGCCGGAACCACCACCGCCGACCCGAAGGAGCTCGACGCCGACGTACTGATCGCGGCACAGGCGCTCGATATGGGGCTTCCACCCTCGGATTTCATCGTAGCGACGGTGAACGTCGGGCACCTCGCCTTGTTTGTCCCCGCCGATCTCTGGGCGAACATCGCACCGTAACGTCCCTCGATGCACGCACCATGAAGTCTTTGCGCCGAAGTTCCATGGCGCCGTGAAGGAGTGTGGCGCAATGCGTTCCTTCGGGGCAACGCTCTCATCACGGTAAGACTCCAGCAAGCCGCGCGGGCCGCGGGGACAGACGGCGCCTCTCCGCTATACGAGCGGAAGAGGAGGACGGGGACCATGCCCTCGCCGGTAGCGCCGCACGCCGACAGGGAGGGGAGGGCGGGGGCGCGGCGTGGCGCGGCCCCGCCGCCGGGCATCAGCCCGCGGGGGCGCGCGGCGCTGATCGCGCTCCTGCTCACCTGCCTCAGCCTCATTGTCGCCTACTGGGCGCTCTGGTATACCGCCCGCCCGCTGGTCGCGAGCGACACGCGGCCGGCCTACATCGAGTTCGAGCAGGCCTTCCCCCTCGCCGACGCGTGGCTCGCGCTCTGCCTGCGCGGCGCCGTCGCGGCGCTGGCCCGCCGCCAACCCGCCGCCCTGCTCTGGCTGCTCGCGGGGGGCGGCGCGGGCCTGTACCTGTGCGGGATGGACGTGCTCTACGACCTGGAGCACGGCATCTGGGGCCAGGGCGCGGGCGGGGCGCTCGAAGTGGCCATCAACGCGCTCACCCTCGCGGGCAGCGCGGGGGTGCCGCGCTGGTCCTGGCGCCGCCGCGCGGCGCTGCTGCAGGGGTGACACGGCCGGGGGCGCCGCGCGGTCAGAGGACGCGGCTCGCCCCCTGGCTCGCCACGCATCCCTGGGGGCGGGGAGCGTGCCGCCCGAGCCCGATGGTTACGCCTGGCGCAAGGGTGACGAGGGGTATCTATGACGCGCTACCGGTCCGTGGCGTGGCTGGACCCGCAAGGTGAGGTCCGGCCCGCGCCGGCCCCGGGCGCGATCGAGGCCCACTCGACGCGCGGCGGCCCCTCCGTCGCCGATGACCTCACCGCCGTCCCGCGCGCCGACGGCCCGGCGATGTCCGGGGGCCACGCCCGCAGCCCGAGCCCCCGAGACGCGGCGAGGCGCGTGCGTCGGGCGGGGTGGCACGCGTGTTGCACGGCGAGAGGGGAGGGCCGAGATGGTCCCTACCGCGACAAGGGGACGGAGGGCACGCCATGGGCGCACCGGCTATATCCGCCGACGACATCGCCCTCTGGGTGGCGTGCGTCGGGTGGGTGGCGGCCGGCGTCATCCCCGGCGCGCTGGCCGGCAGAGTCCTGCGCAGCGGCCGTCGCGCGTCGGTCGGCTACGTCTTCTCCGGCATCTTCGGGGCCGCCGCCGGCGGCGGCTTCGGCCTCTTGGTCGGCGCGGCGGAGGGCCTGTCCGCGCGGTCCGCCCTCAGCGGATCGGTCGTC
>JAABUO010009677.1_pt1 | contig 10756 bp, 14 predicted proteins | sample 5559291 | NCBI WGS metagenome assembly JAABUO01 (sample SAMN10711878, study PRJNA513372) | rock metagenome | isolation source: Antarctica rocks | place: Antarctica: Victoria Land, Finger Mt sud
GTGCAACCAGCCCGCTCAGCGCGCCGGCGGGCTGACGGGCGCTGTGCATGCGAGGCAGGCAGCCTGGCTGCCGCGCGTCCGGCAGTGCTGTGCAGCCCGCCTGCATGCCTGCCGTTCACGCAGAGCGCGCGGCCCGGCATGCACGGAGCCCGCAGGGATAGGGCCTAAGCACAACCGCCTTGCTGAGGAGGTGCTGCCGCCTGCGCGCCAGGTCCCGCTGCTGCGCGCCGGAGAGGACCGCGCGCTCGCGGAGCTGGCGGACTGCGCGCGCGCCGCGCGCGGCCCCGGCGACGCCTCGGCCCCGCCCGGCGGCGCGCCCGCGCGCCTGCGCCTCGACTTCGGCTGGGACCTGGCGCCGGGCGGCGAGCGCGCGGGCGGCGGCGGCGGCGCCGGCGACCCCCCCAGCCCCGAATTCCACGTCCTCTTCTACGACGCCCAGGCGCGCGGCTGCTGGCCGCTCGCCCCGCTGCTATCAAACAGACACTGATTGATTGATGGCACAGGTGTCAGCAGGTCTTTCAGCAAGGAATGGCTGTGCGTGAGAGAAGCGGATGCCCGTTGCGCAGGGCCGGGAGGTGGCGGCGGTCAGCTCGAGCGCCAAGGAGGCCGAGGGCGTCACCGCGCCCGCCGAGGCGCCGCGGCCCGAGGACACGAGCGCTGAAGCGGGCGACGAAGGGCGCTCAGGGTGGGCCGCCGCGGCGCCTGCGCCGGCGCCGCCCGGCGCCGCCGGGCTCGCCTTCGCAGTGCAGGACAGCATCATCGTGGACCTGGCGGCTCTGCCGCAGGCGCGTGGGGCCCTGGGCCTCGGAATCCGCCCATGCGTGCGTGCTTGCCCTGCTGTTGCTGTCATGGCCAGACACGCTGGCCCAGCAGGGCTGCACGATGTGTGCATGCCTGCCTCTCAGGTACTGTGATGAGGCTCTGCAAGCCCGACACGGCAGCAGGACGCTGCAAGGGCTTAATTCTGTCTCCGACCAGCACATATCGATTGAGCTGTCTTGCAGTACTGCACTGCTGGCGCCACCTGACACGCCCCATGGCAAGCACCATGGGGTTGCATGCCACACAGCACAACCCATGCTGCTCGCTGAGCTGGCGGGGGCGCGCGGCGGCAGGGCGCGCACAGCGCGCTGCTGCTCGTTGCCTGTTTTGTCGCGGGCGGCCTGGCGCGCCTGGCCGCGGCGCATGTGCGGGTCAGCGGCGCCGAGGCTGAGGACACCGGCCCTGCCTCCGGTGCTCCCGCGCGCGGCGTGCTGGCCTGGCGCCGCATGGCGCTCAACGACGGCCCCGCGCCCGCGCCCGCCGGCGCGGGCGCCGATGCCGCTGGCAGGAGCGGGGGCGCGCAGGGCGCTGACCCCGCAGGCCCAGACCCTGCGGCCGGCAGGCTGCCAGCGCTGGCGGCCGCGGGCGCCGTGCTGCTTGCAAAGCTGTACCGTGACGCGCCGCTCGGCGCTGCCGCGCAGTGGCGCGCACTCGTGGCCGCAAGCTCGCAGCCCGCCCCTGAAGCCCCGTCAGGCCCTACGTTGGCGCCCGCCGATGCGGGCGCGCAGCCCGCGGGCGCCCTGCCCGCTGCGGACCCCCCGCCGGCCAGCCTGGCGGCGTTCGCGGGCGATCACGCGGCCGCGCGCGCGCTGCTGCAGCGCCTGCAGCCAGAGCAGGCTGCCGCCGCGGCCGCGGCGGCCGTGGCGGCCGCGGCCGCCGAGCGCGGCGGCAACGGCGCGGCCGGCGCGGCCGGCGGGGCGGGCGAGGCAGGGTCTGAGACCCAGGCGCCCAACCCTGGGGTCTGGCGCCTGCGGGGCGAGGGCCAGCTGCTCGCGGGCGAGGCGCTGCCGGACGTGGCGGAGCAGCTGCAGCGCAACGCGTGCTACCTAGGTCCGCACCGCGCATGTGCCGCATACTGCATGCATGCCGCGGTACAGGAATGGCGCACCCCAGCGCGGGCGCGCACCACAGACTTGCGCCATGCACGGCGAGCATGAAGGCCAGCCCGCCACTTGGGCAGGTCGGCGCATGAGGTCCAGCAATGCTGCTTCCATTTCATGTAATAGCACAGCTCTGGTCCACGCCATTAAACAGGCTCAGCTGCGACTCAGCGCCCAGCGCGGCTGCGGACTCGCGCCTGCGCATGCGCGATGCCGCGGCGAGCGCCCGGCGAGCGGGCTTCCCCCGGTCGACCCCAGCGCGGCCGCTGACCTAGCTCCCCACAGTCTTCCAGCTTTACAGGTCTGTCTCTGGCGCGCAGGTCGCTTGGACGGCAGCGGTCGGCGTGCCGACGCCCTCGGGGCCGCGACGCTGCCAGATGGCGCGACCTTCTGCGGCGCCTACGCCGCGGACCTGCGCGCCGGCCCTGGCGTCAGCCTGTTCCCCGCCGGCGGCGGCTACGTGGGCGGCTTTGCCGGCAGCCGCCGCAGCGGCCCAGGCGCGCTGCAACGCCCGCGCATGTACAGGGGGCTAGGGTTAGGGTCACGTGCTCAACATCTGGATGCTTGCAAAGGCTTGTATCAAAAGACGTTGCATGCGACCGCAAATGCACATGTCACTGGCGCTCTGCAGCAGCTGGCTCATGGCCCTGCGCGTGCAGGCGTGCTGCTGCTGCCGGACGGCGGCCTGTACCAGGGCGCCTTTGTCGCCGACCGCTTTGAAGGGCGCGGGACCTACATGTACGCCAGGGGCCAGGGGTGCCATGTCGGCGAGTGGCAGGCTGGCCGCAAGCATGGCCAGGTGCATGGCAACCAGCTTGAGTGCACAGGTGTTACTGCATGCACAGATGTTGTGCACTAGGTCGGATGGCAATGTTACTCTCAGCAGTGCTGGCATGAAGCGTGCTGCAGCTGTGCAAGTCATAGTGTGCAAAGCTCCACAGCGCATGTCAGAGAGTAGGCTGAATAGTGGGCATGTCTAAGCAAGGCGAGGGACTCTGTATTGCAAGTTGTCAGCTGTTGCTGGATGCGTTGAAAAAGAGGCGCCTGCTCTACATGTCATCGTGGCGCAAACAACCTGGCGATGCTGCCCAGGGCGTGTTCTGGGACGGCGAGGGCGGCTGCCTGGTGGGCGCGTGGCACGAGGGCGCCCTGCAGGGCGCCGGCGGCTACCACCTCCCAGCGCTGTCGCTGGCGGGCAGCTTTGAGGCGGGCCTGCCGCGCGGGCGCGCGCGCTTCGTGCGCAGCGCGGCCACCAGTGCGGGGGAGCCGGCCATCGCGGCGGCGCACCTGCTGGCGGGCGCGCGCGTCGCGCTGGCGCACGGCGGGCAGTACACCTGGGACGCGGGTGCGCGCGCGCCGCTTGCAGTGCACGGCGGGCGCATGGACGCATCAAGGCCCGAGACGACCACTCAGGGCTGCTCTGCGTCTGCGCCATGTGCTGCTGTGTGCATGCGCGCCTGCGCGGGCCGCGTCCTCGCCGTCGACATGCACAGCTTGCAGCGCTCTGGGGAGCGGTGGTGACAGGCGAGGGGGTGGTGCGAGCGCAGGGGCAGCGGCCGCTGCAGAGGAGGAAACGGGGGCGGAGGAGGGCGCACAGCCCTTACATACACGTCCGCGCCACCCCCAATATCTGGGCCTTGCGTACGTGCCGGCCGGCGATGCCCCCGCGGCAGCGCCAGAGGCTGACTTCCCGCCAGCAGCTGCAGAGCGCCCGCCGCCCTGGGCAATGTCGCCGCAAGCGCGCACCAACCCGTAAGCACGTCAGCGCTGCTGGACCGAAGATGTGCCTGCTGACAGCTCGCCTGCTAGTAGCACTGTGCTGATGGAACGGGGACTGGAGCGATCCGTGGATTCTTTCCACTGGACCTGCCGGCGTGCCCTGGCATGCCGCTGTGTTCAACATGTGTTGCACACTTTAGTCTTACATGGGTACTCTCGAGCAGCATGTAGCTCATTAGATGCCCGCATGCTTGCTAACAGACAAAAGGTGTGTGTGACATGCATACTGACTGACATGACACCGTATCTGACACCAGGCGCAGAAGCTTTGATATGCAGCTTATATCATGCTGCATCCTCAACATGCCACTACTGTGCTGCCACCTGCACGCACTCGCCGCGCTCCTGCACTAGCACTGAGACCCTTTAAATCACACAAGACCTTAACAACACATAGCCAACACACGATTTACGTGGATGCACAGAATATTACTCAACCCCCATGCATATGTCGCTAATACTCCAGTGCAGCGTCTGACAGCTCGGCCCCGCCTGCGCGAAGCCTCATGCGACCGCGGCCGCATGCGGCGCCCCAACCGGCGGCGGCGCCGTGGGCGGCGCGCGCAGGGCGGGCGGCGCGCGCGGCGGCGCCCCCGCGTGCGGCGGCGCGCCCCGCAGCTCGCGCAGCGCGGCCAGTCGATCGCACACGAAGTTGCCGACCGCGTCCAGCTGCGCGAGCGGGCTGGCGTGCTCCGCGCGCGGCACGTGCGAGCAGCCGCGCACGCGCCCGAACAGGCTGGCCGCCGACATGCACACCTGCGGCCGCCACTTTTCCAATTTTCAACTTTGATGCGGACAAGCTTCATGTTCAACTCCTCAGGACCCGTACAACAGGGGAGTGAGAGGTAGTGAAACTTTGAACATGTCTCCGCCATCAGACTGGCTGAATGTGTCTTTGACAAGATAATGCATGCGCTCGAGACAGGCTCGCTGCCGGCGTGCGCACCAGCGGCGGCGGCCTGCGGCGCACAGCCACGACCCATGCGAGCTCGCGAGCATGGCCGGAGAACAGGGAGTCTCATGCGAAATAGGCTCCTGCCATGTCAATGCAAGGGCGCTGCGTGCCCTGTGCACCAGGCACATGCCGCGCCGTGGGCCCCGGACCCGCACGCGCGCGGCAGCGCACCTGGCCGTGCTCGAGCGCGGCCGCGGCCGCAGCCTGCAGCTCCGCGTCGCGGCGCTCCGCCGCCGCGGCTGCCGCAGACTCCCTGGGCGCGCGCACCGGGCGCACACATGCAGCGCTGGCCGCCAAGCAGGCACGAGTGGTGCGTGCTGTGGTCGCTGTCTCCCCGCTCCAAAGAGGTGGAGCATGCGCATGCAGGCAGGCTCTTCTCTACTGGCGCAGCAGCACAGCTGTGCAGCCTCACCCGCACACCGATCTCCTGTGGTGCGGCGCGCGCGTACTCGCGCAACAGAGACCGTTCTGGTGTAGGGCTTATGGAGGTATGTTTTCGGTATGAGCGGGCGCGCGGCGCGCCTCTCCTCCGCGTCCTTCTTCAGGCGCACGAGCGCGTTGCTGAGCCCCAGGACCTCGCCGCCCTTGGCCTGGACCAACGTCAGCACCTCGGCCCTGCCATGGGCGCGCACATTGCTTGCTCCTCAGGCCCGCTCACGGCAGCCGCGCCCTGCGGCCATGACGCGCCGCGTGCTCCTGATGATCAGTCGCTGGCATGGTGCCCCTTGCAATGCCATGCATTGAGCGGGGGTACCCAAGAGGCTTGCGGGGTAAGGCTGGGCGCGGTAAGGCTGCGAGGCTGCAAGCAAGGAGTCCTTGCGCATGCACGGCTGGCACGCAGCACGCCGTCGCATACACAGAACCATGCATGCCCATTTGCACAAGCAAGGCAGCGGGGCTCTGCACACCCCGGCGGCCCTGGCAGGCACAGGGGGGCGCGGGGCGCGGGGGGCGCGCGCTTGGCGGCCTCGGCGGCCTCGGCAGCAGCGCGCTGCTGCGCGCGCAGGTCGGCATCCAGCGCGTCCAGCATGGCGTGGCGCGCGATGATGTCGGACACCTCGTGAAAGTCGTCGCTCGCCTCCAGCACCGCCTCCAGGTAGCGCTGGAACCTGGCGCCCGCGCGCGGTCAGATATTATGTTATGATTAGGGTACGATAACCATAACCCTCACGGGCGCGCGCCCTGAAGCACGCCCAGAACAGCCGAGAGGCACTCGCCGTGGAGCGCCAAGACAGCACTGCGTGCGCTGCATGGTCCTCCCGCTTGCGCATGCAGCGCCAGACCCCGCACGCCCGGCCAGGCCCTGCCCGGGGCCAGCGTGCAGCGGGTGGACTGCAGCTGCAGTGCGGTGACGTGGGCGAACAGGGGGAGCACAGCGCCTGGCCCTGTCAGCGAGCGCGGTGCATGCGGGCAGTGCGCGCGCGCGCGCGCACCTCAGGCTGCTTTGCAGCTGCTCGCGAGCGCGCCGCTTCTGCGCCTGGAGCGCCTCGCTGGTCACCAGCTGCGCGCGCGCGCGCGGCTCGCCTGAGGCAGCAACAAGATGCAGAGCCTGAGCCGTGCGCACGCACACTCATGTCCCTGATCCATGGAGAGCAGCGCTGCGCGCGTCCATTTGCTGCTGCAGCACGCCCAGGCTGCTCAGCATGGCAGCACGAGGGAGCGAAACGAACTCTCAAAAGTGGGATGTCCAGGCTGCCCAGCGTGAGGGCAGGCCTCTGGAAACCCATGCCAGACAGGATCATATTGCGGCACACCTGAGAGCCAACACCCCTAATTGCTTGGCCCTGAGCTTAGGCACGGGCATGCCAGGGCGTCTAGCTCGCGCTGCTTCTCATCCCGCTGCCTGCGCTCGTCGGCGGCCTTCCGCAGCGCGCGCGCCCGCTTCGCATCATTCTCCTGTGCGCGTGGCGTGCCCCGCGTCTGGCCTGGCGCCTGCCGTCTCTGCCGTTGGTACATGCCACCAGCAATGGACCCTCTGACGCTGTGTCATGGCATTTACTTTCCAACTGCACGTTAAACTTTGTGTGTAGTGAGTACAGAGCTACTGTGGTCCACAGCTCCCGCCGGAGTTCTGCTGTGCTTCATCAGTTCAGGGATGGCAACGACCATAAGCACATCATGGTATCAGGCTCAAATGATGTGCTCAGGAGGCTGCGAGTGCAGGCCCCGCGCCGCGCCTGCAGGAACTTGCTGAAGCGGATGAGCGAGGCCTGCAGCTCCAGGTCCTTCTTCTTCAGGCCCTCCTCGCGCCGCCGGAACACCTCCTCCTGCGCGCGCGCGCCTGCTCGCGCCCGTCAGCTGAGCTCGACGCCGCAGCGCACTGCAGCGTGGTGCCCCTGACACTCACGGTACTTCGCTGCCTGCGGCTGCCCTGCATACGCAAGATACACACAACAGCGGTGTCACGCACAAAACCTGTAGTGCAAGAATGAAGCTCTGCTTAGTATGTTTTTCGTCAAACTCGCTGGACTCTGCGCGCACTCAGAGCCTTCCAATTCCATAAGGACTCGCTGGCCGCACGCTCGAGCTTTGTTGTCCGCGTCAAGCAGCCACGGCCGCCGCACCTTGCGCGCATACTCCTGCTTCTGCTGCTCGAGCGCCTCCTGCACCTCGAACATCTGCCGCCGCTTCTCCAGCAGGCGGGTGGCCGGAGACACATGCTCCAGCACCAGCGTGTGCGGTATTTGCCTGCATGCAAGACGCCGCCTGGTTGCGTTATAGTTCAAGTATATGCTCGACAGGTCACTGCCCTCTGAGGCTCATAGATGAAGGTGTCTGTGCTCTGAGGTGAAGTGTGCAGGTTCTCAGGTCTGGCGCAATAAGTCGCAATAGGTTGCAGTGCCGCCCCAGATACAAAGCAGTGAGGCACTATTCAACACTAAAGACAAAGCACCACCCACACTCGGTATCCGGCGCACCAACGTGAAGTGTACCTGCTCTCCTACGCTATATATAACAGGATGGAGGCCCCGCACCGCTTGCGTTGCACAGTTTGCAGGAACTCCGCAGGCTCCATGCCTGCTGAGGCTGAGAAGGAGCTCTGCAAGCAGAGGCCAGCCCAGGCGGTGGCAGGAGGTCTGGTGTGTGCGCGCCCAGCGCGGTTGACCTTCGCGTCTGTGTCTCCAGCAAGGCCACACCTACTTTATTACCACAAATGAGTATGTGTGCTGTCGTTGTCTGTATTTCTTTAAATAAAAAAAAGGAAAAAATAAAGCGAGACCCGTTTTCAAACCCCGCTGGCTGCGCCTGCCCTAATCTTATAGAGCTGCTCGGCAAACAGTGTGGCTGCCTCTGCACCAGTCGGTGGCTCTGACTCATTGATCGAGGGGTCAGCGTACACCATTGCAAGCAAGCGCCGGCAGGCATGATGCGCACAATAGCAGCCTTGTGTCGCCGGACTCTTCGTGGGGCCTGTCAGGGCAGGCGCTGTTCCAGCTGCTGACCTGGGACCGCCGTGCCTGCGTGGGGCGAGGGGGAGGGGCGCCCGCTGCGCATATGAGCCCGTGCACACATGGTGCCTACCCTGTCTTCGAGAAATACTTCAACGAGTGCCTGTACAAGTGCGCCGTGCGCCGCCGCTTCGCATGGGGAGCTTGCTGCACTGGCGGTAAGCCTGATACGTTATGGTATGCCGAGCTGAAGCCTGCCCTGCTGTGCGGCAGTGCCCGCGACGTGGCGGGCTTTGCCGTCGGCATGCTGTCGATCGGCGCCTGGCTGCTGGCGCAAATGCCGCAGATCATCAGCAACTTCCGCAACAGCAGCGCGGAGGCGCTGAGCGCGTGGTTCCTCGGGGAGTGGCTGCTGGTGCACGCCTGCCTCGGCTGAGGTTCTGTAACCTGCTGCTGTGTGATCTTGGAGTGTTGCATTTGATGCGCAACACTTGACCTGATTAGACGCGACTTTTGAGTGGTCACCACGCGGGGACGCCGTCTGTCGCTGGCTGCCGCTATTGACCAAGCTGCTGGGTGAGCGCAGGGCGACACATGCAACCTCATCGGGCTGCTGCTGGCTGGCGACCAGGCCGCAACCATGACCTACACAGCCACGTACGCAGCCGGCCCTCCAAGGCCCCTGCGTCCGGGCCTCCTGGGGCTCTTGGAGGCTCCTGACCGCCAAAGACTTGACGGCCTCAGTCTCGGCAGCACCTGCTCTCTGTTGCTTTCGCGGGAAACTGAGACCTGGTGAGCAGGCTACGTCACCCTGGGCGTCGGCGCTTTTGCGCCGTTGGTAACGGCGCTAAAGTGCCGCGCCCGCTGACGCTGTCAGTGGCCCGCGCAGGTACTTTCTGTGTACGGACATGTGCCTCATCCTGCAGTACATCTACTATGGCTCGCTCAAGCGGCGGCGGGAGCGGCTGCGCTCGCTGCGCAGCAGCCGCTCGCGACCGCACGCGCACCCGCACCACCGCCTGCAGCCCGCGCCGCACGCGCAGGGCCTGCCGCCGTACCGCCCGTTGCAGAGCGAGGTGGGAGTGCGGCACCTTTTGTATCTAAAAAAACGACGCCTGAGGAGAAGCTCAAGGGACTGCCTGGGACTGAGTGGGTGCCATTGAGCACGCCGTGGATGTGCGCTGTTGTGCCGCCATGATGGGCAGCACTTTGTACTCGAGAGTATAGAACAAGGGAGAGAGCGTGTTCTAAACCATGCCTGGCTCCTGGCTATTGCATGCTGCCAGGAGGCGTTGTGAGTGGTCAGATGCATGCAGCGATCACCGCGTCGTACCTGTGGCCCGCAGGCTGCTCTTTCGTGCTGCGTTGTCAGCCACACTTGCGCACACCGTGTGTACAGTCTGGACCATAGGGTCTCACTTGTAAATTCCAAGCAGCCTGCTTTAGCTGGGGTGTGTGGGACGCAGGCGAGCGGCGATGCGGAGGCCTCTGGGGAGTTTGGCGCGGTTGCGCGAGAGGCCGTTGCGAGCCGAGCTGGGGGGGCTGCGGGGGGTGCGCGCGTGTCGTGGGCGCCCGCGCCGCCAAAGGTCCGGCTGCTGGCCTGCGCCGCGTGCTGCCTGCTGCTGCACCTGCGCGCCGGAGGGCTGGGCTCGAACCTAGGTTTAGGGTTGGTGGAGCCCAGCGGCGGCAGCGGGCCGGGCCGCGTGCTGACGGCGCGGCGGGCGCTGCTGGGCGGCGGCGAGGCTGGTGAGGCGCTGGCGCCATTGCGCTGGCTCGGCGGCGAGCACCCAGAGTGGGCGCGGTGCGCGCCTTGCGCCCTGGACGCTGTCGCTGCTGAGTCCACACTGCATGCGGCTGAGTCCACACTGCACCTGGTGGAGAGTGGCATTTTCATTGTGTTCCATCTCCGCTTGGCTCATCCTGGGGTCTCGGTTTCTACTCCTTACAGGATTGCGCTCGCCTTTCGCTTGCCCTACAACTTCCAGCTTACTGCCTGCAGCCTGTGCTGCAGCCTATGGTGTCCACCCGCATAGGCTGCGCGTGGCTGGCTGCTGCCCGCTGTGTGCTTCTGGTTGCACAGATGCCGGAACCAGGATCCGCAGCGCGGCGGGCATGGCCGCGGAGCACGCGCGGCTGGCTGGCAGCGCCGCCGCCTGCGGCAGCGCGCGCACCAGACCCCGTGCGGCGGCGCGGCGGCAGGAATGCCGGCACGGCGGTCGGCTGGGCGTCGTCGGCGCTGTACGTGGGCTCGCGCGTGTCGCAGATTGTGAAGACGGCGCAGCGCCGCAGCGCCGAGGGCCTGGCGCTGTCCATGTTCCTGGCGGCCATCCTGGCCAACAGCCTGTACGGCGCGGGTGCGGCGCCGACCCTGTGCCCTATGCCATATGCCCTGACCCTGCGCTTGGTCTGGCATTGTGTCCCTGATGGCCGTCCTGGCCAACAGTTTGTGAGCCGCGGGCGTTGCGCCCCATGCGCCGATGGGCTCGTTACGCCCAGACGGCTGGCCCGTGATATGCAAGTGCGCATATGTCGTACTTAGCATGTATGTGCATTTCTTCTGGCAGGACAGTTGCGTGCTGGTGGTGGTCTCGCCCCCATGTAAACCCCCAAGCGAGCGGCCGCCGCGCGCGCCAGGCATCCTGCTGCGCTCGCGCTCGCTGGCGCAGCTCAGCGGCTCGGCGCCCTGGCTGCTGGGGTCGCTGGGCACGGTG
>JAABUO010009678.1_pt1 | contig 10756 bp, 10 predicted proteins | sample 5559291 | NCBI WGS metagenome assembly JAABUO01 (sample SAMN10711878, study PRJNA513372) | rock metagenome | isolation source: Antarctica rocks | place: Antarctica: Victoria Land, Finger Mt sud
CCGGCCGAGACTTTAGTGCTGACGTGGGACTTAGGCTTGTATTTTTGCCCAAGGCCAACTAGTACTGCCAGCGGCACATACAAATAGCGGTCGGTAAGTTGGTTTTCAACTAGGCCCACAAGAAGCCAGGTTGCCGTACAGAACAACATAATCCGAACAAGGGTAAGGTCGCCCGAACCCTTGTGGGCATCCATGGCAATCTTCACGACGTAATAACACCACCCCACGAAAGCGAATAGGCCACCCGCGGCCAACAGTTGCACATAAATTACATGCGCATTGGTTATGTACTTAAAGCCGATGCCATAAATCGGCGAGTGGGCAAGGTCTGAAACGCCTTGCTGAAATAAGGCGTGTCGTCCCGTGTTGCTGTCTTGCGCGGCAATTGCTCCCGATCCGCCCAGACGGGTTTGCTGAAGGAACTTGGCTGCGACGGGCGTCTGTATGAGTGCAAATGAAGCTATCGTGGCCGCGACTATGTACTTCAAGTAAGTCCGAATTGGCTCAAGCACTGTAGCCGTGCATATCGCCGCGAGCGGAAGGGCAACAATGGACCCACGTGACTCACTGACGAATGCGGCGCCCGGCAGAGCGAAAACCGCCAGCCGGCCAAGCCACCGTGTGCGGCCTTTATTAGTAGCGGCAAACATGGCTAACGGCATTGCCATGGCTGCCTGTACGCCAACGTTATTCGGATGAGCGGTAAGGCCAGTCTGGCGACCTTCTGCGATATTGTGCACTAGCGCAAGGCTTATATGGGTGGTACCAAAAGAATCCAAAATTGCTACGATGCTGGATATAGTAATGCCCAAGAGCCAGGCCAGGGCTATCCTGCTAAGCCACTGAGTGCTATAAGTGCTAAGCAGTCCCACGGCAAAGGGGAGAACAAGTAGGGCAACCTCAAACTTGGCAGCATTTATGCCATTGCCGCCATTCTGTAACAGACTAGTGCCCACGACGGCCGTGAGTTGAAAGCGTTCACTCAAATAGTGTTCAGTGGGCGGCAGGATCGCGGCAGCAGTGGCAGCTAAGGCCACTGCTGAGGCGCCAACCAGGACGGGTGAAGGGACGGCATACAGAGGTGCATCCACCATCCCAAGGCCCAGCACCATCATGCCGAAGAGCAACAGTAGATCGCCGATGCCGACTCCCGGGACGAACTGGAGCCCGTTCCAGGGCAAAGTGGTTGCGGCGGCAACAATCAGCAGGGCTCCCGTTCGTCGAAGTCCGTCCGGGCGGGAGAGCAACACGGCGAGCGCCATAAGGGCAACAACCACCTCGGCGAGCAGCACGATGTCAGAGTAGCCGTGATGTTGCACGTCGCTGAAGCCCACGGTGCCAACAGTGGCCGAACCGCACAGCCTCCCTGCAGTTGTCGAATCTAGATGATTGATTCCAAGGGGTGGGACTGGCTTGTCGTAGTCGTTAGGGCGTAAAGGGTGTCCAGGATTGGCGTTGGAACCCAACTCGAGCCTGGAGACTGTCGTGGATGCCGTTCTGGAGATGCTCGGGGCCGCAAGTGTGCGTGAAGACCGTGAGTTGAAGGCCGCGCCGGAGTGGGGTCTGTGGCGCCCGGCGGTCGGGATTGCACCGCGTATCACCGATGCCGAGCTGGTCACGATGGCGGTGTTGCAGGCACTTTGGGCTTCACCTCCGAGGCCCTCTGGTTGCATTTCGCTGGTGATCGGCCGCGGCACCTGTTCCCCTACTTGCCCAAGCAACCGGGGTACAACAAGGGGCTACGTGCACTGGTGGGCACGTGAACTGGCTGGCCGCATTACTGGCCCGCGACACCACGGTATGGACCGATAATGTCTGGGTGATCGACTCGACTCCGGTAGAGTGCGGCCGGTCCCGGGAAATCGCCCCGCCGATCGGATTTGCCGGATGGGCCGAATACGGCTCGTGCCCAGTCACTCCCGTTACTTCTGGGGACTGCACCTGCTCGCCACCCTGCACGGCCTCCCGGTCGGTTTCGCTTTGACCGGCGCCAAAGCCGATGAACGCCAAGTCCTACTCGATAGCCTGCCAGCGGATGCCGGCCTGGCCGCCGGCCGGCGCCAGATCCTGATCGGGGATAAAAACTACTTCGGCGCCGAGTTCGAGGCCACCCTGGCCGCAACCGCGCTGACCCTGCTGCGCCCCGCGCGCAAAGGCGAACTCGACCGGGCCGGCAGCAGTTTTCTTAAACCACTCCGCCAGACCGTCGAATCGATCTTCAACACCTTTAAAGGCCAACTCGATCTCGAACACCACGGCGGTAAGACCCCCGCCGGTATCATGATCCGAGTCCGGCAACGCATCCTCGCGCTGACCGCCGCCATCTGGCACAACGAACGCACCGGCCAACCCGTTAAACGCTCACTGCTGGCTTACGACCACTGAACCCCCTCGGGATTGATCATCTAGCGGCGCCAGCACGGATCCGCACATCTCGATAGGCAACGCGACCGCCAGGGGGCAGTCTCCGGTGGCCGCTGACATGGGTCCAGGCGAGCAGATCGATCGCGGTCAGCGCAGGTCAGCCACTGGTTGATGTTGAATTGGCGGGAGGGAAGCGGCCAAATGCCGGTGTCTTTCCCGCAGCGGATCCGGTCCTCGACGCGAGCGTGCGCGCGGTGGCGGCGTCGAGCCAGTCGCGTTGCCCGACCCGGTTGGTGGTCCCGAACGCGGTGTAGCGGTAGTCGTTGGCGGCTTCGAGCAGGTCGAGTTGGGCGGCCGCGGTGGGGGTGTGCTCCGGCGCACGATGATCCGCATCCCGGCCGGGTAGCTGGCCAGGGTTGTCGGGGTCGGGAGCAATCCGGTGAGTTCCGCGACGTCCGCCCTTGGCGTGGTTCATTGGCGGCATCGATCGCGGGAGTCCAGGTGCGGTCAGGCAGGCCACGCATCGTGCGGCGTTCCCATTCGGTGATCGCAATCCGACACTGAACTCGGCTGCTACCAGGCAGTCGGGGAGTTCCGCGACACCGGCGAGCGGTGTTTGGGAGGAGCCGGCGCCATCGGCGCGGATCAAGATCGGGTCGCCGTGGCGGGACTCGTCGGGGAATTGCGCGAGCGCATCAGCCAGGATCTGCAGGTGATCGGCGGCGGTGTCGACCCGGCGTTCCCCGGTCGCAACTGCCCGGCGAGTGCTTCGCGGGTGTTGTGGCGGAACGCTTGATAGCCCCCAGGTATGCAACGTCGGTGCGGCCAAGCGCAGGTGAGCGCGCGATCACGGTTGGGCGTCCAGGTCGATGACCAGCACCGCCCGCCCGGCGCGGCCGCGCAGGTCACGGCCCGCGACCGGGTTCAAGCGCACCACGGTCTCGGTCGCCTCGCCGCGCGCCAGCCACGTCACCTCGCTCGCCATGCCTGAGCTGAGGCGACCGGCACGAACAGGGCCGCTGATAAGGGGGCGTAATATATTTGACTCACCCAGTCTGAGGTGGCAGACTCACCCACATGAGCAAGAACGACCGCCTCCCGGAGACGCTGATCGAAGCGATCCGATACTTCGCGGACCTTGATGTGTGCACTGAGTTCATCTCGGCGATGCGCTGGCCTGAGGGCTGGGCGTGCCCGGCCTGCGGCACGATGGACTTCTCCTACCTGAGCACCCGCCGACTGTGGAAGTGCAAGGGCTGCAAGAAGCAGACCTCCGCTAAAGTCGGGACGATCTTCGAGGACTCTGCTCTCGGTCTCGACAAGTGGCTCCCCGCTGTATGGCTGGTCGCCAACTCCAAGAACGGCATCTCGTCGCACGAGCTGGCTCGCTCGCTCGGCGTCACCCAGAAGTCGGCGTGGTTCATGCTCCAGCGCATCCGCCTCGCCATGCAGACCGGCACATTCAACAAGTCCGAGGGTGAAGTCGAGGTGGACGAGACGTTCATCGGCGGGAAGGCCCGCAACATGCATGCCGTCGACCGTACGCGCCGGATCACCGGAACCGGAGGCGTCGACAAGACCATCGTCGTCGGCGCGCTGGAGAGAGGCGGTCAGGTCCACGCCACAGTGGTCGAGGACCGCTCCGCTGAGACCCTCACCGGATACGTCCGGGAGAACGTCATTGAGGGTTCGGCGGTCTACACCGATGCCCTGTCTGCCTATGCGGGCCTGTCCGCCGACTACACCCACGAGACAGTTGACCACGCGGTCGAGTACGTGAACGGGCACGTCCACTCCAACGGGATCGAGAACTTCTGGTCCCTGCTCAAGCGCGGCCTCCACGGCACCTACGTGTCGGTCGAGCCGTTCCACCTGTTCCGCTACTTGGACGAGCGGGCCTTCACCTACAACAATCGGAAGGTTTCCGACCTCGACCGCTTCGCCCTCGTCTTGGCTTCGATCTTGCCAAACGACTGACCTATGCGGGACTGATTGGCCATTAGGACTGGTCGCGCAGAGCGTCGACTTCGGCCTTCGGGACCCGGATGACGTTACGGGCGAGGTTCTGGAAGCGGTCGAACGGGCTTTCGTCTTCGCTACTAGAAATGTCGGATGCCGCGAATGATTCGCCATTCGCCTCAAGAGGCTGCTTGATTACCTTTTCACGATGCGACACAAGTTCCTCCTGATTCAGCAGTTCGTCAATCTTCCATGCGGGTGACACAATCGCCACACCAGAGTTTTGACGGACTCGCCAGTCTGGGTTCACGACCTGTCCCGTCCGGCGATCTATCACGGGATGCGTCTCATCCGTGTGGCCCGTGTCAATGCCTATGAGTGCTATGATCTGCGAAAAAAACGGCATCATCTTTCCATTCGCCCGGTCCGACCCTGGACCGATATGCACGAAGACTGGAGATCCGCTAAATCCAGGAAGCGACCGCATCTCCACGAGGAAGGCTTCGACCAGGCTTCCCCGCCCATCTCTGACGGGTTCGCCCGTCATCATGGCAACATTACCGAATCTCGCGAGGGGGAGGTTGCGTTCCTTCCCGTCGTGACCGATCAATCGCCCGATCATTACAACGTCGTCTCCAGGGCCGACGTTCAACTCGATCATTCTCTCCTCGAAAGAATGGCGTGAACCAAACACGTCATCCAGTATCAGGGGCTGGACCGTCCACGAGAGGTCCAGTTCTAATGGTGTGGTCGCAACGTCATCACCGCTGTGATGATCGACCCAGGAAGACTTCAGGAACTCCACTATATCCACCCCCCCGTCCTGCGTATTTACTCGCATGAACAGATCACCCATATGGGCGACATGGGTGTTAGTTACCAAGTAGTCGAATGAGCCGCCCAAGACTGGATTGTGTTTAGAGACGAGGAAGCCCGTCCCTCCAACGCTGCTTCCGGACTTGGCTGCTTCCTCGCTCGGATAGAGGAAGACAACACACTTGAGCATCAGATCGGGAATCCGAGACATGACGCGCTCCCAGTAGATGTAGGGGCGCCCCTTTACGCTGACACCAACACGCCGACGCCACTGGGTGGTCACCGTAATCTCCCACACCGTGGGTGAGTCAAGTATGTCAGCGCCCTGATAAGACCGGGTCGCGATGTCGCTGATCACCTCGCCATCATCACCGTTACAACGACCAGCACCCGGCCTCGGTCGTGCGCGGTCTGCGGAGCGACGCGGCCCGCGAACACCTGCGAAAGGGTCGCAGTTAGGTCCGGTCCGGTCCGGTCCGCGACCTCGGCTAGCAGAAGGCTCCCGGCATGCGACGCGATCCCAGTCCCAGACCCGGAGACCGACATAGGCGCACGCCGCGCGGTAACGTTCACCTGCGCAGTATGCCTCGATCAGAGGCAGTCGAATACTCGACAACCCATTTTCATTCTACAGAGCAGGCACTTTCCTAGATTCAGATTGCCGACACCTCAGACAATTCTGTATGCTCAGGGTGCGGTCGCGGAGACCGGAAAGCCGAAAATGCCTGGAGACCGGACGTGGAATAAGCTCGTTGACCTGACGTCTGAGCGAGGCGACACAGAGTTGCTAAATGCGGCGTGGCGGATTCCTCCGTGATCGCGGCAGCCGAGAAGCGCGGATGGGGGTCAAGATTGCGCGTCGTGGTCCACGACTATTCAGGACACCCGTTTCAGGTGGAATTAAGCCGCGGCCTGGCACATCGTTCGACGGAAGACCAGATCTTCCACTTGTATTGCGCTGATCACGTTGGGGGGAAGGGGAACCTCGGCCGCGGGTGTACCGATCCCCCGAATCTGGAGATCAGGGCGCTGACTACATCCCGTAAGGTGCATCGCTACCGACCCCTGAGTAGGCTGTGTCACGAACTCGCATACTCGTTCACGGCGGCCACCGCGTTACGAACGATTCGTCCAGATGTCGTTATTCATAGCAACGTGCCTTTGCTGGCTCACTGGTTACTAATGCGTCTCACGTCTTTTCCGGCAATATTCTGGCATCAGGATGTGTATAGTGCTGCGATCCGGAGCGCACTTTCCAAGCGACTTCCATTTCTAGGCGAAAAGTTTGCCCGAGTTGCGGATCGAATGGAGCGAGACGTGGCTATTCGCAGTAGCATCATCGTCGCCATCTCTGATGCGTTTTGCCCCGTCTACAGGCGCTGGGGCCTCAAGATGGAGAACATCTTTCAAATGGCGAATTGGGCGCCAATTGACGAACTGCCAGTCCTGCCGCGCCACAACTTGTGGAGTGCGGAGGTGGACCTAGACGCCAGTTTCGTCGCTATGTACTCGGGGACTCTGGGCCTAAAACACCACCCCTCCCTACTGAGTACGCTTGCCGAACGCCTCTCCGCAAGGAGTAATCAATTGGTCGTGGTTATATCGGAGGGCCTTGGCCGGGAATTCCTTGAGGAGGAGATTACGAAGCGGAAGTTGCGAAACTTGCGGCTGTTGGACTTCCAGGGTTACGACCAGTTGCCCCTAGCCCTTGGCAGCGCTGATGTCCTATTGGCCATTCTTGACCCCGAGGCCAGTAAGTATTCGGTGCCGAGCAAGGTCCTGACCTACATGTGCGCCGGAAAACCGATCGTCGCCCTCGTGCCTCCAGACAACCAGGCGGCGCTGGCGATCCAGACAGCGAACGCCGGCTTCGTCGTCAATGACACATTGCAATTCGTCGAAGCAGTGCAGCGCCTACGCGACGATGAGTCGCTGAGGGTCCAGCAAGGGAGGAACGCAAGGCGCTACGCGGAGCAGACCTTCGACATTGCCCGGACGGTGAGCCGTTGGCAAGACCTGGTGGTTTTGGCAGGCTCGTGTGGTTGATCCTTCGGCACGTCTGTTAATCTGGAAGCATGACTTCGAACGGCAAAGTCCTGGTGGCCGGCGCTGGTGGATTTATAGGCGGCCACTTGGTGCGTCACTTAGTCAAGGAGGGGGCTCCTGTCAAGGCCGTAGATCGGAAGCCGCTGAAAGATTGGTATCAGGTTGACCATGATGCGGAAAATAAGACTGCCAATCTTGAGGACTTGGACGCCTGCCGGAAATCAGTCCATGGAGTGGAAGTTGTTTACAACCTTGCAGCCGATATGGGCGGTATGGGGTTCATAGAGCGTAACAAGGCGCTGTGCATGCTTTCCGTCCTAGAAAGCACTCACATACTCCTTGCCGCCCGGGATGCCGGTGTTGCACGCTTCTTCTACGCTTCATCCGCGTGTGTGTATGCCGCTGCAAGACAGCGCAAGCCTGACGCGATTTCGCTGCGTGAAGGTGATGCCTATCCGGCAGATGCGGAGGATGGATATGGCTGGGAAAAGTTGTTCACCGAGCGAATGTGCCGACATTTTCTGGAGGACTTTGGGGTACAGACACGTGTCGCTCGCTACCACAATGTTTACGGGCCACTAGGCACTTGGATGGGAGGGCGAGAGAAGGCCCCCGCAGCTATCTGTCGAAAGGTTGCTGAAGCGGCCCTGAACAATGGCAATCAAATCAATATATGGGGTGACGGTGAGCAGTCAAGGAGCTTTATGTACATTGATGACTGCATCAAGGGCACGCAATTGATCACAAATTGTGCATATCCGGATCCAACAAATTTGGGAAGTTCTGAACTCGTCACCATCAATGAGTTGGTCGATATAGTGGAAACAATAGCTGGAATAAGCCTCAAGCGGAGTTACGATCGAAGCGCACCACAGGGTGTGCGAGGCCGAAACAGCGACAACACGCTGATGTTCGAGCGATATGGTTGGGAGCCGGACACGACGTTGCTAACCGGGCTCGAGTTGACGTATCGCTGGGTGTACGACCAGGTAGCTGCCCGGCAAGGGCGGAGTTCACAATAGAACTTTTGAGCGTTATCGCATCAGTTGCGCCGCGGGACGGCGGGACTACTAACTGTGTCCTCGCGCTGGGTCGGACTCTACGAAAGCTAGGCACCCAAAACCTAATCGAAACGACAGATGCGGATGGCTATAGAGCGCGACTGAATTATCCGTTGGGTCTGCACGATTTGGGTGGTGCTCTTGTATGCATGCATCGGTTCCACGCGCCCAGAAAACTCAAGGCATCCGCTGGTCACGCCCAACACATTTGGGCGCGGACTCGCACGGCGGACGTTGTTCATATACACGGCTTGTACCTGTTCTCCTTTGTTGCGGCCGTATTAGCCTGTTGGTTGCGTCGTGTTCCGTATGTTATCCAGCCGCATGGCGGTCTTGAGCCGTACCATCAGCGGAAGTCCCGGCTCACGAAAAATGTTTGGGATAGGGTGTTCGGCCGACCTGCTTTGAAGCGAGCCCATGCCATCGTGTGCGCGTCCGAGTTCGAGGCCGAACACATCAAAGCCTTGGGATATCGGCACACCGTCGTAATTCCCCATGGGGTCGAGCGGCAGGCTGGCCCACCGAGTGCCGAGATTCGCGAGCGAATAGCGCTGTGGGGCGAGGACTGCGTCGTATTGTTCCTAGGCCGACTGGTAGCCAAAAAGCATCCTGAAGTGCTGGTCGAAGCATGGAGTAAACGAGCTCGCTGCCACTGTCGGCTTGTCTTTGTTGGTCCAGATCGTCGCACTGCAGAGGACTTGGCCGCCTTGAGTCGGCAGCTGGGTTGTAATACTTCTGTCGATCTCTTGGGGGAGCTGCTCGGTGCAGATAAGTGGGCCATCCTTGAGCGCGCCGATTTGTTTGCTCTACCCTCAGAAAACGAAAGTTTCGGCATCGCAGTGCCAGAAGCTCTCACGGCCGGCACGGCAGTCCTTGTGACAGCGGCTGTTGCCACGTCATCCGATGTTCGAGCGGCTTGCGTTGGCTGGGTCGTGACTGATTTCGAAGTGACCACCTGGACGAACGCCCTAGACCGCGCTCTTGCGGATCCCCAGGCTCTTCATGTGATGGGGGAATCCGCTCGCACTTTTGCGGCCCAACGGTACAATTGGGTGGAAGCAGCCAAGAAATATCGCACCCTGTACGCTCAGGCGCGGGGAGGGCCAACGTGACCGCTGCGGTGAGGAGAAGCCTCTCCATAACGGTAGTCATCCCGGCGCTTAATGAACAGCATAATATTGCTGACGCCATTGCAAGTGTGGGGATGGCCGAACGCGTTGTCGTTGTGGACAGCGGCAGTACAGACGACACAGCCCAACTCTCAACTGACTTGGGTGCCGAGGTGGTTCAGTTTCAATACAATCCCCAGAATGCTGTCAAGAAAAAGAACTGGGCGTTGTCGACGCTCGACGTGCAATCGAACTGGACGATGATTCTGGATGCGGACGAACGGATACCGCCTGAGCTCTGGCAGGCGATTGCGCCGCGGCTAGCGGACACGTCTATCACAGCGTGGGCCCTCGACCGAGAATTTGTCTTCATGAACCGGCCGTTGAGATGTTTCCGGCCCAACTGGAACGTTCGGTTGTTTCGGACCGGCTGCGCCAAGTATGAGGACCTCGGCCTCTACGCGATCCCAGGCTCTGGTGACAACGAAGTTCATGAGCATATGGTCGTTGAAGGCAAGGTTGGCTATATTCGCGATGCGGCGATGTTGCATCGAGACTATCGGGGAATCGGCCCTTGGGTTGAGAGGCATAATAGATATGCCACTTGGGAGGCGCATCTGTACGCCCGGTTGGAATCAGAACCATTGCCCTCTCTGCAGGTTTTGGCACGGGCCGACCCGATCGAGCGCAAGCGACACTTGAGGCGGGTTTGGACGAGACTTCCATGTCGCCCACTGTTGCGGTTTCTTATTTGGTATCTCTTGCGGCGGGGGTTTCTTGACGGCCGTGAGGGCCTACAATTCTGCCTGCTTATGAGTTGGTATGAGCGGCTCATACTACTCAAGTCGAGGGAACTCAAGAAGCAAAATGCCTGATCGCACACCCAAATACTTGGTACGCCAAATCCTTCGACGTTCGGGTTTCGACCTTGTCCGCTTTCGCGGCGAGTTTGAGTCTCTACAAGCAGCACTATTCCTAGAACAAAATGTATCGCTAATGATTGACGTCGGCGCTAATGAGGGGCAGTATGCGCAACGGATGCGGCAGTTGGGTTATACCCACGATATTGTTGCCTTCGAACCAATTGCAAGCGTTTATGCTGCGCTTCATCGCAATTTCCGAGGGGACTCCAAATTCCGCGCGATGCAATGCGCGATCGGCGACTTTGATGGAATGATAGCGCTGCACGTTAGCGCTAATACGATGAGCAGTTCGATTCTCCCAATGTCGTCCCTTCACGAGGGTGCCGACCCCCGCTCCGGTTATATTCACCAAGACATGGTCACCGTCGCAAGGTTGGATTCTCTGGGTTGGCCGAATGTACCCACGTGGTTGAAGGTAGATGTGCAGGGCTCAGAGATGTCTGTCTTGGAGGGCGCATTGGGATTGTTAAACCAGGTG
>JAABUO010009679.1_pt1 | contig 10754 bp, 7 predicted proteins | sample 5559291 | NCBI WGS metagenome assembly JAABUO01 (sample SAMN10711878, study PRJNA513372) | rock metagenome | isolation source: Antarctica rocks | place: Antarctica: Victoria Land, Finger Mt sud
CTTCCGAAGACTCAAAGGATTCCGCAGAATCTTCTCGCGATTCGAGAAACTCGACGTGCTCTTCCTTGGATTCCTCAACTTTGCCCTCATCGTCGAAGCACTCAGATAGCGTGAACACGCCCTAGATTCTAGTCGCTTTGAAGTCGTCATCCTGAAACCATAGAATCGCCATCCTGAACCATAGAATCGCCATCCTGAAACCATAGAATCGTCATCCTGAAACATAGAATCGTCATCCTGAACGCAGTGAAGGATCCCTGTATTTCCAAACTCGGCTATAAGGGTGTGCAGTTCGCATCCTCCACTAACACCTACCTCTGCCCGTAAGCCTTCAAACCAAGACGTACCGCCGCGCCATTGATTGCGCTCTGAGTCCGGAAGAAAGTCTTCTCCGGGTTCGTCCCCGGAAAGTACCGGATCACAATCTCCGCATCGTCCACCGAGTCTCCAACGCCGTTGCGAATGTTGTAGCCCAGTGCCTGGACCAGTGCGAGCGAACCCTCCGCGCCGCTCGCATTGCCGGAATCGGCGACAATTGCATAAGCCGTGCGTCCCGTGCGGCAGCTGTACACAGTCGCGAAATCGCCCATCTTGACGCCTGCCTTCTCGGCCACACGTCCCTGGACAACATAGTTGATCGTGGCAGCATTCACATACCGCCGAGGATCCTCCATGCGTTTGTTGGTCAGGTCGGCAAAGTCGGTCTGAGAGACGTAGTAACCGGGATAAGGGTCGCCCTTTTTCTGCACCGTCGGCGGACCGCCTACGTAGTCGGTCATGTATCCCACAACATGCACCGGATGGGGCCCGTTCTTCGGCGAAAGAGCATGCTTGAGCACGTCCAACGTCTTCTTGCCACGTGGTCCGTAGGCATTGGGTGCGCCGTCCACGTCCACATCCATCTTGACCTGGACTTCAACGGCACGATGCCCCGCAACGGTCAGGTTCGCCGCCCCTTTCAGCCCCGGGCACGCGGTTACGCCTTTCACCTGAAGCGGAATAATCCCGTCGCCGCCCTTCTCCTGCGCACCTGCGGCAAGCACCCACACCGCAAGCGTCAGCAGCGTACAACTACGTTTGCAACCTCTCAACACTTTGCACCCCCATGACGCGCATCGTGTGCAGCGCCGGCCGTACTCTACAAAACATAGCAAAATCGGGTTTACAGCAAGGTGGTGGATGCAGAAAGGTTCAGCCGTATTTTGGTTGTCATTCCCGAAGGAATATGCGTTCGTCTGCTGTTGCTTTTGCCTCCTAGCTGTCATTCCCAAAGGGAATCTGCGTTCGTCTTGCTGTTCCGGTTCGCTACACCATCTGCAATCCGCTTCAAACGGAGAAGGCGCTCTCCCCGCGTCCCAGCGCCAGCCTTCGCCAAACAGTCCCAGCACTCAAGAGACGCCGCTTTCCACGCAAAGTTGCCACACCGTCTGTACGATTGATTTACACTCGCGAAGGCGCTCAAGATTGGTTGGAACAGCCAATCTCGATCGGCGGAGAGCCCAATCCGGCCCGCGACGCATCACGTATACAGGAGACGCACATGGCAGCAGTAGACGAGAAGGTTAAGCAAATCATTGTGGAGCAACTTCAGGTGGATGAAGCTGAAGTCACCCCCAACGCCAGCTTTCAGGAAGATCTGGGCGCAGACTCGCTCGACGTGGTTGAACTGGTGATGCAATTCGAAGAGGCCTTCGACATCCAGATCCCCGATGAAGACGCGGAAAAGATCAAAACCGTTAAGGACGCCGTCGACTACATCGAGAAGAACCAGAAAGGCAAATAAGCAACATGCAACAGGAAACTCAGCGGCGCGTCGTCGTCACCGGCATCGGTCTGATCTGCGGCGTGGGCAAATCCGTGCCTGAAGTCTGGTCTGGCCTGCTGGCCGGCAAGAGCGGCATGGCGGAGATCAAGGCCTTCGACCTCACCGGTCACTCCGTGCGCTTCGCCGCCGAGGTAAAGGAGTTCGACCCGCTCCTCTTCATCGACAAGAAGGAAGCGCGCAAGATGGGGCGATTCATCCACTTTGCGCTCGCCGCTTCTGAAGAAGCGATGAAGCACTCCGGCTTGGTGATCGACGCATCGAACCGCGACCGTTTTGGCGTTCACATCGGCTCGGGCATCGGCGGCTTCGACGTCATCGAGCGCGAACACTCCGCCATGCTGGCCGGGGGACCGCGCAAAATCTCGCCGTTTTTCATTCCGGGTTCGATCGTCAACCTCGCCGCCGGGCACGTTTCCATCAAGTACAACGCGCGCGGACCCAATGAGGCCACCGCCACTGCCTGCACATCATCCGCGCACTCCATCGGCGACGCCTTCCGCATCATCCAGCGCGGCGACGCGGATGCCATGATCGCCGGCGGCACAGAAGCCGCAATCACCCCCATGGGCGTGGGCGGATTCGCTGCCATGAAGGCGCTCTCGACCCGCAACGACGACCCGCAGCACGCCTGCCGGCCCTGGGACAAGGACCGCGACGGATTCGTCGTGGGCGAAGGCGCGGGCATCCTCATCCTCGAAGAGCTTTCCTTCGCACAGGCCCGTGGAGCAAAGATTCTCGGCGAAGTGATCGGCTACGGCATGAGCGCCGATGCCTTCCACATGACCGGCATGGCGCCAGAAGGCGAAGGTTGCTTTCGGGCCATGACCGCCGCCCTCAAGGTCGCGGGTATCGCTCCGGACAAGATCGACTACGTCAATGCGCATGCGACCTCCACCCCGCTGGGGGACGCGTTGGAATCGAAGGCAATCGAGAATGTCTTTGGTGAGCGTGCGCTCGACCATGAACTCCTCGTCAGCTCGACCAAGTCCATGACCGGCCACCTGCTCGGCGGAGCCGGCGGCCTCGAAGCCGGCATCACCCTCATGGCCATGCTCGAACAGACCGCACCGCCCACCATGAACATCGTCGAACTCGACCCGCAGTGCCGCCTCAACTACGTCTCCAACGAGCCCAAGAAGGCGAAAATCGACTACGCCCTTTCCAACTCATTCGGCTTCGGCGGCACCAACGGCTCCCTCGTCTTCAAACGCTGGACCGGCGAGTAGATTCTCCTCGCACTTTTGCTGTCGTTCCCGAAGCTCTCCCTCGCTGTTTGCTGTCATTCCCGAAGGGAATCTGCGTCTGCCTTTACCTTCCGTAGGAATTCGGCGAGGCAGCAAGAAAGCTGAGCCCGCGGTGCCGGAAGAAAATTGGCGTAGTCCCTTCCGCAATCCACTAGAATTAAATCATGGACCGGAATCAGCCACGAGCCCAGACCACAGCCCAGACCAGCGCCTCTGGTCCAGACCTAAGTCCTGTGATTCGAATAGTTTAAGCTTCAAGTACGGGGAGGGTAGCCTCCACTCGCTCACATTTCTACCTGTCCGGAGTCTCGCAACCAGTGTTTTCCAAGTGAGATAATCAATCGTGCGCCTCCTTCCCAAAGCCCTCGCTGCTCTTCTCGTTGCTGCCTCCCTCGGATGTCATGCCCAGGTTCCTCCCGCAGGCGGAAAGCCCCTTTCGCCGGAGCTTGCGCGGCGAGTAGAGATTCTGCTGCGTTCGCGCACCAAGGTTCCACCGAATTTCCTGGTTGCGGTCGGCGCGCGCGAGCCATCTGAAATTCCCGGCTTCAACACCGTAAACGTCACCATTACCAGCGACACCGGTCAGAAGTTCAAGCCCATTCCGTTCCTGCTCTCGACCGACGGCAAGACGATGGCGCAGTTCTCAAAGTTCGACATCTCGAACAATCCGCGCGACCTCGTCTCCGCTGCGGGACGCCCCACGCGCGGTGGGCCCACGTCCGCGCCAGTCCAGATCGTCGTCTTCGACGATCTGGAATGTCCCTTCTGCGCCAAGATGCATGAGCAATTATTTCCCGCCATGCTCCAGCGTTATGGCGACAAGGTCAGCGTTGTCTACAAGGACTACCCCATCTCGCAGCATCCCTGGGCCATGCGCGCGGCAGTCGACGTCAACTGCCTCGGAGCCCAGAATGCGTCCGCTTACTGGAACGATATCGACTACGTGCATGCGCACGCGGGTGAGTACGGCGGCGCTGAGCACAGCTTGGCCAAGGCCAACGATTCGCTCGATCAGCTGGCGCTCGAAGAAGGCAAGAAGCAGAACGTGAACGCGCCCGAGCTTCAGGCCTGCATCAAAAAGCAGGATGAGACAGCGATTCGCGCCTCCATGGCGCTTGGAGAAAAGCTTGAGGTGGATGCCACGCCCGTGCTCTTCATCAATGGCGAAAAGCTGGAAGGTGCCTACCCGCTCCAGGACGTCTACCGGATGATCGACGGTGCGCTGGTTGCTGCGGGGCAGACCCCACCACCGCCTTACGTGCCCGCCGCCCCAGCGCCAGCAGCGGAGACACCTGCTGCGGCGGCGAAAACCGGAAGCTAATTTCCCGCTCCGCAACGTTCGCCAGTAGCATGGGCGTACCGGTTCAGTTATCTGCCCTCTTCAAGGAGACTCCCCTTGGCAAGCGGTCCCTTTCCTTACCGCATTCTAATTGTCGAAGACGACCCGAGTCTGCGCGAACTGGGTAGACTGCTGCTTACAGCGCAAAGCTACGAAGTACACGGTGCCGGCGATGGGTTTGAAGGGCTCGCAGCGCTGAAGCATTCGCTGCCTGACCTGATCATCTCCGATCTTTCGATGCCGAATATGGACGGGTTCGAGTTCCTCTCGGTGGTGCGGCGCAGATTTCCCGTGATCCCCGTTATCGTTATCTCCGGCGAGTTTTCAGGCGAAACTCTGCCCGGAGGTGTGCTGGCTGACGCCTTCTTTCCCAAGGGCGGCTGCCATGCCAATCAGCTCTTTGAGACCATCCGCGAACTGCTGACCGAACTGCCGACGCGTCCCAAGGTAGGAAAACCCACCCGGGCCGCCGTGTGGGTCAAGAATGACAATGGCCTCATCTCGGTCTCCTGCTCCGAATGCCTGCGGACCTTCCAGGTTGCCGACGTGGCTCGCGGCATCTACGAAGCTAAATGCGGCTTCTGCGCTTGTGTGGTGCGGTTTGAGATCATTGGCGAACCCAAGCGCTCCCCCGGGCAGGAACAGCTTGTAGCGGGGGCGACCTAGCCGGATCCGTTCCTGCGCGCCACGTGAAAATAGCTTATACCTATGGCTGATGCTGCTATGGCGGCGGACACGTCGGCATCTCGGACCTGAACCGAATCTCAGTGTGATCAGTCATATTTATGGAACCTTTCGTGGGAGGCTGATGGATGGCAATACGCTGGGACAAGTTGACGGTCAAATCGCAGGAAGCGGTGCAGGCCGCCGGTGCACTGGCTGCCGAGAATGGCAATCCGGAGGTGCTGCCGGTGCACTTGATGGCCGCTCTGCTGGACGACCGGGAGGGTGTGGTTTTGCCCGTGCTCGAAAAGGTGGGCGTGCCCGTACAGCAGATGCTCTTGGGCCTAAACAGTGCCATCGAGAAGCTTCCGAAGGTTCAGGGTGGTGGTCAGCCCGGCGTGGGCTCCGCCCTCCAGAAGGTGCTGGAGCAGGCGTTCAAGGAAGCTGAAAACTTCAAAGACGAGTATGTTTCGACCGAGCACCTTCTGCTGGCGCTTGCTGAGGAAAAGAACGGCTCGGTCCAGCTTTCGCTGAAGACGTTTGGCGCAACCCACGCTGCGATCCTGAAGGCGCTCAGTGCGGTGCGCGGCTCCTCCCGCGTCACCGATCAGACTCCCGAAGGCAAGTTCCAGGCGCTCGAAAAATATGCGAAGGATCTGACTGATCTGGCTCGTCGCGGCAAGCTCGATCCGGTGATCGGACGCGATGAGGAGATTCGCCGTGTCGTACAGGTGCTGAGCCGTCGAACGAAAAACAATCCTGTGCTGATTGGCGAGCCCGGCGTGGGCAAGACCGCCATCGTCGAGGGTCTGGCGCGGCGCGTGGTTTCAGGCGATGTGCCGGAGAGCCTGAAAGACAAACGCGTGGTCGCCCTCGACTTGGCGAGCATGATCGCTGGTGCCAAATTTCGCGGCGAATTTGAAGAGCGGCTGAAGGCGGTGCTGAAGGAGATTGAGGAGTCGAACGGCGAGATTATTCTGTTCATCGACGAACTCCACACGCTGGTGGGCGCGGGTGCAAGCGAAGGCGCGATGGATGCCTCGAACATGCTCAAGCCGGCGTTGGCACGCGGTGGTCTGCGTGCGATTGGCGCGACCACGCTGAATGAGTACCGCAAATACATCGAGAAGGATGCAGCGCTCGAACGGCGCTTCCAGATCGTCTACGTCGGCGAACCGAACGTAGAGGATACCGTTGCCATTCTGCGAGGGTTAAAAGAGCGGTACGAGGCGCACCATAAGATTCGCATCAAGGATTCTGCGATCGTGGCGGCGGCGACGTTGTCGCATCGCTACATTTCGGACCGCTTTCTGCCGGACAAAGCCATCGACCTGGTGGACGAGGCTGCGGCGGCGCTGGCGATTCAGATTGGCTCGGTTCCGGTCGAGATTGACGACCTGGAGCGGAGAGGAACTTCGCTCGAAATTGAGCGTGCCGCGTTACAGCGGGAGCAGGATCAGAACTCGCGCGAACGACTGGAGATCGTCGAGCGCGAACTGGCTGAAGTGCAGGAGCAGGCGAGCGGCCTGCGCGCACGCTGGCAGACAGAACGCGGCGCTATCGGCAGAGTGGCGGAGTTGAAGCAGAAGCTTGAGACACTGCGGTTTCAATCGGAAGAAGAGACGCGCAAAGGCAATCTACAGCGTGCGGCGGAGCTTCAGTACGGTGAAATCCCGCAGGCCGAGGCTGAGTTGCGGAAGTTGACCGCTACCGCCGATGCGGCCATGGCGGACGGTTCGCAGCGCATGCTGAAGGAAGAGGTAGACGAAGAGGATATTGCCAGAATCGTGTCGCGCTGGACGGGAATCCCCGTTTCAAAGATGCTCGAGGGGGAGGTGCAGAAGCTGGTCCAGATGGAGGATCGTCTGCGCGAGCGCGTCGTCGGGCAGGATGAAGCGCTGAGTGCAGTGGCCAATGCGATCCGCCGTTCGCGCGCTGGGTTGAGCGACCCCAAACGGCCGATTGGAAGCTTTATCTTCCTTGGGCCTACGGGCGTGGGCAAGACCGAGACAGCGCGTGCACTGGCCGAGTTCCTGTTCGACGACGAAAACGCCATGGTCCGAATCGACATGAGCGAGTACATGGAGAAGCACGCTGTGTCGCGGCTGATTGGTGCGCCCCCGGGCTACATTGGGTATGACGAGGGCGGACAGTTGACCGAGGCGGTACGCCGCAGACCGTATGCGGTTGTCCTGTTCGACGAAATAGAGAAAGCTCATCCCGACGTTTTCAACGTGCTGCTGCAGGTGCTGGATGATGGCCGGTTGACCGACTCCAAGGGACGCACGGTGGATTTCAAAAACACGGTCCTCATCATGACATCGAACGTCGGCGCGCAGGCGCTCACTACGGCGTGGGCACAGGGGCAGGACGGCTTTAAAGACGCGAAGCAGCGCGTGATGGACTCTCTGCGGCAGCAGTTTAGGCCGGAGTTTCTCAATCGCGTGGACGACATCGTGGTCTTCCATCCTCTGGATGAGGCTGAACTGGCGCACATTGTGGATCTGCGTCTGAAGGACATCGAAAAGCTGCTGGTGGACCGCAGAATCACGCTCGACCTGACCGACGGCGCACGCAAAGCGATCTTTGCCGCAGGATACGACCGGGCCTACGGGGCGCGTCCGCTGAAACGTGCGATTCAAAGGATGGTGCAGGATAAGCTGGCCGTGAAGATCCTCGACGGCACTGTGCTGCATGGCGATTACGTACGCGTAGATGCCGCCAGGGATGGGCTAGAATTCGTGGTCGAGGACCGCGTGTAAGCGCTGCAACTGTGTTGGAAGCGATGCGGCGGTGAGTCGAAGGAGGCTCGCCGCCGCATCTGCTGCGGACCACGCGTTCACGTTGCTGATGAAAGTCGGCGTGTATTATTCCGGTAGACCCAGACCTCAACTTTTGCGCGGAAGAAGCGGCTTGTCCCGATGAGCGAAGCCATGCAGACCAACCTGTCGTTGAAGGAGCGAATCGGCGCACACCTGGCAATCACGCGTCTGGACCACTCCATCAAAAACATCTTCGTGCTGCCCGGCGTGATCATCCCGCTCAGCATCTATCCGGCGCTGCTGGATGGTGCTCTGGTGGTCCGGCTGGTCATTGCGTTGATCGCGATTACGCTGGTGGCATGCAGCAACTACGTCATCAATGAGGTGCTGGACGCGCCTTTCGACAGGCTGCATCCGACCAAGAAGAACCGCGCTGCGGCGCGTGGCCACGTGAATGTCTCGATAGCGTATGTGCAATGGATTCTGATGATGGTAGCCGGGGTCCTGATCGGGTTCTTCTTCGTCGGTCACATGTTCGCCCTCACTGCTGCATTCCTGTGGGTGATGGGTTGTTTCTACAACATTCCGCCGGTGCGCACCAAGGATATTCCGTATCTCGATGTGCTGACGGAGTCGATCAACAATCCATTTCGCATGCTGCTGGGCTGGTATGCGGTCACCAGCCTGCTGGTGCCTCCGATTTCGCTGTTGATCAGCTACTGGATGATCGGCTGCTACTTCATGGGCCTGAAGCGGTTCTCTGAGCTGAACGAGATTGGCGACCGTGGTGTGGCCGGCTCCTATCGCGCTTCGTTTAAGCGGTATACGCCGGAGTCGCTGCTGGTTTCAGTGGTGTTTTACGCTTCGACCGCAATGTTGTTTTTTGGCGCGTTCATCATTCGCTACCGCATCGAGTTGATTCTGGGCTTCCCGCTGGTGGCGCTGGTGATGGCTGTTTATTTCCGGCTTGCGTTCAAGCCCGAGAGCTCCGTTCAAAACCCCGAAAAGCTATATCGCGAGCCTGCCCTGATGGGGTGGTTTTCAGTGACCGTGGTGGTGATGGTACTGCTGCTCTTCATCCGCATGCCGCGTCTGGCGGGGTACTTCATGCCGACGCTGCCATCGACTACCCAGAGCTTGCCTGATCCGGGGACCTTCTCCCCGGACGCAGTTCCAGCGTCTGTGCCGCCTTCTGTAAACTGACCTCACATGCTGATTGAAGAGAAGCGGCAGGGAAGCCCGCAAACCCTGCACGGCTGGCGAATGCCCCTGGCCGCGTGGTTCATCCTGGCGCTCACCGCAGGTCTCTCGCTGCTTTGGTCTGCGCACAAGCTCCTGGAGCAGGATGAAATCTTCAGCCTCCAGACCGATCGCGTGAAGTCTCTGGCCGAAGTGGTGCGGATCCAGCGTCTGTACCCGATCTCGCTCGAACCGCCGCCCTACCATGTTCTTTCGCATGCCGCGATACAGGTCTTCGGGGCCAATGCATTTGCGCTTCGAATTCCGGCATTCCTCGGTTTCCTCGCGATGCAGGTCTTCCTGTTCTTCTTCGTTCGCAATCTCGCAGGAGAACGCGCAGGGCTGGTTGCGATGGCCTTCCCGGCGCTCACGTCTACGCTCTATTTTTCAGCAGAGGGCAGACCTTACGGCGTGCTGCTGGGATGCTACGCGGACGTCGCTTTGTGCTGGCAACTAGCGGCGCGGCGAGCGGATGCGTCAACGTCTGATCGTAGACGCTGGCTGCCTTTGCTGGGCCTGGCGCTCGCGCTTGCGCTGACATTGAACGTTCACTTCTATGGCGTGCTGCTGTTGATTGCGGTGTGCGGCGCGGAACTGCTACGCGAGGTGCTGCGCCGCCGTGCCGACAAGCCGTTCGACTGGCCCATGCTGGTGGCGATTGCTCTCGGAATGGCTTCACTCGGATTAGCGCTCCCCTTCGTGAAGGGCTCGAGTGAGTTCAAGAGACATTATTATGCGGGGGTAATTTCCGCCCACATGCTCACGCAACCGTACCGGCAGATGCTGATGGACTACACGCATTTTGCAAAGCCGGTGCAGACCGTGCTGATGGTGCTGATCGTAGTTGGCGGGGCCGCACTGGTCTGGGGTTGCTGGCGCGCGCTTGTGTCCGGGCAGGTCAGCGTTACCGCTCCCGAGGGCGCTTTCCTTGGCCTACTGCTCCTCATGCCTGTCTTCGCATTCGTGCTGGGCAAAGTGGTAACGCATGCGCTGGAGGTGCGCCACTCCATTGGCGCAATTGTAGGGATCTGCGCGCTGCTGGGCATTGCGCTTGCGCCTGCATTGCGGCGCACACGTGTCTTCGTCCCGGTCCTCAGCGCAATGCTGGTGTGGATCGTTGTAGTCAATGGACTGCGCATTCGCAGCTCTGAGGTGGAGCGGCGCGCGACGCTGGCCCATTTGAGCCTGACCGCTTCGCAGACCGCAGTGGTCAATAGCGCTGCCGACAAGAATCTCTACTTCCAGGATCTGGGCGAGTGGGAAGTTGCTAGTCTCTATGAGCCGGATCCCGGCCTACGCGAGCGCCTGGTGCTGGTGTATTCGCACACCGAAGAGATGGACCGCGAGCATCACGACACGATGTACCTTACTGCGATTCACACGCAGCGCTTCGATTCCGCATCCATCGTTAATTACGAGACGCTCCGCAAGGCCCCCGGAGAGCATACCTTTGTACTGTTCCACTCCGGCTGGAACTGGACCGACGCTGCGTTCGCCCACCAGGCCAGCCAGGTGAACCCGCTAGGGCCGGCCTTTGGCGGCGATCTGGTGCAGGTGCAGTTCCGAGGTCGTTACGAAACTCCGATGTCCGATGTGAAGCGCGCCCAAACGCAACCTCGCGGAGTGTTCAGGCGCGAACGTTTTGAAGAGGTTATTGCTCCCGGTTCATGCTGTGTGGAGAG
>JAABUO010009680.1_pt1 | contig 10754 bp, 18 predicted proteins | sample 5559291 | NCBI WGS metagenome assembly JAABUO01 (sample SAMN10711878, study PRJNA513372) | rock metagenome | isolation source: Antarctica rocks | place: Antarctica: Victoria Land, Finger Mt sud
TGGAGCTGATGCATTAGGGAAGCAAACCCATGTGGTTTTGTTGAAAGATCGACCGAAGCAATCTCACGAAAGGGAGGCGTAAGTGAGCCTGTCGAAATTGAGGCCACAACGATGCAAGAACCCAACTTTGAGCCATTGCACAGAGAATGTCCACCTATGCAAGTTCCAGACAGAAATGAATATGTCAGCTCCTTTGCCGATGGGGTAGCCCTTGGGGTCGCCCCCGAGGGGCATGGGCAGCACATCATCTGCCAGCGCTCTCCGGATCAAGATGGGCGGCTGAGGGTACAGTCTGAGGGACTCTGCCAGGATGGCTCTCACATATGGCAGCTGCTGAAGCTGCTCTAGACCTGCACATATGGGAAGCGCTTGCTGAGCCACTGTTGGTGAAAGAGTCATGTGCTGCACCAGACTTCTACAAGAATCACAGCCCAGCAAAATGCTAAGCACACACAGTGTAGATGTGTGCAGAACATTGCATCTTTCCTGCAATGATGCTGCCTGTCAGGTGCAGACAAGCAGCTGCTTGCCAGTTCATTAAGAGGAACCACAGAAGCCGTCCCAGCCAATTGCACAGCGCCTCACTTGGTGTGTCGTCTCCTATGACTTGGTCAATCTCCTGTACAGCTTTGGCAAGGGCTTCAGGAGACTGCATGAGCTGGAACAGGGTCCAGGTCAGCACTGCAGCCGTGGTCTCATGCCCAGCAATCAACATGGTCATCAGATCATCACGCAGCTGCTTGTCATCAATGTCTGCATCTCGCAAATCTACCATGAACCGCAGCAGACTTGGGTCCTTCACCTGCGTGAACATTGTATGCCTGATTTGAGGGGGGCAAGGGGAGGAGGGGGGGTGGCACAGGGGGCATGCAGCAGTAGACTTGGGTCTTTGACCTGCTTGAACATTGTATGCCTCATTTGAGGAGGGTAGGGGGGGGGGACACAGGGGCCATGCAGAAATGAAACTGGGTACGAGCATATGGGTGCTTGGCTTTTGAGGGAGTAAAGCTCTGCAACTATGCCATGGAGCACAGCGCATGTGCACTGCCACAATAGTCCTCACTGATGCTGAGATGTTGCTGCTTACACAATTGTGATCAAGCAGAAGTCAACAATGTCCAAGGGCTGACTAAATTTGACAAGGCAAGGCCGACAAGGCAGACTGTCAATGATGACACAAAGCTGACAAGGCAAGGCTGACAAGACGGACTGATGACACAAAGCTGACAAGCCAAAGCTAGCAAGGCAAAGCAAAGGCAAATGCTGAACAAAGGACAGAGACATAGGGAGAGCAGAGTGACATCAGAAGGCAATCAGTACAGCAAAGAAAAGGCCGAGGGCACCTTGGAGTAGTCCCTGGCTTGTAGGGCCTCTGCATCATCTGTCTGACGTGTGTTCTTGGCCTGAGCTATGAGGTCATCCAAACAGTCATTGATGACTGCCAGGTCAGCAAAGAACTTGCGCTGACGTGGCACTAGGTTCTTGGCAAAGGGCAGGTTCCAGTAGGGAATGTAGAAGGTGGACCTGTGCTCTGCTTCCTTCAGGACTCCATACACTGCCTGCACCCCCACCAATCAGTCACATCAACGCTGTGGTCAAGAACTTGACTGCAGTGTAGCTGTCACAATGAGTGTGTGTGGTCACTGCAGCAAGCAGGGGCATGGCTGCACCAAGGCAATTGGTGATGCTGAGAGTGTGTATCCTAGTTGAAGGGGGCACAGCAATGTACACTGTGATTTCACTGCCTATTGACGTTCCAGCATGCACAACATGCAGCGTAAGTGCGTACGCAAACACTTGGGGGCTTTGAACATCAGTCAAGCAGGTCTGCACGCTGCGTGAATGATGCATGCTGGTTGCCCAAGCCGCCGGTCTTTGCCTGTCACACATGATCTGCTCACTTGCAAAAGCCAACAGATGCACATGTTGACGTTGTCAGATGGGGAGGAAGAAGGCTACCTTGATGACTGGTGACTCGGTTGTGAGTGACCTGAAGTCATAATTGAAGACACCCAAGCCAATGATGTCCATTCCCAGGCTCAGAAATTGAGACTCCATGTCTACCTCCTGCAAGCAAAACAGCAAACAACATCAATCATACATCTGCTTCATGGAACCCAGACCTGGCCATCATGCTGCTAGACCTGACATATGATGCACTTCTATGGCTTCGAGTCATGGCTGTGACATGCTGATGCCCTCTTGCCAGTCACAAAACATGCCATGTCATCTCAACAAAACACTGCCATTGCCTATTGTCGTACACTCAGACAGAATACATTCATACCATGTTTCACTGAATAACCTGGTCTTGTGATTTTCTGTACATCACGTGATGAGCGTCTTTTGAAAAAGCAAGAACATGCATCTCAGTAGAACTGCTGGCACCTGGCCTGAAGCTGCAACAGCATCCAGCTTCTGCACAGCAACTTCGGTGCAGCGGCCAAACATCTTGATCATGGCTTCTATGTAGGCTTTGTGGAAAGCCGGCACAATGGCTCGCCGTCTGGGCTTCCAGGTTTCTAGATCAGCTGGGATCAGACCCTTGCCCATGATAGGCTCCAAGATCTCTGCTAGTACACCTTTGTCATAGTTGAATGCATTTTCCTACAAATCCCAGGAAGGATGTGTCACAGAATGCTTTCCAGCTGTTGAGTATGGTTTTAGCCCAGATGCATGATCTTGCTTGAGGTTTATGAGCAGGTGTACAATCAAATGGTTGCTGCAAACGTGGCACAGCTAACAAATGGGGAACCGCAAGCCAACACACTTTGCTTTGCTGATACCTTGGATTGGATGCAGAAATGAACATGTAGCAGATCCATAATCAATGCCCACAGGGCACTCTGTCTGGAATGTTTGCTTGGTGTAGAGTGTAGCTGTGTTACCTTGAGCAGATGTCTGACAACCACTGGATCTGATACAACAATGAAGGCCTTGGGACCAAAAGCTAGCTTGTAGACGCCGCCGCTGTCTAGGAACCTATTTCAGAGAGCAAGCAGCTACTGTCAGTATATTGCCACAACAGCAGGGATCAAGGACGACTTGTAGCAACTCTACCAAAATCTACAGGGATTGGTCAGATCAGCTGATGACACCAGCACTGGTGATCATGTATGAGCGTACTGTTCCATCTGGGGTTTCTACTGGGCCTGCAGGGTATGCCTAGTTATGCACATACAAGTTCAGCTGTGTGAGTGCTCACCATTGATACAGGGCCTTGAAAAGAGGTTCATCACCAGCCAAGTCTGACAGTTCTCCTTGAGCAACAGGAATGCTTTCTCCTCCGACATTTGGCTGGAAGTAGCCCTGCGTTACCTCAGTTAACATTCTGCTGAGGCCGTCTTTCACATTTCCTTTGCCTTTGAAGTATGCGTATATCACAGCGACTATGCTTGGGGTGAAGAACACTCCCAGGCCTACAAAGGTGCTGGTGGCAGAGCATCTTGTCGTCTGCCTAAAGTGCCTGCTATTGTTGCTTGGGCTGTGGTTGCCAAATGCCCAGTTGGGAGTGGCCTTCTGATATACAGAGGCTTTCAGCCTCAAAGGGCTTGCCACCTCAGTATACATAACAGGCCTAAATGGTGCGCGCGAACAGCTTTGACCTGTCCGCATGTGAGCAACACACGGCCGTTGCGATGAAACATGTTGCATGGCAGGTCTGCGTTGCGCTCGCTTCTCAAATCACTGTGCACCTCACAGGCTGCTTTGCCAGATCAGACAAGGTGTGTCAGGCGCCGCTCGACAGCTGAGACAAACACTCTGCCGTCTGTCTGAATATAGCGGCAGGCTGAAGGGTGCGCTGCGGTTGATCTCGATGTGTTGACTTGCCAAGACTTGTAGCTATGCAGGCGTTACGGGCATTGAAGTCTTGGCGCTGCGTTCGCAATTACTGCGCAATGATTCTGTCTCCCGCGCCAGGGCAGGTTTCAGGACTGGCTGACATGTGCACCTCTCAGCTGCAAGACTTCCTACTCCGTGACGCAACGGTGATGCTTGAGTGATCTTGCATGCTGGCGGAAGCAGTGAGCTGCCAATATGCGCCGCGATAAATAGCAAGCAGGATGCAATAGCAAAGCAAATGTCACAATGAAAGATGCCGAGTGCCTTGAATCCTCAGGAGAGATACTACGAGCAAAACACGCACCACTGTGGCATGGACCCGCAGCTGGTGCTGTCTCGTCGGTTGCTTCTAGAGTGTTAACATGTAAGGGTCGAAGCTCCAGAATGCAATCATGCCACCAACGTGCATCTCCTTGACAAGCCTTCGTTCTTTTGCAGACCCAGCTGATACCATCAAAGCCCAGCAACAGGTGCAGGGTGTCAGTGCTATACACTCCCATTCTAGGAGCACTCTGGCAGCCTTTCAGCAGGTATCTTGCACAGCATCTGTTGACATCAGCAGCCCAACCTGCACGCTCTGCTCATCTGCCACACCTGTATAGGTGGCAAAATCTGAGGGGCTTATTGGCTTTTACCGTGGCTTTGGTGCGGTATTGTCAGGGGTAGTGCCTGCAACAGCCCTATACTTTGGTGGCTATGAAAGTGGTAAACGGCTGATGCCAGCTGACTATGGCATCCTTGGAGACATGCTTGTTGGCTGCTACACACAAGCAATTGCGGGCGTGGTTTTCACGCCTGTTGACATCATCAAGGAGCGCATGCAAGTAAGGTACTGCCCTACATGTAGTTACTCTATGTGCAGCAGAAGCTCCTGAGCCTCACATATCTTGCTGCACATCCTGCCGTGCGCATGAAGGCACAACCCAGACATTGCATCTGCATCTGAGCAAAGGCTTTGACCAAGTTGCCAAAGTTGGAACATATGTCATACGATTCAATGGACAGAGAGCCTGACATCCAAATCAACAGGATCATGCAAAGTATGCAAAGCATCATGCAAAGCATGTGCCTGACAAAGGCTGCGCAAGGCAAGGGCTGTCAGCATCGTGATGTACGACCTGACGAGGGGTGTCTGGCTTGTACAGGTGCAAGGAATGATGCAAGCAGCATACAGCTATCGCAATGCCTTCCATGCTGTTGCCAGCATTGTACAGCAACAGGGTCTGCCTGGTCTGATGAAGGGCTACTGGGCAGCCAACTCTGTCTGGTTTCCTTGGAATATGATGTACATTGCATCCTATGAGAAGTCCAAAACAATGCTGGCACACCACCTGCAGGCAGGCATCATTTCTCTGTCTAACAACATCTGCAATGATGCTAGCATCTGCAAGCTGACGTCTACGTGATGTACCTGCTCCTGAGTTCATGTGCTATCATTGATATGCCTGAAGTCCAGTCAAAGGTCAAATGCCAGCAACAGTCTGGTGCATGCTGGTCATGTGTCTCTGGCTGCAAGCTGTGTGATGACCTGGCAGGACAGAATGCAGGGACAGTCATGCACTGCATGCATGGCTTTGTCCAGCTTGTTGTTTGCTTCTGTGCCTGCCAACCAGTCTTTGAAATCAATAGGCAGTTTTCGTTCTGATCATACAGTTAGAGGGGCCAGGTCAGATGCCAGGGTGGGGCATAGGTGCATGCTCAGCTGGCAGTGCAGCGCTGGCAGCCTGGTGTACACACCCTGCAGATGTTGTCAAGACACGCCTGCAGGTCTGCTCTCTTGTTTTGGGATGGGCCCAGCTCTGCATAGGCAGGGCCCATCATTGACCCATATATGGCTGTGACTGAGTGTGATTTGGCTGGTATATGGCTGTGACTCTGCATATGCCGTCCATGCATACACTGCAATTGACTGTGGTCAGGCAACTGAGTACAACATGATGTGCGGCCCTATGCATAGAATTGACATCTGCTATTGACATTGCGTATCACATGTGCCGCATTTGCACCGACAAATATTCATACTATGGTGAGGCACAATCATGCAGATGCTGCTTGCTGCCTCTGACTGCTGGCAATCAAGACAACCTGCTTGTGGCTGTTCATTACCTGTCTTCTATGCTGAGTTCATTGTGATGTGCGCCAGCTCAAAATCAGGGCAGTGATGACGCACAGCAGGCATGTGTGGAGCAGACATGGACATGGAGTGTGATTGGCATGCAGGTGTTATCAGGTGGGAGTACAGGTCAACACTTGAGAGCCCTTGATGTTGCAAAGAGCTTGTGGATGTCACAGGGTGAGCATCAGCACTCCTGTGCTGGCCTTTCAAGATAGCATGCATGGGTAAAGGTCATGCGTGACGTTTGTTTGGTTTTAGACCAGGCTTGAGCTGTGTCTGCAGATTGTGAGTAGCTCATATGCAGCTCAAGTTCGTGTTTGGTCTCAGTGTAACAATTCTTGTGAGCTGATAGTCAAGCTTAATTTTTGATCTTTGTTTCAGCATGCACTACACTTCAGCTTTCTGTCCATGCACCTTGCCAAGACATGCAACCTGCCTCTCTACACATGTCATGTACGAGAGGGGTATGCCGTGTGCAAGCTGCTTTTGAATGTTTGTATGAAGCTGTACAGCACTGCATCAAGCTTGTCATGCAGGTTTGAGAGGGTTTGGTCAGGGGCTGCTTGCACGTACTCTAACTATTGCACCAGGAGCTGCCATTCAATGGTACATCTATGAGAACGTGAAGGCACACCTGGCAAGTCTGTAATGCTGATGACAATTGGTGACGTTGTGTAAATTATGCCACCTGTCGCCACCAAGCTGGCTCAGAAGATGCACTGGATTCCCTTCTTGCCTCTTGAACACAAATTGCTTTGAGAGCCATTCCATGAGGCAGCAGGTCCAGCGGTCTGCAGAGGTACAGATCTGGTCAACAGGTGGATCTTGTATTCTCTTGCCATAGGGTCTCTTGTATGATACAGACAGCACACCATACTGCGATCTGCCAGAAGTGTTGATTCTTGCAAGGCTTGGCTTCATTTTGTGGGTTTGTGGCTGTGTTTCACACCCTTGCAGCTATGCACAACACCTTACACTTCACCAGCTGTCAATGCAGTGAGGTAAGGGATGTTTGTGGGCAATCTCTTTGGAAAAGCTTTGTTTCATTTGCATGCATGCTGGCATGAATGAAGTGTTTGGCAGTATGCATGTGCATGTATGCTTGATCTCGTGCTCATATGAGCCTCAAATCCACTGCAGCGTATGCAAGAGCCAGCCTGGCTTGCGACTGCATAGTCTCACTGATGACTGAAGATACAATGTGAAAGCGCATTTGTTTATTTGGTGGGCATACCAGTAGACAGTAGAAATGTCAGCAAGCACACAGCATGACTGATCTGACTCTGTGAACGAGCACATTTGATCCCAACAACTTGTGATTTTGCGCACCACTGCATACTGCAACTGATGGTTTCAAGGATTGTCTGGTTCCCTTGATAGAGTAGATCTCAGATACACGTTCCCAACGATACACTGATTTGCAAAGTTTGGTAAAGTGCCTGGATCATAGAGATATTGTGTCAGATACTAGCATGCAGTCAAGCATAGGTTGTGTTAGGCTGCGCGATGCATTGTCTGGTTGCAGGCATGCACGGAGTGCGTTGCTGTATGTACAGTTGCGTGGGTATCGTCCAGCAAATGCATGCTGCAGCAAATGTACACATCTGTCTCTGCATAATGTATAGAGATTCTGGGCATGTGTAGAAGGCTGTGTTTACAATGGCTCTCAGGCTGGCTGAGTCATTTGCATCGGTTTTTTAGTTCCTGAGCCTAAAAACCCAAGATGCCTTGACCAAGGTAATCTGTATCTGGGTCAATACCCAGGGTACTTCCTGTTACCAAAATAGTATTTGCCGAAAAGTGAATCAGATGTCATAACGTTGTTCTGCTGAACTTGTATGGCGTACATTTGCCTAGAAAATGAATGTGTCTTTTGGTCAAAAACCCTACAGGTGTCTACATGGAGCGAAAACACAAACAGAAAAGTTGTCAAGCAATTCAATGAGTCAGAAAAACAAACCATGCATGCAAAGTCAGTGCTGCCTATCTAGACAGAAAACATAAGCCTAGCCAGATCAGGATCAGCGTCAAAAGTGTCATAACTGGCCAAAAGTAGTGTAAGCAGTGCACAACTGACGTGCACCCTAATGTATAGAGCAGAGCTACTCAAGCAATCTACATAGCAAACAGTCAACTCTGTATCAACAGGGGTCTTGAAGATTATCGCTGCTGTAGCACTGACAAACACGCTGCATATAAGGCCAATAGGTACATAAAATGGCTGTCACAGGTACTGGTGAATGCAACACAGAGACTTGACCAGCCATTGCCTGCAACAAATGTTGAGGCACTGCAATCAGACACAGTGTTGTACAAAACCTCATTGCGTTTCTTGGGCTCATAATGTGATGACAGCTGCATGAGCTTGTGCGTGCTTCAGGATTGAGAAACAAATTTGGGTCACCGCAATTGCATCCTGCGTGACAGCCGCTTGCTGCTTGGTTGACATTGCCACCATGTTGCATCATATCTGTTGCACTGGAAACCAGCATTACATGTAGCCCCTGTCCATACAGCATCCACACAATCGTTTACCAAGTCGCAGTATACCTTGTTGCCACCACACTGACCGTAATTCACCACAATATACGGCGCGACATATGCCGCTGGACTGGACACAATCTGGTTGCTCGGCGACAAAATGGTCACTGAATCTGTGACGGGAGACGAAACTGTAACACCAGTGGTGACCACGTTGGTAAGAGGCGAGGTGGGGACGGCCGTAGTGACTGTAGTAGGAACAGGAGAAGCAGCAGCAGAAGCTGTGGTGGTGGCGCTGGCGCTTGCAGTCACAGTGGTGATTGAGTTGGCAGTGGAGATTGAAGTGGATCCTGAGACAATGTCGCCAGTAGAGGTTTCTGTGGCTCCAGCCAGGGTTGTTGATCCATCAGGTCCAGTGACGTCGTAGTAATTGCTGATGGTCTGAGACTTGGGGTCGATGCCTGTGTCAGTGAACTGCGTTGTCCCCCATCCACCTGTGCGCAACAGCATGCACAGTGAGCGCCACCAAGCTGAGGTAGTGGCAGGCAGTCAACGATGCACAGTCTATGTACCAGAGCACAAGCACAGCACTGATGTACATCTACATTCTGTTTATCTTGTGTGCGTTAGGGCGCGTTCAGCACACATTGCATGGCGAGGTCAGGCTAAGTCATGTGATGTGAAAGGTGAGCTTGAGACACAGGTGAGACTTGTTTTTGCGGGGGCAGGGGGGGCGGGGGGTCCAAGGGGAGAGGCTATAGTTGGTAATCCGTACCTGATGAGGAGGGGACAGTATCAACAAGGACCTCCCCAGCCACTGAGGTGACCCTGATGGGCATGGGGAAACTGAAGTCGCCAATTTCCCTGTGGTAGGGCCACTGGTTGTTCACACTGCGAGCCGCCGGCCACCAGACTCCATTGATCTGGTACTCCACCAGTTGCAAGGGCACACTGCACATGACCATGACAGTCAATGACTTGACAAGGAACATGAAAGCATTCATCACGCAGCCATGACCAGCTAGTTGGAAAGATCGAGTACTCGGTCAAGCAGCTAGGCCAAGCAGCTAAAGAACGCTGTTATATCTGATGTTGCTCAGATCACGACAACTCTGTGGAATCAACTTCAGAGCAAATAGATTCAGATGGGCAGGCAGACATGCTAACAGCAACACTAACATATTGTCAAACACAGCAGAGGAAGAGGAGGAGAAGGCTTACAATGTGTTGGAGACCACTAGGCTGAACCAGTACTGGTCAATGACGGTGATGCTGTACATGAGATTGCTGTTGCCCACAGGGCAGGGCGTGGCATACCACTGCACCTGCCACCTGCCATTGCCATTGATTGCCTGGTCAATGGACCCAAACAGACATTCTGGGCAGCGGTTGGTCACCAAGGCAGTTTGCCATTCTGTGCCTCCTGCATCAAAGCAACAGGATGGCTTGATGGATGTTCACGGATGTACCAGGTTCCCATGCTGTGCAGCGATGCAGCAAGGCGCAACAGTTGTCAGTGATTGATCATTTGCCTGTCGGCTAACAGGGTAAACGACACAGTAAGGTGTATGTGGCCCACAAAATAGCCAACACTGAGGTTGACAGCAAAGCACCTATAACAATAGACAGACTTGCAGGTACTGGGCTGCTGGGTGCAGTGTACAGACGATACTGTAGCAAGGAAACTTGAAGCCAGCTTAAAGTTTGACACAGGTAGGTTTCCATCTCAACTGCCTGCTTGACAGGCGGCATCCTCGATTGATAGGTAAGGTTGATGTCACACAGGCAAGGCAGTGACAAATTTACCTGGAATGGGTTCAGTTCCTATGCCAGTGCCTGTGCCTTGAAAGGTAATGCACATTCCACAAGCAACTGAAGCTCCAAATTGGGGATCATTCATGGCCACAGTCATGGTCAACCCACTGCTCCATGGGAGGCCATCAGTGTTAGCCATGTTGGTACCATAACTGCAAGTGCCTTGATCGTCTGACCCTGCTCCATATGAAGTACCCTGCAGTAATCAAAAAGGTTGTGATTGATCATGCAGATTGTGGCAATAGCTGCTTCTGGCTGCCAAAAACAGCAAAAGTTGCCCAATTGCCAAGAAAGCTGGTGAGTACAGAGAGTTCAGTGGAGGGAGTTCGGCACCCTTGGAAGCTTACGTCGCCTGTTTGCAGAGACCGCTGGTTTGTCATAGCATCCCAATCCAACTGAGCTTCACTTCCGTGCAGTGTTGCATAAAACAGGGTGCAGCACAGCGCCGCAATAGCGGCGGGAACGTTCATGGCGGGTGGCCCGACTGCAGTCGCGTTGA
>JAABUO010009682.1_pt1 | contig 10753 bp, 14 predicted proteins | sample 5559291 | NCBI WGS metagenome assembly JAABUO01 (sample SAMN10711878, study PRJNA513372) | rock metagenome | isolation source: Antarctica rocks | place: Antarctica: Victoria Land, Finger Mt sud
CTGCCAGACTGAGCCTCCTGCGCATCCCTCCACTGTATGCACCAGCCCTCACTCCCCCAGCAGCCCCCAGCTTCACCTGCAAAGCATTCAGCCCTCGTGCAACGTGTATCTTCAAAATGCACTTTGCCAGAACATGAGCTGATTTGCAGGGCTTGCTCCTTAACTTGGCTGGAAACTGTCTGTTTCAGCAGCCCTTGAGAATGTTGCAGCAGAAATGGTGTCAAGAGCTGCAGCTGCTGCACTGACTTCAACTAGCAGCTGCCAGATATCTGACAGGCAGCATCAGCTGGCTGCACAACCCACAGCTGCGCACAGTTGGTCTTGCAGCCTTACCTGATCCAGCAACGCACCAGCTTGTTTCTCAGCCTGCCTCCTATCAAGCCCCTTGATTGCACCAAACAGCGTGAGATGCTCTCTGCCGGTCAGGTTGTCCCACAGCACGTCAAACTGGGGGCAGACCCCCATCAGCCCCCTCACCCTGTCCAGACCCCCCTGGTGGGTGATGCTGCTACCATGCACCACCGCCTCCCCAGCTGTGGCAGGCAGGACGCCTGTCAGGCAGTTGATGGTGGTGGACTTGCCTGCTCCATTGGGACCCAGCAGACAGAAACATTCACCTGCAGCCAAATGAAAGTCTGCTTTGCATGCTGTGCACGCTGCGTGAATGCCATTCAAAAAAGCAGCATGCATCTGGCAACCTGCCTTGCAGCTACATTTTGCTTGCTATCATGCCAGCAAGGCAGCAGCAGACACTCTGTGCAAGGCAAACATCAGGCGTGTCTATACAAGGTCAAGAGGGGAAATGGCACAGTCGCAAGGCATGGATGATTGTGATCAGGCAAAGAAAGGCCTTCTAATTCCCACAAAACATGATTGGAAAAGTGTACTTTCAGCCCACTTTTGCATGTTCCTTGGTTCCTTAAGTGTCTGCAACACTTTTAGGGACAAAAGTTCCTGTCAAGTGCATGCACATGCAGTGCGCTCTCAACTCCAGGGAGCAAGCAGAAACCACATTTGGCAAGTCATGCTATAGCATGAGAACATGACAGGGCTGACCTTGCTGAATGCCAAGCCAGTTGCCCTTCACAGCCACAGCTTCTGTGCTCCTCTCCTTCTTCAGCAGACGCCTCCAGAGAGCAGGCCGCTTCACAAAAGACCGCCGCAATCCAAACATGTTGATTGCGCACTGTCTGCACCCACGCTCGCTCTTCAAATGTGGCAGGGTTGTTTGACACAGATACATGAGAGAGATGTAAGTGTGTATGTATGTTTGCCAGCTTATACCAATAGCATGCATTAGTCCAAATGCACAAGTAAATTGAGCTGAAAACAAAGGGAAAGGCTGTTCCCTGCCCTCTCTTGCACTCAGCAAAGCAAAAGCTTGTCAGTGCCACAGCATGGCACAGATTGAAAGGTGTGAAGTTCATCTCAAGTCAACAACGCTACTGAGCTACATCCTCGCTAGTTTGAGCGCGCATCGTGAGTTTGCATCATTTCTGGCACTACTGCAGACTGATGCTGCATGCACACTGCCGTGGACAACAGCTGTGAGAGGTCACCCACATGAGGCAGACAGACGCATGATCTACCTTTCAGGTGCTGGGCTGGTGACTGCAGCTTTTGGGCCATGTTGATGCTGCCCAGGAGTCCTGTCACAGCTTCCAGCCCCTGGCAATACCACAGCTCCATTCCCACTCAAGTCTGCACTGATCGAGGGCACAAGGCATGCCTGCAAGTGCCCTGCATCCTCACAGCTGCTGATGTGACCAACGCACTGAACCATGCTGTTGTCCAAGCCACCGTTACGCTGTGGATATTGTGCAGGCTTGCCATGGCTGCGACTGTTGGCTGTTTGCACAGAATGTGATTGAGCTGAGATCCAGTGTGCGCATATCGCCTGCATCGCTGCATTCTCTGCTGCAACGTCTGCATCTGTAGATGAGTCTTCCTCATGAGCAGCCGGCTGCAATGCTGCAGCTGCATGCTGTGGACTGGTCGTCTGCAGAACACACCTGAGCCTGGTAAGCGTCCCACAGGATAAGTTCTTTGGGGTGCTGCTGCTATCTGCTGGCCTGGAGGGCTGCCACATGTATGCAGCGTGCGTCTGTGCAACACTGGTGCATCACATGCAGTAAGCATGTTCCTAAGCATGGCAATGAGGCAGCTTCTGTAGCGGGTGCCATGCAAGGGTTTGCATGACCTTTTGCCTCCCATGCAGACAGGCTGCAACTCTGACAGCATCTGCTGCATTTTGTACAATGACAACATGATCTCACACAGCAACCTTGGGTGGTGTAAACAGACCATACTGTGATCTGTGAGTAATGTGCAGTCAATGTGTGAGTACTGTGTACCTAAGGCGTAGTTATAGCGTACTATCCATACCCTGACATCATGGCCATACATACGAAACATGAAGAGGATGTCTGAAAGCTACAGCCAACATGTACGTCTGCCACACACATTTGGACTTTCTCACACTATTACTACCTTGAAATGCACCTGGGCGAAGTGAGCTATGCAGTCTGCAACACTTGTGGAACAAGACACTGACTAATAGAATTGGGAAAGTGATTACCTTGGTAGGCTTCCAATAGGATGGCAGGAGGGGGTACCAGAAGGGCAGATGCACCCCCATCCTGTCCGGCAGCACCTTGTCCAAATACACAGCCAGAACCATATACCCAACGCACTGCATGCATCAAAGAACAGAAGCATGACACATCAGAGGTACACTCCTAACTCTCTGCAAGGTCTGTAGTAGATACTTCTATAAAATGACTGGGGTATGTGCTGTGAGATCGTATGGCTGCCCAAAGCAGATTCAAGGATTATGTGTCAAAGATTACGTAGCACAGGGCAAGCTATATGTATGCAGCTGACCCAGTTACTCATGTCTGCTTGGTTTGAGAGACATGGACTGTCCAAGTGTGGAGAGAATGATCGGCAGCTTACCTGTGCAATTGCAAACAAGAACAGATGGGGCAGAGGAGCAACACAGCTGGTGGTGTAGTATCCCAGGGACTGCTGCTGGCTTGGGGATGGGGTTTGGGACTGGCAATATGAGTACCTGTGGGACCAGCTGATCCCCACTGCACCATCCCCTGCAAGTAGAGGAAGGAGATGAGGAGCAAAGACCCTGTCATTTGATGCCAGGCTCTAGTGTTGACATGCATCTATGCTGCGCCGCTAGTAGCAACAGCCACATGGCTCATAGAGTTGACACATGTTGCGTGTCAACACGTGGTTGCCACAGTTGATGCCTTTCTAGCTGTGCCTGGAACAGGTCAGCACCAAGATGGCCCATACCTCTGGTGGCAGACGCCAAGTGTCCTATCCAACAACATGCTTTGATGCTATGCTGCTAGTCATGCAGCCAGTTGGCATATGTAGTCACACATTCCCACTCTAAACCCTAAACCCTAGCTCTGCCTCCAAAAAGGTCAGATGCCAACACAGCCCATACCTGTGGTAGCAGATGCCAAGTCTCCTATGCCCTTTCCCAGAATGGTCCAAGGGAACAGCGAGAACAGCGCAACAAGGCCGCTGCTGTAGTTGGTGCTGTAGGGAAACCCAAAGGCAACAACAAGCAGCATGACCCAGGCCACGATGAACAGGCCAAAGCCAGCTGGAACTGCTGCGCTGCTGTGCCTCAGAAAAGTGCTGCACAGACAGACAGAGCAGTCATCAGTGCAGCTGGACTCAGCAGCAACAGCACAAGAAGTGCATTCACCACCACCCCAGCATGATGCAGGGCTTGATCCAACAAGCTAACGCCTCTTGGCACTGCTGTGCCTTGCCCAGAACAGCAGAGCCAGCACTCAGCATGGCAATACTGTCCTGCTGGATTTTCACAGAAGTGCTGCCGGTGCATGTGGTCAAGGACAGAGTGGATGCAATCAGATGGCAAGCAGAAACATGGAGATGGCATGTCATCATCACAGAACAGGGGCCACTAAGCAGGTGGAAGCTAGCTAGCACTTCTGCACTGTAGAGTTTTGATGACACTGCACGTGATACACACAACACTTGATCAAGTGACCTTGGGCAGCCTTTTCAGATTGCTTGCTTGCTTGAGCACGAAGGCAGCGACAAACACACCATCAAGCTTGGGAGGAGTAAAAGCGCATGTACAGAGGATACAAGAGCGGATGCCCCTTCACGTAGCAGGGCCTTACCTGTGGCAGGAATGTAGTTTTATGCCGACACACCATCGGGGCATGCCATGTACAATAGGCTAATCACGACTAAACTATGTACAGGGGATGCATGCACATATAGAAGCATGCCCAGCAGCAGTGACGTAAACAGCCTCAAGCACGGATTTGCTGTGTGGTGGGATCACCTAATGAAGAAGCAGAAGGACACCAAGGCTAGGTTGGTCAGCAACAATAGCAGGAAGCTGAGCCAGAAGCTGTTTTGCCACATGATATCAAAGTGGAAGGCATAGGAAGCTGCTAAGATGAGCAGGGTGGACACCAGAGCTTGAACACCTGCAGAGGTGGCAATAAGATCAGAAATTAGCAGAAGCCGTGTCAGTACTACCAGGACAACGCAATAACAGGCAGCTACACTCGTTTGTTGATGACAGTTTCTTGAACGACTCACTCTCTCTTCAGGTTAGGGGCTGCTGCCCACAAATAGCAAAAGGTCCCCCCAAGCATGCAGACAAGTGCAAAGAGAAGCAGATGTGAGTAGAGTGGAAATGAGAGCTGACCTTCAAAGAGGGCCCAGGTGAGCCAGAAAGGGGAGGTGAGAAGGCCCATGGTACTCATCACCTGCCTCACCCCTGACTCCTTCTCACTAACCTGCTCAGAGCACTCAAGCATAGACAGGGTACTCAACTAGACTTGCCATTTCACTGCTGATCCTAAGTCACGCACTCATGATGTTGAATCATGCTTCAGTAACCTGCTATTGCAAAAGGCTTTGTGAAGTAGGCCATGTTGCATGAGCCCTCATTTCAAGATATGCCTTCCAGAGGGCACCAGTGGCATGAACTTGGACCAGATCAGCTACTCACTGCAACGGTATGTACGCCATAAGCTGCTGGCAACACTGACACCGCCTCACGAGCATGCAGCTATCGGTACAACTGCAATCTATTGGATCATGCATGTTCACGCCTCATGCAGAACGTTCCAGCTATTCCACCACACAGGCAGCAACACCTCATGCAAACCTCAGTAAGACGTTGCTGTATGAGGTGTTGCTGCCTGTGTGGTGGAATAGCTGGTGCTTGTGATCTACATGATGCATGTGATGTGGGCGTTCGAAAGCTTACCAGGTTGTGCAGGAGCACCACAAAGTTGAACATGGCTGAGGCAAAGAAGAACGTTGGCGCAATATTGCCCACTGCATCAACACACAAACAGCTGCAATGTGCTGGTTCTACACTCACTCCCTCACTCACTCACTCACTCACTCAAAGGTGATAAGTGGCCCAAAGAAAAGGCAGTTCTGCTAGGCAAATGGCAAACACTCTGCCTGTGCACCGTTTGATGATGTAAGGAACTGGACATTTGCGAGATGTTGACACTCATCATAAGAGGACTGCGCTACACTCTGGTGCTCATGATGCACGATCACGTAGACAGACATAGCTTACTCACCCACGGAGGCTGACTGAGAAGCTGGATGCGCAAAATCAGTGTAGCTGACATCCCAGCCCAGATTACTGCCTGCATCGTGAACCAAACACTAAGAGCAGTAATGTTAATATCAGACATGACAATCAGGACACCTTGTAGTGTTTTTCTGCAAGTGCTTTTCTGTAAGTTGAAAGAACATTGGGTGCAATTGTGAGGCTGTGCATATGCAAATCAAACATGCCTTCTGTCATTGCCAGACTTGATGCAAAGTGTCATATCAGCAGTTGAGCCAACAGGCTGTTGCCAAAAGTGCGAGTGGATGACTCACCGTTGGCCAGGTGGCGTGCTGTCTCTCTTTCTGCTGCCATTTGCAAAGGAAGCTGGAAATAGGTGTTGGGGTTCTGGTAACGCCCTTTGAACCAGTTTGTGCTGCTGTTGCTTTGCAAGGTAAAGCTGATATGCTGCAACATAACCACCAAAGAAGGCTGCAGCCTTGTAGCTAGTTTGAAACTGGAACAGCCAGCAGATGAATCATAGTTGACATAACATGCTGCCTGTCAGGCAGCTGTGAAGCTTACAGTGTGGCACTACATACCTGTGCATCACTGATGTTGAAGTGCACTGCGCCCAGCGTAGTCTGAGAATTAGCAAACAAAAATGCATCTGCCTGCACAGCATACTATGTTTGACACACCAATTGCACATTCTGTGACTGCATGCCACATCAGGAGCTGCCTGAACATGGCTTGCTAACAGCACATGGCAGAAGAAAACTTGTACAGTTGTGTCAACCGGCAGCTTGCAGCCTGTAGCGTGATGTGCAATGTGCTTATATTGATCGCTGCCGCCTGATTGCAGTGGCCACAGGCTCAGCTTGTGTATGAGTGTGGTGTGTTGGTCACCTCTGACATAGAGCCAAAACCCTTGGTTCTTGAGTCTGGAATGGCTGGAGTGTTATTGGAGCGCATGGCAGCAACAATGCTGTTGACAGCGGTGTCATTGTTGGGGGTGTACAGGAAGGTGAGACATTCTGCTCCTTGCTGCAGACAACACATCTTGATGACAGCATTGCAGGGCAAACACAAGCTGCACATGCAAAGTGGGCATGCAGTGATGCATAGAGCAACAGGTGCTTTGCAAGCATGCACAAACCAGCACGTGACAGCATAGTCAAGCCTAGCACAGGAAGATGCAGTCGAAAGCAAGAGAACTTTAAAACAGCAGCTTGCAACAGTCAAAGTGGGAACATGCCTTGAGGTACTGATTTTGTGTGCAGTCAGGAATGCTGGCCACAGCAGTGGCAAAAGGGCTGTGCACTTGAGAGAATGCGGGCATCCTCTCACGACTGTACGTGATCGCTTTGTCAACTGCCCAGATCACGAATACAAACAAGACGGCTTGTAGCACTTGCAGTAGGTTCGTCTTCCAAGCTCGTAACCTGCGCGTTGAAGACACATCATGTTGCTGATCTGCTCCCAAACAAACAAAAGGCTTGCTCGCAAAGTGCAATACAGTACGTGCATTGCATGCCACCTGAGTTTGGCGTGCTTTTTGGTTAGACCAACCGATTGCTGGTAAGCCTTCGACATTCTGTTTAACGCCGTGCTGGAAGCTTTGGAAAGGCCCGCCGTGAGTCGATGGTAGTGGCGATCGAGTGCCGTGGCCTGAGCCCTGCGCGCGCGAGGACCCTCGTCGCTCCGAACGCTCCTCCGAACGGTCGCGCGATCCGAATGACCGAGATGCAGTTCGATCGAGGGGACGTAGATACAAGTTTAGGTGTTGCCACGCAAAGGCTTCACGAATGAGACTTATCTCTCTCTTTCTCTCACGACACACTGCTTTTGGCAAAGCAATGTTGCAAATCAGAAGTCAAATTTTGAGTATTACGGTACGGTAGGAAATATCTGACTTAACACGTAACAGTGACATGGCCAAGCTGACATGGCATCGTGCAAATCAGCATGCATTGACTTTGTTGCTCATCGACTGAAGCATTGCAAGGTTTTTTCGCTGCAAGCCTCAACTTATCCTGTGTATCAAAGTAACGAAGGCATAAATTAGCGTAAGGGTTTTTCAGAGATGAACGCCGCTGATCGACGCCTGAATATACTGCAACAGCACCTTACTCAGAGTGAATACAGCGCGTTTTCTGACGGGCTTAGCTTAAGTCCCACGCGTGCTGAACCTAGCGTGTGGAGTCATGTACCACAGGCGAGCATTACATATTGTATAGCATTCGCTTTGTGCTGCAATTCTTCTGCTAGCCGGTCTTGTTCTGATCGATCGGAATCTCATTGGGCTGCAGGCTCCTCCTGACGCCATTCTCGGCATAACCGAGGCCTTCAAGGCTGATAACGACTCAAAAAAGCTGAATCTCGGGGTTGGAGCCTACAGGACAGAGGTATGCGCTGAGCAAACTGACTGTACTTGTGATATGTGTTCGTTTCGCCTGTGTCGTCTGTTGTAATCTAGCAGCATATGTGTGACAGGAAGGCAAACCTCTGGTGTTGAAGTCTGTCAAGAAGGCCGAGCAGAAAGTGGTAAATGACCCAAATGCTAACAAGGTAGGACCATGTGCAGATCAGGTCTTTCTGTTTCACCAAGCAAACTCCTACTGGGCTTGAGGCACATGCAGGTATTGCAGCCAGGTGCGCAAATGTGTACGGTTGATTATGTGAGCTGTGCTGCAGGAGTATCTAGGCATTGCCGGCAATCCTGATTTCTGCAAGCTGAGTGCCAAGCTGGCATTTGGAGCTGATAGCAAAGCACTTCGAGAAGGCAGAGCAGCCACAGTTCAGAGCCTGTCTGGCACAGGGTCTCTGCGGGTGTGTATTCAACAACGTCTGTCTGCTTCCGGCTGGTATACTTGTGTCAATAGCATTCATCACCTCACTTGATGCACGCCCTCATGGCGTGGTGTATGACAGCGTCAGCCAACGCTGCTGACAATAAGACAAAGATGAAGAATTCGCAGTATCTTGCCATCCTGTGTAGCTGGGTGTGAGTGATGAAACGCTCACAAGCTTGTGTAGTCTGTTCGGCTATTGCATGAAAGCACACACCTCTTACCTCCCTGCAAGGCACTATCTCTGCTGTAGAGCTTTTCAGCATTGTGTGTGCTGTGCTTACTTCATACATGACATAAAAACAGCACTTCAGTGTGAATCTCTCAACCACAGGTGGGAGCAGAGTTTCTGGCGCTTCACTACCCCTTGAAGTTGATCTACATTCCCTCCCCCACCTGGGCCAATCACAACAAGATCTTCCCTCTTGCCGGAATTCAAATAAGGAACTACCGGTACTACAAGCCCAGCACACGTGGCCTAGACTTTGAGGTGACTGTCAGCTGCTGCCAACCACTGTCTTGCCAAACATGAATACAGCCTGCCTATACCACTCACATGCTACATTGTAGAAGTTATTTAATGCAAGCTGTCAAAACATGCTGTACCATGCATGTTCTATACATCTGCTGCATGTGTTGTGCCACATGTGGCCTTGCAGTACGATAGGCCTCATGTGGCACTACTGTAAGGCCATCTGCTGACAACACCATTCTCAGCACATGTTAGCAGCACATGTTGCAAGCAGTAGGTCTACATATGGCATGACTGAAGCACAGCAGCTGTTTGTCAAGGCTAGGTTGTGGCAGATTGTGAAAGGAGACAAGTGACATCAGTGTATCTGCACAGGGCATGTGTGAAGACTTGAGCAGTGCTCCAGTAGGCTCAGTCGTGCTCCTGCATGCATGTGCTCACAACCCTACTGGGGTGGACCCCACCCCTGAGCAGTGGCAGGGTGTTCTCAAGGTGGTGCAAGAGAGGAGGCTGCTGCCCTTCTGTGACTCTGCTTACCAGGTCAGATCTGTGTTTCCCTGCTGCCATATTGCTCGCTAGTCTGCATGCTGCTAGCCTGTAAGCAGCCATGCCTCTCGCAACTGGGCTATGTCAAGCACACAAAACATGGCTTGCTTCTCTCAAACACCTGTATTTACACAGCAAACATTCTCTGGACACACTGGCACAATGTGCGGCTGAGCGGTGTGGTTGCTTTAATGCAACTGAGAGGTTACAGCCAAGCTGATGGTGACACTGCAACTGCAGGGCTTTGCAAGCGGTGATCTTGAACGGGATGCAACTGCAGTGCGCATGTTCACAGACGCTGGAGTAGAGCTCATCCTCTCCCAGGTAAGGCTGTAGCAATAGCTGCTTGCCTCCATTGCCCTCTTGTATGCCGTGTATCTACTGAACTCCTTTGGTCCTTTGATACTTTTATCCTGATTATCCGTATGCATGCTGTGTTGCTCAGTGTCCATACCTTTATTCTTGTGCATTCTTGCTGTGCAGAGCTATGCCAAGAACATGGGATTGTATGGCGAGCGGATAGGCTCCCTGACAGTCATCACATCTGACCCAAAAACTACCAAGAAAGTTGACAGTCAGCTGAAGTCGGTAAGCACTCCAACCTATCAACCAGTCATATGCCATTCATGCAGATGGCTCTTTTTCCAGTGCATTGGCCAAGGAAGCTACCTTATACTTTGGACTTCCCCTCAACCAATGCTGCGTCCTTACTTCAATCAAACGGCTTGTTTGATATCAAATGAAGCGCCTGCATCATGGATCCAGCAGATAGCTGATGATCTTGCAATGGTGCAGGTCATCCGGCCCATGTACAGCAACCCTCCACGACACGGCGCTGCTATTGTGACTGCAATCCTGTCAGACCCTCAGTTATACAGCCAGTGGAAGGTCAGCACCTTTGGGGTTGAACAATGTCTCTGCGTGTGCACCTGTCTTCATCACTGCAGTGTTTTCACACATGAGATGTGTTGCTGAACAGCGCGTGACTTTCGTCGGCACTGCTACTGCCAGAATCTGCATGGTGTTAATGCTTCACAAATGCAGCAATGCACACGTTTATTATTTTACAAAGGGCTGAGCGTAGGCGATACCTGGAAGCAAATGGATATGTTGCAGGTTGAGCTGAAGGGCATGGCAGACAGGATCATCACTATGCGGGAAAAGCTGCACTCAGCTTTGAAAGAGGTTGGTGCCCCAGGCACCTGGGACCACATCATCAGCCAAATCGGCATGTTCTCATACACAGGTCTCACAAAGGTGAGCACACATGCAAAGCATGTGTGCCTTGCGTCCATGCAT
>JAABUO010009684.1_pt1 | contig 10750 bp, 12 predicted proteins | sample 5559291 | NCBI WGS metagenome assembly JAABUO01 (sample SAMN10711878, study PRJNA513372) | rock metagenome | isolation source: Antarctica rocks | place: Antarctica: Victoria Land, Finger Mt sud
TGGCCAGCGCGGGCCCGGCGCGCGCGCGCTCCGCCGGCGGCCACTTGGGCGCCTCGCAGCGGTACCGCGGCGGCGAGCGCGACCTGCGCGGCCCTGTAGGGTGTCATCACCCTAGCCCCGCCCTCTGCGGCAGCGAGCGCGACCTGCGCGGCGCGCGCCGGGGTGGGCAGTCGGCGTGTGCAGCACAGTAGGGTTTCATAACCCTAGCCCCGCCCTCTCCGCTGTCAAGCACCGTGCGCCTGTTTAGGTATGTTGGGGTGTGAGCCCCGCATGCGGCTTGAGGACAGGGCGCGCAGGGGCCGCACGCCGCGAGCGTCTGCCGACTACCCTGGTCATGCTCCCAGCCAGACCGCCCCCCATGGTGATGGGGCACGGGCGTGACAGGGCCGCGCCGCGAGCTATCAGGCGACAGCGAAGGCGACGAGCGGCTGCCGGAGCGCGAGCGCGAGCGCTTGCGGCGCGCACGCGGCGGCGCGCGGCCGGCCGGCCGCCCGCGCGGCGGCGGCGGCGAGCGGCGCGGCCCGGGCCGGCCGCGCGGCTGCGGCCGCTCGCGTGGCGGCGAGCGCGGCTTGGGCTCAAACCCCAGGCCGACGCCCTGCTGCATCTTCTCCACCTGCACCGGCGCCGTGATGCCCTGTGCGGCGCGCAGGCCGTCAGCCTGTGCCCTATACGAAACCTGGGCGGCGCTCGCACGGCGGCGAGCGCGGCTCGGGCTCGCAGCCCAAGCGGACGCCTCCGCACTGGGCCCGCCTGCACCGCCCTGCGCAGGGATCATCACGCAGGGGCAGGACATGCAGCCGGCGCAATGCATCGGCAGTGGCGGTCCCCGTTCGCGTGCCTCGGCAGTGGCGGGCCTGTGCGGCGTCCTCGTCTGCGGACCGCGCCAAAGCGCAATGGTGACGACGCAACATTGGGTTGATGTACATTTGATGGCACTGAAACTTTGGTGAATGCAGTAAACACACTTGATGGCTTGACGCACACATGTGGGTTGCTGGGCTCTGGGGCCGCTAGCCACGCCCACAGCCCACGACCCGCTCCTCACTGACCAGCGGGCGCGAGCGGCGACGCCGCACCTGGCCAGCGCGCCCGAGGCCGGACCCGGCCGTGCCAAAGCCCATCTGCGCGAGCAATTTGGCGCCAATGCCGGACGAGTCGCCGAACGGCGCCAGGCTGGCCGCCGCCGCCTCCGAGTGCTTGCGCGCTGCCGGGTTTAGCACGGGCCCACCAAAGCCCAGCGCCTTGCGCTTCTCGCCCTGCGCGCGCCCGCTGTCAGACCCTTTGCTAAACCAGGCGCCAGGTCGCTGGCATCCAGGCAGGCCTGTGCGGGTAAACCAAGCTGCCTGCGCGCCGAGGGCCTGCCCCGTCCCTGTCTGCCGCACGTCCGCCGGACGCCGGACGCTCCTGAGGAGGCGCTGCAACCACACATGCCGCCAGCCGGCGCGGACAAGGCCGCCGCCGACAAGGCGGACGCCGCCGCCAGGAAGGAGGCCGCCAAGTTCAACGCAGCGCCGCCGCCGCTGACGTCCTACACCGCCGATGTGGCGCTCGCCATGGCGTCCGCCGCGATGGCCGGCAGGCAGGCCGCGGCGGCGGGGCCCGCCGCGGCGCCCGGGGTGAGCAGCGCACCTCATGCAAAAGTGGCTGTGCTGCCTGGCAGATGGCACAGATTCATGCTAGGGCGCCCCGGACCTGCGAGGAGGCGGCCGGCCGCGGCTATGCACACTTCCTTTCTGACCTCGTCTGCAAACACACGGACAATATACGGCAAGTGCAGTTGTGCACACAACACACGCGTACGCAACAACCCGCTCCCATGCCTTACAAGCACAGCTGTAAAGCCACAGGACTCCTTCCTCAGGAAAGCGGGCGCGGCGCGCGCGCGCCAGCTGCAGCACGAGCGGGCGGCGCGTGCAGATCTCCGGCCCGCGCGGCAGGAAGTCGCGCCCGACCAGCGCCTCCAGCACGCTACTCTTGCCGCTGCTCTGGCTGCCCACGACGGCAACCTGCGGCAGGTCCAGCTTGAAGTCCAGCGTCACCTGCGCGCGCGCGCGCCCCCGCCGTCTGCTTTTTGATTTTATACGGGCGCGCTACCATACGGCGGTGCCGAAAGTCCAGCGTGACCTGCGCCCGCCGCCCCGCTGTCTGCTGCTGGGCAAATACGCCATCGTAATGGCCAAAGTCCAGCGTGACCTGCGCGCGCCCGCTGCGCCGCCGTCTGCTGCTGGGCGGCTGCGCTACAGTGACGGCTGGTGCCCAAAGTCCAGCGTCACCCGCGCGGCCGCCGCGCCGCCGTCTGCTATTGTGCGAACGCGCTGACAGGAATGGCGGCGCCCTTGCGTATGGCCGTTAGGTGTAGGTGTTCTGGCTGTCAGCGCTTCTGGGTGTCTGTCAACCTAGACGGAGCAGCAGGCCCCTGATAGCGAGGCACCCAAGAGGGCCTGCTCCCGAAGCAGAACCATGGGCGTCACGTTCAGCGCCCCTGCCACTAACGCGCAGCTATATAACCAGTTGTCCTCGCCCGTGAGTACCAGCGGGGACGCGCGGAATACAGGGCCAACACCAGCTACACGGGACTGCCGCCAGTGGCGCCAGCTGACCAGCAAGTCCAGCATTGCTGTGCGCTACCGAGGCCGGGCTACCTCTTGCTAAGCACTTTGTGAGACTGCCACTCAACGTTCATTGCAGGTGGGGACTGCTATGCTAGTGCACCAGATGTGCAAGGGCGCCCAGCGCTCTGCCAAGGCTCATCAAGCCAGGGGACTGTCACCGACAGATCTGGAACACAAACAGAGCCCGCAACATAACGTTTGCATGTAGCTCTCTCGCACACTGCCAACACCGGACAGGGCGTGCAACAAGGTTCCTGGGTGGCAGACACCCCACAGCTCTTGTTCACAAATACGAGCACGCCGCCCCGACCAGCTGCCCTCAGCGCATAGCAGGGGGCAGCGCAAGCGCACGCGAGCCAAATTGGCACAGCAATGAGCAATGCCAGCAGCCAGGGGGCGCCTGGCAGACGTTGTTGCACGCTAAACCAACCACTGCAAATAGCACAGGTCACGAGTGCCAGAACGACCGCCAGAGGACAGCAGCACAAGACGCTGAACCTGCCAGTGCCTGCTTTGGCACGTAGCGGCTCCGCACACTGCATGCGACTGTGCACTGTGCGCTGCGGTCCAGCAGTCCTGACAAGGGGCGCGCCTGGGAGAAGATGTCCTGCAGCCTGTTTATGACGGGTATGAGAGTCTCCCCGAGGTTCTCCGTCTGGGCAGCCGCCGCTCCGCTCGCCATTGCGGCGTGATAAAGGGACACCGCGCAGCCTGCGCCAGCGCCGGAGCCGGACCCGCTCCGCACTTGCCGCACTGCACCTCCAAGCCTATCTCCTTAGAACTCGCGTACTTTACAGACTCTGCTCCGCGCGCCTTTTACCTGCGTGTGTGTAGAGACAAGTAGGAGCTGGGGGCTGAGTTGCTTGGCAGGTTTTGGCCTGGGGTCTTGGAGTGCAGGCTCCTGGGAGTGCACGGGACTCGAAAAGTGTTCGCGGCCCGTAAGCTGCGCAGTGTGGCGCTGCACCTTAGGAGTCAGCATGTGAACAACGGCTGAGGGCAAGCCCCGCATGGTGGCGCCCTTCGCGGTGCCGGCGGCTTTGGAGGAGCTTGTGCGGCCGCACATCGACTCCTTCGACTACTTCATATCGGAGGGGCTCGAGCGGGTCTTGCAAGAGCTGCAGCCTGTGGAGGTGCGGGCCAAAGCAAACTCCGCTGCGTGTGTATAAATAAACTTGCATGTGTCATTATGCATATGCGCTCTGAGACTCAGCTTGACTTGAGATAAACACACAGTGGAAAGAAGTCTGTATGCACTGTAGCGCAACTGTAAGACTGCACTCTGGTCATTTCCATGCATGCTTATGAACGCTCTCTTTATGTGCTTTTGGCTTTGCAGGCCAGCATTGCGTCTGTTAGTTAGTTGCATGAGAGCGTACAGTGAGTGTGTGGCACTGTGAGAGTCGTTGAGAACTTGTGTTGTGTTGGGCGTGCAGTTTGAGCACACTTTGACGAAGAAGCGGCACCGCGTTTGGTTTGAGAGCCCGGTGCTGGGGCGGCCGGTCAAGGATGACGCCACCGGCGTTGCGGACAAGCGCCTCTTCCCGCGCGACTGCCGCGAAGCGGTGTCCTCCCTGGTCCTCTGCATATACTTGCAGCTAGCTTTCAACAAACAATCTTATAAGGAGCGGTGGCATGTGCAGTGCCGTGGCAGTGACCGCGTGCAACAAGAAGTCACCGCAGTGATTTCTAAATGCAGGCAAGCATGTCTGCCATGTAATATGGTAAGAAATGAGCGTGCATGCAGCCACCTGCACTTAACACACACATGCATCACTTCTGCGTCCTGTGTATGGAGCCTTACAGTTGCTATCCTCCCCAGATATTGTAAGCAGCCACTCTGTAATGTTAGGCGGTGCACACCTCACCAGCAGCCACTGGCTGCTTGCTGCTTCAAGCACACCGCTGCCGCGCGCGTTCATACATGCGTTTGAAACACACCGCTGCCGCGCGCGCTCGGACACTCGTCGGAGAGCGCGCAGGGGACGACGTACAAGGCGGCGCTGCAGATGGACCTGGTCATCGCGGAGGAGGGCGCGCCGCCCGTGCGCGTGCAGCAGCGCATGGGCCACCTGCCCATCATGGTGAAGAGCCGCGCCTGCTACCTGCGCAACCTGTCCCAGTGCGCCCTGCCCCTCTGCCGGGCCTGTCCGGCCGCGCGCGCACCTGCGCCCTGTCATGCAGCATCACCCCTTGTGAGGGGTGGCCTCGGTTAAGTTATGGCATTGTCTGTCAAGTGAAGGCATGCATGGATGAGACATCAAGTGGACGGCGGTTTGCATGCAAACCTAGCCCTGGCCTGTAGTGGCTCGCATCTGGCTCGCAGCACAGTGGCAGCGGCATAGCGGGCGCGCGCAGAGGCCGCAGCTGGTCGCGCGGTGCGAGGAGGCGGTGGAAATCGGCGGCATGCAAACCTAAACCAAACCTGCAGTGGCTCGTATCTGGCATGCAGCACAGCGGCAGCGGGCGCGCGCAGGCCGCAGCTGGTGGCGCGGCGCGAGGAGGCGGTGGAGATGGGCGGCTACTTCATCTGCAACGGCATCGAGCGCATCATCCGCCTGCTCGTGCAGCAGCGCCGGCACTACATCATGGCGCTGCGCCGCGGCGCCTTCCGCAAGCGCGGCTCCAACTACACCGATCTGGGCACGCTGATCCGGCGCGCGCACTGCCGGGCCGCCACCCTCCCCGGACACCAGCAGCCACGGCCGCACAAGCGCTTTTCTGACTACATCATGGGAAATGAACGCTCGTGGTCGTTATTGTGCAAGGTTGTAATTTTTGGTACATAGAGGGCTTCTGCAAGCTCCGCTGTCGGCGCGCGCACCCCGGCGAGCCCGCGGCGCGGGCGCGCGCAGGTGCGTGCGGCCGGACGAGACGTCCGCGACCGTGCGCTGCCACTACCTGACAGACGGCGCGGTCAACTTCGCGTTCGCCATCCGGCGCGCGGAGTTCTTCATCCCGGTCGGCGTGCTGCTCAAGTGCTTCGTGGAGGCATCCGACCGCGAGCTGTTCGGCTACCTGGTCGCGTCCGCGCCGCAGGACGCGGGTGCGCGCGCCCAGGCTGCCCCGGCCTGCCGGGCTCCACACGTTGCGTGGACATGCCGCTGTGCTTATCGTGCCCGTACGCAGGGCCAGATATGCTGTTGTTCCTTGGAAAGTACTGGCAGCGCAGTGCGCGAAACGGAACGGTGTCCTGCATGGGGCGGCTGCCCGTGGAGCGAGCGCGGACGCGCGGGCGCGCAGAGGGCGGCGGCGCGTTTGTGGCGGAGCGCGCGGAGCAGCTGCTGCGCGCGGCGGCCGCCACGGGCCTGCGCACGCGCGCGCAGTGCCTGCAGCACCTCGGCCGCCATTTCCGCGGCGCGCTCGACCTGCCGCCGCGGCTCTCCGACCTGCAGGCGCGCCGCCCGCGCGCGCGCCAGAGCAGCCGCCAGCCATACGTAGGCGCCCAAGCAGTCCGTTATCTGATGCGATGGTGTGGAGAGGGACACGCAGGTGCATCCCCGAGCGGTGCGCTGTGCGTTGTAAGTGGCACAGGGAGGGTGAGCAGCCAGCGCGCTGGGCGGCGGCGCTGGAGGGTGCGCGCGCGCGCAGGCCGGCGAGGCGCTGCTCGAGCGCTGCGTGTTTGTGCACCTGCCGCGGCCGGCCGACAAGTTCGCGCTGCTGCTGGCCATGGTGGCCAAGCTGCTGGCGCTCGCGAGCGGCGCGTGCGGCGAGGACAACCCCGACGCGCTGCCGCACCACGAGGTCCTGGCCTTGAGGGTGGGGTTGTAGGGAGTCGGGACACGTTTTGGAGGCGCAGACGACTGGCCTAATATCCTAGTTCAGTGGAAGAAGTTCCTTGTGTAGCGAAGGGATGTGCCGCGCCTGCCCTTGCGTCGTGCGCGGGGCCCGCGCTCCCCAAGACAGCTTCCACAACAGCCAGACGCAGCAGCTGGACACGCTGCTGCGGCATCGCCTTGCCATCAGCAGAGGCACACCCGCGCGTGGTCAGAAGAGCCGTCTGGCGGGGCGCAGACGCTGCTGCCGGGCGCGCTGCTGGCCAAGTTCACCGCCGACCAGCTGGCGAGCGGCCTGGCGGCCTTCCGCGAGCAGGCGCGGCCCGGCACCCTCACGCCCCCGTGCGCCCAACCCTGACTGTGAGGATGTACGCGCGGGCAGTCGCGTCGCGGTTGACAGTGGCGCACGCGAGCGGCGCATGCAAGGGGACGAACGCGAGCCCGGTGCGGTGGGTCCTAGAGAGGCCGGGCGGACGGGCGCGCCGGCGGCCTCGACGCTGGCGCCGTGCGCGCATGCCGCGCCTGTCACGCTGCGTGTGCCGCGCGTCGCGCGTCGTCCGGGGGTGCGCTGGCGGCCGCCCCCTGGCGGATGCGACTCAGCGCGCGTGCGCCCGCGCAGGTGGCGCGCGGCCTGGGACGCGCTTAGGCAGTGCCTACCCTGGCTAAACCTACTCTGTGGGACAAGGGTAGGAGTTGCGTGTGCGCCTGCGCAGGTGGTGCGCGACCTGGAGCGCGCGCCGGAGACGGTGAACCTGCGGGATGAGGCGTACGTCAAGCGCGCCGCCGGCCGCCTGCCCGACATCGGGCGCAAGGTGGGCCGCAGCCCGCCCTCCGCACTTCCGAGCGGCGCTCCTGCAGGCGCGCTGCTGCGGCGCAGCCGCCCAGGGCGTCGTGCGGCAGCGCTCCCCGGCCTCGACTCGCATGCGGCGAGCGCACGCTGTGCCGGCTGCGGCAGGCGGCCTGGCCGACGGGGCTCGGAACCCTGTCGCTGTGCCCGCAGGTGGAGTACCTGCCGACACAGGCAAACCTGGGGACCGGCAGCGGGTCCAATGGCCCGGCCGACAGATAGGGTTTGGAACCCTGCTGCGCCGCGCGCAGGTGGAGTACCTGCTGAACACGGGCAACCTGGGCACCGGCAGCGGCTCCAACATTGACCTCAGCCAGGCGTCCGGCTTCACCATCGTGGCCGAGAAGCTCAACTTTTTCCGGCGCGCCGCGTACCCTAAACCCTACACCGTGCAGCAGCACCACGCAGAGAGTGACACTGTGTGTGCTGCACCAAATCAACGCCACCATATGCGCTGCCACCAGCGTGCGTGCTACCCTATGAGAAAGCGGCTGAGCCGCCCGGGCGCGGCGCCTTCGCAGGTACCTGTCGCACTTCCGCTGCATCCACCGCGGCGCGTACTTCGCGGAGCTGCGCACGACGGCCGTGCGCAAGCTGCTGCCGGACTCCTGGGGCTTCATGTGCCCCGTGCACACACCCGACGGCTCGCCCTGCGGCCTGCTGCTGCACCTGACCGCCGCCTGCCGCGTCGTGACCGCGCCGCCCGGCGAGGCCGAGAGCGTGCAGGCCGCCATTGCCATGGCGCGTGCCCTGGCGCCCGGCCGTCTTGGCAGGGCGGCAGCGCGCCGCGAGCTCTGATCGTGAGGTGGGCTGGAGCAATTGTAGCTTCTCGAGCGTGTGCCTATGGTTGGCGTGCGCTCCATCAAGTGCTGCGCTGGCATGCCTGTCGTGGCCATCAAGGCGGGCTGCATTATCGGGTAACTGCATGCCCTCATCCGCCCGCGTCTCCGCAAGCTGGCGCACAGGCGGCCGGCCGCCAACGCGCGGCCGCGCGCCGGGTGGCAGGTCGCGGCGGGGCTCGGCATGCTGCCCGGGGCGCCGGGGTCGGGCACGGCGCCGCCCTGGCCGGCCTACCTGGGCGTGCAGCTGGATGGGCGCTGCATAGGCTGGGTGCACGCGCGCCGCGCGGCCGGGCTGGTGGCGCGCCTGCGGGCCTGCAAGGCCGCGCGGCTGGCCGCCGAGGACGGCCCCCAGCCCGGCGTGCAGTATGCTGACATCACCAGCGCGGTGTGCGTCCCGGGTTCAGCACGCCCTGCGCCCGCTGAGACCTGCAACGTTGCCCAGCAACGCCGTTCTGTCATGTGCCAAGTGGGCAGGGTCGCTGTTCGGGATGCCTGCCCGCACCGCAGCGCTCCAGGTGCCAGCGGCCAGGCGGGGCCGTGCGGTAGGGTCTTGCGCTCGGCGTTAAGGTGGGCCCGCTATCTGCGCACTGCGGGTGGCCGTGAATGTGCTGCTCATGCGGGAGCGCAGGCGCTGAACCCTTGACGGCGGCCGCAGGGCCCCGAGGCGCTGGTGCCGGCGGACCTGGAGGCGGCGCACGTGCCGTTCGAGCGCGGCGGCACGTATCCGGGCGTGTTCCTGTTCACGTCGTCCGCGCGCTTGCTGCGCCCGGTGTTGCAACTGCCGAGCGGTGCGCGCGAGCTGGTCGGCTCGCTGGAGCAGACCTACCTGTCCATCAGGCGCGAACCATAGGGTCATTCCGCCCCAACCTATTGCGGCCTGCAGGCGCTGGCGCGTCACGCATGTGCCCTCACACACCTCCCAAACCCATGAGCCTTACAACCACAGCGCCGGGCTCCCTCCTGGGTATGACACGTCAAGCCCTGTGTCCGTTGGGCACTCCTGGGAGCGGCGTGGCGCTCGCCGTGGGCGGAACGCCGTCGGCGGAACGCGCGCGGCCCCCTGGGCGTCAGCTGCAGGCGCGTGCGGCTGAGCCGCGCGGCCCGCAGGTGCCCCGACGGCCTGCCGACAGAGGGCCCTGCCGCGGCGGCGTTCACGCACGCGGAGGCGCACCCGGCGGCCATGCTGAGCGTGGTGGCCTCGCTCACGCCGTTCTCGGACTTCAACCAGTCGCCGCGCAACATGTACCAGTGCCAGATGGGCAAGCAGACCATGGGCACGCCCGCGCTGGTGCGCGCGCCCACGGCGCCCCGGCAGGCCGCTGCCAGCGCGCGTGCCCGAGCAGCCTGCATGCGCGTCGAGCGCCAGCTGGCGTTGCATTCAGTGGCGGCGAAGGCAGAACTGCGGACATGATGCGGCGGGTGCATGCTAGCCCACATGGCAAAGCCGCTCGCAGAGACGCGCCTCTTAATGCGCGGCTGCCTCGCCGGAGCGTCACCCTACCCACCCTCTGCGTCACCCTGACTCGACGCCGTCGCTGACGCGCGCCGCGACGGGCGCGCGGCAGGCGCTGCAGCACCGCTCCGACACCAAGATGTACCGCCTGCAGAGCCCGCAGACGCCGCTGGTGCGCACGGCACGCTACGGCGAGTTCCGCATGGACGAATTCCCGTCCGGCACCAACATGGTCGTGGCCGTGCTCGCGTACACGGGTGCGCGGCCGCCGCGCACGCCGGGCTGGGGTTAGGGTTAGGTTAGTTTCAGGGCATAACCCGGCCCTCCTTGAGGTGCCTGTGGGCTGGCTGCATCGGCGCAGCGCCTGCTCCGCACCCTGCATGGCCATACGCCCGATGATAGCAGTGTCTTCATGCTCCGGACAGCACCGTGCGAGAAAGGCAGTCAGCAGACAGACGCTGGCGTGCACCAGGGCTGCACCAGGACCGACGACTGATTACAAGACAGAGTGGCAGCTCACGGCGCAGCACCTCGCGGTCTTCGCCAGCGTGTGGTCCGCGGACACAGCGCACATGCGCATGCGCACGCAGGTCCTCTTGTGAAACCCTATGCAGGTTTCCTAGCCCTCCCTCGCGCGCGGCAGGCTACGACATGGAGGACGCCATGATCCTGAACGCGGCGGCCGTCCAGCGCGGCCTCGCGCACGGCAGCCTGTACAAGACCGACGCGGTCGACCTGGCCGAGGAGCGCGGCAAACAGCTGGTGCGGCTCTGGGCGCGCGGTCTGATTCTGGCTGCGCGGCCAGTGATTACTGCTACGCTGCTGCGCAACCCGTCAATCATGCCGGCATTGAAGCTGGCCGCGTCTCATGCTGTCATGTGTAGGTGTGGCGCTTATCAGTCAGCGGCATCGTGATTTAAGGCGTACTGGACTAAGAGGTGTCACAGATCGACGCTTGACACGAAGAACCCTGCGAAACCTCAGTCAGTCTTTCTGTCGGGCTCCCAGTCGTTCTGGCGCCGTCCTCCGCAGCAGCCCCGCCCCGCTGACATTGCCGCCCGGCAGGCGTTTGCGGCGGAGGGCGCGCGCGCGGCGCCGCTCGCGGAGCGGCCGCGCGGCGCGTTCGGGCAGCGCTACCCGCAGAACGTGCCGGCCGCGGCCGACAGCCCCGCCGTCTCGGGCGGCATGCGGCTCTGCCCGCAGGTGCGGCGCCAGCGAGGCCA
>JAABUO010009685.1_pt1 | contig 10750 bp, 14 predicted proteins | sample 5559291 | NCBI WGS metagenome assembly JAABUO01 (sample SAMN10711878, study PRJNA513372) | rock metagenome | isolation source: Antarctica rocks | place: Antarctica: Victoria Land, Finger Mt sud
CTGGAGCAAAGCAGCCCCCACCACCACCGCTGCCACCGAGTAAGCAACTTATGGAAACAGCAGTGCAACACTCAAATAGCACTGACTGTGGCAACAACACTGCAATACTGAGCACTCTATTATGTGTAGCAAGCACCGCATGCGCTGCATGCTTTATTGCTAACTAGCACAGGTCAGATGAAAGCCATGTGGTATCTGCTCAACACCATGTCAGCATGATGTCAAGTTGGTGTCCTCAAGTAACGTGTGATGGTGACAGGGTCCAAGGCACCTCCAATACCACCACCCCCACCTCCAGGCGGCAGGACAAGAGGGCCACCACCACTGCCCCCGCCCCCAGGAGCAAAAGGCCCGCCTCCACCTCCACCTCCTCCTGGTGTCAGAGGCCCACCACCCCCACCTCCACCCCCAGGCAGCAGGGGAGGGCCTCCACCCCCTCCACCTCCACCTGGCGGGAAGCTTTGCGGGCCTCCTCCCCCTCCACTTCCAGGTCTCTTGCATGCTAATTTTCATAGTATCATGTGTCAAGCAGATCAACTGATCTTTGCATGCTAGACACATTTGCAGTCACGGTCCATCTGCTTTTGCAAAGTCACATTGGTATCTTACATCATCTATTTGCTATGGTGCTGCTTTTCAGATACGTCATCACTGGTCTTCACAGTTATCCATATCAGGATGTCAGTCACTTTCACAAACAGCTTTATGCTTGATACTTCATGTCTCACAGCTAGCATTTCATCCAGTCAAGACAGTCTTGCTTCGTGCGTTACAGGTGGAAGAGGACTGCCTGCACCGCCTCCCAGGGCAGCACCCGTGCAGCAGGTGTTGCAGCCAAGTGTCAAGTTGCGGCCTTTCTTCTGGTCCAAGCTGCCTGCAAACAAGGACAACATCTGGAGCCGTGTGCAGCCCCCGTTTCCTGAGCTGGAGAAGGGCCAGATGACGGCCCTGGAGCACCTCTTTGCCCAGACGGCCACCACTGTCACGCCTGGCAGAAAGAAGGGCGCCACAGATGGTGTGCACTCTTTGCTGATGACTATGTGCTTCTCTGTTGCAAGCTGGCTGACTTGTTGCCTGCTGCAGTCTGAGTAATCACTGTCCACTGGGGCTGGTAAGTCTTGCCACAATGCGCATGCAATAAAGTACACATCAAATCACTGTGGACACTGCAGTGTGGGTGTTGTGGACTGCATGCCTAAGTTTATTGATGCAGTCTGCAGTGTCTATCAGTGTATGAGTGCATCCCACAGCTGTGCTTACCTGACCAGTCAAGTCCGTGCCTGCAGGCAGTGCAGCAGCAAAGAAGGCTGATAGAGTGATGGTGGTGCCTCTGGCGCGAGCCAACAACGTGTCCATCATGTTGACTCAGTTCAAGGACAGCCCTCAAGGCATCCGCAGAGCAGTGGTCGCTGGCAAGGGCCTCTCCCTGGAGCGCCTCTCCCTCCTGCTGCAGGTCTGCCGTCACCTGCTGTTGCTCCTGATTCTGCTGTTCGCGCTGCTCCTGCACAAATGGGGTCAACCTGGCTGAAGTGGATCAGTACAGCTGTGTGAAGTGTTGGTGTTTGCAAGCATGCCTTTGTTGCCATTGAATAACACGGCTCCAATGAGCTAGCTTCTGCGTCAATCCTGTTTTGGGAATCACAAGTCTGCCTGTACCTCCTTAGGAGCCATGATTGGTCAAGCTTCTCTGTGACACCATACAGTGCTTGCATGCATGGGCCAGCTTGCCTATTGCTGACGCTCCTCATGTTTGATGCGCAGATCGCTCCTAAGGAGGATGAGCTGAGAGCTTTCCAAGCGTACCAGGGCACCTATGATGACCTGTCACCCCCTGAGCAGTTCCTGTATGTCATGGCCAGTGTGCCTCGCCTCAGCGACAAGATCAATGTCTTGATCCTCATGCATCAATTTGAGGTGATGCACTCCAGCCTGCTTTCATTTTTGCTTTGTACTTGTGTCCAGGTCAGATTTTGCTGCACACAGCATTTAGCCAAGGCAAACAATGGCAGCAACACTGGCGCTTTGCATCGCCTGGCCTCAGAAGGGACACACAGCTGTTGTGTCCTGCGTCTGAATATGCATGTGTTTGTGATTTGCATCATGGCATCAGTCGTGTTTTGAATGTTACACTGGAATCTTTTGCATTTGAAAGTAGGTACAATTGTCTGCCGTGAAGAGATTTATGGAAACCTGTTGTATGCGCCTCTGCACACAGATGCAATGGAAGCTTGTGCAAGCTGTATGCCTGACAGGCGGTGTGTGCATGCAGGGGTTTGTGGGCAGTGCCAAGGCCAGCATTGACAGCGTGGATGCAGCCTGTGAGCAGGTGGGCAACAGCCGCCGCCTGCAGGATGTGCTCAGGGCTGTGCTGGCAGTCGGCAATGCCCTCAACACTGGCACCGCTAGAGCCTCAGCTGATGGCGTCAAGTTGGACTCCCTCATGAAGCTGGCTGATGTCAAGGTACTGTCACAGTGCCCCTTTTGTGGCATGTAGCCTTGTGTGACCACTGCGCACCACCGTCCAGCGGTCAGATGCATCTTAGCAGGTCTTGTCTGCAAACTGTCTGAGTGCCTTGTACCTGCAAAATTGCTGAGACACTGAATAGTCAGGCTGTCAAGGCCTGTGAAAAAAGTGTGGGCTAACGTTTTGATGCCAAGCAGCAAAAGGTGATCCCTGATGTGTGACTTCAGGTGACTAGGCCCACATCAGCAGCAACTGTCAAGGCTAGTCCGCCAAAAGACAGCAAGGGCAGCAAAGGCGACAAGCAGGAGGCCGGCAATGATGAGGCAGACAGCCAAGAGGAGTGTCCTGAGGTGCCCCCCGTCACCACTCTGCTGGAGTTTGTTGCTTGGGTAGTACTGACACAGCACCCGGTGGGCAGCAAGGCTGTGGGGGACTGGAGCAAGGGGCGAGGGGGCTACCTCATAGATGAGCTGGACCAGGTCAAGGAGGCCTACATTCGTGTTCAGGTCTGTTTTCTGGGCTGACACCAGATGGCTGCAAAGGCTGCTCAAGGCTATGAGACGATCAGCGTATAATGTCATGTTAGTGGTAGCATGCAGGAACTACTGTGACTGCACGGTCTTGACGATCAGCAGTTGATGTCATGTGCTGGTCTATAACAGCAACAGTCATCATGTATTGCAAAGGATCAATCACAAGTTGGGGTGCTCCTTCTGCTTGGACCAACTTACATGTCTTTATGTATTTTGCAAGGTGAGAAAGCTACAGGTTTGATGCTAAGCAGCTTGTGTCAGTTTGACATTCACATTGCCACGGTTGGGTGTTGGCCTGACTGTTCATTACTGAGCCAACCTCAACAACAAGCATGAGTGATGGTGTGCAGGGAGAGATGCAAGAGGCGTTGAAAGCCATTGACATGGGAGTTGCGGCTGCCAGCACTGAATTCAAGGCTGCAGCAAAGGCTGGCAAGAATGTTGTCACTATGTCATTGACAGTCATCAGCAATGGAGGAGGCGATGCCATCCAGAAAGCCCCCGCTCGTACTCTATCTGGAAGAACCATCAGCAGCAAAACTTTGGGGTCAAGTAGCACTCACGGCCCAAAGGCAGAAGTAGTCAAAGCTACCAATGGTGCGGATGTTGTTGGTGGCAATTTGCTGTTGGCTAAGAGTCCTCTGATGCAAAGGCTCGCACAAAGAGCGCTTGAGAATGAGCAGGCAGCTTTGGCAGAAGGCCGTATGACCAACCGTAATGGCCTCAAGTATGGATTCATACCCAATGTTATTGTGGAGGAAGAAGCCAATGCATCAGGAAGTGGTGTGCAAGAGGATGACCCAAAGGTGAAGGTGGAGCTGACAGGCTCTGATGTTGCTGAGGAGGAAAGTCGATTTAGTGAAGTTGCAGGAGCTTTTGTGGCTGCTGCTCAGCAACAAAAAGCTGAGATTGGCAAGCGCGCATTCCGGACGCACCAAAATGTGCGCAAACTTGCGCTGTTGTTAGGAGAGCCTTCTGAGTCTGAGGCATCCACTTTGTTCAGTAGTGTTGTCAGTTTAGCTGACAGTTTTGACAGTGCATTTGCCAAAATTGCAGGTACTGCTAGATAGGATGTGTCTTCAGCTATGTTGACTGTTGTATCAACTTCTCTTGTTTTGTATACCATTGATATTGTGTATCTTGAAGACCCTGTTGCCTTCAGTGTTTGAGCAGCATCAAGCGACAAGCCACGTCAGAGTTTGCAGCAGTGGTTGCCTCCTATTATTGGCACTTGTCAGTGTTGGCCCAACAAGATTGAAATGACGCAAACAATATGTCGGACTCACTGGTATGCAGCTGCATATGCATTGTATTGTACATACTGTATTGTACAGTGATGCTAACTAAAGGGTCAAGACAATGGCTTCGCACACTGCTACGCGTAAGCGCCCGTGCGGCACGTGCGATCCGTCTTCATCAGCAGAGTTCGTCCAAAAACTCAGGATCGGAGCGTCGCTGCTGCTGACGGCAGGCATATGGCGGTGTTGCGCTGGTCTTGCATCTGGTCCCGTAGCCCTGCGATGATGTTCAATAGCCATTGCTGCAGTTGATCTGCCCATACACTAGTTTGGTGCGAACTACCAACTCGACTGACCACACGCTCTTTATCGTTTTGGCATAACATGTTCAAAAGCTGCTTCGTCGCTCGTGTCGCTGTTGAGAAAAGCCGACACGTGGAGCTGTTTTGTACTTTTGATGATCCACAAAATGCCACAACGCCAGAAACAGCCCTGCCGCCAGCGCAAGCCCTGGGAGGCTTCTGCTTTCCATTGGGCCCAGAAAATGTCAAGCCCAAGGAGTACATGGCTCCTGAGGTACGATGTTGTCTGTTTGCCAGCAGTGTTGCCTGACTATTGCTATGCCTTAGAGTGTGCTAGCTTTGCAAATTCAGCTTGACAGATGAGTCTGCATGTCCAGGAATACTCCTTCACACTGACAGCAGGCGATGGGTCAAGGCTGCATGGGTTCTGCAGGTAGAGAGGCAGTCTCAACTTTATGTTTCTGCTGTTGCATGTATTTGTGCAGTTCCTGACTTTAGCATATGCTCACACAGAAGCTTTCTGCCTCCACGGCCAGCAGCAGCAATGGGGCGTACAAGCAGCAGCTTGCGATATCCTCAAGTCTTGTGCGTGATTAGTCAATATCCCTGGTTCTCCTTCTATTACAAGATTCTGCAGGTCACAGAGCAGCTTTTGAAGCAGGACAATGTACTGAACACCTACAGCAAGCAGCAGCTGGCTCAGAATCATCCAGCCGGTCTGTTTCTGACAGACCTTTGCCATCAGTGCCCTGAAGCACCCATACCTGGCAAAATCATTAGGTCAGTCACTATGGACAATAGACCACCTGCATGTCAACAGCACACACAGCCCATGCAACCGTCAGGGCAATGCACACAATGCTGCTGCACAGCGGTCTATCTTCAGGACAGTCGATCTATCTCCCTGACAGCACAAACATGTTGCGCAGGGTGCAGTACCCCAAGCTAGATTTCCCCTTGAGCATCAGTCCACCAAAGCGGATAGGCTGGACCGAAGGTGCAGACCAGCTGCTCACCAGGTCTGCCTTACCTCTGCATGCACATTCAGCCCATATGCTGATGTATCAGCAAAAGGCCAAAGACACAGGTTGCTGTGTTGCCACATGACGCTTGGCTGTGTGGCAACACATCTGGCAATACATCTGACACACAACTATGTTCATGAAACAGTACGTGAACTAAAGAGGCAAGCATCATGTGTTTGCGGTCAGGTGCTTTCTCAGCAACAAAGGAGTGCGTATACTGCCGTATGTTAAGATTGGCTTTACTTTCCAACTTCAGGCTAAAAGTCAAAGCACAACTGATTGCAGGAGCACTTTACACTGCTTCCACGCTCTGATTGCAGCTCCCATCGCCGCTCAGTGCTTACAAGACAACTGCTACTATGCCTGTTGCTGCTTGCATGCAGTTCACAGCACTGCTCAGATGCTATCACTAGTCTGCACCTCTGCTAGCTGATGTCCAGTTGCTTTTCTGCAGCTCTGATCAGTTCATTGAGTTGGAGCTTCCTCCAGACTTTGGCAATGGGTCCTGGAACGCTGGCATTCCTCTGGCCCGCCTGTTGTGGCATGTGCCAGTGCAGGGCCTGATGACCCTGCTGGCTGCCCTGCTGCTAGAACGCCGCGTCATCTTGGTGGCAGAGGACAGGGATAAAGTCTCAGCAGCTGTGCATGCTGCTGCTGCCCTACTGTACCCCTTTCGTTGGCAGCATATCTACCTGCCTCTATTGCCCATTGCTCTCAAGGTCAGTTCTGACAAGCAAGCCGGCTGATTTGTTCCACATATGAATTGTATGCCAAGGCAGCCTCTGCATGAGCTCACAGCATACAAGCCAAATTTGGTATAAAGGCTGCCTCGCCAGTCTGTGGTCCAAGACATTTGATTTCTGCAATGTCAGTGGAACGCAAAGCTGTCTGGTGACTGCATGTGCAGCTGACACAATGTGCCTGTATTCATATCAACCTGAGAGGGCTGCATCATTCATATCAGATAGCATGCAGCATCAAAATTTGTGCACTTCCTTTGACAAGACAACCCAAAGAACCCAGGAGCATCTGCTGAAATGGTTTCTGGTGTGATGGCAGGACTACCTGACAGCTCCCATGCCATTTCTAATTGGCTTGCAAGCCTCTCTGCTGCCCAGCCTGAAGCAACTGCCCATGGATGAGGTCAGCCTCATAGATCTGGATCTAGGCACCTGCCAGCCGCCCCCAGGCTCCCCCACTGATGACGCCCGCCTCCTCCCCTGGGCTGACCGCCTGCAGGCTGCACTGCAGGTCACCACATCCTTGCAATACATTTGCTTGTCAACGGATGCTCAGTCATCTTGTCAAGCAACTTCATATCACTTGAAAAAAGAACATTTGTGGCTGCTGATTCCACAAATGAATGAAAGGACACATGTCATGGTGTTAAGGAGTATTGGATCATGATCTTAGTGTAGTCTAAGCACAACAGCGGTATGCACTGCGGATTGTTCAAGTCACAAACCACCGCAGGGCAGTGTGAAACCTGCCAGTAACAGTGAGACTGAAGCTTTGAACTGCCTGAAGCTGCATGCACCAGTCTTAAATCCTTGACTGCACAACTTCTTGACTTTGCCTGTGAGCAGACAGCAGATTGTCATTGGCACCAGCAGTGGTGTGTCCACATCATGCATGCAGAATGCATCGCACATCATGCAGAAGGTTTGCGAGTTGCAGGACACCAGTGTGATGATTGCAGCTGGTGTATGATGGACTGCGCAGCCCAACAGAGTTTGAGAGCACCCCAGTCATAGCCCACGTCCTGCAAGAATACTTCCTGCGCCTGCTGGGGCGCTACAGGGAGTTTGTACAGCCGGAGGGCACTTCCAGGGAACCCACCCCTGTCTCAGAGGAGCAGGGCCATCCCGGGCCCTCCCTGCAGCGCATCTCCTTTTCAGGGGACATCAGGGCTCGGCCTTCCTTCAGGCAAAGCCCACGAGCGGCGGGATCTGCTCGGCCTGGTGCTGCTGATGATGATGGCTACCTCAGGTGCTCACCTGCCACAGCCATATACTGTCATGTGTCAATTTGCAGCAACAATTTGCTGTGCTGTGCATATTCATTGCTGAATGTGCCCAGTTACATTGAGTTTCTCAGCGTGAAGATGCGCAAGTCAGCAGGCATCTTTCATGTTGTGTTTGCCTGTGGCAGACCAGCACAACCAGCACATCTCGAAGATCATGCAAGCAAGGTCTGACGTTGATCAAATTCTGATGCAAGCAGCCTACTCAAGGGCAACGTGTTGCAACTGACTGGCACAAATCCAATGTGAGTTGCTGTTGATAATCAGCTGATCATCAGCTGTGTCTTCGGGCAGGGGTGACGGCTTTCAGTTTGACCAGCTGGCTTTTGTGGCGAGTCAGGGGCGCAATGACAAAGCACAGACCTTCCTAAGACTGTTCAGGCACAGCCAGCTGTATGAGGTGTTTATCAATGAGCGCCTCAAGCTGGCCAGCCAGGACTACAAGACAGATGACAACTTTGAGAGCAAGGTATGCCACTCTTGTACATGAACCAAATCAAGCCTGTCAGCATGTCTCCCACCTTCATCCCTGGCATATGCCCACGCCACCCATTGCTCTGTTGGGTTTGCACTATGACTGCACTCTGACAAAGTATGCACTGGGCTCAGACACATTCGGCTTTGAGCAGCATTGTAGTTGTATGCACAGATGCAAAGAAATGAGGCAACCTTGCAGCCTTCACAGCCATGAAGCGTTGATATTGGTGTGCCAGGTAGCAGAGGGCAGCAGCAGGCGTGCGCAGGGCTGGGGCGCACTGTCAAAGGCTGGTGCAGCTGTGCACAGCAGCAGTGCTTCTGTTAGCAACCTCACTGAGCTCATGCACAAGGGCCGCAACATGGTCAAGGTAAGCAACCCTCACCCAACTTGTGCACCTGCCCTCTATGTAACCACTCACAGCTGCTCAATCAAGGTCCCTCTGGGCAGAGATGCTTTTGCTTTACTGATGTACGCATATTGTTTGTATACTGCAAACTACCACTGCGAAAAGACTGTTGTTGACAGCGAAGTGTATAATGGAATCATCATTCAAGCAGCAAGCAACAGAAGTATGGTGTGTGCATTAATCAGTTTTAGGTCTGTATTGTGTGCAGACCTTTGCGGCTAATCATCGATTGACATCAGAGGATAATGAGCTGTTCCCATCTCGGGAGAGCAGCTTTGTACGCAGCAGTGGCAGCTCTTTTGGCGGACGGTCAGGCTCATCCTTCACTGGCCGTTTGCCCTCTCGAACTGGACCACCAAATTTGCAGCGCTTTTCTGGCTCAGTAGGTATGTTCTGACCCTGTATGGTTTCCTCAAACAGACATAGCAGCTGTGACCTGCCTGCACATGCTGCATGTCTGCATACTTGCAAGGGTGCTCTAGACTTGTCCTTTCTCCAGCGTAAAGGCAGAGCACCAGGGTGTTTTTGCAAGAGTCTGCAGATTGCCAGTTGCAGATGTGGTAACAGCACAGCAAGGCGCTGCTGACAAACCTGGCTGGCAGTGTCCAATAGCTTGTGCTGGCCCCTCACAGTTATTAGTCATCAATGCTAACAGTTTCTGTTGCATGAAAAGTATGCCATCAAATGGTACGAGGCATGAACATCAGGTCATGATCCTGATGCTTGGTGTGCAGGGGGATCTCATGCCAATAGCTCTCAGCCTAGTGCTGCACCCAGAGATGTCAACAGCGTCAAAGCCCAGATCAATGGCATCATGCACGAGGACTCACTACCTTACTATGACCAAGTCCCTGGTCCATCAGTACCCTCTAGGCAGTCCTCCGTTCCGCTTCCCCGCAGTCACAATCCACTTGCGCAGGCCTCCAGTCCCCGGCGCTTGTCTCAGTTCTCCACCCCTACCCGCCTGCAAGCACAGGGTTCCCTTCTAGACTTGGGTGATCTTGGCGTCAGCAGCCCAACTGGCATGTCCAGAGCCAACTCAAGAGACTCAGGTCATATCTCCACGCAGTCATCTACACAGTCAGCCTCTGGGTCTTGGCAAGGCAGGCTGAGCAGATCGTCTGCAGAGCAGCATCTGCAGCCAGCTGCAAGGCCAAATGGGGCAGCACAGCGTGGCTCACCACACCAGGGCTCAGCCTACTCCTCAATCGAAGCCATGCTGAGCAGTATTCCTGAGACCCTCAGCAGCATCCCCAGCATGCCCAGCGTGCCCAGCATGTCTGAGATAGAACGGTCCATGCAGTCAGGCTGGAGTTCGTTCACTGGCAGCTTAGGGCTTTCACATGCTCCTCAGCAAGAAGCAGCAACCCCAGCTGGCTGGACAGCCTTCGCAGAGGAGTCGTCAAGTATGCCCAACACAGACGCTGCACCTGCCATGCCAGCAGCAGCAGCAGGTGCTCTTGCACCTTCCGGCGTGGATGCCCGTCATGCATATGCATCGTCATCTGCCATGGCAGGGCCTGACTTTCAGCACAGCCGGCTCAGTGTGGCAAGCACTAGTCAAGGTGGACACCCCCCGCCTGCTGGACAGACACCTCTGGGTTCCCCCCGCAGAAAACCAACAGGACTGCAGTCCATAGATCCATTGACAGCGGCCAAAGAGGCTGCTTCTGTTCCTCTCAGAGCTATGCCCTCCTACAAACAGATGCCATCACCAAGAGGGGAAAGTCAACAGCAGGGACCCAGTGCTCATTCTGTGCAGGGTGTCAGCAACCGATCTGCTGCTGCAGGATCCCATCATGATGATGCATTTGCACCTAAGGATGCCATTGCATCCAACGACTGGTCTGACTTTGCTGCAGCCCATCCTGAAGACAGCTCTAATGCACAGCAGTCCCCCAGGCAACATGCGCAGACACAGGACACCACCAGTGCTGCTGGTGCAGACCTTTGGGCACAATGGAGTGTTCCTGTAGCTCAGGATGTTGCAGCTGGTACTGACACGCGGGTGGCTGATGGACCTGCCACAGCTCTTACTGGCCAGCTTTCCCTGCTTGACTTGTGACAGCGAATTATACGGATTGAAATAGCTATTTGACATTAGAAGATGTGATCTCATAGATCTCAGCAATCTTGTTGTAGCTGTAGGTGAAGCTGTCTATCAATTATTGCTGTCAGTTTGTCTGGGCAATTTGTCTGTTCTGTTCTACAATTATACGGCACTTTTGGACAAAGTTGGCTTTGTCATGAGTTGACATGAATACTGAGCTCTCACTGTGTT
>JAABUO010009687.1_pt1 | contig 10750 bp, 14 predicted proteins | sample 5559291 | NCBI WGS metagenome assembly JAABUO01 (sample SAMN10711878, study PRJNA513372) | rock metagenome | isolation source: Antarctica rocks | place: Antarctica: Victoria Land, Finger Mt sud
CCAAGACCAACTTGCCTAGCAGCAAGTTGGTCTTGGTGCAGAGGGTCGTCTGACCCAAGATCAACTCACCGCTAAGTGTCAGCACAATATCTCTAGCAATGTTTGGTGCAGCATGCTGTTTGATGGGCTGGCTTACCAGTTGCCCAGGTAAGCACAAACCCACACAAGCAGTGTCAGCACCAAAGCAGCCATACAGGTCAGTTGTTTCTGTTGTGCTTTGGGCTGATTGGAGCAGCATCAGAAGCTGAGTTTTGTCAGCCCAGAGACTTGTGAACATGTACAGCAATGAACAAGTTGCGCCAGCGCTCAGAGTAACTGCTGTGAGCAGGTGGTTCATCACAGTGGTGCATGGTGACACTGTGAAGGCACCTTGCAAAGCAATGTCAGAATTAGGCTGGCTGATGATTCAACCAAGCCCTGCAGTCACATAACCTGAGAGTGAAGGACTAATCAAACCATCAACCATCACACTCCTTCCACGTTTTCCAAGGCCATCACACAGTCTCAGCATGACCAAACCTGTACAGATATGCTGACAGATATGACGGAATGCGGTCAAGTACTGCCCTCCACCTTGCAGGCCATAAGAGTGCTGCTGAAGGTCTCTACTGAACGCGGGCTCAGAACAGCATGAAGCAGAAGGATCAAGAACGATTGCTGCTATCAGCTCTCTCTTTTGCCTGCATGATGGGGGCAGGCAGAAAAACATGCACACTCGCCACAAAGACCCATATTAGCATTTTTGGGGAGCTGACCCATAATGGCAACTATCTCTGACTATCAAATGCATCAAGCCTGAACGTGTTGTGCGTGTTCATACACACCTCACACTGCAAGCCTGCTGCAAGCTTGATGAAGTCAGTGCGCTGTTGCGCATCCTGATGACACCTGTCCAAAATGCAGCTGTGGCCAGCCAGCACAGCGTTCCTGGCAGCTGCCAGGCACTGCTGCTTACTACCCCTCCTGCCGTTGCTGATGCTGTCCTGATTCACCCTCACCCATGTTGTATTTCCCTTGGCAATGAGTCGGGCACAGAAAGTGCTCTTGCCACTGCCTGGAACCCCAACCAAGATGACTACAACAGGCGCAACGCCAGCAGCTGCAGCAAAACCTGCCGGGTCTGCTGATATCGCTACACCCTGAGTGACTGATTCTCTGTCAGCTGGCGTTCCTGATGGGTGCAGGTCAGCTGCTGCTTCTGGCACATCAGCAGCTGCTGCTTGATTTGCCGCAGCCTGCTCAAGACTGAGAGTAGATGGGGCAAGTGTGTCGCCTGGAGCATCACCTGGACTGCATGTATCTGCTGAGCTGACAGCTGCATGAGTGTGCTCAGGGAGAATGCCATTGGTGAGGGCCTGAGCACCTTCTGCATCAGTGCTAGCCTGAGATGTTGAAAGCAGCTCTCCTGCAAATAAGAACAGCATGATACGTGTGAAGCCCCGCTGAGCTGCCACTAACATGCTCACAGCTAGCTGCTTGAACATGACTCAGGCTCCTGTAGGAAGGAAGTTTGCTTATGCAGCTGTACTGTGTTTGTGCTTTCAGCCTGCAGTGGGACGCACCACTGCAAAGGGGCTTCCAAACGGGCATAAAGTTGTAGTGCAGAGACAGTTGTCATGACAAGTCATGATCCGAACTTGCTACGTCATTGGGATACATACAGCATAGGTGCATCCCAGGCAGACGTGTCATGTGAGCCAGCGTAAGTTGTCAAGCAACAATAGGATGAAATGCTTGTTTGACTTGCTGTGCAGATTCTTTGCAGGTCTCATGCTGACATGTAGCTTTGAACACTCAGCTGAGCCAGCAACAATGACAGAGTGGGTTTTGTCTGGTGGCTTTACCTGATGTGGATGGTGACAGGGATGCTTGATTGCCAGTGCTGCCTATGTCATGTGACGATGACAGCCGCTGCCTGCATCAGCATTGATAGCTTGATGACACAGTCTGCATTGTTGGGGCAAATGCACATATGTTTCTGTGCGTGGTAACACAAGTGGACTTGCAGAGTTACAGCCACGTGGCAGGCCTATAGGGATGTCATTCAGCAGCCAAGGTACTGGTACAGTGAATAGGATTTGGATGTTGTTTGGTGTCCATGACTAAGGAGATAGTGTCAGTGGCAATCGGATCAGCTGCACCTTTTCTGTGGAGGTGACTGTGCTGTCTCAGCACTGCTTGTTCCAGCCGACTCAGCCACTTCCAGAAATTGGTCAACTTGGTTGGCCAGCAATAGGATACGATCCCCCACATGCAGCTGAGTGCTTTCACCTGCAGTCATCAGCAGGAGCTTTGAGCACCATTGTTCAAAAGTGCCACAAGCCAGTTGCTGCCATTTACCTTCGTTTAGCAGCTTCACCACCCGCTTATGATCAGATCTGTGAGTACCAAGCTGAACGCCAGTGGGGTTGTGTTTACTTTTGCTGGTGAGCAACAGACAGGCCTGCCTGCCAGAAGAAACGGATGATACCTCACACTGCACCCTGAGGTGGCATAAAATAGCTTTTGCACTGCAACAGCTGTGTGAGTAAGCTATCTTGACATGTGCGGCAGGAGGCTGTGTCAATTGCCTGCTGACATGAGCGGCCCCGCCGAAGCTTGGTGCAACATGCTGTCTGCCCAACCGAAGTCCTCCTTCCTGAGTTAGGTTTACGCACGCCCCGTTGGCTTGCATCAAAGCAAGGGGCATGGCTGATCAACCGGAGCGCATGCTTTGTGCAGCAGCCAGACTACTACTTCGTGCGAGCATTGTGCATTACACACTCATAGATGTGATGCCATGCATGGCACCGCACGACAGATGTATTGCAATTTGCAACTGAGTGATGCGCACCGTCACGTGCACGTGGTGATAGCTAGTAGAGTTCTAGCATCCTGACTCTGTTTACAATTGCCAGCACGATCACATACAATTTGTCACGGTCTGCAATGCACTGTTGATCTGAGGTGTGCAGCAATGTCAGTGAGACAACCGGTGTTGGCCGGTCAAAGCGTGTCTGCACATGTGACACCGTGCAGGGCATGCGTGCAGTTGCAGCGGATACGACGACCTCATCATAGCAAGCATGCGACTTCTGCAAGCTTCTCCTGCCGGGTCTCGGCGATGCCATGCTGTTCTGCAGCCAAAATGCAGACAGCATCAGCCAGCAAGAAGGCACCAAGCGCAGACCATAAGCAACAACCAGAAGGCAAGCAACACCTGAGTACAGTAAAACAGCTGTGTGCCCCACATTTTCCTACGTTTGCTGATGCTACTTTTTTATGTGTATGTGTGCAGAAGCTTGCATGACACGCCGGCAGACGCTGCAAACACTTGCGGCAGCCGCTCTTGCAGTTGCTCTCCCTCAGAATGAGGCTCTGGCTGCTGAAGATGTGCAGGTCAGTATGCGCCTTCATGCCCTTGCTTGTCTGGCTGCCAGCAGAGTCACAAATACATACGGCAGTCCACGCTTGGGTCTTGCAAGATTGCACGTGCTGCCAAATGCAGTTCAAGACATTGAGCTACCCCACCCTAGCATTCGAGTTTCAGTACCCTGTCAGTACAGAATCTGGCAGAAAGCTACCAGTCATCATATCAAGAAAGCCTGAGAGGTATTCGTCAGCGGCGCCCATGACAGCAGATGCCAGGCAGCGCATTGTCACAGAACTTGTAGATTTCCCTGATGGCATCACTATATCTGTCTCTGTAAGTCCAGTCTTCACCATTCATGCCAATATTGTCCAATGCATTGCATACACAGGGCGGCCTGGCTAGTTGCTGCCTCCAATTGCCTGACAGCTCTGGTCTATATGCTTCTTTGCTGTTTGCACGCATAGTGTCAGACTCTTCACTTCCAGCATGCATTATGTCGGCAGCATTGAAACATCGTTACATCTGCTTCTGAAGCAGTGTTACTAGCCCACCATTACATGCTGTAGCTTGTCTGTCCACACAACAGTTATGCACTGTGATGTGCTAGGTTGGTCCTCCCCCACCTTGGCTGAATGAGCGCAAGCCTGATGACTGGAAGCCTAGAGATGTAGCCAATGCTGTGCTCATTGACAGGTCAGTCATGGTCGCAAGATGCTTTTGTCAGCCACAGCTTTTGAGTAGCTTTTGAGTATCCTGTGTGTGAGATTCACCCTGGATGCAAAACATTCTCTTGATAGATCGCATTCTGTTTGTGGCTACCCAGCAGCATACAAGTCACTCCAAATTCCGACATCATAGACATGGTTTGCAAAGCAGTTCAGATCTGCATGCGTCTGCAAAGTTTGATTCCTGGGAGACACGAGGTGTTAATGTGCAACAGCAGCTCTATCACCTGCAAACCGTGGACCCACTGAAGTCTGCTGGCACTGAGCAAAAAGCTGTACAGTTAGGCATGTTGTGGTGCAAGCATGATACAAGTGGTCATATTTGCCAATTATTCTTGAAGAAGACTGTTTTCATGGGAATGGTCACAGGGCAACAGCAAGGGTCACAACAGGGCAAAGAAAATCGTTGGATCAGATAGAGCAAGTGCAACAGAAGCAAGGGGAAGATGGTAACGTCTACTGGACCTATGACCACATCTCACAGGTGCACATTCTTGTCCTATTTCAGCAAGTGAGCTTGGCTTTATCACAGAGTGGACTTGTCTCTTGTGTCTCTAACGTCATGCTGCTGTTATTGTATGTCATAAGCAAAGTGGTGCTACGGGGCAGAAGTCATATGTCAGCCTTTCACAGCATACATGAAGCTTGTGTCATGTAGGGGTCTCCCAGCACGTTCACCCCAACAGATAGAGAAAGCTTCAGGCGAGGGTCATCAGTGACTTCATGGAGGGCAGGGAAAGATGGGAAGCCTTACCTGTACACTCTCAACCTGGCCTGCCCTGAAGAGCGCTGGGCAGAGCTTGGAAAATTGTATCACAAAGCGGCTGAATCCTTCAAGCTCACTCCACCAACCAAGGTCAGTGCCTAGACGTGTTACCTCCAGCACAATGTCTTGCTGACCCGTATTGGCAATCATGCACTCTGTGACACGATCATGTTGGCAGTGGCAACCCTGAAGCATAGTGTTGCTGATCAGATTTAGTGTTGCTGATCAGATTTAGTGCTGTGTCACAACTCAGCAGAGCTCCTGAGTGTGAAGCTAGTAGGACAGTTTACTCTGAATGTGATGTTGACGCCAGTCTATCTCAAAAATGCATTTTTTGTCTTTCAAGGCTACTGCTGACTGTTTGCAGGCATATGTATCCCCTGACACCAGTCCCTGGCTCTTCTTTTAAATCACACAGCATGGACATAGAAGGTGGTGCAGATGGAGGTAACAAATTGTGACAATTTTGGGCTATGCAATTTCCGGCATGCCACAACTCCTTCACAACGTGGGATGACACACTACAAGGGCGTTTTTGACACCCAGGCCCTAAATTATGCTGTGTAATGAACGAAACGGACTTTTGTGAGGTGTTGCAGTCGCATCAGCAACATCTGATGCATCGTCAGGCTTCTAGCCTACCAGCATTGTCACTGATTTTAAGTTTGACACAGTTTGACTCCGTGACTCGGTGATCGAGCTTGCTGGAACTTTGGTTTCAGAGCAGCTGCTGAGAGAAGTCACGTCCGCAGTTTGTAATCTCAGCTCCTTCCGCAATTGTTTGCCTGCCAGTAGATCAGTAGCGAGCAACCTACTCACTGTCGTAGATAATTCAAGCTTGTCAGTGCATTTGGCTGACGAGTTTGACCCCCGGTCTATAGTTTGATGACTGTGCTTCTCGACCCTTCCATAGTCAGCGACTTGGAGGGCTGCCGGGCACGTCTGGCCAAGAAGGCGACTTTTGAGAAGGCCATCAAAGAAGTTCGGCAACTATTGCAGAACAATGCTACCCAGTTTGCACTCCCAACAGTGCAGACCAAGCTGCTCGATGTTCTGGCACGTTGTATGACTTTGCTAAAAACTCGATACACCTCCTCCGCATTCTGGAAGGCTGGCAGTGATCTGCTGTTGCAATGCCAGGCGAGTATCTGGGGAGCGCTTTTGTTCGAGTACAATACATGACTGCTCAAGTGTATATATGGCAAAGCTTGAACCTTGTTTTGCCTCACTATGCAGAGCGTTTTCGTGTCAGAAGCAGAACGTAAGCGTGTGGAAGGCTGGCGAGTGGACTGCGCAAATGTCCTCGATGAGTCAGCCACGTCATCTCGCACACCTGATCAAGCTCAGGCTTCTGCAGCAACAGAGCCCGGGTACCTGTTTGAGGGACAGCTGTCTCAGGTCGGCAAGCGAAACGCATGCAACCTTGGCTAAAAACCACCTGCCTCCCCCCTTCTCCGTCTCACACATCCCCCACAGGCAGCTCTGGTACATTCACACATGCATTGCCTTGCCATTCAATGCTGGCCAAGATCACCTTCAATGCCAGTCTATTGCCTAAAGTTGTAGATCATAACTTAGCATCTATACATTTTGACAGTCTCTGCATCTTGTTTGCAAGACATCGTATCCTCGCTTCCACCAGTTGAACCACCTGTGTAAAGTCAGTCAAGCACAGATGTGAGTCTTCATGGTCTCTGACCACGTCATGCAATGCTAACACATCACAATTACTGTGTCAACATGTGCAGGCGCAGGATCCTCCTGCAAGGCCGCAGGGAGTGGAAGAGCTGCTGCACCTGCTAGCAGCTCAGCAAGTTGCCAGCCATACCGAAGAAAGGGAGGAAGGGGAGCCAGACGCTCAACAACAAGCTGACAATCAGGCTTACACTCAGAGTGAGCACACTTCACTGGGTCGGTCTGTGAGTGTGTGGGGGTTGACGAGTGCATCCTGTGACTATCAAACAGCAACGTTGTACCAGCTGCTTGCTGTTGTATTTGTGCCATGAAATGCATGGTGATCCAAGTCATTGAAGGTAACAACGGCCCTAGCCTTGTCACATGCAGAAAGGGCTCTGCACTTGGGTCTGTAATGTATGCAACTCTTCATGATTGTGTGCAAGATTGCACAGACCGCTGAGTCAACCATCCATTCTGCCTGTGTACATTGCCTGTCGTCATGTTGCTGTATCTGTGCATCGGTCACACAGCTCTGAAGTGTCTGCCCCTTCAGACATGTATTGCCCTGCTGCCCACAGGACTGGAAGAGGCATTGATAGCTTCCTTGGCAGATGCAGAAGGTGCCAATCCATCAGCAGGTGCACCGCCTGCCTCCAAGCATGCAGTCAAATCACTAGTGAGGGAGAAGCTGAGTGGGGAGCGCTTGCAACAGCTCGGCGGTGCTGGCACTCAGTGCGCAGTATGCAGGTCAGCACCTTTCCTGCTGCCTTGTCTTTTGCCGACAACAAGGTACAACGGCAGTGTGGTCATGTGCATGCCTTCAACACATGTACGTCTCACATCACGTTGAGATTCAGCTTCATGCATGTACACAAAGACATCCTCCATGGAGTGTCTGTATCAAAATGGCATTTTCTGTACTTGGTTGCCTTGGTATGCACCAGCTGTTGCACAGGCGTTTTGCACTATGCGGTAAACATGCAACAAGTGTGCACAGAGCAGCCCAGTGCGCCACAACTGATGCTGAGTTGTCAGGCCTGTGTCTCATCAAGTGTGCGAGTCGCCATGTTGAGACATTTGTTGCAGAGAGGATCTTCAAGTTGGGGATGAAGTCCAGATCATGCCGTGCAACAGTAATCATGTATACCACCCGGATTGTTTGGCGCCATGGCTGAAAGCGCACAACTCATGCCCCTTGTGTCGTTTTGAGCTGCCCACTGACGACATGGCATACGAGACCAAGAAGGAGCGCGATCAAAGAGAAGCTGAAGACAGCAAAGGAGCTGCAAACGCTGTTTCACACACTGACTTTCTGTACACTTAGACTGTCATTTCAATAACAAATTCCTTCTGTGTATTCATCAACTCATAGCAAGTTTTTTAGGAACTGCCTCGTACTGCTGCAGCAAAGGCGCGTTTGCATTTGTGTTGAGAGTACTGACATGCTAGAAACTTATCGACATAGTACCATGCTCAAACACTAATACAGGACTGTTGAGCGTCTGATCCCATTTCTTGACTGACTCAAGACACTGGAGCAGCAATATACAGTACATCGGGAAGCTGGGAAGGCAAAGCTAGATCCTCACAGCAGCTGACCGCACAGAATTTGCTTTACATGATGTTGCTGTGATTACTGCTCATGCAAGTGAGCCAGCGCCATGTGTTTTACCTGACACACCAACTTCGTAGTGCAGACATAGTGTAAGTGTCTGTGTATAGTTTTATTCACGTTGCAGCCTGTAGTTTAGTCTAAGCGGTCATTGTGATGTTTGAACACACAGATGTGGGCAAAGCTGCAGTGGCAGGAGCAAGTCGCTTCTAATGCAAACCAAGGGCTCCTAGCAGTTTGACTGTATTGTAGCGATTGTCGCAACGGCTGCTGCGTGCTTTCAAGCAGATGCCACTCCAACAAAGTCTCAAAGCCTGTGGCCTCATGCGCAACCCAGGCATGACGCTGATGTGCCACATGATTTGACGTGAAACCTGTTCCTGTGATGTGTTCCAAACAGTTTTGGGTTGGCTTCAGTCAGAAGCTTGGCAAAGGCTGGTGCATGCCAGCTTTGGCAGGGCAGGAAGTATGTGACAATTGGTCTTTCCAAGTTGGTAGGTCTGCACTACTCAGCAACCACAGCTGACATGGTTTGGTTGATATTGCCGTCCTATGCAGTGGCGGTCAAGCACTACTTGATGAGGCAGTTACTTTCTGCACCTGTGCATCCAATGAAAATGATGGTGTGTTTGATGCACCATGAAACAACAGATTGTGTCTGTTGTTTCTTGGTGCTCAGCAGTACAATGAAGCCTGTTGACAATGGGAGCACCAAAGTTGTTGCTGGCTGCCCCCCGGAGTTTTGCATCTAGCTAGCTTGCATTTGTTGTGTTACTGTTACTTGTCAGTACATATGCAGCAAGCTCAGCTGTTCAAAAGCAGATGCAGCCACAGCAGAGATTGCACAGCAGCATGATGCTATTGCCAGCACTCATCAACATCAAAGACCAGAATGCGACATGCCGACCTTCTTGGATGACCACATTGCCCAAACCATTTGCATGTGAATCACACCACAGGTCAGAGATGAGACAACCCGGATTGTATACTCTGAATGAGCCAAGCATGCGCTTAGAGCCTGGCATTGCAGACTGTTGTTGCCGTTTGGCATTGCATGCTGCTTCTGCCAATGCAAGTTGTATTTGCCCTGAAGCATTGCAGATTTACAGAGCCTTTTCGCATTACAGAAGGTCATTGCTCTCTAGTCTTACAGACCGTCAATACCTTTGTGCATTGCAGGTTGTTATTGCCCTTTGGCATTGCAGATTGTCACTGCCCTTTGGCATTGCAGACTGTCATTGCCCTTTGGCGTTGCAGATTGTCATTGCCCTTTGGCATTGAGAACTGTACTATTGTACACTTAGTCTAGTATACACGGTATGGTGCAATTAGGTACTAAGCAGGAGTGATGTGAGAGTAGCCAAGCTTTCCAAGCGCAAGCTGCGTCAAAACCTCGGGTCAAGGCACCACAGCGGCAACTTGGGTGTCGCAAGACTACCGTCAACATCATCCTATCAAGCCTAATCTATTTTCCTGTGCTGATCTTGTCCAAAAGATACTTATACCTCAAAGCTGGAGAATCTAGATGAAAGAGGTATGGGACAGCTGATTAGCACACAACAGCCTTCAATCGTCCGACGCTCCCGGTGCGGACTGTGTTGCTATTGGTCCCGTCAGCACTGCAGACGCCGTCGGTGACATAGCTGCACGTCTGCTGCGTACAGTCTGCAAGTCTGCTGGACAGCTCGCGACAGTGGAAAGTAGCGAAGGACATGCCACTCTGCAGATTCTCAAAGCTTATGATCTCATGCCAAACCCAGACAAAAGCTTGGCAGGTGCTGATGCAAACCAGCTTTGGCTGGATGAAAGATATGTAGTAAACAGTCTTTTGGTAATGTCCATACTACTGCAATAAGCACAGGTGACATGGCTTGGTCAATTCAAGCATACTCCATAACGAATCAAGCAGTACATGGCAAGGCAATAGATTTCTGCACTTGTCCATCCAATGCAGTCCTCTGTTGTGTGTGTACAATGCTCATTCAACACCATGCCATGAGAGCATTGTTGCATCCCTGAGCGTTGCATCCAGCTAGCCTGTACTCATTGTTGTGTAGCTCACAAATTGCATATCACACAGCAAGTTTAAACTTTTGAGGCAGATGCAGCCACAGCAGACAGCAATGCTCTCTGCAGCTGCTGCAGCTTTGTCACCTATTGTGCTGTCAGCAAAGCGGCAGCTGCGCTGTGGCACGTGCACAGCAGCAGTTGCCAGCTTAACTATTGTACAGTCGGTTTGTCCTGACTTTCACTTGCTGGCAGGCATGTTACCAGGACAGCCTTCGGTGTATAGCAAGCATATGACAGTAGACATATTATAGCGAGCACATTCTCACTGCTATCCGCACAAAAGGCATATGCAGCTTGAACTGACATTGCCGACTTCAAAAGCCTTATGCCTGTATCAGCCTTTTAGGATTCATGGAGGTATAGAATCTTACATCTGTATTCCAGCCCAAATAGACTGATCAGAGGCATATGGAACGGCATTTGAAGAAGAAGTATTTTACATGTTTCCGCCAGACAACAAGTCCGATCACATGCAGCAGGGTCTAATGACCCTGCATCACATCATCAGTTTGCAACAATAATGTTTGTCTGTGGACACCCCAGGCACA
>JAABUO010009688.1_pt1 | contig 10749 bp, 13 predicted proteins | sample 5559291 | NCBI WGS metagenome assembly JAABUO01 (sample SAMN10711878, study PRJNA513372) | rock metagenome | isolation source: Antarctica rocks | place: Antarctica: Victoria Land, Finger Mt sud
GCAGCCCTGCCACCAGCCTTCACTCTTTCGGTCTGCAGCTTCATGAGAGTGACCTTCATGCCAGCTATCTCCTGAGTAATGCTGTTGTTTTCTTCCACAGCTCCTCTTAGCTTCATGTCAGCCTGAAGCAGATGCAAGCCTTGCCAATGGAGTGGAGTGATGATGCATATATATTTGTCAGTCTAGAACTTATGGCACAGCAAACACGATTGCAATATCGTGAACCGGCACTTCATGACAGGAGGGTAGGCGCTAGATTCTGTAATGCTTGACAGGAAATCATGACATTTTGGTAGTGCTCTCCACAGGACCTGCAGAAAGCTAGTCATGACAGCGCAAAACACACCTCTTTGCGTGCTTGCTCTGCCTTCTTCAATGCAGCTTCTATCTTCAGCTTGTCATCCACCTCACGCTGCATCTCTGACATCTGGCTGGTCATGAAATCCACCTGTGAGGATGCAGGAGTCAGTTTATGCTGCAATAGATGCTTGGCTTCTGCATTGTTTTTACCTTGCAGGAGTCCCATTGTACTACAGGCTTACAAGAATGATGCAAACCAGCAAACATAGGCAGCATCAAGGTACAGGCTGTTCTCAGGTCTTGATAGCCTGGGCCCGTAATGGCTTACTTGTGAGTTGAGCTGCAGAATGATGCTCTCATTTGTCTCATTCTTGAAGCGCAAGTTCATCTGATTTGCGTCAGGACCTTTCTCTGCCCTTGCAGCAAGGCGCTGAATCTCACCATCACGTCGCTTGACCACTGCCTGCATACATGACAGTAACAATGCTTTGCCTCAGGCAGAACTGCTTCCTGACCTGCCCATCTTGCTGCTGGCAAGCTGGCAATTGCTGAGATGCATCAGTGCAAAGCTGTAATGATGCAAACCATCAAAGCGATTTACCTGCAGTGTATCGAGCTGCTCATGCATTTGGTTCAGCTCTTGCTGCTTCTGCTTCAGGCCAGTCTCAAGAGTGGCAACCCTATAAATGCCACACTGCTTGCTTGTTCAGGTTGCACCAGCTCTGTGAGGCCTTGACAGTTGGCACTGAGAGACATGACAGGGCATTGCCGCATAACAAGCAGTGCTTACGGGGATTGACGGTGATCTGGGGGCATGATCAACTGGTTACACAACAGCATGGTTTTGCGCAAGGGTACAAGTTTCAGCAAGGCATCGAAGCAAAGCATGCAAGCTGAGCTGACAACACACCTGTCATCAGCTGTCTTCAGCAAGTTGACATTTGGCAGGGCAGCTGAAGCAGTGCTTGCAGGCTTCGGCTCTGCACACAAGGCCAGAGTTACAGTGACACAGCAAACTGGTGTCTCAACCAGCAGGTGTGCAGAAAGCCTTACCTATGGTGTGAGATATAGCAATGCGAGAGGAAGCCTCGATGAGTCTTGCGTCCGCTGCAGACATACAATGACCTGAGTTCTGCTTCTCTCCATGACGTAGTTAGCTGCTGAGACAAGCTAGAGGTTGCTGCTGTCTGCAGCAAAACCAGGTGGATGTGACCTCACGTCTGGGATGCTTCTCTCCCAATCTGAGAATGTCTTCAACCTTGGCGCGAAGGCCAGCATTTTCTTGCTCAAGGCTGTGGAATCGGCCGGCTGTCTGGTGCTTCCAGCAAGCTAGCTCAGTCAGTTGACCCTCCAGCTTCTTGACTTGCTGGTAATGATCCCTATCTGCCTTGTCAGCAACATCTGCTGCTTTGAGCAGCTGCAAGTGCAGCTGGTTGTTCTCGTTAGCCAAACGGCCTGCATCTCTCGTCAGCCCTTCCACCTGTGCAAGATCGAAGGCATGCTTTGTGGATGTCTGCCTGAGACATATGGTCAGACATCAGAGTGATCTTGTGTGTGCTGGCTGCCAACCTTGTTGCGGCCATCCTCAAGTTCTTGCGCTTTGGTGGCCACTTGCAGCTTCAAATCACGATAGCTGTCGGTCGTGTGAAGCAGGTCTGTGACCAGCTTCTCCACGAGAGGAGCACTGCTGTCATCGAGACCCTCCTTATACTGTAGAGCCTGAAGCTTTTTCCGCAGTTGACTGAGTCTGTGGCTCTCCATCGCTGATCAACGCAACTCAGCTCTGCCCTGACCGGAGTTGACACAGCCGCGTAAATGCGTGCATCATTGTAGATGCTCGTCACTCGCGGATCGCACCAGCGATCGGCCAGCGACAGAGCTGCACAAGCTGTTGCAGGTGGCGGGAACGGGTGAACGAAACCGAAATTTGTTGCAGCTGGCGTTTCAGCAAATTTTATATTACTTTGTTTGCAGTGCATAGCTGCGAAGCTATGCCTTTGTTACAGCGAAATGATGCGGATGGAGTCATTATAATCAGGTTGGATGCTGTTCAATACCAGGATTGTGCACCTGCTTTCGTGGCGCAGTTGGTTAGCGCACCAGTCTCATACCACATATACGCATGAGGCGTTGGTTTCGGAGCGTGCTGCAAACTCACGTATCGTGCTGCCGGCAAACGTACGGACGGCTGCACGCTTGACGAACTGGCGCGAACCTCGTCCAGACATACAACAAGCCGGGAACATTCGTGGCTGTTCTGTATACAATCCACTTCATTTTGCTCGTGCTTTCCGTGCTCAAGCTTGCCTGCCCTTCTGTGTCAGTGTGGGAATTTGGAAAACACACGGTCAGGTCACTCAGGTCGGCGCACGTGCACAACCCTTGCCGTTCGCTTTTCAGCCAACCGGTGAAAACTTTGCTAAGACTGAAGGTGGCTTGCAGGTCGACAGGCATCAGAACCACCGCCCAGCAGGAAAGAAACTAAGGTCAATCAGCTGATCTGTAAAACGAGATCAAAAACTGTGAGGAGGCCCCAAATCTGTAAGGCGTTGTCTGGTCAACTCTGATGGTCACAATTGAGCCTTCCAAAAGACATGACGAACCAACGCTGTTGCTTTTGCAGGTACAGCATGCAAGTACAGGCTGTACAGGACCATAAATACAGTCTGGCAAGCTTGCCTTTGCATGTGCTTCAGCACATTGCAAAGCATCTAGACTTGTGCAGCCAACTACGCTTGTCCCAAGCAAGCAAGCGTGTGTACCCATTTCTGCCAGTCCAGTACAAAAGAGGGTATTGCCGTGCTGACCGTCAGGCAGTGGACAGAACACTGGAGGACGCGTTTGTGCTGAATGGCATTGACTTACTGTCATGCCTGGCTTGCTACTTCAGCCAGACAGATAGCCATGTCGCAGTCCTGTACAGTCAGGTCAATGCGCGTGAGATTGCACAAGTAGCTGCGATCACCCATTCAGGTGCCCAATACCATCTTTGCATTACTCAATATAATCCAAGTGGATCGAGTGAGCGCAAGCTTGGTCATCTTGAGCATGCAGACGACAAAGTGTTGCTGGACCAGACGCTCAGCAAAGAGCAGCTACACAGCAAGTTGGGCCATGCTCCAGTCAGATCTCGTCACTTGAGACCTGATAGTGGGTGGGGCAAAAGCACAGCTGTTTGTCGTTCCTCATCTGCCAGGCTGGGTTTGTCAAGCAAGAAGGGGATCAGTCCGGCTGAAATGCGGCATTGTGCAGGCTATTGCTTTCAGCTGATGCACAATGCAAAATAGATGCAGGCAGACTTGTTCATCAAGTTTGCTGATAAGGTTGCTGATAAGCGATACTGCTTGAATGTCAGCCGCACCCAGGTTACAGAACTGGAATCAGCCTTCAGCAGCAAGTGGGTTGAATCAGCTGAATGGCAAGTGGATCAGACGGAGCCCCTCATCTCCCCTGTGGCATTGGATTTTGATAGCTTCCCATTTGAGGCCACTGGTGTGAGCGCCTACTTCTACAGTGACATGGCGTATGAGTGGCAACAGCCTGACTTGATCTGCATTACCGATTTTTCTGCACCAAATGATGCACTGTTTGAGGCATGCAGGTCTTTTGTTTACACTAAGAATCTAGGTCATTGCAATGCATATTATCCGGCAGTGGCCAAATTAAATTTTGTACCAGTTTGGTGATGACAACATGAATGATGCTGCATATCAGTTCAGCACCACCACCAGCATTGGGTATCCAAGTCCGGCCCTCATCCATCATGGAACATGTTTTGTCTAAGATTGAAGTGGTTGAACCTGATGCCTTACTGGATGAGAGTGTGAATTGACACTTGTATGTCAGGTGACTGCCTCAGACATGACGCCCTTCTGCTTGATTGCTTTCTGCAGCAGTATTTAATGACAGTCGTTGCAGCATCAGGTTGCAGCAATTTTTCGAGAAGGAACTCCTAGTCTTGGTGCTTGACCATAGTATGGGTTGTCGAGTTGGCAATTGCTAGTGCAAACTTTGCATTATTGGACAGATTCTGAAGTGGCATGAGCTGGAGGCTTATGCATATATGTGAGACGACATACGGATGCTATGCACATCTATTCTGTATCAATACATATATGTATACATAGCATCTGTTGAACTTGGAGCAATATTGTTTCAGGGGACTCTTAATTCATGGAGAGTGCATGTTATCACGTGACCGTGCTGTGCACCACTTTTATGCCACTTACTTGTAACTTCCCTGCTGTAAAATATTTGATTGATTGATCAATGACCAAAGTCCCTGATTGAACGCGCATCTTTGACCATAACAGCTCGAGATTGACGGTCAAGTTCACGGGCTGACCTCGACAGTTCTATCAACTCGGTGCTCACTCACACAGCACTGCACGCACCCCCCTCAGAACCGAAGTTGATCCGGTTGACCGAGGCCAGCATGTACCCCCAACACACAGCAGAGCAGCTCTATTAAGATACAATACAACATTCTGGAACTTCGGAAACTCCGGGCCTCTGCAGCGACAGAGAGTTTCCTGGCAGTGAAGCTGACGCAAATGTCATAGCACCACCACACTAGGAGCATGGTGGTATGTCTTACAGAAACAACTCATCTCTCTGTCATGCAGCAAGTGATGCAAGTGCATGTATATCGAAGCTTTGTCTTGGCTGCAAATCCAGCTTTTGTACTGGCTTGCTGCAAGTTTTGCAGTACAGTTGTGCAACAAAACGCTTGCCCTGCAGGGAGGCAGCGCAGCATTGCCGCCATTACCAGCTTCTGCCAATGGCCGTACGGTGTCTCCTATCTTCACCAGCCATCCACCACGGGTCAGCCTGCAGCAGCGTCCTTGCAATGCAAGCCTGACATGCATACTGTTACGCGCATAGCAGTGTTGCTCATTCTGTATGCACATTTTCTGCAGGGGAAGGCAACTTTGGCATATTCCCAGCCTCGTGAGCAGGCAGCACAAAGCCAAAATCGTGTGTGGAAGATATGGCTTGTGTGTGGAGACTGTGTCCTGATAGGTACAGAGTGCAAAATAGCAGTAGCACCTGCATTGTTCATTGTGTATCATATTCTGTTTGTTCATTTGCTCTGAAGAACGTAGAGCTGTATGCACCATGCCCTGAAGTCAGCAGCCACAACGTGTTGATTGCCCAGTATGCATACATACATTGGCCGCTTAATTACTGTGTTACAGTTTCTCACCGCGCTGCTATTTGGAAGTTATTGCAGCAGTGAGTTGCTGCATTGCAACTGTAATTTAAGCATCAGTGAAATAGATGTTAATTCCTTACACGGTGTATCTCAGGTCTGCAGCCGGTGCTTGTACACATGAGCAAAAATGCAGAAGGGAAATTCAGCTTTAATCCCGTCAGCATCAACTTCCTGGTGGAGGTTGTCAAGACCACCTTTGCCATTGCAATGTTGCTCTTCTATGTAAGCTGCTACGTGTCTGCTTCCTTGCAACCTTGACCAAGTCTTTGTCACAATTCACTTCCATGCCAAACTGATCATCTGTATACTTGCGCATCATGTCAGGTGTCGAACTCATGCCAGTGACAATTGCTGGCATGGCATGCTGGCGTAACTCGATGCATCACGCTGGAAGCTAAATCTTGATGCTGGTTCTGCCAGCTGTCATGATGTCCTGTTCTGCCTGACTGCAGGGCAAGGGCAAAGCAGGGTTTCCAGGTTTCAAGTCATTGCGCATGTTCGTGCGCCAATGTCATCATAACAGGCTGCTAGCAGTCCCTGCTGGGCTGTATTCTGTGAATAACTATCTTAAGTTTGCCATGCAACTGTACTTCAAGCCAACAACTGCCAAGATGCTCAGCAACCTGAAGGTACACTACAGTTCTCTGGCAGCACACGGGAGTCACTGGCAGTGGTTATATGCCAGCTCAGGGCAAATGCATGTCAGTCAATGGCCAAGCATGCAGCTGTATCAGTACCTAGACCAGGCCCTGCATAGCACAGTCTGTGCATGCTGTGCTGTGCCTTGTGCTGCTGAGCCATGCTGTGCTGTGCTGCTGAGCCATGCTGTGCTGTGCCTTGTTGTGCTGCTGAGCCATGCTGTGCTGTGCTGCTGAGCACTCATACGTATGACGCAAGTCCTCATCTCTGTGCATATATTGTCATGAGGAATTGTGCACTATCTCTCAGATGTAAGGATCCACCATTGCTGACGACGCTTGTTTCCAGACGGCATGTCAAAGCACTGACTTGCAAAGCTGCATGCAGATTTTGGTCATTGCGCTGCTGATGAGGTTCATCTTGAAGCGGCACTTCACAATTTGGCAGTGGGAGGCTCTGGTGTTGCTCATGGCCGGCATCACTGTCAATCAGCTCAGCAGTTGCGGGTGAAGTATGCTTTGTACCTCATGTCACTGCTCTTTGCCTGCTTGATTCACACGTCAACATATTCTTGGCAAGTCAATCCTAACACTTTGCTTGCAACTGCTTCATGGCACAGCATTTGATACATATAGCTGTTGTATGTCAAGCTTGCTTGCATGTCAAGCCTCTTATAATTTGATGCTCTCCTTGCTGCTATGATGCGCCACAGTCCTCACGCCAAGCCATCCATGTTGTTGTTATATATATGGATGTATTCATGTATAGGCATGCTCCTTTGCAAGCATGTGATTATATATAAATCCATGTGGTTATATGTAAATCCATGCGGTTATATATATGTATATATCAATGCGTTAATATATATATGCATGCATGTATTTACGTATATATGCTGCATGCTGTTTTGCAAGCAAAGCACATGCAATTGTGCCTTGCACCAATGATGGCAGCACCTTGTAGAGTATGCCTACAAGCACACCTTTACATGTACCTCATACCCCAACCTCCTGTACCAAGTCGTGCAGACAAGGCATGCACCACACAGTTTCCCATAGCTTTTGCTTTGTGGTAAGCATATTGACAGGAGGCGTATGTGCTGTCAGGTCAACAAACAGCCTGCCCAGCAATGTCCTTGGCGCTGCCATTGTGTACACAGTGGGCAGCATCACCATCCCCAGCCTGGCCTCTGTCTACAACGAGATGGCCCTGAAGAAGAATATGGACACCAGCGTGCACATACAGAACTTCTACTTGTACTTTTTTGGGTTGCTGTTCAACACTCTCGGGCTGGCCCTGCTTGTGGTGATGGGTCACCAGTCTGTTTCGGAGCTGTTCAAAGGTCACTCAAAGGTGTGTGGCTGTCTGTGAATCATTGCCCATGTGCTATTTGCAGAAAGGCATGCTGTGCATCATGCAGGGGTTGTATGCAACATGAATTCCTTATATGCTTGCATTCTTACATGCCTACATCAAGGCGGCTGATGTCAGCGATTTAAGCAGCTGTGCTGTTTACACTGAACTAATTTTGCAATACAATACATTGCGTTGCATCACATTACGTTGTATGGATGCATGACCTGCATTGCATCGTGCAGCATAATGAGTGGGTCAATACAAGCACACAAAGAATGGCAGTATCTGCAAGCAGCACTGGCATGTGCACGCTGCCAGTGCATCTACTTATTTAGTCTGTTACAGAAGTCTGAAAGGACTCACTGTGCTCTGAGAACAACATGCATCGCGTCACATCTTGTGCATATCTGCAGGTGACCATGCTTCTGGTAGTCAACAATGCCTTGCAAGGCATTCTGTCATCCTTCTTCTTCAAGTATGCTGACACTATACTGAAGAAGTATTCCTCCACGATGGCCACCATCTTCACAGGCCTCGTGTCAGCTGCCCTGTTTGGGCATGCCCTCACCATCAATTTCTGCATTGGAGTCACCATTGTCTTCATCTCCATGCACATCTTCTTCTCACAAGGTATGCAGTACCACAATATGTGTACCTCCACATGGAATGTCATGCACGTGTGTTGCCTGAGACTTCTTTGGCTGCCTGGTGTGTTCTGTGGCAGCCTTTCACAACGCATGTTGTGTTCTGCAGAACAGAAGCCTTTTTGCTTTTCCACAGCAGCATCACATCCGCCACCATCTTGCGTAGTCATCCCAACCAAACAATCATTGTGTTGCGCATCAACAAGCTGCATTGTGTGGACAATGTGCAGTGACTTGCCACACTTGTATCCATCACAACTTCTTCTTTGAAGTTCTGCTGAGGTTCCAGCACTAGTCACCATGGCAGCTGATCTGTCAGCTGTCACAGGGGTTGTACAGACTGTCAGTCACAGTATCTTACTGACTCGCCTCCAGAGGCTGCTGCTATACTTCTGACACAATTTATTGGACCGTTATGGCAGGGTTCGCTGCATCAGCATTTCATTTCCGCATTGTGCAGAATCCACGGTGTGCCATATCAGCATGTGACTCCCATGTTGTGCAGGGTCCATGGCAAAAGCAGCTATGAAATCTGCAAAAGGGGAATCAGCTGGAGGGATGCGCTTGACCGCGTCACCATCCATGGATCACATCCATGTCAGATCTGATAGTGCTGACAGCCTTGCCAGCTTAGATGCAATGCATGAGACTGATAGTTTGATACCCAGACGTCCCATGACCTTGCCACACTGAAGGGTCAACAGACAATTTTGAACATGTCCATGGCTTGAGCAAAGTCCTTTTGGTGCATTCGCTTGCTTTTATGACTTTTCTTCGTTGTCTGTTGCTGTGTTGTTTGGATTGCAGATTGCAAGTTTGCAGCTGTTGGTCTGCTAGGGAGTGTGTTTGACACAGCTTGAGTCGCTTCGCTTGGTCAGGATCAAACATTTGTAGTGGGTGTAGACTGCAAATGAACAGCTTCTGCACATCAAGACATCTGGCACCGGCAGGCGCAAGCATGACCAAAAGGTGTATGGCCTGTCAGGTTTCCACTGTCAGGTCGGCAAACAAATTATGCTTGGGCTGCAATGATACCACCAAGAGAACCACGCATTCTTGTAAGCATTCTTTACGAACTCATCAGGATTGGGTGCATCATCAATTACATGTACGGCGCCTTTATGCAATGCGCAGCTTGGCCAACACATTCCTTCTCATGCAACTATGACTTCGCAAGCAACCTGCTGCATTGAATACTGATCCATCACTGTCAATTGAACAAGCTCAAACCTGAACTGACTCAAATTTGCATGCATGCATATGCCTGACAGCGTTTGCTAATCTGGGGTCCTCAAGCTTGGCTGCAATCATTTTCCAGAGCTGCTTGATGAGGCAGTAGACACAGCAGTTGCACTGGCACCACTTTGGCCTGAGCAGGTGCTACCACCATAGGCTGATGCAATTGCCTGGGCAGCTGCTGTACCAGCTGCTGAGCTGACTGCTTGAGCTGCAGCTTGTGCAGCGCACACCTGGCTGGCTCCTACATTGGATGACTTGGCCTGCACAAGACATTTGGTCATCTGATAAGTTATGCAACCAAAAGGACTTCAGCCTTATGCAATCTGAAAGCCCTTGAGGTGTCATTGTATACAGTGTAAACTGTTGTTGATCATGGTCTACTGTGACAAGCAACTACTCACCCAAAGTCTGATAGTATTAGGTGAGTCACTGATGCGGAAGTGCATTAACCCACTGAAACCCAACTGCTTGAGACGTATTGCTCTGTGTTTAGCATAGGCAAGCATGCACGGTCCCATGCGTGGTCAAACCTGGTCTTCCTATACAGCATACAGAATACCATTTGTGCCTGGAACATATCATCCATATGCCTATAGGTGTGTACTGAGTGGGTGGTGTAGATTACCTGAGAGAAGGCTTGTGACACTGCCCCAGCTTGGTTTGAAGAAAGTGCTGCAGCAATAGCGGTGGCAGATGCTTGTGCATTGCCTGAGCCCAAGGTTTGTGCAATGGCCTGGGCAAAGGCAGAAGACTGGACAGGGGCAGGCACACTAGCTTGACTCACAGCCTGTGCCACTGCAGATGCTGTGCTACCGGCATCGCCACTGTTAGACGAGGTGCCTGCCTGTGCAATGGCCTGGGCAACAGCGTTTGCATTGCCTGCATGACACACGCATTGTGCCTGGTTGACATGACATGACACAACACAAGGCCATTGTGTTTGGTGCAGAATCAAGTGCAGCAGCTGCATTGCAGTGCAGCGGTAAGGCGTGACTGCGAGCCATGCTGCAACTATTTTACAGTCATTGTGGTAAAGACACATGCACAAGTCCTCATGAGGCGCTGCAGCAATGACACAAGACAAATTGTGTTGCCATAAGGCTGCTAGATGCAGAAGGCAGAACTTAGCTAACCTGATGATCCTGCTAGTGCCTGAGCTGCAGCGTTGGCGTTACCGCTGGTGACAGCCTGTGCAACAGCCTGTGCTGGAGCTGGAGAGGCAGGTGGTGGAGATGCTGCGATAGAACCGTAGGAACTGGCGGCGGCAGATGCTGCTGCTGTTGCAGCCGCGCCGTTAGATTGTCCGGCGAGAGCAATTGCTTGAGCCACGGCTGATGCTGAAGCACCTGAAGATTT
>JAABUO010009689.1_pt1 | contig 10748 bp, 9 predicted proteins | sample 5559291 | NCBI WGS metagenome assembly JAABUO01 (sample SAMN10711878, study PRJNA513372) | rock metagenome | isolation source: Antarctica rocks | place: Antarctica: Victoria Land, Finger Mt sud
GGTCGACTTTGAGAAGCGTCCTTGGGAAAACCGATGCAGATGCAGACATCGAAGACTATTATGACGAAAATGGTCTCACAAAACCTTGGGAAGTTTCTCCGACCAGACTCCGGCTGAAAGATGATGAAGATGACGATGATAGTGGAGGGGTGAAAACGAGGTCTCGTCCAGACAAAAGAACCACCCGGAAAGAAGCAGTAACGGCCGAGTCGTCTAATAAAGACAGCGGTGGTGAAAAGACTCAGAGCAAAGAAGACTTGCAAGCGAAAGTTGTCGACCTCGAAAGTAAGCTAGACCGTCTCCTGAAGTTGATGGAGCAACAAAGTTCTGCCAAGAACTGATAATCGGATGGAGAAAAGCCACCTCTTCAAACATGCAAGGCGGCTCGATGTAAGCAAGTGCGGAGATTGGAGAGTTGAAAGGGTGCATTAGGTTATCTGCTTTTCCTGATTTTCGTCAATGGCGTTTCAACCTCATCTCTTCTGCCACTCTTTTCTGTCACTCTTTTCTGTCATGTTGACGTTGATGCTGCCTCGAGCCCTGGACACTCCTTTGGAACTTTTTCTTACCGTCATTCCTTTTATCGCACAAATAGAAGCAATGCAAATTATAATCTCTACGTTACAAATATTACGAAGGAATTAATCTTTAGAAGCAGGGGTTTTTCATTACCAACCCTGTAGTACTAGCGCTTCTCCGTGTATGTTTCCTGCTCTTTTAACGACAACAACGACTCAGTCGACGTTGACTTCGGTTCAATAGGTGGAGTCTCTTTGCCTATGACTACTAGCCATAGCTTGTTCAGTGTAAGAATACCCTGGATTTCTTCCTTCCAGGAATCATAGTTTTCAGCTCCTTTTGGCTTGAATATTCTGTACTACGTAGTAAACTCCCGAGGAACCTTCGGAGGCCGTTGTGGCGGTGGCTTGTTTGACGAATCGGCCAAATATGAACAGTTGAATCTCCGCCTTCATAGGGCTGGTTCTTTCGACTCGATCTGTTTGCTCTATGATGCTAACAGCCTGCGCTCAAAAGCGGTAGGCTGGTCATTTGTGAGCCTTTTATTGGCCAATCCATGGCAGGATGAGACGGTCAGCCTCTCTCTTTGCTAGTGGTAGTTGATCATGTGATAGATCTTTCTGTGTGTCAGTTTGCTCTCTTGAGCGCTTCTGAGCTGCGGCTGCAACAGCGAAATGGCCAGATAATAAATGGGTTATAAACATATCATGTTTGCTGTAGAGCTTCAAGGTTTTCCCGCCGTACGGGGGCTCATCCCAATATACATTCTAAGATAACGACAGCCGACCGTTTGATATTTACCTGGCTGAGCCTGAATAGGAGGTTGTCGACGAGTCTCGATTATGCACGTTGTGTCCTGTTCAGTAGATGTAGCGGCAGCTGTGTGTTCCGGTTCAGCAAACGCAGGGCCAGCGAGGAACGTCAGGCCGATTACTTTAAGAAAGGCTAAGAGCATGACGAAAAGTACTGAAAAATCTCTGGTGTTCTTTGGCGCGCGTGGGAATGTTCAGGGCGCTAAGGTAATCATGATTAATAAAATTAGAGATTTACCTGTGCCCGGAAACCCAAGTTGCCGTGCATGCGTGGTCGATACGAAGACGTACCAACCTTGATGTGTTGGAACACGAGGTCATATGAAGCATTTAGTATATGGTCCTGAAGCTGGATTAGAGTATCTAGGAGGTGAAGGGTGAGTTTACGGATCGACCAGTATATTCCGTAGATTGCATACGGGATGATGCGAACTTTGAGCTGTGGAAAAACCGTTGTGTGGCCGCTACGTTCAAATCGAGAATCCAGCTAACGGAAAAATGGCACGAGGAATAATGGCATGAGGAATGTTGAGACACGTGATGCTCAGGCCTATTAGTCAGCACCCCTGTATTTAGTCGAACACCTTGCCTCAGTTCTCAGACGTGCCAGCATCGCTAGGCCCGGCAACGAACACCAACCTCCATAGAATCTCAAGTTGAGCGGCAGATCATTTTGATGTAATAAGATGACCATTAAGTCTTTCAGCTGGCTGACTTATGCAGCGTCAGCTGGCCGCAATACTGATGGCAGCTAGTTTCCAGCCAGCAAGAAACATGAGCATATGGAGTGTCATCCGTCCAGACTTGGTGGCAGCGGTAAGAGTCATCATCTGCCACATGCACTTCGGGGTTACCATCCTCTGTTCCTGACAGATGACACATCTGTCCCGAATTTCTTTGTTTGAGCCTTCCTCGTATAGCATGGACCTGTGTTGCCTCCTTCATCCGATACTCTTCTTCTTCCAAGCTCTTTAGCAAGCTATCGAGTGCTGGTAGTGTTGTCAGTTCTCAGACGTGTGGGGTGGGGCGCCAAGCCCCTTCGAATTAATAATAATCGTGGCGCACCTGTTGGAATACGAGGTCATATGGGGGCATATTGATATATTGGTTGAAGCTATCTAGTAGGTAGGAACGGAGGAAGGAAAAGGTGGGAGGAAGGTCAAATACCCTGAATCCCCTGAGTCCACTAGCGCCGGATAAATGCCGCGCCGGATGGATGCGGAGATTACCAACCAAATCACACCTGAAATTCCAACAGCACCTTGCCCTCATTATCAAAAGAATGGTCACACGAAGGAGAGGCGCTGGCCTGAACTCGCATCGGAGCATCTACAAGAGAATTTTAGAAAGGTGCTGGAAGCTTGGCAACTGGCCCGGGCAATTAGATATCGCGGCAACGATATCAGGCAGGCAATCAGATATCGGGCAAAGATACGAGCATTAGAGTCAGCGGTAATTGATTCAGGCAATTAAAGATCTGCAGGCAAGTTGATATTCGGCAATGACATCAGACGGGTCTATACAATAGAAGCTACGTAGTAGGATGACTCTGGTTAATAGGAGCTAGAATAGCGCTGTCATACAAAATGCTCGCAAATTTGTAAAAATGTAATTACTGTCGCAATGTTACTATATGACAATAAACTAACTAATAAGCTATTTATATAGTTTAATAAAGAAGCTAATGGGTAGGAGGCCATGTAGGAAGCATTGTTTGAAGCACTGTTTGACCCGTTTTATGCCACGCGTATCTTGAAGCATGGAGGGTGTTCGATAGAGAGCTCGATAGAAAGTTTGGTAAAGAGTTTGTCTCTCCAAAACCCAATGTGTTCTACCCTGCAATGCTTCATTTCTGTATGCCGCATAATCAGCCGTCGCCCTTCTCTCCTATTTTGCCCCTATCTCAACAGTTGCTGGCTCGAACCCCGAAACCAAACACTGGTGGCGTCAAGATTTCAGTAATGCTCTGCTATGCCAACCAAAATTGACGACGAACAATGAAAAGGATGGCAGGATAACCATGAGATCCCATAACATTGATTGAAATTGACATCTTAGTAAAGCATCTCTCCTAGGTACGCCTAAATGGAATGCTTTTTTTAAGGACCCTGATAGCCAAGTATTACGCCATTCCTCATGCCTCGTGCCATACCTCATTAATCATTACAAACACATCTCGAAATTTTTGTATCCAGGTCTGTCTGGATGACATATCTCATACGACGACTATCTAGCAATCATCGGAAATGATCGACCGGTATGTGGTACGCTGTCTGGCGCGCTTTCTCGAGGGGTTGCTTTGAGTATTGGCCTTCCGCTTGGCCAAGAGTGCCATGGCCTGTTCACTTTCTTGCTTGGTAACTTCTTTGAACGCAGTTTTGAGAAGAGGGTGAAGTTCTTTTGCCGCATATTCGGCCACGGTAGTCTTGATGAGCAGACACGCTTGATTCTTTGTGTATCGCTGCAAAGGTAAGAGTTCGTCGAACAAGAAATAAATTGTTCCATCCACTCGTATTTCAGCTCGATGCACTCGAACGCTCAAGTCCTGTGCATTGAATACTAATGAGAACACACGGACATCGTTGTAAAACTTTTCTTCTTGACCTAAACGCATGAACCAGGTATACATATTGTAAAGAGCCTGGCTAGCGCTGTGTAAATTAGCCGTGTAAGCATCTTGAAGGTCTGCACCTGCTTTTTTGACTTCCATGAACAGAAACGGGAAGCAACGATCCCCTCCGTCAGGGGAGATGCACTTTTCGAGTTCAGAGGGGATCGGATCGTCAATGGCTTCCCCAGTGAATGATTCCAATGTAAAAAACATGGCCAGATCTGGCTTCGGTGATGAGATTGTATCGGCCTTGCTTGAAGGTAGGCGACTGTCTTCTGGCTGAGACCATGAGCCCTCGCTGTTCCAATCGAAAAACCCACCTAACCAGTACTGATTGATAATATGTATCATAATGGTTCGCTGGGGAACAGCCTCATTCCCGGCAAGGCATCGCTTCAAGTCAGAATTGAAATATTTCTCATTGATAAAAGAATAATTGATCTTTGATTTGGCTTTGTCGAAATTAAAGGAGAAGTTGTCAATAAAGGAATAGCAGTTATCACTGGGGTGGCTTCTGGTCTCATCAATGAATATCTGTGCGGCGGATTGCAGGTCTCCTATTTCCTTATTTGATAATTCAGGAAGTGTTGTCTTGATAATAGACGCGAGGTACTCAAGTTTTCCGTCGGCCGTTGGGTCTTGATAGATTCGGCGATATCTAAGTTTACTCGCTGAAACTTTGGTGGCTCTGGAGCCCTTTGCTTTTGCGGTTGACGCATTCTCTCCAGTGGTCACGGAGCTTGAGCTTTCTTGCATACCGCCCTCGTCTTCAGGCAGAACACCGGGGACCCGTGCCGTATATAGAGCCCGAGCTCTTGCAGTGCGTTCGGGCGACACTGATTCTATTCGGCTCAGCCAAAGAGCAAGCTCAGAGGTCTATAATCGTCAACTAAGTTCTAGCTGTACGGAGAAGATTTGACTACTCACCGGAGGGTTCCCAGAGTTTGTTCTCGGAACTAGGTTCTGATTGACTACAGATCTTGTCTGCGGGCGATTGAACGGTTGTTGTTGGGTCGGGCTTGGCTCTTTGGCAGAGGCTTTGCTATTGACTCTATTCCTTTTCTCTTTACCAGTCCTTGCACTCTTCAGCACTTGCTGTGTAGCTTTGAACCCGGAGTGCTGCCTTGGTCGTGGCTGTATGGCTGGGGTGGGCTTACGGTTGTTCGGACTAGGTGATGGATGTTTACCCTCCCCGTATTGCTTAGTCCGTGCCCTTGTACCCGGCCGGTGAGGTTGGTCAAGTCTGGGCTCGACGGTCTTCTTTGAACTCCCCTTGATGTTCTCGTATATCTCCTCCGGGACCTTTTTCTGCTGCTTCTCCGAGGCTCTTTTGCGCGGACGATGAGGTCGGTCAGGAGCTGTGCTCTTCTTGGCGTTCTTCTCGACGTTATCCTGCTGCCTTGTCCAAGCTCTTGTGCGCGGGCGGTAGGTTTGCGCAAGTTCTGTCTCTGTATTCTAGTCCTCGTTCGTTGTCAGCCAATATCCCATCCAGACACAGAATATGCAATTGCATGTACCGCAACAATTAACGCTCGAGTGCACGTCGCATTTTGCTTTCTGCCTCTTGTGCGGCCTCTTTTCGACATCAGGAAACAAGATGAGAGAACATAAAAGTGAAGATTGAAGAGCACTCCCAATGTGGCACGCAAGGTATGATATGATGCGTGTAGCACATATACCCAACGCGAAATGTTTTTTTTGAAACAAAATGTCGCGATGTGCTTCTAAACCAATAGGAATGAGTGAAACGTGCCCCGTAGCACTTCTTTTATGCACATACGAATATTCTACCCCGGTGGTTAGTTATTTCCGCTCCGGCCGAAGCGGCTTGGCGCTAGGGGTATTTATCCTTCCTCCCACTTCTTCCTTCCTCCATAGTTCCTACCTACTAGATAGTTCAGTCAAATATATCTACATGCCTCTCTACCCTCATGTCCTCGTATACCAAGACTAAATAACGCTTTTCCCAGGCCTCTTCGCGCTGTTGCTGCCTCTCGTCCTCCAATTTCTGCCTATCTTGAGCATACTTCGAGCATCATCTTTGGTGTACAAGGTGCCTCCGCTTTGAGCGGCTTCTGCAGCAACTCCATTTTACGTGCCATGACGTTTTCCTGAATGTTTCAAGCTTCCTTCCAAGATCTTCTGATATATCTTCTTCCTCAATCAGATCTGATTTGCGAATGCTGGGACAATCGAGGCGCGGGCAATGCAACACGCTTAGGCGTAATGACTCAATGATGTCAACGTAATTTGGCAAAGGAGGATTCTACCTGTGGTGTGCGACATTAGTACTGTAGATGATTACAAGCGAGGGAGACGAAAAGTAAGCGAATTCGTTGATCTGTACTTGAAGCATCTTGTTTCAGCTGAATTACGGATCTGTTTTATCATCTGAATATATGTGGGATCGTGTTGTCTACCTAATGTTCTATCACTACTAACGTGATGGATTTGGCCCACCCGACCCCATAGGAAAGATCATATGTCTGAAGTCTCATTATCTTGCACCTGCTTGCTCATCCGCAATGTCTCCTGCACTTCCTCTCGCTGCTATGATCGTTCGAGAAGTACTTAAGGGGTTTTGCTGGGTCAAAGCGGCCGCAACAGGGTTTGTCTGGATACAATATAAGCCCAGCAGCAGGACGGTGTCCTACCATGCATGACCAGCTTACCAGGACCGTATTGGAGAAATCAAGAAAGCGCTACGTCTGCTGACAACACTAGAACACTTCATTAAATAGATGACTTGATACATCATCGTTGCCTTCCCTTCAATCGAACCAATCATGCAGCCCTCCTCTCTCCCTCCCCCCTCAATATCAATGAATCAAGCTAGCTGACATATGCATGGTCTATCACGCCAGATGCTATTTCACGCTAGCTGACAATGTCATGCACAGCTCGTCAGTTTTCTGAGATACGCTGTTTCATATCGTATGGTACTTATGGTTAACAAAACCGAGCGTTCTTAATATGGTCAACCTAAGCAGTGAAAGATCAATCTTTCAAGCCTCATGGGGCTGGTAGGGCAATTCGGAAAACAATGTTGAAAAGCAAGCTTGAAAGTCTTGTCAATGAGGCGCGAAGGCTTTGTCAATGAAACGCAACAGACTTCTTCAGTTTGTTGAATTGCAGGTCTTCACGAGAGACTAAGACAATACTAAAGAGAATAATGAGTCGGTGTGAACAGCCAGAAAATCTAAATCGATGTTTGGTACAGAACATATCCACGATTAGCGCCGGATATGGATTGCTGACCTTAGTGAATGAAGTACCTTACCTAGTCCCTGTTGCTATTGCTAACACACACTAAATTAGCCGATAGCCCTATCTGGCCCTCTGTAATGGAAAGGCGCAGGGTTCCTTTGCTGCAACCTAAAAGCAACGCTTGGCTAACATCTTACTACTTAGCAAAGTAAGGTACCTTACAGTAAGGTATCTTGGGATCGATCATGAGGCCCCGACTTTGTAAAGGAAAAAAGGAAAAAAGTGGCGCGTTGTTCTGGCATAATCTGGCGGGGTCTACAGTACTCGTTGGGTGTGGAGGATCTTTTCTTGCTAACAGTCATGTTCGCCTCTGTTATACCGCCATACCTGTGGGCTGCAAAAGCGAGGCGTATGAACAAGAGCTCAAGGCTTATTGACTTGGCTGAGCAAGGATGGCAAGTGCTTTGGCCCGTTCGGCAACCGCATCCTTGTCCTGTAACAGGACATGTTGTAATCAAAGGCATGCCTGCGCTAGACCAAGCAGGAGCTTTGAGAAACATTTACATTTATCTCAGAACAGGGATGGGGTGTTGGCGGACGAGGTCATCTGGGGCATTTTGGTATTTTCTCCACACCATCTTACTGCTTCCATGATTGCTTAGGAATGTCATCGGCTGCAACCTAGCCTCTTATCTCAGGTTCATGTTGATTTTCACATTAATAGCATATTTTATTAGATAGCGCTTATGTGTTGTTGAAAGATGCTGACGAAAAAGGTGGTGAACATGAATGTTAGGATATTGTTTTGTCCTGATGGTTCTCAAAAAATGACAACGGTCATTGTGTTCATAGTGACCTCTGCTTGTCGCTCTGCTCATAGACAATGACTTCAGCTGATGAGTGTATGATCAATCCTGAGATTGACAGTTACAACTGGATTTTAGACAGAGACCCTGGTCATGGTGATCTCTTCTTGTTGCTTGTTGATAGAAATGAGCAGAGATCAAAGCCTCTTGTTTTATTCAATCGAACGGACTGGACAGTTGATTGGAATGATCTTAATTTGCAGTTAATCCTTGCGGATGAAAAGCTGTGACATGAGCCGAAATTTACGGTGAATGAGAAGGACTGCGATTATCTTCTGAATTGTGCTAGTTTATACATCACAAGCGAAACTCAGTTCTGTGCAATATTACCCATAGATCACAAAGAATACAGTCGACAGCCTTTGAAGTCAATGTGTCAACAGGTCTTTGAGCCTCTGGAATCGTTGCTGAAAGTTTCAATCCTTCTTCAAAACATCGATCATGCATACAAACAATGATGCTGTTGTAAATGTCCCTGGAATAACACCAGTCCACCCATGATTGAGTGTAATAATTTGATTGATTTGATTTATATCATACACCCTTGTGACATCGGTTTTAAGCCCGACCCATGGGGGACACTATGCTATGTGTATCGAACGGACAAAACCCTCTGGGGGAGAAAACCGCTCGCCGGCTACACAGCGACTGCACGCCGCCGAGACAACAACGCTGGGACAATAGTACCAGTAATGAACCTATAGCTCCTATTCAGCGCATGACGCTTGAACTCTTGATGCGTGTCTGTGCTTTTTCCTTGCAATGCATCGTTCTTGCCCTGCTCTTCATTGATGATATCCTATACAACGATGTTCCGGTCTCCGATCGCGAAGACCATGATCCTTTGCACCCGTGGTGCTCGTGGTTGTAATGCCGAGACTGTGTTCCTTTGCTCGATGATTGCCATTCATCGAGCAAGAAAATATGTAGTGGAAGAGAGGCGCGTACGATGGGGAGGTAGAGTGTGGTTGTATCAAATAACCCTATCCTGCTCTTGTCTTGTGTCACGTAGACGTTGAATAAGTTGCCGATATAGGCGTGCGGTCGCAGTCGTTTGATGCTTAGCTCTGATCGATAGTAGAGGATGCGTTCTGATCGTCCTCCTGTGCTTTCGATCGTCCACGTAGATAGATGTACGGCTTGTCGTTATAAGTAAAGAAGTTGGGCTCGGCGGAGGTGCTTCAGCAGACTTTCCCAGTGGTATAAGGAGAGGAGCAGTCGACGAAAAGAGACAGGACGAGGCGATATTCAAGATCGTCGAGGAGATAACAAGGGTCTGGTAGCCAAAGCATGCAGGAAAACCAAGAGAGGGCACGAGAAAGACTTTTCCTCCCTGGTTATCGAACTAACCACACCCGAAGGGGTGAACGAGATAGTTCAGAAAGGGCTGGTAGGAGGGGGTAGTCTCCTAACCTACGAGAGATGGGAGAGAGAACAATGCTACAGATGCTTCGGCTACGGGCACAAGGCACCTCAATGCTCGAACGAAATGCGATGTGGAACCTGCTCGGAAGGACACGACTCGAGGCATCACAAGCCAGAGGATAAAAGGGTCAGATGTCCAGTATGAAGAGAAACGCACACAGCTTGGGATCCTAGATGCCCCAAGGCGACTCTCTACGATACGACGGGTCTGAGGGCGTCGCCGAAGGCGAATCAGGAGTACAGAGACTCAGAAGGGTTCATGATGGTTCAGACACCATCAAAGAAAAGAAAGGCTCTTTTTTAGCAATCAGATTCCATTCGCCTGTTTGCGAATTGAGCCGCTTTCTGCGCATATGCAGACTTTTGCGTTGGTAATTGCGAATTTTGCGTGGTTTGCGTGTTTTTCGCAATTGGCTGAAGATTCGTCTCTTTTTCGATATTCCGAGCGTCTTCCTTCCCTCATGAAGGGAAGCGGTGTAGTCAAGCCAGGTTCAGGTAGTCGATTGCTACTGAGCCGAAGATAGTCAGTCATCGTGGATAGATGAAGCGATGCACCACTTATATCGGGATGGACCGGAAACGAGGCTAGGATGCCAGAAACAAGACAGAAACGACGCAGAAACGACGTCATCCTGGATGGGTTCTGTTAAGCCGTGGATATGTGCCTCCGGAGTGAGGGAAGCGGTGGACCCGAATATATTGCTCCGAGGAGCCAGAGGGAGCCCGATCAACTCCATGCTATTGCTTCGTGTAGAAGTCGGAGGAGCTTGATCAGATCCATGTCATTGCTTCGTGTAGAAGTCGGAGGAGCTTGGCCAGCTCCATGTTATTGCTCCGTGGAGGAGCCAGCCAGAGGGAGCTCGATCAACTCCATGCTATTGCTTCATGTAGAAGCCGGAGGAGATTGATCAGCTTCATGTTATTGCTCCATGTTAGGAGCCGGGGAGCTAGGAAGCTTCAGCCGGGGGAGCTTGGAGGTTCGGATTTTGGCCCATGGAGGCTTCGATTCCCAAGGGGGAGTGTTGGAAATAGAGGAGTTGGTAACCTTCGCCTCATAGGGCTGGTAGGGCTGGGGCCCGCTAATAGAGTTTTCACCTTCCACGGTAGATAGCCTCCTAACAACAACAACCTGTTGGAAACGGGGTACATATGCACATACTAGATAGTTCAGTCAATATATTTACATGCCTCTCTACCCTCGTACCAACAGCGGCATGGGGTTCATGGAGTATAAGTAGGTGTGCGGCGGGGTGGTGTTGCTGGTGGCCGTACATGTTTGCGTTGGATAGGAGGTGGGTTTGGGGCGTG
>JAABUO010009692.1_pt1 | contig 10747 bp, 10 predicted proteins | sample 5559291 | NCBI WGS metagenome assembly JAABUO01 (sample SAMN10711878, study PRJNA513372) | rock metagenome | isolation source: Antarctica rocks | place: Antarctica: Victoria Land, Finger Mt sud
CTCTGCCGACGCTTCACGTACGCCCTCGCGAGCGGCCGCGCACGGCTCGAGGTCGATGTGGTTCGCTACACCTTCATCGTCATGGAATTGCACCATGTACTCCTTGCCGGTCTCCCGGCGCACTCCCTAAAAGGGACGGTCAATTTTGGACTTGACATCATCGCGACTCTCTATGGCCAGTGCTCCGAGATCATTGCGAAAACTCGTTCGAGAACGGGATCGCGGCCAGCGGCAATGTCCGCCGGAGTGGTCGGAACCGCGATGTCCGGTACTACGCCCTGTCCGTCAGGATGGGGCTTTGGCGACAGAAATACTGTCGTCGTCAGATAAGCGCGTAGACCGATGCCCGACGTGGTCTCAGTGTAGACTTCGCCAGTGGAGTTAACTGGTTCGCCCGTCTCCTCACCGACGATCGTTGCCAAGCCGTAATCTTTTGCGGCGTCTGCGCATGACATCGCCGACGAAAATGTCTGCGCTGAGATCAGAAGATAGACCGGACCTGTAAAGCGCACCGCGAGCGGCCCTGGAACAATCAGGTCGGCGTTGGGGTCCGTTCCCGATCGCAAAATGGTGCCGTCGGGCGCGCGCCACGCCTTGTCTCCGTATATCTCAACGTACTTGGCTCGCCCGTACTCGCGCTTGAGTCGATCGCACGCTTTCTCGATAACCTCATCGAACTGTTTGAACGGCTTCGAAGAGACGTACGTCCACAGCACATCGTTGAGATCGCTATCACCTCCCCCGTTGCGGCGGATGTCGATAATGAGAGCACGCACAGGCGCCGCTTGTATACTGTTGAATGTAGTATCGAGGAACCGCTTAAACCGCGCCAGATCCTCGCAACGCCGGTAATCGATGAAACCGGCGGCACCGCCTTGCAGGGTTCGATATGTATATGGATCGTCATTCTGACGATTGGCAGTTTCCGTCGTCTGCGAGGCCGCTGCGGGGATGTCGGCGTCATGTGCAACGCCGCTCGAAGTGACCCAACGGAATCGATACGTAGGTCGATCGCCGAACAAGGCGACTGCCGACCAACGTCCTGACGTCGTCACGCGGGACCGATGCAGCGTGCGGGTCTGGCCTCCGAACGCGTCGAGCGTAACGCTCCGGTAACGCTCGGCGGAGATACCGTCGACCGATACGACGCGGCTGCCGATCGGAATCGTATTTGTACGATCGGTGACCACGATCAGCGAGTCGTCCTTATCGGCCAGAGCGAAGCGCACAGGAAATCGCCGCGGCGCAGCGTTCAACGGATCGGGAAAGCCAAGGCTGACGTGGCCGTCGTTGAGCGCTCCCAGAACGGGAACGATGGCGAGCCAAGCCTCCCGTGCTGTCATCGCGGATGCGATCCCGGCACGGGCGACGCGGTAGCGTTCCTCCACACTCGAGCGTTTGGAAGTACGGAAGGGTTCAGCTCCGACGTCGAGGAGCGTCGACCAAATTGCGTCGAGGTCCCCTCGAACGACGCCGGCGGCAAAACGGGGCTCCGAATGTTGTGCATCAGCTCCCAGGAGCGGCGCGGCCGCAAAGGCCGACGCTGCACCGAGAAACGACCCGCGTGTGAACATTTGATACAACGCGTTCGCGGTTGCGAGCGTGGTTACTTGGCTTTGACCTCAAGCGTTGCCGCGACGCGCCGGCCCTCTCTGAAGCATCGCCAGCAGACCTCGGGCCTGCCTATACGAATCACTATGCCGGGGCGGGGTCCAAGAAAACGTCCACACCGACAAGGCAGGGTCGCCGCATCAAGAGCTTCGGCAGCCGTCTTGTAAGGGGTCGATTACGGGACGGTGTGGCGCCCGCGCGCGTGCCTGCTCACCAAGGTTCCGGCGCACGCTCAGTTTTGGCACGCGCGTCTGGCAACCGTACCCATTCCGCAAATGCGGGGTAAAGTGCAAGTATGAACACCGATGTCGCCAATGATACCGAAGAGGACCTCGACGCCAACGATGAAGACGACGATGGCGTGACGATCGACGACGATACGGCCAAAGAAATCAGCGACGACGACGACACTCCGGGGTAGGCGCGCCAACTATTTTTTGGACATTCCTGGGGGTAGCGGCACACTCCCGAAAGGAACCTTTCAGAGACGATCTACTAGAAAGGTGCCATGCGTCGATATCGTTCATCGGCCAGGGGCCGCGGCCGAGCGCGACACAATGCGCCGTGGCGTCTCAGTAAATTCCTCACGTGTGCTGAACCATCCACCGAGCGCTGCAGCAGCTGCACCCACGAGCAACAGGAAGAACGCGCCCAGGGCGGTCCTTGAAACACCTTGCGCCGTGGCGTTCCCCACTTGCTGCGTTTTCTGTACGACCGCCGTTCCAACGGCCTGGGCCTGTCGTTTTGCAGCATCGGCTTCCTGCGCCCAAGCGTCGGCGGTTCGTGCCGCCTGTGCCTTACTGACGTGCTGCTGCGCAGCTACGACGTTGATAAGCGCTTGACGGTCGGCGGTTCGCGACGTCGCACCCGTGTCGTGCAAGAAGCGATAGACAAGATCATTGATGTTTTGGTGCGTTGCCTGCGGATTTTGTGCCGAAGTCTTGGCGGCATTCTTCGCAAGGTTCCCCTGATGCTGAGCCTGAGCTTTAAGCGCTTCGGGCGACAGTTTGGCGTTACCGGTCTGCCGGAGAATCGTCTGGACTTTGCTCGTGACGGTGTCGATCGTGATCCCATTCTTTTTCAGCTGGGTTCCGACCGCCGAAGAGATACCGGGTGCCGCCGCGGCCGCGCCGGTTCCCGCGGCGCCCACGGCTTTCCCTAGGAGCCCTGTTGCGCCACCAAGGATGCCGCCGATCGCCGTCGTGAGCAAATAGACGGTCACGAGTGTCGTTAAACTCCACACAACCACCCCGTGAAGCAAACCCTCGACGCGGCGTGGCATGCCCGCGACCGTACCCGCGACCCAGCCGCCAGCGAAGAGCGATATCAAAATCGAAAGAAAGAACCAAATCGCACCGCCGATACCGAGGCCGCTCGCCGAAGCGCTGTCGTTAGAGCCAAGGTGAATCGTGCTTGCCCCGATGCCGACGCCGAGAAGGCTCAAGAGCAACTGCGTGGCCAGGGCCACGAAGAGGCCGGCAAAGATTGCGCCCCACGAGATGCGACGGATCGTAGCTGAAATATCGGGGGCTAGACGAGATTCGACCATGATGCCTCCCTCGGAATGCCGCCGGACGACGGTGTCGTCCGACGGCGACTTGATCGCTAAATGTGTGGAGTTACATATTGTTCCGGACGTCCCGCTTCGTTGCGTCGACGTCGCCCTGCGCTGAATTCTTGGCCTGATTGAACATCGACCCAGCCTTCTCGCTGGTGGTCATCTGGTCGCCCGCAACGTCACGTTTGGCTTGTTCGCTTTCAGTTGTGCCCTTATGCGAGGCTTCGTTCACGGTGTCTTTAGCGTTGTCAATCGTCTTGCCGGCGGCATCTCTGATGTTGTCGACGGCCTTGTCGAACTCGTCTATGAGACCCATAGTCGCTCACACTTTCCGACCGTACAAGCGGTCTGCACTGCGTCCTTCATATCCCCCCAGGGCGCGAGTGTTTCCGAAATGATCCGCAAAACTGGTCGTTTTCGTGAAGAGGCTCAAAATCTCAAAATCGCGGTCGCGGCTCGGACGCGGACGGTAAGCGCCGCACCAGCCAGTACATCGTGCCGTCGAGGACAATCGTCTTACGCCGAGCCGCTTGCGGCGGCCGTAGTTGACCATCGTCGGTAAAGTGGGTCAGCAACCATGCGATGAGCACGACGATATCTTCTCGCTTCGACTCACTCTTGAGTCGCTGACGGAGTTCTTCGAAAAACGCGGACCGCTGGATGTTCAATAACCCAAACATAGGTTCGCATACCAGGGCAACTCCTGGGACGCCCCGGGGGACGGCTGCGCGATCAGCAGCGTCGCTCCGTGGGCGACGGGGCTCGGCTCCGAAAGTAGGGAAACCATAACGACCGAAACGGCTAGGCGGATTGCAGGAGACGCAAAACTGTGACGGCCGTCACACGGAGCGACCAGCTTACCGGTTGCCGTCGGAGCATCCACTTTGGCTTCACGGCCACGCCTTCTTGAGAGAGACCTTCATGCTTCAGCTCGCACTTGTCCACATCGACTTCGCGGCGTTTGTTAACGCGATCGGGCACCTTCTACACGTGATGAGCGTCGCCGGCGCCGCCTCTGGCGGTTAAGCGCCCCTTGTCTCCGATGTAACATCAACGGCCTCGAACCGGGGACTTCGGCAACCGATCCGTAAGGATACGCCCGAGTCCCCGTCTTGAGGGTTGGTTGAGCGCATCGGTCACGCGGTTAGAACCGCGACGTGGTTCCTTTGAGCAGGCCCTAGTCGCGTTTCGAGCGGCTAGGTTTCGTGCGTGCATTTCCGAGCTCCACGGCGTCGACTCTATAGCGGCAGCGGCGCTGCGTTCGCGGACGCACTTGCGGCTCGGGAACCCCCAGGCTGCCCTTGCGGCCGCGCCGCAAAGTGGTGAGTCCCACCGCGATCGCGGCGAACTCGCGCTGTTGCGAGCCGTGGCCTCGTCGCGCCTCAGCGACAGCGAAGCCGCAAACGAAGCATTCCGTGACGCGCGCGTCTACGGGATCGCCTCAGCCAATGCTTCCCTCGCAGCTGAAGTCGAATTCTATCTCGCGTTGGACGCGTTCGGCGCTGGGAATCTCGATGGTGCTCGTACGTTTTGTCAGCATGCCCTTGAAGCCGCGGCCGCGCCGGCACTGTACGCGCGTTCCACCGATGGTAATGTGCCGCTCGCGCACGTCGTCGCCCGCACGCAAGTGCTCCTCGGCGTCATCGACGCTGCCACTGGCAAGTATCGCGACGAGGTGGTTCAGACTCGCGCAGCGCTCGCGACCCTTGACGAATGCCGGATCCCCGACGTCTACGAGGAGGCGTTCGCCGTTCGTAATTTCGCCATTCTCGTTCGGGACTTCGACCTCGGAGACGATGCTCTAACGATCGCCAATCGCGCCGATGCGCTCGCGTGGAGCGACGAAATCGCCCGCGTGAAGTTCACGACCCTGGAGGGCCTGGGATGGTGCTCGGCACTACGCGGTGACGTCGTCGGCGCATTGCGAAGGTTCCGTGCTGCGGCCGTCACGGCGTCGACGCCACCCGAAGAAATTCTGGTCGCCGTCGACCGTGCGCTTTTGGCGCGAGAGTTAGGCCACCGCGCGATGGCGATGGAAGAACTCGAACACGCTCTGAAGCTCTTCGACGGCTACAATTGGGAACAAGCCGCCGGTGATACTCGCTTGATCCTTCTTCCCCTTGCGCAAATCGCAGCATCCATCGCGCCGGTACGTGCACGGGAAGTGCTCGATCGACACTGTAAGCTCCGCAACGCAATGGAGGCCGCATACGCCGCTCGAATTGAAGACCGCGTGCGCGCTGAAGATGCTTACTCGCACGGGATTGTGCTGCGCAGCGAGGGACGCGAAGCCGCGTCAACGGAGCGTTTACAGTTCGCGTTTGCGACGTGGGAAAGCATCGGGTACGAGTGGCGCGCTGCGCGAGCTGCGCTCGAACTCGCGGAGCTCGGCGCCGGCGACGTGTTCCGGCTCGCGGTAGCCCGCGAGTTGCGGCGCCGCCCAGAATCTCTCTTCGCGGCGCGCGCTCGACTAGCCGCATAGCGCACTCTTCCGTCTCGGCTCGCCGTTGGGACGATGCGCTGCAATCCTAACGTTTCACGCCAAACGAACAGGTAGTCGATGGGAGGCGAGACGGGGTCCCCTAGTCTCACGGTCCGCTAAGTAGTGGTGATGAAGTACGCCCCGCCGCGCCAGGGTTGAACATTCTGTAGCGTGGCAGCAAAGGCTTGCATCGCCACCTGCCACTGCCGATCGTCCACCGGTATCTGATTTCTTTATTGGGGTAAACCCAACATTCGCGCTGCGGCGGCCATCTGAGCCCCGTTCGCGCCCCTTACTCGAGGCCTTAGCGTACAATAATTTCCGTTTCTGGAGGGCACCGCGCCGCTTTGGCCCACAGGACGGGAAGAACGGTCCTTTTTGGACCTCCTGGAGCCAATAAAGCTTCGTTTTTGCTCATTACAGTTGAACTTTCGGGTCGCTGCCGATCGCTCTCCGCGCGGCAGTGGGGGCGGTAGAGCGCCGCTCATTTGCGCAGAAGAGTTGTTTCGAGCAGCACATCCAAGACGGTCACGACGGGGGATCCATGCGAACGCCACGCGATTTCCGGCTCAAATGGCCGCTAATCGCGCGAATGTTGCGAGAACCCCTTCTTGCAGTGATGTCGCGGCGAAGATCGCTTGCGTCGCGCCCGTTGGCTTGGCCCACATTGGAATCGGAGGCGCACCGTTGGACTCGATGGTCGCCGGCGCACTGCAGGATGCCTGAGTGAAGTCGATCGGCGGGATCGCGCCGTTCGGCAGCGTGTACCAAACAAGTCCATCGGTCGAAACCCCACACGGGCCACCCATGGTGAAATCGACCGTCGTCATCGGGACTCTTGATGTGCCTGCTGGGAAGCGTTGCTGGCTTGGAGCGCGCGGCGGCGTAACGCCACCGCCGCAAGATACGAGCGCGAGCGTACACGCTACGATCAGTAAGTTCACATAGCTGGGCACCGACATTCGCATAGGCTCAGAAGCGCGCTGTACCACGACTACGATCTCAGGGCGTCGCGACGCGGACGGGCACCATTGCGGGTCCCACACCCGACTTTCCAGAGAACGTTAGCGTGCACGATCCATTGGATTCTGGCGTAACGGTCACCATAGACGTCCCGCCTTGAGGTGTTGTTGGAGAACTGACGTTGACGACCCGAATCGTCGCCTGCGTGCAGTTGTCGGTCTCCGAAGGCGCCGCGTTCTGCTGCGAGGGAAGCGTAATTATCAATGTCTGAGCAGCGGAAGTCCCAAGTGCGGTGAACGTAAGCGTCTGAGGCTTCGTAACCAACAACGGCTCAGGCCGAGGGAGGCACGCCCCGCCACACGCGTACAATCTGCTGAGCAGCCCGTTTCTAGAACTGCAACGGTGGCTAACGCCAAGAACGGCGACTATCGCGAATGAGCGCATTGGGCGGTCCTTATCAATTCTGGCTATTCAAATAGCTCACATTAGCCTATTAGGGTCGCGGCTCCTCTTGTGGTCCGGCGTCGTCGTGGTGTTTTAAAAGGGAGCCGCATTGCGTTTTCGCGCGCGTAGCGGCTGAGGCTACAGAGGATAAAGCCCGATGGCGATGCGTGGATCGCCACGATTAGGGCGTTATTAAGCCCGGATCAGCTCAGTGGCCATACTGAGACGAGGACGGAGAATGAGATGGAGACGGCGAGGGCGAGGGCGACGGCGAGGGCGACGGAGACGGCGAGGGAGACGGCGACGGCGACGGGGACGATGTCGGACTAGCTGGACCCGCAGTGGGAATCCCAGTACCGTTGCCGCATCCGATTCCAAGCGCAATCGCGCCGATGCCTATAAGGAACCCTGCGAGGCGAAAGACATTGCGGCCGCTCATGGCTTTTGGGCTTTGCGGGGACCGCCGTATTAGCCTTTGTGAGCCATAACTTCACCCCTAAGGGGTCGCGGTGCCGGTGATACGAAATCTGCCGGCATGAAGCCTCGGGTCGCCGCCGCTCCCGACTGGTTGATCCGCGCCCGCGACGACTTTCGGGCCGCGCGCTTCACCTCTGCCGCTGAGAAGCTCGATCTGGCGGTCGGTTCGCAACGCGTTGTTACTCCGGAGGCGTTCCTTTTGCGCGCCAGGATCGCACTGAAAAGCGATCCCGCCGCGGCGCTAGCGTATCTAACGCGGCATCGCGCAGCCTTCCATGCAAGCCGCGATCGCGCTTCGGCAACGATGTTGCGCGGCGCAGCCTACGCTCGGTTGGGGGATTTTACGTCTTCAAATGCAGCGTTCCGCGACGCTTCAGCGACGCTCGGTGCCAATGATCCGCTTCAACTCGAGATTGCCTACCGCCGTGCCTTCGCGTTGTGGATGGCACGCAAACTGGATGCGGCGGAACGGACGCTTGCGCCCGTGGAGGAGCACGCCACGGGTGACCTTGCGATCGAAGCACGCCAACTTCATGGGCTGATTCTGGGTTCGAGAGGCAATATCGCCGCGCAAGGCGCCATCTTGCTCGAAATGCTGACGGCACTACGTGCGCCCGGCGTTCGCGTGCTCGACCGTGGCATCATTGCGAGCCAATTCGCGTCACTTGCTTGCGAGTTACCCAGCCCAGCGTTGCGGGATGCTGCCAACGCTGAAGTCGCAATGGTTCCATGGACGCCGGACATGGCAGAAACTCAGTTCGATGCGCTGCGCGAGCTTGCGTGGTGCGACGCGCTGCAAGGCGACCACTTCAACGCCTTTCGTCGCTTAAAAGCGGCGGCCGCCGTCGCTCCCACAGCGGCATGGCGCACACTATCATTATGCGACCGCGCTTACCTTGCGGACGCCTTCGGCGAGCGGCGCTGGGCTGCGCAAGAGCTGCGCGATGCTACCGAACTCGCGGAGACCGTCATTTGGCATTCGACGCGCGGCGAGGAGCGCTTCGCTCTCTCGCTGCTCGCCGAACTGTATGCGCCACGCGATCCGTCGCTTGCGCTGACGTACGTCGCGCGCTATCAAGACACGGCCGGCGGCGTCGCGCGCGTCCTGTCCTCGCACGATGACCGTCGCGTTGACGCCATGGAAGCGTATTCCGCCGGCATTGTGCGGCGTGCGCTGGGCGAGACTGCCGAAGCATTGCGGCTTATTCGCAGCGCTTGGGACATTTACGATGCGATCGGCTACGACTGGCGAGCCGGCCGTGCTGCTCTAGCCCTTGCCGAATTGACCGGTGTCGATGCCTGGCGAACAAAGGCAGCCGAAAAGTTACGTCCGTATGGACGTAGTTGGCTGGTCGCCCCAAACCAGCCGAACCTAGCCGACGTACCGGAGATCTCGCGTCTGACCGGTGCACAACGGACGGTGCTCGATCTGATCGTCCAGGGAAAACCAACGGCGGAAATTGCAGCCGAGCTCGGCCGTAGCGAGTTCACGATTCGCAATCACATCAAGTCCATATTTAAGACAATCGGCGTCAACACGCGCCCCGCGTTGATCGCGCGAATCACCGGTACAGCGCGCTGACTATGCTTACGGCGTTGAGGATAGGCGCGACGGCGATCCGGGCAGCCGAAGTCTCAGCGTCGGGTGGCATGATTCTGGTCAAGTGAGTCGCTTGGAACGATGTGTGAAAACTGGTTTACGTCGATTTGACATGATGCGGCGAGTCGCGGCCGGGGTTATGGCGTTTGCATTGTACGGTGCTTCAGACACTATTATTCCCAGCGCACAGCCTCCTGACGCGGATACCATCTTTTCTCTGGCACGAGATGCGGCGTCGACGCAGCGTTGCCCAGCGCGTCTGGAATACGTTATCGTCGTAGCAGCCGACATTGACGGCCGCGTCGAGCAGAACCACTTCCGGGCAACCTACCTTTACGATCTAGACTACCTCCACGTAGACGCATTCAGCCGTGAAGAGCAGCAGCACCCGTTCGTAACTCACGGCGTAAACGTCCTCGTCACATTGCCGTTCGTTCCGCTTATCGGCCTCAGCCGTGCGCTTACCGCAAAAGTCAACCATGACGGGGCGCCTTTGGATCTCCTTGGCATACCAGTGCTCAAGCCGTCGTATACCTTCGGGCTTAGAAGGTCGAGTCAAGAGTCGCCTCAGCCGCAAGACACGCGGTCACCGTCAGGGCTTCGTGTAATTGGATCGACGACCGCGCGCTTGCGCGACTATGCCGTGGAACTCGTCGGGGTCGAGAAATACGAGGGACATGAGGCGTATCATCTGCGGCTCACGCCGTTACGTGAACCTTCGCACTACCGATTACGCGAAGTGTGGGTTGACGCGAGTTCCTACGCTGTACTGCAGATCATCACGGACGGAAACTTCATCGACGGTCCACCGACCAGATCGGAGTGGGTGACGACGTACCAAGACGTGGACGGCTGCCGTGTGATCGACCGGGAAGTCGCTCTCGGCCTGCTCGACTACGGTCGCGGCCGGAAGTACGAGAAGACGACGATATTCTTCGACCTCATTAAAGATCCGGCCGCGTACCGCGTACCCATCGTGACATTCCGACGTCCGCAAGGTGACGACGACCTTCTTGAACCCGATGAGTAGGTTGGTCGCAAACTTCCATCGCCAACAACAGGGCCAACGTGCAGAGGCCGCCGGCTTCTTCCCAGATGAGTTGCGTCTGCCGCCGCTCTGCGTCGGCAACGTATGCGTCGACCACGCGGTTGAGCAGCGGAATGATCGTGTCACTCTGGCGGCCGACGGCTGCTACGATGGCCCTCGGTGCGCGTTCCGCTCCCGTCAACGAACGCGCGCCCATCGCGAAGTGAGCTGCGGCGGCGAAGTTCGAACGGCGGCGTCTCGTTAAGGGTGCGAACTGACGCAGGAGGCCAGCCACGAGGTTGACCGTCGCCGCCAAGGGCAAGGAGATCCTGATTGCGCTCGAGTTCTCGCGTACTTGTCACGATGCGGCCGCGGATACGTTGCGTTTCGGGACCCAACCTCGTTTCGAAAAGTTGATCCGCTAAGCGCGCCGTGCGCGCGGTGAGCAGGCGTTGACGCCCGGCGACATTGACGGTTGATGTTTCGAGGCGCTGCTGTGCGATTTGGGCGGCCAGAGCGAGGAACTGCAGTCCCGCGACGAGCGTGAATAGCCCTGCCGCAGCGACAACGTACGCCCGAAAACGC
>JAABUO010009693.1_pt1 | contig 10747 bp, 14 predicted proteins | sample 5559291 | NCBI WGS metagenome assembly JAABUO01 (sample SAMN10711878, study PRJNA513372) | rock metagenome | isolation source: Antarctica rocks | place: Antarctica: Victoria Land, Finger Mt sud
ACGTCCAGTGTATACGTTGCGGCCATAAGGTTTAGTCTCATGCCAGAAAGACCCCTCCCCGCCATCGGAACGGCGTCCCTCCCCCATAGGGAGAGGGCGAAGAGGCTCTTCTCTGTCTCCTACCCGCCCATCGCCTTGGCCTTCTCGACCGCGTGCTCAATCGGGCCGCAGTTGAGGAAGGCTTGCTCCGGCAGGTCGTCGTGCTCGCCGTCCAAGATCGACTTGAAGGAGCGGACCGTGTCCTCGCGGCGGACGTACTGGCCGGGCAGGCCGGTGAACTGCTCCGCGACGGCGAACGGCTGGCCCAGGAAGTTGCGGATGCGGCGGGCACGGGCGACCGTCAGCTTGTCTTCGTCGGAAAGCTCGTCGATGCCCAGGATCGCGATGATGTCCTGCAACTCTTTGTACTTCTGGAGGATGTTCTGGACGCCGCGCGCGACGTCATAGTGCTCCTGGCCCACGATGTTCGGGTCCAGGATACGCGAGGTCGAGACCAGCGGATCGACGGCGGGAAAGATGCCGATGGCAGCCAGGCTGCGCTCCAAGTACGTGGTGGCATCGAGGAAGGCAAACGTCGTGGCCGGGGCCGGGTCGGTCGGGTCGTCAGCGGGCACGTACACGGCCTGGACCGACGTGACCGAGCCGTTCTTGGTGCTGGTGATGCGCTCCTGCAAAGCCCCCATCTCCGACGCCAGGGTCGGCTGGTAGCCGACCGCGCTGGGCATGCGGCCCAGCAGCGCGGACACTTCGGAGCCGGCCTGGACGAACCGAAAAATATTGTCGATGAACAGCAGGACGTCCTGCCCCTGCTCGTCCCGGAAATACTCTGCCATGGTCAGGCCCGACAGCGCGACCCGCAGGCGCGCGCCCGGCGGCTCGTTCATCTGGCCGAACACCATCGCCGTCTTGTCGATGACGTGGGCCGTCTTGCCCTCGGCGTCCTTGAACTCGGTTTCGCCCATTTCGAGCCACAGGTCGTTGCCCTCGCGGGTCCGCTCCCCTACCCCCGCGAACACGGATACGCCGCCGAACTCGACCGCGATGTTACGGATCAGCTCCTGGATGGTGACGGTCTTGCCGACCCCCGCGCCGCCGAACAGGCCGATCTTGCCGCCCTTCGGGTAGGGGCACAGCAGATCGACGACCTTGATGCCGGTCTCGAGAATCTCGATGGTCGCCGCCTGGTCTTCGAGCGAGGGCGCGGCGCGGTGGATGGGGTAGCGCAGGGCGTTCGGGACATCGCCCTTCTCGTCGATGGGCTTGCCCAAAAGATTGAAGACGCGGCCCAGCGTCTCGTTGCCGACCGGGACCGTGATCGGGCCGCCGGTGTCGTTGACGTCCATGCCGCGCGTCAGGCCGTCCGTGGTGGACATGGCGACGCAGCGGACGACGTCGTTGCCGAGGTGCTGCGAGACTTCCACGGTGAGGTCGATCTTGCGCCCCGCGTCCGTGATCGTCAGCGCGTTGAGAATGTTTGGCAGGCTGCCCGCCTGGAACTGGGCGTCCACGACCGGCCCCTGCACCTGCACGATTTTACCGACTGCCATAGCGTGTTATTCCATCCCCTTTGAGGAAGCCTCCCGAAGAACTTGTGCGCGTCAAGCTTCTATTAATGTTCTGTTAATCTGTGAAAAAGTTCGCAAGATGAGTATAACAGAAAAGCCCGCAGGGTGTCAAGGCGGGAAGAACCCCTCCCGGCGGGCAGGCCCGCTGCCCAAGTGCAGGCACCTTGGAAGGCCCTTGATAGGGAAGGGCAAAGAGTGAGAGCAGTGCTTCGTATCCGCCGCCCTCGGCGCGGGTGGGTTCTTTTGCGCCCCTATCGCAGCGCCTCGGCACCGCCGACGATCTCGGCGATCTCCTTGGTGATCGTCGCCTGGCGGGCGCGGTTCAGCGAGAGCGTCAGGTTGGAGATCATCTTGCCGGCGTTGTCGGTCGCGCTCGACATGCTGGTCATGCGCGCGCCGTGTTCGGACGCCACGCTCTCGACGATGGCCTGGTAGACCTGGGTGTCCACGTAGCGGGGGAGCAGGCTGCCTAAGATCTGCTCGGGACCCGGCTCGAAGATGTAGTCGGCCTTGGGCTTCTGGGCTTGCGGGTTCTCGGGTGCCCCCTCCTCCGGCGTGGGGGGCTGGATGGGCAGAATGGTCAGGGTCTGGGGGCGCTGGGACATGGCCGAGAAGAACTGGGTGTAGATCAAGTACAGGGCGTCGATCTGGCCGTCGGCGAACAGGTCGCGGCCGGTCCGGGCCAGCGCCTGGGCCTCCCCAAACGAAATGCCCGTGGCCGGGACGGGGTGCTCGGCGACGATGTCATAGCCGCGCCGCCGGAAGAACGTCGCGCCCTTCTTGCCGACACAGACCAGCTTGACGCGCTCGGCCCCGAAGGGACGGACCAGGTCGTTCGCGCGGCGGATGACGGAGGAGTTGTAGGCCCCGCACAGGCCGCGGTCGCCGGTCACGAGCAGGACGCCGATCCGCTGGGGTTCGCCCTCGGCGCGGCGCAGCAGCGGGTGCTGAACGCCCTCGCCGCCGGACGCGCCCAGGCTCGCCATGACCTCGCGCATCTTCTCGGCGTAGGGCCAGGCCGCGCCGACGGCCTCCTGCGCGCGGCGCAGGCGGGCGGCGGCGACCATCTTCATCGCCTTGGTAATCTGCTGGATGTTTTTGGCGACGCGGATGCGACCGCGGATCTGACGGGGGGTTGCCATGCGGGAGTCCTTTAAGCGCAAGGGTCAAGCGCGGGAAGTCGGGAAGAGAGTGCCCCTATGATACCGTCATGCCGGGTCGGTTGTCAACGAGAGATCGTCAGGGCGTCCACCTGCCAGGAGCTTATGGACGCCGGCGAGCCTGATGGCCGCGTCAGGCGCAGTGTCACCAGTCCCGCACTCCCCCGACTGCCGCTCACTTGGTAGCGGCGGTCAACGTACTCAGGCAGGAGGTTGGTCCTGCCGCCCGCTTCCGTCCACGTCGTTACGCGCCCGTGGACGGCCTCGAAGGCGGCCCACTGCGCCTGCAAGGCTGGGGTTGTCAGCGATGCCCTCTCTCCGGGCGTCAGCAGGCCGCGCGCCTCGGCATAGTGATGCAGCCGGATGGAGTAAAGAAAGTATTTGGCGTGGCTGTCGGTGTCCGTGTAGTTTCCAAGCGTCTGCATCACGACGGGGCGCGCGGCGGGCGACAGCAAGACGGCGCGGCCCACGGCGGGCAGCAGCAGGACGCGCCAGAGGATGAAGCCGAGGACCAGAACCGCCCCCAGGACCAGCCCGATGACGGGTGCCCTCTTCATGGCGGGCTACTTCTCCGCGAGCAACTTGCGAATCTTCGCCGCGAGCTGCGGACCCTCGCCGGGTGAGAAGCCCTCCTGGCTCCAGCGGACGATGCCCTTTTTGTCGATCAGATACTGGGCGGGGATCGCGCGGGCGTTGTAGGCGGCCTGGGCGCGGCCGTTGGCCTGGGGCGAGGCGGTGACGGTGTAGGTCATGCCCATCGCCCGAACGAACGGCTTGACCTGGGCCAGCGAGTCGGGCTGGTCCACGCTCATCCCGACCACGCGCAGGCCCTGGGGGGAGTACCGGCGGCTGAGGGCCTGCATGGTCGGCGTCGCCATGCGGCACGGCCCGCACCAGGTCGCCCAGTAGTCCAGCAGGACGACGTGGCCGCGCAGGGAGCGCAGCGTCAGCGGCTTGCCCCCCAGTGTCGTCGTGGAAAAGGCCGGGGCGCGCGTCCCCACCGCCAGCGGCGGCGGCGGTGCCCCCGAGAAGTCCTGCGCGCTGGAGGGCGACGGGGTGAGCACGGCGAAAGAAAGCGAGGCAAGGGAAAGCGAGGCGGAGAAGGCGATTCGGGGCGGGTACATGGGTCGGACTCCTGACGGGGGTTGACAACGTCCCCCCAAACAGGATACCATCAGCGGGGCCGTTTCGGTTCCTCGCCCGGCTTCGTTCAGGAAAGGCACAGGCCATGACGCCCGAGATGCGGGCCATGCTCGCGGCGCAGACGTTCGGCGTGGCCGGCGCGTCGCGCAGCCCGGACAAATACGGCTTTCTGGTCTTCAAGGCGCTCAAGAGGGCGGGCAAGACGGCCTATCCCATCAACCCCAGCGCCACGGAAGTGGACGGCGACCGCTGCTACCCGTCGCTGTCGGCCCTGCCCCGCCCGCCCGAAGTCGCCGTGCTGATCGTCCCGCCCGCCGCCGGCGAGGCGGCCGTGACCGAGTGCGTCGCGCTGGGCATCCGGCAGGTGTGGATGCAGCCCGGCGCGGAGTCCGAGGCCGCCATCGCCGTCTGCCACGCCAACGGCATCGCGGTCGTCGCGGGCGGCCCCTGCCTCATGGTCCTGCTGCGGACCGCGAAATATCAATCGGACACTTTTTAGGACATCCTTTGGGGAGATTTGATGGAAAAGAAAAGCCACTACCACACGGTTGACGGGCGCGACTACGCGGTGACGATGACCTGGGACGCGGACTTCAAAGACAAAGATCACGTCTTCAAGATCACGTTCCAGGCCGTCGACCAGGCGACGAGCCGGCCCTTCCTCCTGCCCCGCGAGATCGGCACCTACCAGATCGCGGACCCCGACGAGTCGCTGGGCGAGCGCGTCAAGTGGTACTACGAGGGCAACCGCGAGACGCTGATGACGGATTACCTGTCCACGGCCTACCGCCGCGCCTGCGATTTCATCGAGCGCGGGAAATAGGAAGCCCTGGGGCGGGTTCAGCGGTCCGGGTAGGCTTCGAGGCTCAAGCTCGGACTGTCGGCCCGGCCCATCGCGATGAGCGTGTAGGTCCGGCCCGGCTCCAAGACGAGGTGAACGGGGTCGGTCAGCGTGTCAGGCGCGGTGGTGGCGGCGATCTTCAGGTCATACGGGCCGGCATCCAGGGTCAGCGCCTCGCTCCGCCGCCCGTAGCCGACGGCGGGGATGGCGTCGATGTTGTTGACCACAAGATCGATGGCTCCCACGTCTAGGGCGGCGTTGACCAGCCGTACCGAGACTTTCCCCGCTGCGGGCTGGTCTGCGGGCACGTCCTCCAGCACCCGCACCTCGGCGGGCTTGCCCCCGCCGTGGATCTGGCCCAGGGCCAGTACGGTGTATTCCCGGTCCTTGCCGAACGTGAGCGGCTGCACCAGCAGCGTCGCGCCCAGGTCCGCCGCGTCCACCCGCAAGGGGTAGGTGCCCGACGAGATCGTCTGGTAGCCCGTGCTGCTGCGGAACTGGGAGCGCTTCCAGACCCGCTGCCCGTCCACGGAGACGTTCAGACCGCCCGGCTCGGGGACGGCGTTGATCAGCCGCACCTTGACGTCTTCATCCCCCCCACTGTTGCGGCAGCCCGGCACCAGCAGTGCGCCGACCACCCCCATCAAGACCAAGCCCCACAGGCCGGATCGTTTCCACACGCTCACAAAAATCATAGGGAAGGATTCGAGAAGGCCGGCGCGTTTTCCTGCACACGCCGTCTGCCAGGGGTTAAGAACCCCTGGCATTGGGTCCGCGTAACGCACGGTCAGCCGCCCGGCAATGGCCGCACCTCGCCCGCGAAGGAGAACACCAGGCCGCCGGGCTGGGTGATCTGGACGGCGACCAGTGTGCCTTCCGCCAGATACTCTTTGCGGACGTAGGCTAGAGCCAGCGCCCGGCCACCGAGCCGAGGGGAATGAACGGCGGAGGTGACGCGCCCGATCTCGCGGCCCGGCTCCGGGCCGTCCTCGGGACCGTTCAGCGTCGTGCCCGGCGGCGGGGCGGGGGCGTCGGCGGCCAGCAGGACGTGGCGCAGGGCACGGTTGGTGTGCCCGCGGGCGTGGAGGCGGGCGACGATTTCCTGGCCGACGTAGCAGCCCTTGGTGTAAGAGACGGCGTCGGGCATCCCCGCCTCGGGCAGCAGCACGGCGGGCGTCAGCTCCAAGCCCCAGGCGGGGCACCCCGCCTCGACGCGCAGCGCCTCGGCGGCGTCTTCACCCAGGGGAACGGCACCCGCTTCGGCGAGAGCGGCCAGGGCGGCGGCTTCGGCGTCGGGCCGCAGCCAGAGGTCGAAGCCAGGCGCAAGGGGGTAGGTCAGGGGCCGGGCCGCAGCGGCCATGTCGCCCGGCAGGCGGGAAGCCAGGCCGCCCGCGCCGTCGCCCAGCACGGACAGGATCGCCCAGTGCTCGGACACGTCCGACAGGGCAACGTCTTCCATAATCAGAAACTTATCCAGCGTTTGGTGCAGCGTGGGGAGACAGGCCGGGTCGGTCTCGACGACCAGCGCGTCGGGGAAGACGTGAACCCAGAGGTCGGCCAGGACGTGCCCGGTCGTGTCCAGCAGGGCGGCGTGACGCGTTTCGCCCGGTGCCAGTGAAGCCACATCGTTGGAAACTTGGCCTTGCAGGAATGAGTGGCGGTCCGACCCGCGCAGCTCCAGCAGGCCGCGCGGCGGGCGACGCCGGACGGCAAGGCCGCCGGGATGGTGCGCGGCGTCATAGCCCAACAACGGGTGCGTCATGGTACTGCCTTTCGCGGTCGAGGCTAGAGCCTGTTATGCACTTTTTCGCAGCAGAGACTATTGTTTAATGTCATTTTGTACCAGCTCCCTTGCTTGCCGAAGCGGGAGCGAAATGACCTGTCGGTCAATAGGTATTGTTTAAGGCCGTATTAGCGGCTTACAGGCCCAATGCAGCACTAAAAGTGCATAACAGGCTCTAGGCCGCGCGGGCGTCGCGCCGCTCCTCGATCTCTTCCAAAAAGACGATCTTGACAAGCGCGGCGGTGGCGGCGAGCAGAGCACCAAGCAGGAACCCAGGGACGGAGATCGGGCGCGTCATTGTATAACCTCTATGCCGGCATTGTACTATATTTCACAATGTCGGCGCAACCCCTCGGGTTCCCCAGCTTTTGGGTAAAAACAGGTATCCCTATGAACACCACCACACCACAAACACACGCCCCCGACGCGGAGACGGCGGAGGAGATCAAGGCCGCCGGGCTGCGCTTCGTCCACGACAAGCAGCCGGGCATCCGCCGCGAGCCGGACGGCGACGACTTCCGCTACGCCGCGCCGGACGGCTCACCCGTCGACGACGAGAAGACGCTGGCGCGGATACGCTCCCTCGCCATCCCGCCCGCCTACCAGGACGTGTGGATCTGCCCGCGCGCGAACGGGTATCTGCAAGCCACGGGGCACGATGCGCGCGGGCGCAAGCAGTACCGCTACCACTCCCAGTGGCGGGCGGCCCGCGACGAAACTAAATACGAGCGCATGGTCGCCTTCGGGACCACCCTGCCGGCCATCCGCGCGCGGGTCGCCCGCGACCTGGACTGCCCCGGCCTGCCGCGCGAGAAGGTGCTCGCGACCATCGTTCGCCTGCTCGAAACCACGCTGATCCGGGTCGGCAACGCACAGTACGCCTCGGAGAACCACCACTACGGTCTGACGACACTGGAGAATCGCCACGTGGACGTGACGGGCCAGACGGTGCATTTCCACTTCACCGGCAAGAGCGGCGTCGAGCACGCCATCGACCTCAAAGACAAGCGCCTCGCCCGCATCGTCCAGCGGCTGCACGACCTGCCGGGGCAGGAGATTTTCCAGTACGTGGACGGCGAGGGCAAGCGGCACGAAGTCGGCTCGGGGGACGTCAACGCCTACCTGCACGAGATCGCCGGGGAAGAGTTCACCGCCAAAGACTTTCGCACCTGGGCCGGGACCGTCCTGGCCTCGCTCGCGCTGTTGGAGTTCGAGGCGTTCGGGTCCCCGACGCAGGCCAAGAAGAACGTCGCTCAGGCCATCAAGACCGTCGCCGAGCGCCTGGGCAACACGCCAACCGTCTGCCGCAAGTGCTACGTCCACCCCGCCGTGCTGGACTCGTATTTAGATGGGACTCTGCTCCGCGCCCTAGGGCAGCGCCCCGAGGGCGAGGTCGTGGACGCGCTGAACGCCCTGCACCCCGACGAAACCGCCGTCCTGTCCCTGCTCCAAAGCCGCCTGACCGAAGCGGCGGTGCGTTAGGTCCGGTCACGCGGCGGGAAGGAGGTGGGCGAAGTCGGCGGGGACCACGTCGTCGAGGTCGCGGCCTGGGGCGAGCGTGACGCCGACGCTCTGGTACACCGTCGCCACGAACTCGCCGCATGTGTACTTGCCGTGCGGCACATAGTTGAGGTGCCAGTGGGTGAAGACGTGCTCCAGGACGATGACCAGCATGTCAAAGCGGTCGTAGCCCGCGCCGAGCTGTGTTTCGGCCCAGACCAGCGCCTCCGCCCCTTTGCCGCCGGGCGCGGGGATGACGCGGTAGCCGCCCTCGCGGCCTTGCAGGCCGTTGCGGATTACCCCCTGCGGGCGGGACTCGATCACGCTGTCGTCACCGGCGTAAATGGCCGAGTGGTAGAACGGCGACCGGGTGAACCACTGAATCAAGAAGTCGCGGCTGCGGTGCGGGCGGGAGAAGAGCAGGATGTCGCCGGGGCGGGGCGCGGGTGCAGGGAGAACTTCAGGGACGGGCGTCGTCATAGGGTGTCGTCCACCAGGACTTTCAGCGCACCGGGCTGGACGGTGATGGTCACGGGCGTCGTTCCTGTGATCTCGTCGTCCGCGTGGACGTTGCGGCGTCGGGCGCTCTCCAGCGTAATCTCGCGGGCGCGGAACGTCTTGGTCTTGGGCAGCCCCAGGTGAATCTGGGCGCGCAGGGCGCGCAAATAGGCGGGCAGCTCGCTCCGCTTGAGGTCCGTGAAGAGCACGACATCGAGCAGGCCGTCGGCGATGTCGGCTTCGGGCGCGATGGGCGCGGCCTGGGCGATGCGATACGTGTTGGCGACTTCGCACAGCGCGACGCTCTCCCGGTGGACCTCGCCGTCCAGCGTCAGCGTGATCTCGCGGGGACGGAAGGCGACCGCGAGCCGGGCGAAGGCATACGCGCCGCGCAGGAAGTTCTTGTTGGTGCCCTGGCCGTAGAGAGCCAGCGCGTCGGCGAACAGGCCGACGCCCGCCGACTCGGTGAAGTAGCGGTCGCCGATCTTGCCCAGGTCCACGGCGCGGACGACGCCGTCTTTGAGCGTCTTCAGTGCGGCGGGCAGGTTGTGGTGCAGGCGCAGGGTCGTGGCGAAATTATTGAACGTCCCCTGCGACAGGATGCCCAGCGCCGTGTCCGTATGGGCCAGCTCCTGCACGGCCAGCTCCACGGTGCCGTCGCCGCCCGCCACGGCCACTTTCTCCGCACCCTCCGCCACCAGTCGCTTCAGCGTCTGCTTCAAGTCCTGCTTGGACTCGGTGTGAATGATCAGAATCTCCAGGCCGACGTCGCGCGCCATCCGCTCAAGCTGCTCTTTCCCCGAGGCGGCATGCATCGCCCCGGCGCGCGTGTTCATCAGGATTGGGAGGGCAGACTGTGACTCGGTCATCGTGTATCCCCTTTCGAGCGGCCACGCCCTGCCGCGCCCGCCACTGCAAGGCAGGTCCAGAGCCAGGGCAGGCCAAGCGCGAAGCCCGCCAGGACATCGGAAGCGTAATGGACGCCGAGGCAGACGCGGCTCAACCCGATCAGCGCGATCAGCAGAACGCTCCCCGCCCAGAGCAGCCGCCTGCCGTGCCCAGTGCGCCGCGTCAGCCAGTAGGTCAGCATCCCGTAGACCGTGACGGCGAAGAACGCATGGCCCGAGGGGAACGAGTAGCCCAGGTGGGCAAAGAGCGGCGAAGGGCGCGGCCTCTGGAAGGCGATCTTCAGGCCGTTCACCAGCGCCTCGCCGCCCCCAATTGCGAAGAGGAGGCCGAGCGCCTGTCTGCGCGCCTCCCCAAACAGCAGCGCGGCGAGGCCGAGCAGCGCGAACACAAGCAGCGCCCACCCGCCCGCCAGAGCCGAAAGCCCGCGCATGAGCGTCAGGAGGTGCGGGCCGGTGTGCGCGGCGGATTGCTGCGAGATCGACAGGTCCCAGCGCGAGAGCTTGCCCGCGTGAACCGCGCCGGCCAGAGCAACGAAGAAAGCCGCCGCCCCGAGTGCCACTGAGGCGGCCAACGTCGTCCGCTGCCGTGGCGCGGCGGGAAGTGGGTCCGGGGCAGGGGCGGGGTGGGTCGGCTTGTGCATTGTCATGGCCTATACCCTGCTACCGCCGCTTCTTAACTTAACCATCGCCTGCTCACGGCGGATGGCACGGAGGTTGCATCTTGCTTGATGCTGAAGGTCAGGGCATATTTAGCGTTCGCTGTTCCTGCTGCACCGCCTCCGACCACTTGCAGGCTGTCTGCCGCAAGTGCTACGTCCACCCGGCCGTCTTGGAAACGTACCTGGACGGCACCATGCTGGAAGCCTTGAAGCAGGAGACCGAGCAGGAATTGGCCGACACGCTGCACTCGCTCAAGCCCGAAGAGGCCGCCGTTATGGCCCTGCTCGGCCGGCGGCTGGCGCAGGAGGTGGAAAAACAATGACCCAACAGGAAAAAAACTCCAATGAGGATAGCATCCCTGATCTTCAGCGGTATTTGCAGGAGTGGTCTAAGGAGCTGGACGTACTCCGTCAGAACCATCTGCTAGACGAAGCACAATTCATTTCCTTCGCCAGAGAGCGCGATGTACCAGTAACGGGGTTAGTTACAGGAGATCCGGGCGAGTTTCACAAGCGTGGCTGGCTGACGAGTGATGGCGAGGATTATAAAGGCGAATTAGCATTCCACCCTTTCAGGGTGTATCCGCTGCACCAAGCCGTTCGAGCCAACAACCCTGGCTCATTAACAGGCTCGCCTACATCAGACGGATTTGGGACGGCCGCTCAAGTGCGGAATAAGGTAGTAGACCT
>JAABUO010009695.1_pt1 | contig 10745 bp, 11 predicted proteins | sample 5559291 | NCBI WGS metagenome assembly JAABUO01 (sample SAMN10711878, study PRJNA513372) | rock metagenome | isolation source: Antarctica rocks | place: Antarctica: Victoria Land, Finger Mt sud
TCCATCGCCGTCACCTCCCCGGCGATATACGTCTTCCCCAGGTCCGCCCGCGCCTTCTTCACCTGCTCCGCGTCCAGCACCGTCACAAACATCGCGTGCAACGTCTTCGTCGAGGGATCGAGCACCCCCATCGCCCCCAGCCCGTCTCCCGCCTTGATCTCGGTCACCTTGACTGGCTCCCGCCCCTTCATCAACCGCGTGTTCGGGGTCGTCGTCACCCGGTAGATCACGCCCGCCTCCCCCTTCACCGTCAACCCCTCCGCCCCCACCGCGGTCACCGTCCCCCGCACCATCTCGCTCCCCACCGGCAGACCTCCGCTCTGCTCCTCCTGCCCCGACCCCCCAACCGGAGCCACGCTCGCCGCCGCCGGCGCGCCCGCCATGGCAACACCCAGCACCAACCCCGCCGCCCATCCGCCAGCCATCGCTGCCCGCATTCGAATCGCCTGCCTCTACCGGAACCCGTCTCTCCGGACAATCGTCCCCGTGCTCCTATCAGACGAAGGCTCGCCCGGAAAGACGCTTCCTCTCCCGTCGAACTCGATCTCCCGAGTCCCCCCCGGCCCCCTCCCTCCCGTTGCTCTAAACTGATCAGGATGGCCACCCTCTCGCCCACTCACGCCCCCGGCCTCCCCCACCATCACCACGAGCATCACTTCAACTCCAGCCAGGTCGTACGCGATACCGTGATCGGCCTCGCCGACGGCCTCACCGTCCCCTTTGCCCTCGCCGCCGGCCTCTCCGGAGCCGTCGGCTCCTCCCGCCTCGTCGTCCTCGCCGGCCTGGCCGAGGTCGCCGCCGGTTCCATCGCCATGGGCCTCGGCGGCTACCTCGCGGCTCGCGGAGACGCCGAGCACTACACCTCCGAACGCCACCGCGAAGAGCGCGAGGTCATCGAGCGCACCCACGACGAGGAAGAGGAGATCTTCGAGATCTTCGACCAGTACCACGTCCCCCGCGCCAACGCCGAACCCGTCCTCGCCGCCCTCAAACAGAATCCCGAAGCCTGGGTCGACTTCATGATGCGCTTCGAACTCGGCCTCGAAGAACCCGCCAAAAACCAGGCCCACCGCTCCGCCCTCACCATCGCCGTCTCCTACATCGCCGGCGGCTTCATCCCGCTCCTGCCCTACATGGTCGTCGCCGAGAGCTCCACCGCTCTGCGCATCTCCGTCGTCATCACCCTGCTCGCCCTCGCCATCTTCGGTGCGCTCAAAGGCCGCCTCCTCGGCGGCGGAACCCTTCGCAGCGCCCTGCAGACCGTCAGCATCGGCGGTGCAGCCGCGGCCGTCGCCTTCGGCATCGCCCACCTTCTCAATAGCCGCCATGGCTAAGCACCCCAGCCCTTCCCAATCCCTCGCAGGCCCCTTGGCCAGGCGAACTCAATGGGAACACCCGCTTTCTCGCAAGCTCCGTCCGTCGCCCCTTGATACCCTCAAGGAGTTACGTCCGGGATGGCGTCAAACCTGTACCGTGAGCAGCAACGCGCTTTAGCCATCGCATCCAACGCTCACCGCCGAAGGACACCCATGCCGACCACGCACGAAACCTCGACACCCAACGCCGTCTCGGCCGCAGGCCTCCTCTCCCGTTTCCGGACCGTTCGCCAGGCCACCACCAGCCTCTGCGCCCCGCTCTCCCCCGAGGACATGATGGTGCAGTCCTGTCCCGAGGCCAGCCCCGTCAAGTGGCACCTCGCCCACACCTCCTGGTTCTTCGAGACCTTCGTCCTCCGCGACTTCCTCCCCGGCTACCAGCCCTTCCACCCCGACTTCCACTGGCTCTTCAACAGCTACTACAACTCGCTCGGCGACATGCCCGAGAAGAAGCTCCGCTCCTCCTTCTCCCGCCCCCCCATCTCCGACATCCTCGCCTTCCGCACCCACGTCGACGCCGCCATCGGCTCGCTCCTCGGCAACGTCTCTCCGCTCCCCGACGAAGCCGTCCGCCGCCTCTCTCTCGGCCTCGAACACGAGCAGCAACATCTCGAGCTCATCGCCACCGACATCAAGCACGCCTTCTTCACCAACCCGCTCCACCCACCGCTCCAAACCAGCGTCTGGCAGCCTGGTAGCAGCATCGCCCCTTCGCTCACCTGGGTCGACTTCAGCCCCGGCCTCATCGACATCGGCGCCTCGCCCGACCCCGGCCCAGCCGCCTTCGCCTTCGACAACGAGACCCCCCGCCACCCCGTCTTCCTCCAGCCTTTCTCCCTCGCCTCCCGCCTCGTCACCTGCGCCGAATACCTCGCCTTCCTCGACGACAACGCCTACCACCGCCCCGAACTCTGGCTCTCCGAGGGCTGGACCACCATGCGCGAGCTCGGCTGGGAGGCCCCCCTCTATTGGCGCCGCGACACCACCACCCCCTCCGGCAGCATCCAGTCCGGCTGGCAGATCTACACCCTCTACGGCTTCCGCCCCCTCGACGACCTCTCCGAGACCCCTGTCTGCCACCTCAGCTTCTTCGAGGCCGACGCCTTCGCCCGCTGGTCCGGCGCACGCCTCCCCACCGAGTTCGAGTGGGAACACGCCGCCATCTCCTCTGACGCTTATCATCCTTCGCAAAGCCGAGGACCTGCTTCTCTCCCGCGAGTCCCAGACCCGCTCCTCCCCACCGCCAACCTCCTCGAGTCGAACCACCTCCACCCCACACCCGCCAACCCCGACCCCGGCCTCCAGCAAATCTTCGGCGACGTCTGGGAGTGGACCTCCAGCCCCTACACCGGCTATCCCGGCTACCGCCCCCTACCCGGTGCCCTGGGCGAGTACAACGGCAAGTTCATGAGCTCGCAGATCATCCTTCGCGGCGGCTCCTGCGTCACCCCCGCCACCCACATCCGCGCCACCTACCGCAACTTCTTCTCGCCCGCCACCCGCTGGCAGTTCTCCGGCCTCCGTCTCGCCAAAGACACCGCAAACCCCAGCTCGTAGCTTCCACCCCCTCGACCCCCTGCTCAACCCTAGGACGCCCATTGAACCTCTCCCCAGCAACCGAGCCACCACAAGTCACCGCCGAACCCACCGCTCATCCAGCCGTCACCGATGCCGTCGCCAGCGAGGCCCACTCCGGCCTCCTCCAACACCCCCGCACCCTCGCCCCCTGGCTCTTTTACGACGACCGCGGCTCCGCCCTCTTCGAGCAGATCACCACCCTCCCCGAGTACTACCTCACCCGCACCGAGCGCTCCATCTTCACCGCCCACGCCGACGCCATCCTCGCCGCCGCCGCCGCCCCCGGACACACCCTCACCCTGCTCGAGCTCGGCGCCGGCTCCGCCAGCAAGACCGGCATCCTCCTCTCTGCCGCCGTCCGCCGGCAGGGAAGCGTCCTCTACCAGCCCGTCGACGTCTCCCCGAGCGCCCTCGAAGAAGCCACCTCCAGCATCGAAGCGAACATCCCCGGCGTCACCGTCCGCCCGCAGGTCGCCAACTACACCGCCGCGCCCCTCACCCTCGCCCGCCCCCACTCTCGCTACGGCGACGCCCTCGCCCTCGCCCTCTACATCGGCTCCTCCATCGGCAACTTCTCCCCGGGGGAGGCCGCCGATCTCCTCAGCAACCTCCGCGCCCAGCTCCGCCCCGGCGACGCCCTCCTCCTCGGCGCGGACCTCGCCCCCGGCCCCCACAAGTCCGTCGCCACCCTCCTCGCCGCCTACGACGATGCCGCCGGCGTCACCGCCGCCTTCAACCGCAACATCCTTTCCCGTCTCAACCGCGATCTCGGCGCGAACTTCGACCCCGCCTGCTTCGCCCACCGCGCCCGCTGGAACCCCGAGCACTCCCGCATAGAGATGCACCTCGAATCCCTCATCCCACAGCAAGTCCACATCCCCGCAAACTCCGCCGGCCCAGCCATCGCCTTCGACCTCCCACCCGGCGAAACCATTCACACCGAAAACAGCTACAAATTCACCCACCTCGGGATCCACAACCTCCTCACCACCGCCGGCTTCGGCACCACCCGCACCTGGAAGGACACCGAAGCCCTCTTCGCCGTCACCCTCGCCACCGCCGTCTAGGGCGCCGTACTGAGCGCCCGTCTGGAGCGCCATAGGTACAGCGCCACGCATACCTGGCACAGATACCTGGCACGGATACCTGGACAGATTGCGCGGGCGAACACACCGACTCATCTCACCCCAAGCCTCGTTCTGGAGGTCCTCCAGAACCTGTCACCAGCCTCCACCGGCCACGCTCCCCACGCCCGCCGCATCTCAATCCTGTATGAACGCCCGGCCCCCCCTAGCCTCCCTGGCCCTCGTCGCAGCCCTCGGCTGCTCCACCAGCCCCCGCAGCCAGGAGCGTGTCCGCGAGCGCACCGCCACCGCCACAGCCGCCATCGCCTCGAGCGCCAAATCCGCCGTCCTCGGCGTCCGCGACGGCCTCACCCGCAACGCCGCCAGCAAAGGCGTCAACATCAACACCGCCAGCCGGCCCGAGCTTGAATCCCTCCCCGGCATCACCCCGCCCATGGCCCGCGCCATCATCGACAACCGCCCCTACGCCGACCCCAACGAGCTCCGCAAAAAGAAGATCGTCCCCAAAGACGTCTACAGCAAAATCTCCGGCCGCCTCACCATCAACCACTAACCTCCGGTGCTCGCCGATACTCCCCGCTCTTCCCGCCGCTCTTCCGCAGCAGCACCACCTCCCGAATCCGTATTCCTTTATCGAGCGCCTTGGTCATGTCGTACACCGTCAGCGCTGCCACCGATGCCGCCACCATCGCCTCCATCTCCACCCCCGTCCCCGCCACCGTGGCCGCCGTCGCCTCGATCCGCACCCCGCCCTCCACCACCTCCGCGACCACATCCACGTAGCTCAGCATCAGCGAGTGGCACATCGGAATCAGCTCCGGCGTCCGCTTTGCCGCCTGAATCCCCGCAAACCGCGCCACCTCCAACGGATTCCCCTTCGGATTTCCCGGCAGCGCCCGCAGCACCTCCTCCGACAGCTCCACAAACGCCCCCGCCACCGCCTCCCTCCGCGTCTCCGCCTTCGCGCTCACATCCACCATGTGCGCCCGCCCAGCCTCGTCAAAGTGCGACAACCCCCCAGCCCCGCCCGGGGGCTTCGCAGCCCCGCCCGCCATCTCCTCGACCTCGCCCGACACCGTCTCGCTCATCCCAGAAGCCTACCGCAGCAGCACCGAGATCACCTCGCCCGCCCGAAACCCGTCCACGTCCCCCGGCATCACCGCGTAGCAGTTCGCCCGCGCATTCGCCGCCAAGTCCCCCGACCCCTTCCACCCCACCAGCCTCACCTCCGGCCCCACCCTCCTTGACGTCAGCCGCGCGGGCAGCATCCGCATCAGCCCCGCCTTCCCGCTTACATCCTCCGTCAACGTCGCCTGCGCAAACCGCGGGCCCTCCCATGCCCCGCCCGCCAGCACCCGCAGCAGCGGCCGCACAAAACAGTGAAACGTCACCTCAGTCGAAACCGGATTCCCCGGCAGCCCAAAGAACAAACACTCCGGCCCGCCCCCATCCCCCTCCCGAGCCGGCAGCCGCCCAAACACCACCGGCTTCCCCGGCTGCATCCGCACCCCCGTAAAAAAGAACTCCGCCCCAAACTCCGCCAGCACCTCCTCCACCAGGTCGTACTTGCCCATCGACACCCCGCCCGAGAACAGCAGCACATCCCACCTCCGCCCCTGCGCCACCCGCTCCCGCACCTCCTCCCGCAGATCCCGCGCCCGCTCGAGCCTCCCCGGCCACCCTCCCGCCCCCACCACCAGCGCCGCCATCCCGTAGCCGTTCGAGTTCCGAATCTGCCAGTCCTCCGGCGCCGCATGGAGCTCTACCAGCTCATCCCCCGTCGCCACGATCGCCACCATCGTCCGCGCATACACCGGCAGCACCGCGCGCCCGCTGCTCGCCGCCAGCGCAATCTCCGCCGCCTCCATCACCGTCCCCGCCGCCAGCACCGCCTCCCCCGTCCGCGCCTCCGCCCCGCGCGGAACCACGTTCTCCCCTGCCACCCATCTCCGCCCCTCCTCCACCCGCACCCGTCCTTCACCCTCTGCAGCATGCTCCACCATCACCACCGCATCCGCCCCCTCCGGCATCGGCGCTCCCGTCATGATCCCAACCGCCTCGCCCACTCCCAATCGCGCCCCGCGCCACCGCTCGCCCGCCCGAACCTCCCCCACCACCCGCAAACCATCCCCACCCGCCGCCACGAGATCCCCAGCCCGCACCGCGAACCCGTCCCGCGTCGACCGCGCAAACGGCGGCTGATCTCGCTCCGCCGTAACCGCCTCCGCCAGCACGCGCCCCCGCGCCTCCAGCAGCGCCACAACCTCCATCCGCGCCTCACCCGCGCCCGCCCCCACGCGCAACCCCGCCTCAACCGCTCGCGCCCGCACCACTTCCAAAGCCTCATCGAAACTCAGCACACCCGCATCCGCCATCCGTAACCCTCCCGCATCCCTCCGCAAAAGAAAAAGGGCCCCAGGCGATCTCCGCCGGGGGCCCCAATCAACGATCCGTCTACGACTTCTTTCCCGCCTTGTAGGTCGACTTCACCTGCGCTCCAATGCCGGTAAGAATCGCCTTCACCTCGTCGGCCCGCGCTCCCGTCGGTGCCAGATCCAGGTACTGCTGGTACGCCTCCACGCACCCCGGAGGCGCCGTGATCTTCTGCGTCTTCGGATCGACCGACGCCTTCGGAATCAGCGCCTGGCCCTTGATGTAGTACGCATCCGCCCGCTTCGGATCGGCCGCAATCGCCTTGTCTGCCGCCAGCGCCGCATCGTCCGTCTTGCCCGCGTTGTACAGCGTCGCGGCCTCGTTGAACAGGTACATCCCCGCCTTCGCCGGCTCAGCCTTCGCCGCCGCGTCATACGCGTCTGAGGCAGCCTTCGCGTCGCCGCTCTTCGCCAGCGCCTGCCCCATCTGGTTCTGGGCCGCTCCCGCTGTCTCCGGACTCGGCTTCTTCGAGGCCGTGTTCGCATCGATGGCCTTCTTGTACGAGTCCACCGCGTCCTTGTAATTCTGCGCCGCCGCCGGATCCGTCTTACTTACCTTCGACGCCTGGTCACCCTTCCCCAGCTGAGCATCTCCCAGAGCCACCCAGAGGATCGCCTCGTCCGGCTTCTGCTGGGTCGCCGCCTGCATCGACGTAATCGCCGCGTCGAAGTTGCCCGCCTTGGTATCCGCACGCGCCTGCTGCAGCGTCGTATTCAGGTTCGCGATCTTCGAGTTCGCCGACGTCGCCTCGGCATTCTTCTTCTTGAACTCCTCGAGCAGCCGCTTCTCCTCCGGCGTCATCTTGCTCAGGTACTCCGGCCGCGTCATGTCGAAGTTCAACACCTTATCATCGGTGGTCTTCACCTCCAGGTTGTCGTTGAAGTCCAGGCTCTTCTCCTCCTGAAACACGATCGCCACATAATTCCCCGGTGCAATCCCGGAGCCCTTGTAGTCCCCATTCGCATCCAGCGGAAAGTCGTACTGGTACTTCCGCTTCGCCGGCTCCGATGTCTTGTCCGTCGTCAGCTTCACGTCGCCCTTGGTCACCGGCTGCCCCGCGGCGTTCTGCACATGTCCGTGGATACTTCCGCCGGTGGCAACCTGCGCCAGCAGATCCATCGGGCTCAACATCGTTGCCGCAACCAACCCTGTCGCCAATCCGCTGCTCACCAACCATCCAAAACGTCTCATCGCCAATCCCCTCTCACTCAAACCCGATATCTCTGTAAATCTCTCTGTCATTTCGATGCCGCTCAGGCACCCGGTGTCGTCTCTCTCGCGGCCGCAGCATACGGCACAGGATCCGTCGCCCCGGCCTCCCGAAACGCCCGCAGCCGCAGCACACAGCTGTCACACACGCCGCAGGCCTCCGTCTCGCCCGAATAGCACGACCAACTTACATGCAACGGTGCACTGAGTTCAACTCCCATCCGCACGATCTCGCTCTTCCTCATCCGGATCAGCGGCGTCTCCACCCGGATATCGCCAGCCTTCGTCCCCTCCGCGATCAGCCGGTTGAACGCCTCGTAGTACGCCGGCCGGCAGTCCGGGTAGCCCGAGCTGTCCTGCTCCACCGCCCCAATCACCACCCGCCCCGCCCCCAGCACCTCCGCCCAGCTCGCCGCCGCCGCCAGGAAATGCGCATTCCGGAACGGCACATACGTCACCGGAACCACGCTCCCGATCGCACTCTCCTCCGCTGGCGCATCCGGCACCGCGATTGACATATCCGTCAGCGCCGACCCACCAATCCTCCGGAACAGGTCCATCCGCAGCGGCAGAAACTCCTTCACCCCCGTCAGCCGCGCCACCGCCTCCGCCGCCTTCAGCTCCCGCGCCTCCGTCCTCTGCCCATAGCTGAAATGGAGCGCATACACGTCAAACTCCCTCGCCGTCAGCGCCGCGCAGACACACGAGTCCATCCCCCCCGATAAACACAGCACCGCCCTCGGCCTTCGACCCCCAGCCCCTTGCTCCCCCGCGGCAACCACCCGTTCACTCCCCATCGCCCACCCACCCCTCCGCTGGCAGATCCTCACCCGCCCCGCTCAGCACCTCGCGTGCCGCCGCCTCGTCCACCGCCCGCACCATCAGCCGCGCCCGAAACGCAAACGCCAGCATCGCATTCGCATTCTCCCCTTCCACAAAGCACTCGATCCCCGCCGACTCCAGCGTCCCCCGCGCCAGCTGCACTCGCGTCGGCTGCAGAAACCGCCCCACCATCACCAGCCGGTTCTCGTCCTCACCACTCCCTCGCTCCAGCTCCATCATCACTTCGCCTCGAAACTCTGCAGATGAAACGTGATCGTCCCCCAGAACAGCCGCGCCTGGATCTGCACCGGCATGTGTCGCGGATCGTCCGTGTACCACACCCGGATCGTCCCCCGGTTCCGCACCACGCCCTCCTCCGCCGTCGGCTGCACCCGGATCGTCTGGAACGTCCCCGCCGGCGTTTTGATCTCCTCCCGGCCCTCTACCTTCATGACCACCGTAACCGTCCGCATCGCGTCCGCCAGCGGAAACCCAAAGCTCTGCCCCACCGTCAACGGCTGCGTCGCCGCATAAAAGATCCCCGACAGCGAATCCGTCACGCACGCCGGTATCGACGCCGTCTGCTCCTTCTGCGTCCCCTTCACCAGGTTCTTCTCCGTCTGGTGCTGCTTGCCCTGCCCATAGTCGAACCCGAGGTCGCTCGACACCTTCCGCCGGCCCTCCTGCAGCTGCTTCGAAAACCCCGTCGAGCAGCCCGTCTTCGTATCAAACCCAGACTGGAACCGGTCCACCACCGGAAACAGCATCGTCACCCCGCCCACCGTGTCCGCCGTCGCCGTAATCTTCTCGACCGACCCCTGCTGCTCCAGGTGAAACACCGCCGTCCCCGCCGTAAACACCCTCCAGTCCACCGTAAACGTCAGCGTCTGCCGCGGTGGGAAGGGAAACCCCGGCGTCGGCGGCTTCAGCGTGGGAATCACCACCGGCGCCGCTGGCGTTCGCGCTCCCAGCAGCTGCGCCCGCGCCGAAACCACACCCAGGGCCAGCGCCCCGCTCATTACAACCAAAGAAAGTCCATGCCTATGCAGTGTGGATCTCGCAGACCAGAAAGAAAGTAGGTTCATCCGTGCCTCAGGGTCACCAGCCGCGTCAACAGCGCGGCATAGATCCCAAGCGCACCCATACCAGCATTGTACTCACGGTGGTGGAGGTACCGCTCGCGCGAGAACACCCCCGCCGCCGCCGTCGTCGGCGCCGCCGTCAACCGCGGCAGAAGCCTCGGCACCGCCTGCGCATACCCCTCAAACTCCGCAAACTCGCTCCGCAAAAACGCCTCCTCCGACCGGATCGTCGGCCCGTAGATCACCGCGAACAACACCACCAGCGCCGCCGGAATCACCCAGCTCCGCGCCGCCACCGCAAACCCGAACGCCATCAGCATCGACCCCAGGTACAGCGGATTGCGCGTATACGCATACGGCCCCGTCCGCGTCAGCTCCTGATTCTTCTTCACATACCCCGCCGCATACCCGCGCAGCCATACCCCCGGCGCCACCAGCACGAGGCTCAGCCCCACACTCACTCCCGTCGGCCGCGCCAACCATAGAAACACCGCCGCGAAACAGAACCCCAGCGGAACCCGTATCCGCCGCGCCACCCGCTGCCATCTCGTCCGCTCACTCAACCCAGCAACTCCATCGCCGCCCCCAATACCGCATCCACCTCAATCCGCATCAGCCCCGCCTCCACACTCTGAACCCGGCTGTGATCCGTCGCACTCGCCTCATGCCGCAGCACCCGAGCCGGCGTCCCCATCGGCCCGAACGGCCCATTCCTCGCCGGATCGGTCGGCCCAAACAACCCTACCACCGGCCGCCCCAGCGCCGCCCCCAGGTGTAGGGGTCCCGTATCTCCCGCGATCACCAGGCTCGACCGCCGCACCAACGCCACCATCTGCGGCAGCGTCGAAGCTACCGCCGACGCCACACCCCCACTTGCCCGCACCACCGCCGCCGCAACCGCATCGTGAGCGTCCACCGCATTCACCACCACACCGTACCCCGCCTCCACCAGCCCCCTCGCCACCGCCCCAAACCGCTCCGCCGGCCAAACCTTCGCGCCCCACCCCGCTGTCGGTGCCAGAAAGCAGATCCGCCCCACCCCCGCCAACAGCTCGTCGCACCACGCCTCCGCCGCCCCGTCCACCGGCAGATCCACCGCCACCGGCCGCAGCCCCACACCCACCGCCTCCCCCAGCAGCGCACACCCCTGCTCCACCACA
>JAABUO010009696.1_pt1 | contig 10745 bp, 14 predicted proteins | sample 5559291 | NCBI WGS metagenome assembly JAABUO01 (sample SAMN10711878, study PRJNA513372) | rock metagenome | isolation source: Antarctica rocks | place: Antarctica: Victoria Land, Finger Mt sud
GCTTCGCCATCGCACCGCCAGCACAGTAATCAGAGCCAGACAGTGCCGCCTCAGCCAAAGGCACTGCCAGAAGTTGCTCCTGGAGAGCCAACTGATGAGGAGATAGCCTGTGCATTTGCTGTGTACGATCCAGACAGCACTACATGCATTCCTACAGATAGGATTGGAGACTTGATGCAGGACCTTGGCATGCCCCTCAACCCCCATCAGCTGGCGCAAGCCAATGCGCAGCTAGACCGGACTCAGTGCGGTCAGGTCTCATTTGGCGAGTTCCTGCTGTGGTGGAAGGGCTAATGTTACATCAGCTGCATCAGAAAGTCAGCCGGTGGCCTGTTCAGCATTGCAGCCATACTGGACTGTGGAGCTAGCTAACGACAGGTCAAATCAACACACAGCCACATGGCTGGACAGCTGCCCTCACGTCAGCAATGCAGTGCACATGCAGCATTGACGTTCATTGCTTTTGCAGACCTGTTGAGTAAGACCTGTTATTGTGTCATGTCAGCACTGCTCAGTCAAGGTCTGTTTGGAGGCATAAAGAGTGGTATGAAATGTAAAATGCGTGTAGCAGGTAGCTGCCCAGCAAAAAAGCCCGCTGAAACAGCTGGCAATTGCCAGTGTCATGTCAAAATCTATGCTACACATGCCAATCAAGTGGCATCTGTTATACACAAGTTACACAATTCGTGACGACGTTAACATTGGAAGCATGGCTTCTCCGTGCAGCGTGTGCAGCCGTGCAGTATGCTGCACCACCATGTCCTGGGCATACTGTGCTTGCTGGGGTGTTGCAAATGACAACACCCAGTGGCCGTCCACCAATTGTCGCCCAATGCTCATCAGGACTGTCCCATGACTGCTGCCCTGCATGTGCACAAATTACTATGACGCATAACATGAAATCATTTGCAGCCATGAAACCAACTGCAGCTCCTGTGATGTACGAAGCGTAATGCTCTCAAAGACTGTCTTTCAGAGCAAAAATGTAAGGCAACAGTACACAAGTGTAGCCACATATCTTGGTGTTGCAACCTGCTGTCCTGGCAAGTGCTGTTGGGCCACACTCCTGCCTTGTCGGCCACATGCATCAGGGACTTGCACACAGACATACTCCTATGCAATCCAGCTTCAGACATGTGAACAGACTGTCAGTTTGCGTCAAGCAGAGATTGACCAAGAAGCACATCAATGCAACAAGCCAGATACAGTGTGTAATCAAGTACGGACCTTGAGCAGCTTCAACAGGCCTCGCACATGCGGTCGGACATGGACGTGCAGCCAGCGGGGGTGCGATCTGTCCACTTCAGGGTTGGCTCCAAGAAGAGGAGCCAAAGACAGCACCACACCGGTGTTGGACTGCTGACCTGGGTCTGCCAGCACTACACTGGCGACAGTTGTGGCAGCAGCTGTGGCAAGTGCTGCCTGGGCAGCGGCTCCTTGCAATGCCCTGTCAGCCTGCAGTTATCAACTGGCAACACTTTCCACAGCAGCCTCAGCAAGTCATGCATGGACAACAAAAAGAGTGCATACATTTGTTTGTTTGTGGTGTACTCCAACAATTCCGGCAGTAACAGTCCGTGATGCCCTGCTGACCTGCAAATGCAGCTGCAGTATAGCAGACAGTCTGCATTGACTGTCTACAAAACCCTGCCTGACAGCGGTTGGTCCATGATGACAGCAGCAGTGGCAGAGCATATGCCAGCTTGAGCTTAGCATTTGCAAGTTTAGTCTAGCTCATCCAAAAGAGCTTGCCGTGACCAATTGCAAAGGTACAGCCTGGGCATGACCGTACACACAAAGGCAATGGTTTGTCAGTTGATTCCTTACTCTATTGACCTTGTGCCTTCAACAAGGGTGAGATACCTGCAAGCCTGAACACCTTACGTACTTTCTATCTTGGCAATGAGCTGCAGTGCCAAGTGAGGATGAGAAACAGAGAAGACTTGTGCACACCTGCAGTGACAGAATGAAGATGGAAAAGCAAGGGGAAATCTGTGGGCAAATGCCCATCTGCAATCAAGTACAGAACGAAGATGTGACAACAGGAGGAAATCTGGGGGCAGATGCAAACCTGCGGGAGGCCCTGTACGGCAAAGAAGACTCTGCGCTCCTGTCCCTTGGCAAAGGCCACTGAGCAGGTGACCTGCTGGTCCAAGCTGACAGTGGTGCCCTCCCTCAGCTCACTGCTCCTCAGCACACTCTCTGTCACTGCCGGGATTGGCGCCTGCTCGCTGATCTCGCCTGTGTGCAAGATCTGTAGGCACACACAGACGCATAACGATGTAGCTTTAATAGTGAGGCTGTATGCAGCATTGGTAATCTGCCTGCTTGCTCTTTGTGCTGTGCAGGAGTCAGCATTTTCAGGCGGACGATATGCTGCATTGATGGCATGTAGAAACATCCCTGCATGCAGCATCTGGTAAGGTGTAATCTGTATGCTGCTTATGCAGTACAAGGTGCTTGTCCAAAGCCAGGTGTGCCATTTAGCAACATGATGCATCAGTGTCAAAGTGCGCATGCCACAGGGCTGAGCAAGTTGTTGTGATTCAAGCAGATGCAGCCGCAGTGTGATTTGTTGAGCAACTGCAAGGTGACTGGGTTGACCTGGGATCACACAGCATGTGCATCAACGCATCACTGGCTAAAGAAGTTCGTCTTGCACATGATGAATGAAGCAATGTCATCGTCATGGCCACACAGTGGAAATGCACTGGAGGTGTGGCATGCAGGTTTGGCCAACTGGGCTGAAGCAAACACAAGCTCTGCTGTCATGCATGAGAACAACAAGCCATGAGTATGAGAAGGTGGAAACCTGCTGGACTTGTGTCAGCGCTACAAAGGTGTGCACACTTTGCAGCACATGCTTTGCTGCTTCAGCTGACAAGCTGACAGCATTGGCTGCAAGAGCACCTCGCTGTGGACTGCCATCCCGGCCTGGGCTTGTTTGAGCCAGCCCTTGCACTTGAATTGCCTGTTTTGCACATACAGTTATGTCAAAAGATGCATTGCCAGTGGCTGCAAAAGGTGTGAGTCTACAGCAACTGAAACAATACCTGCATTGGACTACCGCCTTGGGATGTAAGCGCTGTCTTGCACACCAGACTTGCTTGTCTCGTACCAGAAGCACAGAGGATCACATGCAAAAGCTGGATCGACATGGTAGTGTGCAGAAGCAGCAAAATAGGCAAGGGCAGCAAGCCGTCAATGTCTTGTACAAGGGCAGGTAAAGACCTGCAGCCAGGCTTGAACAGCAGCCGCAGTGGAGGCAGTGCCTGCCTGCCAGATGGCCTGACGTGCATGGGGCCATTCCCACCCCACCAGCACTGCCACTGCATCACACCACATGCCCTGCAAGTTCTCCACCAGCCCTGCCTGACCCACTTCTGCTGCCTGCGGTCATGCCTAACTGCTCATGCTGGGACACAGGCAGTCTGGTAGTTTGATGGAAGCCAAGGCATTGAATATCCTGTTTGTGAGGAACAGCCTCTCACTCAAAAAGGTGAAAAGTTGGGGAAGGTGGCATGTCAGTGATCGCATCAGTGTGTTTTTGGGCAAGAGTGCAGAGCTTGTTGGTATCCTGCTGTGTAACAGGGTGACTGCATTCCATGTGTTCGAAAGAACCAATCATGCAATGTGGGCTCCAAGCATGCAGGGTCAGTGTGCAGCTTGATAGCAGAATGCTGTACCTGGTCAAGCAGTCGTTGCTGATGGGGCGATAGCTGGCTGGACGCTGACTGTGCATGCGCAAGCAGGTGACTTAGCAGCCAGCCAATGTGCCAGAGGCATGTGCTGGGCAACAAGGGCTGCAGAAGCACCCCAAACAGGGCATCAACACACTGCCCTGATGCCTCTGCGTGCTGCTCAACCTCCCCCTCATGCTGCCGTGTGTCATCACCGTCTTGCTGCAAAGGCCCCTGTGCTTGTTGGTGATGATGCTCGTGCGGAGCGAAGCCATTGGTAGTGGGTGTACCAGGGTCTGGTGGGTCAGATGGATGCTGCTGATGACGTGGGGATTGTGGCAGCGGATCCTGATTTGGCAACGGATCCTGATTTGAGCTTGAGCCATTCCTGCTGGGGCTTGAGGGTACGGGAAACCTCCGGTGCGGCCTCCGCAATTCTTCACAAACAAGGTTGTTGTCAGACCAGTGGCATCTGGTAAGTGGCATACGTGGCGCAGGCCTCAGCAGCTGTCACTCACGGCTGTGTAGCTGCTGAGCCACTTGATGTGAGCAGCGCAAGGCAAAATGCAGCCATCACCATGAACTGAGCCCATCAATGACAAATACATGTCTAGAGAAGCGTGGAGATGAGTGGCAGCCGCACATCTGATGCATCAGTGTCACAACACTGAGGTGCATGGCATTAAATGAGTTTGCCGCATGTCAAAGGCCTTATCACCGTCTTACAACTCAGCACTGTTAGCACATTGGCTTGGAACATCCACTAAAGTGCCAGCAACTGTACAAAGGCTTGACCTGGATTTTATGTGTAGAATGGACCACGTATCTGGAAGCAAATGCAAAGGCAATGTGTTTGCTGTGAGACACAATGTCACTTGTTCACCTCTCTCAGGGGAAGGGCTCTGCGAGGAGCTGCGGGGGGAGCCGAAAAGGGAGGCAGGGTCTGACCTCTCAACCCCAACCAAGACATCCATCAATACCTGATGCCTCCTTCGCCTCACAGGCAGCAGACCTACATCAGCAATGTACTTTGCTGAGCCTTCCTGAGAAAAGAAAAGAAAAGACTACACCTTTCAGCATCAATTCAGTGAGAAGCCAAGTGTTATACCGGGCTGCCCAGGAGCCTTCCTGACATACAGAACCAGTTGAAAGCAGCATATGTACAGCACCAGTGCCTGCTGCATGTCTTGAGATAGGATCAGCCATGAAGTTGCCAGCGCAATGTTGCGTGGCCAAAGCCTTTGCACTATGGCAAACGAGTCTGTTTGGTCCAGCTGCCTGTGCATTTTGTATGTGAGTATAGCCAACAAGGTTGTGATTGACAGCACACATCAGGGAGGAGATCCAGATCCAACAGATGATGCTCCTTGGCATGCAACCTGAACAAAGTGTCAGTTGACATGTAGTACTTTTGCATACTGCTTTGCATCAGATAAAAGGAATGGGCAGCAGGCACTCACAATAAAAAGCAGCATAAAGCCGTAAGCTCAGGCAGCAAAAGCAGGCAACTGGTACAGGCAGCAGCAGTAGACAATGGGAACAGGAGAACAAATAGGCAGAGACGAAACAAGCAGGCACTGACCACAAGCAGAAAGCACGTTTTCACTGACAACTTTGCTCTGCACGACAGCCACAAGGGCTCGCACAGCAGCAGCAGTCAGCCGGCTGTCCTCGCCATGCAGCACAGCCAAGAAGCATTCCCTGTAGGCCAAGCTGTGCTCATGCAAGGCAAACAGGGCTTGCCAGGGGGAGGCCTGTGGTGGGGGTGATCTGCCTGCAACTGCATCAGCTGCTGATGCAGCTTCTGCATGATGCCGTGCAGGTGATTTGGGGCGCTCTTCTGAGGAGCTATCAGGCTGTGATGTGGAGGCAGACTGGCCTGATGAGGCTCTGTCTGTGGCCTTGTCTGAAGCCTGATCAGAGGCTGAGGGGTTGGCGTCAGGGCTGATGTTCATGCTGGTCTGAGGGGGTGGGCAAAGCAGGGATACTAAGAGATCCACAAATGGGGTGTAGCTCATGACATGCAGCAGGCGCTCCAGCACATGCAGGGCGCAGACTGGGTGCACCAATCTAGAAGTGCCTGTAAGCACAGTGCATGGGTTCAGAATGATCTCACGGCTGCTGGACACAGAGATCTGCGACATAGTGAACCCATAACCACCTGCAATGACCTGAGTTCAAAAGCACATGTCCAGCAGGCTGTGAGCCATGATTGCTGTCAGTGTGAATTGCATTCCTAGGTCAAGATATTCTGACACAGTGTGGTACTGCTTGAGCCACCTGGATGAAGCGGGCTTCAAAGGGCATGCTGCAATTGACATGATGGAGTAATGCGATCCTTGTGGTAAGAGACCGTGCAGATGTTTGCAGCTGCGTGTTGCCCAGAACCCACCCTTGACTTGCTGAGGTTGGCAGCCTTGCTGGCTGGAGCCCACAGCCATGACAAGGGGCTCCACAATTACTGGCAGAGCAAAAGATTCCCACAAGCACTGCAACACCAGACTGGCCAGACCATTGGCGCCTGCAAGACAATTTTACGCTAGTCAGATCCATTATGCTGAGCAAGGTCAGAAGCTGATGCAAGACGCCCATCACATACACATGTGTCTTGCACACAATGATGCATTCACCAATGATTGAAACTTCAGAGCACAAAAAGCATGAAGAAAGCAAGATAAGTGTGTCTATGACACCAAAGGATCATGGCTGGCACCAAAATGTCAGACTGATAGCAATACTCGAGGTCTGCTAGCCTTGCTAGGTCTGGGTTTATACCTGCACTGAGGATATCATTACAGTATGACAGCAGATCTTCCACCTCTGCAAGACATGAGTCTACATTATATATGGCTGTAGATGAACCTCCGCCCAGCAATGATAGTAAATCATCCAGCACCTGCAGGCAACAAGATGTGCTCTCTGTGTGTTGCTGAATGTGTGCATGCCCATGCTCAGAAAGCAAAACCTCACAATGTTGCTGAAGCTTGATCAGTAGACAGCTTGTGCTCATACCTGACACTGATCTGCCACGTATGACGCAAGGCTGGTGAAGTAGTGATTGGCTGGTTGGCTGATCACAAAGCTCTGAACAGCAGGATCTCTGATGTGATACACCTTCAAAGTCAGAGTCCGAACTGCTGTGCGCACCATGCCATCACGGTGGTTGATCAGCTTGACTGCTTCAGTGTAAAGAGGGAACAAGCCGTTGCTGAAGAAGAATTGCACAGTGTTGTTGTTCAGCTTGAGGCTGATGGACTTCAGGAGCGTGATGTAGTGACCCAAAACCTCCTCATTCTCAAAGTCAAACCGCATCCCAACAACTTCGTTTATGTGATTGTTGCTAAAGAGATAGAAGATGGCTGTTTTGCTTTGAATATTCTGCAGCCAGCAGAATAGAATGTGCACTGATGCTCTGGCAATACATGACACCATATTTGTGTCACAGCGGCAGACACTGTTTCCGTTAACACGAAGGATAGCACCAAATTACCTGAATGAGCATGCTGAGTGTCTGCAGCACTTGGACAGCCACTTCCCCTCTCCTGTTCGACCTTTGCTGAAGTATGTGTGTGAAATGCTGCAGTATGTTGTTTTCCAGGAAGTAATCCAAGAATTTCGGGTCATGCTGATCGCCCCAGACCATAAGTTCAGCAATGCTGCGTAACGTCTCGACTATAGCGTCCCTGTTAGCATCAGTTACGACAGGATTTCTGATCAGAACCTCCCTGAGGTGTCGGAGGTGCTCGATAGAAAAGCGGTCAAGCTCTTGCTCCTCAGAACTTCCTAGCAACAGCCCACCCAGCCACGAGCCGGTGCGTCTCGACATGATGAAGGCTGGCAGAGCTTATATTGACAGCATTGTGCTTGCTGGATGCTGTGTCCGCATTGTGGGTCGCATGCTCAACTTTAGCATGCACCAAGCTGTGCACCAAGAACATTGTTACAGACTGTCTGGTACCAGTGACTCATGTTCATCTCGCAAATGGTCTCGGAGGACTCCGACATCCTTGTAGCTCTCAAGCGATCCGCTTGCGCAAATGTCTTCAAGGCTTTCGCGCACGACGCTTGTTTAATGACACCAGACGCTTTGAGTTCTACTTTCAGTTTGTTTCGGTGATAGAGTACCATGCGAAAGTCGGTCTCGATCAACCTTTCAGTTTTCCTGATCAGCGTCATTAGCGGCGCAGCATCAGAAAGCTTCAGCCAAGATATATTCCCCTTTCCTCCACATGATGTGCGTCTAGAATCAACCTCGCTTGGCGCCAGAGCCATGGCCTTGAATAAGGACTACATGCTATCGCTGGATGTCGACAGCTTGCTTTTGACTTTTCGAAGAAATGCGGGTCTGTCCGCTCCTGGTGATCCTTTTGCCGGCAGCTGGGAGGATCCTGCATGCGAAGTCCGTGGCCAGTTCATGGGGCATTACCTAAGTGCCACTGCCAGGCTGCATGGTATGAAGCTTGTTTGGGGAGACACAGACGCAAATGCAATGTACAACCCAGACGCACACCTTGCGTCATCTTGTCAACCTGCGCTGCAGATGATGCAGACATTGCTTCTCGCTCAACTTTTATCATCGCCAAGTTGAAGAAAGCACAAGACAGTCTGGGAGGTGGCTATTTGTCTGCATTTCCGACTGAGCACTTTGACCGTTTGCAGAATCTACAGCCCGTCTGGGCTCCTTATTATGTGGTGGGGCTGTGGCTGTGGCAGCAATCTGCTCTGTCATGTTGTGACACAGTTGCACATATCCCCACTGCCGCTGCTGCTCCACAACACAGAAATTATACATTTCTGGGCACGTTTCTTTCAGTGCAAGACTGATCATGGCTTGCAGATCCACAAGATTATGGCTGGCCTCCTGGACCACCACACCTTTGCACACAACCAGGTAGCACTGCAAATGGTGGTAGATATGGCAGCCTATTTTGGCAAGCGTGTGGATGACACTCTCCAAGTCAATGGCACAGATCATTGGCATGAGATGCTGAACAATGAGTTTGGGGGCATGAGTGAGGTCCTGCACAACCTGTATGGGGTAACCAAAGACAAGGCACATCTGAGGTGAGCAGCACATCGTCGCGCAAATCCAGCGGTGTCATGCAAGTGGTCCATTGCGTGCGCAATTGCTGGTTACACTTCGTGTAGACGAAATTTGGGAGGCTTGCACTGCAATTAAATGGTCATGCCATAAGTACTTTGCAGGGCTGCCAACAATGGGAATCTGCTCAGTGCTCCTTGTGAGTTTGGCCAAAACACTCCATACAGCATGTGCAGAGCAATTGACAATTTGCTTTGTCCTAGAACCAGCTGACAGTAGCAAACAAGACAGAGGGTCATCATACATCAAATACTGAGGAAGCTTTTTTGAGAAATAGACTGTTTCGTCCAGGATGGTGTACCTTCTTGAGGACCAGTGTTGTATGCAGATTGGCTGGTCTGTTTGTCAAGCCCTCCTTCTATGAACCCTTGGTCGCCTTGCAAGACCCTCTGCCAGGCCTTCATGCCAACACCCACTTGGCCCAGGCAAGCTGTCCCTGACACCTTTCCAAATCTGGCAACACCTGCTCATCCAGTAGCTCATTGGTTTTCAGCATACGCATGCATTACAGGCATCACTGCTGCATCATGCCAAGACTGGACTCTGTCATAGCTCATGTCCATGTGGGGCAAAATCATCGTATAATAGCAATTACAGGAACAATGAAGGTCTAGCTGACAGGCAGGCTGTGAGACAGCAGGCATCAGGTGTATGCGACGCAAGTCAGCCCCCTCCAGTCAGCTCCCTCTCGACTCACCATATGCTCTGAGAACAGCAGCACAATCTGCAAGGCTCTTGCTGTAGACTGCCAAGATGCCTGGGTACATGTGTAAAAGGTTCCTGCAAACCACCACTAGGCACTCACTACCCTGTAGCCCTGATTCAACTGTGCTTGATATACAATACAGGATGGGGTGATTATGCGTCGATTTGGCTGCTGCAGGTGAATGGCTTTGCCGCTCAATATGAAGTGACAGGTGATAAGGATGCTCTGACAGCTGTCCAACACTTTTTTGATGTCATCACCCACCATCACAGCTACGCCACAGGAGGTCAGCCCTCTCACACACTCACAGAGTCATGTGACACTGCTGCTCACTGTTGCATGTGACATTCCTTTGCAGACGCTCGCATGTGGGCATGCAACAGTCAGTCACATCATGCATGCTTCAGACCATGCAAATGCGCTGCTCTAGTCTCCGTCAGGCTATACATCTATGCACGTTGCAGTGTATATGTAATCAAGCTGCGTGGCGCTAGCAGCATCCCACATGATCTCATAGCATACATACAGTCAAAGCTGCAGGGTGCCAGCTGCAGTCACAAACACCAGCCATGCTGTGACTAAGTTCAAGCCGGCCTGCAGGCAGCAATGATGGTGAGTTCTGGGGGCCAGCTGATCAAGTGGCAGATGCCATCTCAGAGGTAAGCGACTGAGCTGTTGTGTTGTGAATAATTGGCTCAATCAGAGAAGCTGTCGTTACATAGGATTGTGTTTCAGTCTTGGCTTTTAAAGTTGCATTGGGGCTGGGTTTTGCCATCATGTGCTTTTGCATGGGTTGCATCTCACATGCATATCTGCGTCTGCACCCACATACCTAGGCAGGGCTTGCAACTTTACCAGGAAGCAAGTCATGATGAGGATGATGGAAGTCTCACACGCAGTGACAGCATCTCTTGCAGCCAGTGAGATGTTTGCATGTGCCTGGTATTCACTACCAAATGGATGACATTGCCAGCTGCTCCATTTGACTACACTGATGTGGGTTGTCATTCGTTTTTCCATGCACTTCGTGTCTGCCCCCTGGGGTCATTTTTGTACACTCCTGAGTGGCTCCCTACATGAGGTCCTGTTGTGGCAGTCACCAGCAGTGTCTGAGCACTGACGTGAGTTGATGCAGCCTAGTTGTGGTGGGGTTTGGAAGCCCCCAATGACCTCATCATCTTGCCGTCATGCAGCAACAACATGCCTTGGAGACAGAGGAGACATGCACACAGTACAACATGCTCAAGATAGCGCGCTA
>JAABUO010009698.1_pt1 | contig 10744 bp, 14 predicted proteins | sample 5559291 | NCBI WGS metagenome assembly JAABUO01 (sample SAMN10711878, study PRJNA513372) | rock metagenome | isolation source: Antarctica rocks | place: Antarctica: Victoria Land, Finger Mt sud
GGTGCAAGGAGGTGGAACCTACTCCATGTTCTGCTTGGCAGTGGCCACTGAGGCGCCCAGTGATTTAAAGAACCCAGTCTCACTCTCTACATCGTACAGATCACTGCAGCCCCTCAAGAACTCAGCCACCTCATTTGTTCCTACGTACCCACCAAGGAACCAGTCAATTCATTGCAACAGAAGCAAGCAAGCAGACAAGCATGCAAGCAAGCGGCACGTATATCACATGTGTTGTATTTGAGGACAAGGAGCAATGAAAATGCAGAAATCACAGGCCCAGGGCAGGCTTTGCATGTAAACTGCAAGGTCTGCCCTGGGCAAAATCAACATGACAAGCCGTCAGCAGGCTTGCCTACATTTGAAATTGCGTAACAGGCAAAGGCAAAAATTTAAGGATACAGACTGCATTCTTGCACACAGATATGCAGATTTGGGCCTAATATTTTGTGCGCTGCTCGTAGACCAACAGTAAGAGTTCAGAGCACCACACAACTGTGCAGAGATAACTATGTCATCATGATCAGTCATTGGGAGCAGACCCCTGATAAACAGGGATTGAAAATGGGATCAGGGAGATCAGCAGAGGCGCTGCTGCATACAGGTGCGCACTGTGGCAATCTGGAGGTGATGTCATGACAGAAGAGACAATAGTGCAAACCTTGGAGCTGACGCTCCTGAAGCAGCATCTGGAGGTAAGTGTCCAGCTGCTGTCGCCGCTCTTCAACGAAATCAGGGGTGGGATTGTGGACGAACAAGCGCTTAGGTGGCAGCTTCAGCCTGTATGCCGGCACCTGCAAAGAAGCCAAGCTGCAGGCTTGTGATTTGGAACTTAGGGTGCCTTGCATCGGCCTGACATGGAGTTCAGCCTTTTTTTTTACACAACACGGCTGCTGCTGCACTTTGGTCAACGGGATATGGATCAACAAGTGAAGATAAGACAGACTGCCTTGGACATGCGTTTTGCACAGGGTGCACCCATTCGGAGCCCTACAACATCCAGGGACTTGTGTCAAGCCTGATGTGTGTGCATATGGACGTAGACTATGCTTCACATTCACAGGCTTGGCATGCCAAGAAGCTGAATGCCCCAGCAATCAAGGGCTGCATACTGGAGACCAATACACACATCATGTTGCTCACGTCGCGTAGTTGCCGATGCAGTTGCTCGAAGTTGCTGTAGCGGCGTGACACTGTCCATTCGCCATTGGCATCTGCAGCCCTGATCTTGTACACCACCACCTCCTTGAGTGTGTCTGAAGCCCTGATGGAGTCTGCCGCCACCACCTTGGCTTTCAGCCGCCCCTGGGGGAGAGGGCCTTGACTGGAACTTGCACCTGCAAAAATAGCGGTTTCACAATTTTGGACAGCCATTTCAGTTCCTGATTAGCCGTTTCAAGAATCTGATTAGCCATTGCTACTTCCTAAATAGCCATTTCAAGCACCTGGACCCTGATACAAAGGCCAGCATGTGTGCAAGTTTGCTGGGCTGGTGCTTGTATCTGCTGACTGCTTTTCAGTCCTGCTCTGGCATGTTCTCATGACCCATAGCACTAATGAAAACAGCAAAAGAACGCAGGAAGTGTGCTTGCCAACTTGCACATGGGCATGATGAGCAACAGCTTGGATGCCCAGGCTCATGCAGGAGGTGCAATGCTACAGTCTGCATGCCATTGTGATGTGATCGATCTGAGATGCCAACAGACAAATAGGTTTTGTGAGCATATGCTGCTGCCAACATTGCTTGTGAGGGCTGTACTGAATGCAACAGAGCTATTTGACAGCCCGGGTCCTGCATTTTGTGAGCCAGCAGCTCGCAGGGATGCTGATGAGGTGCATAACGCGTATAAAGAACGCAAAAAACAAGTGAATTTGTACCAAAGACGTAAAAGAAGAAACACAACCAACAAAACCAAATTGGCAAAGTGAAGACCTGGCGTTCCCTGATTGTCATAGGGACCCCCATTTTGCCTGCCTCTGCCCATCACATAGTCCCTTGCTGAGTCTTCACCTACTGAACCAGTCCTGCATTGCACTGTTGCCTGTCATGCTTCCTGTTGCAGGCACTTCTCTCCATAACAAAGCTCACTGTTGCTGCTTTGTTCCAGGAGTAAATTGCTATGCACGCAATACCCAGAAGCACAAACCTATACCATGCACCTCACAACCCCCATGCACCAAACACTCTCACAGGAAGAGCAAGGCAGACTCATGCACAGATGGCATTCATTTCTGCACATCTGACAATTACAACCCAGCAGAACCGTTGACTCACCATTTCTGTTCTGTGTTGCCCATGTTCTGCTCAATCTTCGGCATCAACAAGTACCACACTGCATGATTGCTAGTGTTCACGCTGTCAATACTGCATGACTTGCCGCACGCACAAACGTCATGCGATTGTATGTCACCTGGTGTGACCGGACCGCTGTCCATTGCTTGTTGGCAGCCCTTTGCTGCCTTGCCGGTTCAGGGTTGCTGAGGGCTGCTGGTGGCGGCCCTCACCATCACTGCCCTCAGATGCAGATGCCTGGACCTCAGGCCGCTGCTGAGTAGGCCTCTGCTGAGCTGGTGGGGCCTGGTGGGCTGCCCCGGGCTGTTGAGGGGGGATCAGTGATTCAGCCACATTGAGGCTGTTTGCACTCTTGGCATTGATCCTGTGCGCTTCAGGGATGCTGATGAGTCTATGGCCTGTGCAAAAGCACACACAGTCAAGAGCCAGAGGTATGGCAAACATGCTCCTGTTGGCATGCAAAGCGTGAGCAATTTGCGCCTGTTGCCTGCAAAGATGATTAGCAACATATGAAGAATGCTGACGTATGCATCCGTGCGAGTTTTGCATGGGCTGAGACTCTTATTTGAAGAACGCATCAGTCAATACAACAGGCGTTTGTGCTCTTGACCAAACAGCAAGCATGTTGCCGCAAGCTTTGCAGCACATGCCCATAATGACAGGCAGATGGACTGGCTACCTCTGCAGCCTGCCTGTAAACTGGTCCCTCCTTGTCAGAAGCTGACCCATGCCGTTGATGCTGCCCCTTCTTGTTGCTTCTAACACCACTGGCAGCTGCTGCCTGTTCCTCAGCAAGAGCAGCACGCTGTGCACGCTGGGCAAAGTCCCATTGACCCTTGGCAGGGTCATGCTTGGATGACTGAGCAGAAGCTGCTGCAGCAGCTGCCACTGCAGCTTCCTCCACATCCAGTGCCCTGCGTTCCCTGCGCTCTTGGAGGGCAGACAACAGAGCCTGTGGCAGCAAAGAAAGCAATCTGTGCAGCAGTCCCAGCTCTGTATGTATGCTATGGGAAACAGTGCTGTTTGCAGTACAGTATGCTCGCTATTGGTCGACTTGGCACTTGCTGTCATGTCTATCAGCATACGCTGCATTACAGACTGACATTGATACAGGGACACGCTGTACGTCAGAGCACCGAGCTCAAAGCAAAGGAGTCGTGCAACAAACAGGGAGTCTGGCCCTATGTGCCATCAGCTGTTGCCATTGACATCTGACAGGCTGTTGTACGTGAAGACAAAGCTACAAAGGCAACATGCAACCTTTCACAAGCAACTGCCTCAAGCAGCAAGCTTGACTAACTAAACGAAGACAATACAGCAACTTGACAGGCTTCCAAACAGCATGCACGCAGCCTGCAGCAAGCTGTGCACCTTGTTGATGTTGTAGGGCGTCATGTGCTGCATGATAGGCCTGAATACTAGACTAGCCAGCAGGTCCCGGGCGACGCTGCGCATCATGAACTTGTGATAGTCTGGTCGGTCCATCAGCAGAGCTACCAGCCCCTCACACATGTGTCTCAACACCTGCACCCCATCATTCCTTGTATCATCCACCCATTGCTTATTGACCCATTCATTCAATCATCCATGCATCTACCCATCCATCCATCCATCCATCCATCCATCCATCCATCCATCCATCCATCCATCCATCCATCCATCCATCCATTCACCCATCCATGCATACATTCATGGACCATTAGGTCCCAAGGGACTCAACAAGTGCACAAAACTTGGTTTGAACACTTGTTGTGCGCATGTGTTCATAGGTGAATCAGGTTTGACTATCTTTGCCATCACTGCAAAGAGAGGAAGGCTCAGGCAAACAAAGGAAGATTCATGAAGATGTTGCCTTGCAGCCCAAAGCATCAAAGCTGCAGCATGCAAATACGAACACTGCTGAACATTTCATGACTTGAAAGTTCGTTCGTGTGCAAATGCAGCAATGACAAGTCTGCATCCATTACTCACCAAGGCCTACGGATGCACCTTGGACTGGCAGTACAGGCATGAACTTCATGACTCATCTTTGGCAGCCCCATACAATCATGTGGTCCTGTGCTGTTACCTTGTAGTGCCCAGTGAAGGGGCCCTTGTCGTGGGGGTACAGTGCAGGGTGCAGGTTATGCTCAGACTTCATTTCCTGCAGCAGGGCCCTTTCCCTAGCCTGAGGGGTCATCTGGGTGAAGGCCTCCTCTGACAGCCCTTGCAGAATGTTCTGCTTAGTCATGCGGTACAGCTCTATTTGCTCCTGCAGTAGCTGTGACACATCCCTGCACCCATGACAATGATTTGACAAAAACCACTTGTCTTGATGTCTCTGCCTGCCGCGCTGGGCCCCCAGTGTTGTGTGGGCTCCCATGATTGTCACAAGATCAAAAACTGGCATACATGCTGAGTCTGTCTGTGTGCTGTGTGTTGCTGGGCTGTCAGCTGTGTGCTGTCAGTGAAAGTCTCTGTTCCCTGATTGCCACCCATGTATATGCTATAATGTAGTCAAAACTCTTCACTTGCGTGCAATGCATGGTAGCACTGAGCAGCGTTTGCTGTGTGATACAAGATGGCAAGCTGTGTGAGATTGCTACAGAATGTCCACGAGCTGACTTCTGGCGCGTTGACAAACATGCTGATGCTGCTGTGGCTCACTCTATCAGGGGGTGCCAATCCAGCTGAAAGACTTTTGATCATCAACAGCAAGAAAGGCGTGGCACCAACATTTCAAGGGAGTGCCATCAACAGTATCTCTTGACTTTGAAGTGTCCAATTTGTTTGTGTGTGGACTGTTGATGACGCTGCAGCAGTGAGAGTACCCTTTGCGCTTGGTCAAGGTGACAAAACAGCTTGTGCAGACACATCATTGGACCTATCATGTTGAGCCTTAAACAGGATGCACAGCACCAAGACATCCAGACACATGCCAGCACATGCTGATGCATGCACCAGGGCATGGTATCATGCACTGTTGACAAGTTTGCAGGTGGCTGATACAAGCAGCACGCATACGTGAGCAACATCCTCTTGAGGTCTGCCTGTTGTGCTCGCACAGCCAGCTCGCCAAAGGCACTGTTCAGCACACGCCTGACGTCCTTGGGGAAGTCTGTGTCTGGTGTTATGTGGCCCCACCACAAGTCATACAGAAACTGCACGACAGCACCACAGCTATCTATGCCAGAGGTTTGACTCAAGAGCCATGCAGCCGACACGAGGCCAAACAAATTTATGACAGGTGATGGCTCACTGCGCCAATGCTGTCAAAGTGGATTGGTGAGAACTGCGGTCAAGCTGGATTGGTGAGAACTGCGATCAAGCTGCTGGTTTGGTTTGCGGTTGAATCAGACGCAGCATACCTCCTGTACAATGCTACCTGAGAGCGTCTCCCAAGCTTGTACTACCATAGGAGAATTGACCTGCTCCTTCCATTTGCCCTCTGCCTTGTTACCAGAAGGGGGGGCAACTGGAAAGGCAAAGTTTGAAGGAGCAGAGTCGGCTGCCTTGGCATGCCTTGGCTTGGCCTGATCCTTTGCTCGGTCACTTACTTGCACAAACAGCCAGTATGCCGAGGCTACAAGCAGGCCTGCTAAGGGCAAATTGAGCCAGAATGATTTGCTGGTACCTACGGAAACATGCCTGTCAGGTGCTGCATTAGCAGTCACGGAAGCTGCAGGCTGAGCTGATGCGTGCTGCAGACTTACTTGAGAGAGCCCAAGCAATGAGCCAGCAGAGAAAACCAACTTTGGCTAACTGGTTCAGCAGTGCCTGCAGAACTTGAGCGCCGTCTGAGGTTTTTGAAACTGGTGGTGGGGCTTGTGTAGGAGCGGACTGCTGCTGCTGCTGCTGAGGTACTGCTGCGGTGGTGCTGCTCTCCATCTGACCACAGACAGATGTGCAAACAGCCAATCAACAGCAGAATGACCGGTGACGTACTGCGGATAGCGGCATTTTGCTGCGCCTGCCAAACCCCACCTGTCAACGCAAGCCAAGATCAGGCGTCGCGATCATGACTCCGGCGGTGACACTGGTCCTGCTGATTGCTTAACAGCCCCGTCAGACGACCGTGTCTCCTTTGCTTGGGATTCCAAAACAAAACCCAGGTTTCAAATTGCAGCTGATCCATATGGATGCCTGATCATGCTGGGTAGCAGAGTTCTGGGACTGTGCCGCTACAAACTCCGAGTTTCACTCGCATTGCTTCATGGCCGCAGCTCAGGTGCTGCTAGAGCATCTGGAGCTGGCAGGTATTTGCTGCAAAGACTTTAAGGCTCCTCTGCAGAAGGCGTGCCAACATAGCGATGCTGCAGCTGTCTTAGATTGGCTTGGTCGTCTTACTGGCGGCAACTTGCTCAGCGACAAACAGGCCCTGTTACTGCAAACTTTAGACACAAAGGCAGGCAAACAAGGTTACGATCACACTCAACACGCTTCCACACAGGCTTTGATCACAGCTGTCCAGCGCGAGCTTGAGTCTCAAAAATTGCTTGATGCATATCCGTCCGAGGATGAGGTGCAACAAATCATCGCAAATCAAGAAGCCACTTTGCTACAGCTTCAGTCAAAGCTGAAATCTCTGCAAGCTCTCAGCTCTGCCACCAAGAAGCAGTCCATAGCAACAGCACAGTCAATAGCGGTCAGCGGGCATAATGAACGCATTGGTGCTAGACGTGACAGCAATGCAAAGCGCCTTGCTGGCCAGCAGGATGCCTGCAACACGTTGTTACGCAACACACAGAATACAGCAGCACTTCTGCAAGCAAAGTTTGAACAGCACAGCTCCAGCTGGCTGTTGTCTCTTTCAGACATGCAAAATGTGCATCAGCAGGACGCCAAGTTCCGGACAGAGATGGACAGGTCTGAGCATGTGTCCTGCTGCATGCTTCTTCAAGCTTGCATGCTTCTTCAAAGCATGCTGTCAACACAGCTTGCTGATGCTATGTGTGTGAGTCACACTGTACCAAATATCTTGCCGTGCTGCCTCTTTACGCTAGGTTCAGTGGCGCGTTGTTCTTGCTGTACATTGATCCTACAACAACTGAGTCACATCCAATTTTAACAATATGTGAGTGTCACCTCTGCACAGGTTATACAAGAAGCAATTCCAAAGTGGGCCAGCAGCTAGCATACATGAGCAGCACACCTCCTCAGACTGGCTGTATGACCATGACCCCTTGCAGCCTGACAGCCTCCAAAATGTTCTGCGTGGGCCAGACTCCCAGGTGTGTACATATCATGCAAAGCCGACCCGGCCATGCACACCTGCATAACCCAGTCATGGCACCAGCTGTCTTATCTGCCAACAACAGCATAGTAACCACACGCGGCTTGATCAGGGTTGTATGTATGCAGAGCCACAGTAGTGTGTTTTGTGTCAGGTTAGTAACATTTCCTGTTGTAACAATAACAATCATAAATCAATGTGCTGGGCCAGTCAACAGGCATCAGGTGCAGGCAATGCAAGTCTGCTCCCTCCAAGCATCGCGCATGTTGTGGTTCAATCTCAATTTGTGCACATCAGACAATTCAGCTCTTATGCAGGCATACGAGGATCATGTACAAGAGCTGGACAGGTTGCGCTGGATTCATGAAGCCAGCCAGATGCAATATGTGACCACGCTAGCCTGGCAGGCCAAGCAGGAGGCTATGCTGGAATCAACCAGAGTCAGCATCAGCAGAGCTGCAAGTGTCCAGGTCTGCCACACTTTGCACTCTGGAGTGCCATTGCAAGCAGAGCACAATGAGTCTGAAGAATGAACAACAAGAAAACTTCTGGCTGAAATTCCTGACAGTAGGCTACTGAGGAGTGTGGCTCACACACCCAAAACATACAGTGTCTGTACAGATGCTCCAAAGCAGGACATTCATTCAGCCAGGCATGTCTGTGTCATTGCTGTGATCCTGCACTGATAGGTGCACTGATGATACACATTGCTGCTGTAAAAGGCCTACAGCCTGATATCTGCAGGAAACACAATTGCTCACCTCCAAAGACTCTGTTGCCAAGGTGTGTGCATGGCGTGTGGTACACATGACACACACACACACACACCTAGACCTGATACTCAGCTGTCTTGCAGGAGCCAGGTCTGATGCAGGCAGAGCTGACACACCTGACAGCAGAGCTGAAGAAGCTGACAGCACACAAGCAGCAGCTGCTGCATGACCAGCTGCCTGCCTTGTGCAACCAGGTAGCTGGCCTGCAAGACACACAAGTCCTGCAGCAGGACTATAGCGCCAAGCTGCTGCGGCAGAACTACTACATCAGCAAGAAGCAGGCCTTCATCGATCTGCTCATTGAGCAGCATGCCAGGCAGCAGCTGCTGCAGCTGGCTAGAGAGGAAGAGGTGAAGGGGCTGCTGGCAACCCAGAAGGAGCTGCAGCTGCTGTGTGAGCTTCTCACAGATGTCAGGGTTGCGTCACAGCAGCGCATGACTCACTATGCAGACAAGCAGCTGCAGCCAGTCACAGAGCCTCAGCTGGTGGTCCATGACTCTGACAGCTTCCTACAGACTCTGGACAGACTGCTGCCTGAGCCTGCAGAGACATCAGGCAGACATGATGGTGAAGACATTTCCAAGCTGTACGTTACTTATGAGCAGCTGAGTAAGAAGCTGGCTGCTTTGGGTGAAGAAGATGCTTACGGAGAAATGAGACAGCAGGCACAAAGGATGCAGACAGGCGCAGCTGCCAGCATGCAGGCTGCCTTTGCTCAGCTGCATCCGCTGGTCTTTCCAGGCAAAGATACAGATGCTGCTGTGTTGACTGCACCAGAGCTTGAAAAGGCCATGCAGCTGGCGCAACAAGCAAGTGTGGATTTGACAGCAACGGTGAACAAGGTTGCGCAGCAGCAGCACACCTACCAGAACATTCTGCATCAGCAGAAGGAACTGAGTGCTGAACGGAGTGTATTCAACATGTTTCACACGCAGCCAGAAAATCTCAAACAGTTGGTTTCTGGGTAGGATCTGCATGTAGCTGCAGTGCGCTTGGAGCAACTGCATTTTGCTGCTGTTCTTACTGTTGCCAGTAATAGGGACGCTTTGTTTATGAGTTGTATGTCTATATCTCTAGTAGATTTCTTGATTGACCAAAACAAGCACAGGACCTGATGCATATATATGCCTGCATGGGTCCGTATATATATGAAAAACGTATGCGGTTATATATATACGACAGTTGCAAAGTACACATGCGCGCACCTTTCATGCAACATCTTTCATGAAATCATGATCGTTGATGAGACAATGATCATTGATGAGACAGACAGTATACCAGCATGTCCATAGCGTGAACATGAATGTCTGACACTGGTCATTAAGTCACTCTGAGTGAATGCTGCATTTGCACTCTCCAATCTTCTGCTTCCTCGAGCTGGTAGATAAGATCAGTGTCGGCACAAAATCAACAGTTGTGACCGTGCAGCAATTCGCGCAAGAAAGGCACATCAGACGACACAGACCTCTTGCCGCGTGGTCGCCGATTGCGTGATCTCGTTGTTGTCAGACCTCGCAGTGTCGTCATGCTGGGTCCGTCGATACCACAGATGCACATGCAGACGCAAGTACACTTGCAGCATGTCGTTCCTGTTGTATCTCTGCAGAGGCCTTTTGCAACAGCAAATCAATCGGGTCATACTCCCAAGTGCCACTTGTCGAAACAGAGCATATTGACCAGTCTGGTTCAGAGGAGAGGCTCAGTCAAAGCAGAAGCAGCAGGTCTTGACGAAGGGGTGACAACATCAAGCGGCCTGCTTGGTCCCTCTACACAATCCCAGCGGAAAAGCTCAAGCCCAGAGCCTGCTGGTGATGTGGGTGGGGTTGAGCTAGCTTCAGAGGTACCTGTGCCAGCTGTACACAAAGTGTGCACCTCTTCACACAATGCATGTGCTCACATGGTCTGTGCTGTGCCAGGTTGACATGGACTACACAAGTCTTAGAGATGCTCTGCAACAAGGGGACTTCCAGCAAGCTGATGACCTAACACGAGCAGCCCTCATAACGCTCGCAGGTCCAGATGCAGAGAAGCGAAACTGGGTGTATTTCAGTGAAGTAAAGTTCATATCCAACACAGACCTGCAGACCATTGACAAGCTATGGCGCGCTGCAAGCAAGAACAGGTATGCATTGAAGACTGATCAGGCCTGGACCACCTATGTTGCAGGTTGTCAAAATGTACACGCTTTGCATATGTGCCGTGCAAATAGATTTCTTTCGCTTGTTGTAGTGTTAATATCTGCTTTATGACTGCCAATTTGGTGTGACTTACAGGCAAGGATTCAGCATTCAGAAGGAGATGTGGATGCAAAATCGCAAGCAATGGACAAAGTTCTTTAAGCAAATAGACTGGACCGTCGGCGAGTTCAACAACTACCGCAAATGGCCACAAGACTTCACATATGACATGTCTGCAGCAAAGGGTCATTTGCCGCTGACAAACGCATTGCGAGGAACACAGCTATTCAAA
>JAABUO010009699.1_pt1 | contig 10744 bp, 13 predicted proteins | sample 5559291 | NCBI WGS metagenome assembly JAABUO01 (sample SAMN10711878, study PRJNA513372) | rock metagenome | isolation source: Antarctica rocks | place: Antarctica: Victoria Land, Finger Mt sud
GGTCCATGCCCAGGGGGTTGCGCCGCACCGTATACTTCTCCAACTCCTTCTCATACGCCTCCTGACGCCTGCACTCGTTCACTTACATTCAATATCTTACAATCTGGGGTGTGGAGCCAATTACGACTCATCAGACATCCTGGCTTGAAAGCACAGGTGCACTCCAACATAGACTTGATCAGTTCCAATGTAGACCTTATCAAACGAAATATAGACCCTGTGAACTCCAGCTTAGACCCTATCAGATCCAGTCCGCGATCCTACCATATGATGATTGCTTATGTGCTCTGCAGGCTTGCAGAAAGGGTGCATATGGATGCACACACAACACTTTGGTCAGATGGAGCTGTGTTGCAAGAAGCATGGAGATGCAAGAGCAGCAGCTGTGCCAAAAGCTGCAGACCTGTGATCAGAAAATAGCAGCTGTAAAACGGGAGCCTAGAGGCAGTGCAGGCAGGGAAGCAGATGCCCAAAACTGTGGGCAGAAGGCAGCAAGCCCCAAAAAGCCTGTACACGCGCAAAAGCTGACAGCACTGTCATCCCTTGCATGCTATGAAAGCAAGATGATGCTCGGTGCTCTGACATCATGATATATTTTGCGAAGGTGCCTACTTGACAAGCATGTCCTCTGTGTCGTTCTTCTCTCTGTACTTGGCCTTTTCAGCCTCTGCTGCAGCGCGCTTTTCAGCGTCTCGGGCCTTGTTTTTTCGGTGTGTCTCTGCCAACCAGCGCATGCGCAGCCCATCCAAGCGCTGCCGCTCTGCCTGCAGACCCACACCCTTTTGGATGGAAGGGGCACATAGGGTAGACAAGCAATTATCCAGTCATCCATTCATCAAATGCATAGCCACATGGAGTAGACAAGCACAGGCATCGTATGGCTCCGTAATGGCCTGAGCCTATACCTTTCAGTGATGCAAGCAGAAATGCAACATGCAGCATCATGTAATGGCAGCTTTTTGAGCAGTGACACCACTCAGGTGCAGTCAAGCCCAAAATCTCTCGAGTCACACTGCTGAAAAGTCATACAGGCAGCACGGTCATCTCAGATGTCATTGTCGCTTTGTAGCAGTGCTGTCAAGTGAAGCATGGCTGAGGCAAACAGGACATGCTGACAGCAGAAGAGTCGCTTTTCCTGTCAGTGTTCCCATTCTCTCCATGCTATTTTCTCAACGGCCTTCATACACTCTCCCATCAGCACAGCTGCATTCGCGCCACTCGTGCAAGGTGTCATTGGGCTTACCGTCTGAGCTTGCCGGAAGAGCAGCTGGGCTCGCCGATCACTTGGGTTGCCGCTGTACTCCTGCAGGTCTGGCGGCAGATCCCAGTCTGGCTCCTCTTCTTCCTGCTCTCCAAGGCCCAGGCTGCCAGCTCTGCTGTTAGACCTGTGGCCGCCAACCTTCTTTCAGCAGTGCTCAACATGCAAACACCTGGTGACTAGCCCTTCAGGACTGCTTATTGCAGTCTTGCAGAAGCAGTTGCGACCAGACAAGAAAGATGGCAATGGCCAAGCCATCTTGACCAGACTCATGCATGTCAATGCAGCCCTGGATGTTGCACTATGTACGACAGGGGACTGTGTAGGGGACAAAGCCAACCATGAGAAGCATGACTACCACTCTTCACTGCATGAAGCACACAGGAGAGGTACACTGTAGATCTGCTTTTGAGTGATTTAGCGCATGGTGAGTTTTAACTATTTGCAGCATCATTCCTTGGACAAAACTGCCACCAGAATCCCTCTTTGCTAAAGTCTTTCTATTCTTGTGTAGCCTTTTGTCATAGGGTCGAGTGCAGAAAACCTTGCCTTTCATCAAGACCAGACATCTGGGTGTCCATGGGGGCAGGCCCGTTGCCATCAGGGGGCCCTGAGGGGCCTGCATCCTCCTCATCTTTCACTTTCTTTGACTCCTCTTCCCGCCGCAACCGCCTTCCCTCCTTCTCGGCAATCTCAAGCTCCTGCACCCACAAGGAGCGCTGCCTGATCCAGATTTGCTTGAGATCAGTGGTGTTCTTGCTGCTGAGTAGTCAATGGCTAGGGAAGCTGCAGCAAAGGGACTAGCCAAGCGCTGTGCAACACAGCACATCTTACTCAGCTCATAAAGTAAGGCAAACAAGTTGCTTGTTGCTGCTGCTGAGGTTCCCATTCAAAGCACATCATCATGCCTCCTCAGGTACATGGTTGTGTGAAGACTACACATTGCATGCTCGTGGTGCTGGTTGAACAACAGCCAACCTTGAGCTTGCGCTTGTCCCCAGCAATGTCCTCCCTCATCTCTTTCTTCACCTCCTCTGCGCCGTCCACCCTCTGGCTGAGGGCTTCCCTTAATGCGTCTGTGTCCAGGGCCTCATCACATAGATACCTACAGACACAGCACTTGCTGAGCAATTGCCTTCACGCAGAGACCAGCTGCACATTGCCACACCCTGAGATGCCGCAGCTGTATCAGCTGTGCTCAAACTTGAGCATTGTTCAGCTGCCCAGATGTTGTTTGCTGGCCTTCCCTTGGTCTGAAGGACACAGTTGTAGTAGAATCAGCTTTGCATTGCTCTGAGCACATAGGTACCAGCTACACAAAGGAGTTGTTGTCTCAGAGTAGCAGCTGGCTCTGATTCCATTGACAGGACATGATAGGATCCACCACAGGGAAAAGCAAAAGCCCTGTGAACAACTGTACTCAGCTTCAACACAGACATTCAACCCCTGCTTTGCAGTGTTGAAACCTACTGCCAATGTTTTTGGAGTGCCAGTTTTAGATGCAGGCCTTTGTGCCTGAGACCGATAGACTCAAGTCAACGAATTCTGCACTCAAGATGCCTCGCTGGGACTGGTGTTTGATGCAAAGCCAAGGTCAAATCTTCTAGTCCCCCTGATGGAGATGCATACCAACATGACGTGTGGCATGGGTAGCAGTGATACCCCTCTGGCACAATTTGAAAATTGGGCGCCATTGCTGTCTGGCATAGATAGCAATAGCGTCAAGCCTCACATTGTATCAGCTGGGCACCATTGCTAATGATGCCAGACATCATGTGTTCATACATCTCAAGCAGGGGAACAGGGTGTTTCCAGCACCAGCTTTGCAGCATCTCCAGCTGATGCCAATTGGTTTCAGGTAGTGTTCTTGAGTGTCAGAACACTAGGAAGCTGATTGGCAGTGATGTGTCACAGGCGACCATGAATGCAACAATGAGCAGTCATGAGTTGGCTGTACACAAAGCAACTTACCCCAGCTACATGCCCCTTTCTAGAAATCCCAAGTATCGTTCAACTGATTGCATACTGAACCTTGTCATATGAAAACAGAGCAGCACTTACCACCACTGTCACTGGTAAATGACTCTGGCAGCAAGCACTGAATGCTGCTGGCATTTGATAGCAGGAAGAAGCCCTAGAGCTGACCTGAGGAGCACAAGGTGCTGGTCTGGCGTAAGCACATGCGCAGTCTGGGTAGCCAAGACAGAAGCTGCCGAGCTAACTCTGGCACTGACCAGCCTGTGAGGCGCTACGTGACAGCACATAACGGCGCAGAATCTCTGGCCAGGTTCCAGCAGTGTTCAGAACTGCCCACCTGTACTCTATGGGACTGGGTGAGCCCTGCAGAACAGCACAGGATGCAGGGCCAAGTTCACGATTGGTATTACTCACTTTCCACACAGTGCAAGCAGAGGCCGTGCTCAAGACTGGCATAGTTCATTCTTCATACGGTGAAAGCTGGGAGTCTCAACACAGGCGCAGAGAGACATGCTTCAGGCAGTATGTGGGCAGGTCAACAGGTTGAGCAATGCCTGGCAAGTCTGAGCACAGTTGCTGCTGTTTGTGCCAGCTCGCAGCCTACTCTAGCTAGACTAGCTAGACACCGTGCCAGTGCGTACGTGCATATCTTGCACTATGCTCGCACACTGATCATGTTTTTAGTGCAATGTTGGGTCAGCACATGCACTTTGCCATGGCATCTGACTGCCTTTGAGGTTGCTGCGTGTTGCAGTACCTGCAGGAGGAACTGCAACAATCCTCTGTACAGCTCAAAGAGAGCCTCCCCGCCTGCTGCTGTTATTGCGTCAGCACCTTTTGCAGCACCATTTGGCACAGGCCCATTGGACATGGCACCATTGCTCACTGGAGCAGTGACACCATTAGCGGCTGCAGCTGTGGCAGCGCCCCGGGCAACACTGCCCACTGCTGCAGGACGGGCAGCTCCTCTAGGCGCCACAGCTGTGGTGGAAGGCTCGAGAAGGGCATTGGCGGGGGTGTTTGGATGCAAGCAAGCCGAGAACTCCTGGAAGGTGATTGGCTGGATGGCCAAGACTTTGGTGAACTGAGTGAGGAAGTCTGCAATGTAGAGCATGGATGCCACATGATCTGACTGCTTGGCTGGCTGCATTGGCGGGATGGGCACGTCAAAGCGACCTGCAATAGCAACACAGCAGTGAGCAGTGATACATAGCAGTGGACACATAGCAAAGGCGAGCGGTGAGCAGGAGCGATGAGCAGGAGCGGTGAGCAGGAGCGGTGTGCAGGAGCGGTGTGCAGGGAGCGGTGTGCAGGAGCGGTGAGCAGGAGCAGTGTGCAGGAGCGGTGAGCAGAAGAGCAATGAGCAGGAGTGCGGTGAGCAGGAGAGCGGTGAGCAGGAGCGGTGAATAGTGACACATAGCATTGGTCAGCTTTTGCCAGCACCTTGTCACAAACAAGACCGTAGAAGGTGGTGTGACTCACTTGAGGAGCCAGAGGTGTAGCTGCTCCTGTGGCGCTGCTCAGCAATGAGCTCCAGGTCATCGATGGGGAAGCGCTTGGCATGCATGGCTTCCATTCGCCGCCTGTCACGCTCCTCCCTCTCGATTGCTCTGAGTCTTTCCCTGTCTTCCCTCTCTCGGCTGCGCTTGCTGTTGATGTCAGCACGGTTGTACTCCCTGCATCACCAAATGTTCTGAGAGCATGTAGCGCTGCATCAGATCATTGAGTCTGTCTGTCTATCTGTCTGCCTATCTATGTCTGTGTGTCCCTGCCTGGGGCATGGCTCGATCTGTATGTCAGTGTGTCTGCTTGTATGCCTGCTTGCCTATACGACTTTTTTGTAAGTAGACCATTCCTGTCATTTTGACACATCTTACTGAAACAGGCTGCTTTCACGCTCTACACATGCCATCCATAGGCAGTGTGTAACACCAGCTTGCTGATGCAACCATGAAGCAAGACTCACCTCTGAAGAGCCTTTTCAGCATCAGCAGCAGCTTTTTCTGCAGCCACTAGGTCGGCTCGAGTAGAGTCTAAATCCTCCTGGGCTTCCTGCAGCTTCAGACGCGCTGTGTCTACTTCCTTGGTGTCGGCGCTGCCGCGTCGCAAAGCATGATCTCTCATCCACTCATCCTGCAACCATGCATGCGGCTCATTTGAGACACTCTAAACGTATGCTGAGTGGACTAACAGAGAAATGCAGGAGACAGATTAGACTCAAGAGGGAGATGATCTAGGCGTCAAGATGTCATCATACTGAATACTATTGCAGTGAGGCTTTGTTTGCATCTGCTGTGATTAAGCGGAGCCTGATTCAAGGCAGAAGCACGGCGCATGCATGCAGTATATGCATGAACGCTGAACATGCTTGCAGTACATGCATGCAAGCTGGACAGCACATGCAACGCAAAGCAGGCACCTTCTTGTCCTGCTGCTGCACCTCCAGCTGTGCTAGGCGCTTGCGGTGATTTGCTTGGTCCTTCTTGTCATCCGGGTCCCCAATGAACTCCTGGTCTGCTTCAGGTATGCTGAAGTCGGGCATCTCACCTGCAACCATGAACAGCTGACTAAATGCATGACTGAGTTTTGCATTACACATGACCCACAGGATGATGACTATGCTGCTCTGAGGTCAGCTGACATCGTGTAATTGTGATTTGTAGTCTCAAATCGGGATGGTAATTTCTGAGCATCTCTCCTCTCTGAGTACACACTTGCAGCTGAAGTCTGGCAGATGAGTTGCAAGAAAAACGCCTGCTGCTGAGCAGCTTATAATCAGCTGTCACGTGGAATGAAGCACACACATCCTAGCAGTACCAATGCATGCACCATGATGCAGATGAATGGAGTGGAAATGCTGTTGTTAAGCAGTTTTGGTGTATGTGCTGGTCCGATGGGGGCTGCATACAACCAAGAATGACTCTGTCGCCATTGTTCATGTGGCAATGGCTTATACATATCAACATGATTTGCCTGCACCTCATGCAACAGAATCAAAGCAATGGTGTGCTCTGATGATCGGTACATGTAGCACTTCCAGTAGCAAGCATGAGAAAGTGTGGATGTAGAGGAAACAGTCCAGGCTGATGGTGTGGCAAGCATGGCTGGTGGTGGTAGTGAATGTGTGAATGTATGAATGACTGCCTGATGTGAGTGAGAGCCCCTACCCATTTCCTCGTCGGTGAGGCCGGAGCGGCGCTTGAAGGGGCTCTTGTTCTTGGTCTCTGCCTGAGACACCTGCTCCATCAGGCTGTCCACATCAGCCTCAGCCTGCACCACATTTGGCAGGTGATAATATTGAACATATAAATAAGTTGTTGATAGTGATAATAATGATAATGATCATAAGGATGATGCTAATGATGAAAACGATTATAATGATCATAATAATGTGAATAGTGATATCAGTAATATTAATAATAATAATATTGATAATGATAATAATGCTTTGCGGCTCTGGATGAGCTAGGTACGTGCAAGACAAGTGTTGTCTCTGCATGGCAGTCAGGCCAACACGGCAATGCGCCTCAAATCTGAAGTCATCATGTGAAAAAGCTGCATTAACCCCTTGACACTGCGTTACGTACTGATCATCCTGATTCCATGCATTGACGTTGTAGGGCCTTGTGTCCCGCGAGATCCTTTCCACTGTCGTTGTATGCTGACTGTCAATGTCCTTCTCTAAGGCTAAATAGTCATGCAAAGGTGCAGTTGTGTGCAGACGCTTTGGTCATGTGAGTGCTTGCTGCTGGCTTGGCACAGAGCACTGCATACCCCAGCCAGAACCGCATTTTGTGAGGAATGGATGCATGCCTCACCTGCTCAATCTTCCTCATGAGCTCTCCAACAGCTTGACGAGCAGACTCCACGACGACCTCAGCTTGAGCAATGTCGTCATCCCTCAGACTGGCCCGGCTTCCCATGTCAGAATTGGCACTGCCTTCCCTATGCCACATACCATGTTGTGAAGCACAATCTTGGGCTGTATGGCATAGAAGGTTGCTTGTATGGTGTATTTGGTCATATATTGCATGTGCTTTGCTCAATTTGAGACGTTTCCTGCTCACGCGACAGGCAGATGATGATGGTGAGCCTTGCACTTGACTCTTGTAGGCTTACGTGTTTCTCAGAAAGCATGCTAAGGGGAAAAGCCCTTTCAACAGTATGCCTAGAGGTGAGAAAGAGATGCTACAGCTTGATGGCTTGTTGTGGCAAGGATGCTTGGACATCAACTTTGAGGTTTCTCAAGCATCAAGGGGTGTGTGTGAAGCTGATGCTGTACATCTGATCACCTCTGGCCACTTTGTCAGACACTTGCATCTATACAGAGCTGGCATTGCACCATATGCTGATGTCAGCGCAAAGGCACACTTGTACGAGTGGACCACATAAACACACTGTCACTTGCATCTAGCCTAGTATGGGTCATGCAACAAGCTGCCTCATGAGCAGGAGTGTGAAGGTACCTGTATGAGTCTCTATGGTCCAAGCCCCGGGCCAGGGGGGGGCGGCTGCTCTTGGGGGTATTGTGGGGTACGGGTCCAATATTGCCTGCTAGCGCCCTGAGGGCATACACCCCCTTGCGCACTCTCACAAAGGCTGCATCATTGGACAGTGCCTGCACGCAAGCATAATGCGCGGTCATCCATGCATGCAGACAGATCAGACCATGTCACTACAGTGCCGTTTAAGTACTTATCACATGTGCAAGCTAATGTCTCTTGCTTTGACTAACAATCTGCCATGTATAGCATGATGCGCTCGTGGCAAATTTGCTGCTACCCGCCATGCACATATTATAGCATTGGGCCACCTGCAAAGATTGCATGGGCAGCAGTAGTACAAGACAGGCAAACACACAGGCAGACAGATACAGCTTCCAAGCATCTCAAGCTCAAGACAGGTGCACTTATTGATTTTGTTTCAACACAGGATTCTGCCAGCTAGCAAATGAAGCTGCTGTGTGATTCTGCCACAGGAGACTCACAAACTGCAGGATGCGCTTTGCTCCTGGCTCCCAGTCTTTGAGGCCGCGAGACTGTGACACCTCCATGATTTCACCGAGAGACATGCCCTCCACGCCTGCGTCCTTCAGCACTTGCAAGGACACCGCCTTGTTGGTGCCCGGCCGGAAGCGCTCCTCCTCTTCCTAAGTACAGCAAGATTAGCATCAGTCAAAGTGTCTGGCAAATCCACAACAATGTTTGCTGCGGCAAGACAGCAAGAGAGAGATAGCGAGAGAGATAGGGCAAAGAGACAGCAAGAGAGATAGCGAGAGAGATATGGCAAAGAGACTGATCTCAATGGCAAGGCAAGCGCTGTTGGTGCTGTTTCAGATCATTGTGCATGCAGCGAGGCTGATGCATAAGCTTGGTGTCAGCTGTGATTAACATTGTCCTGCAAGAACATGCAAAGAGCACACCTGTACAATACGCACAATATCAATGTGGGTTGATGGGGACAGGTTCTGACCCCAGAATTATGCTGAGAATTGATGTGTCAGCTCTATGCAGCAGAGGTGCATTCATGCGCTGCCTGACTTAGGCGCTTCACAGCCTGTTTGTGAAGAAGCCATCATGATGTGAACTGAGCACAGCTTGTGTGTATCAAAGTGGTCACATGATTGCCAAGCAACAGGGAAATGTCATCACGGTCTTTTGGCGAGGAGGCTTGTTTTTGAGCATCAATCTGATTCTGTGCTGCATGCTGTGCAGCTTGCAACACCTTTTTGCCAGGTTGTACACTGAAAGGTTTGCTGAAGACCAATAGGTACAGCTGCAGATCATGTCCTCTAAGCTGTATGTCACGATGTCATCTTGAAAACCTGTTGTACTCTGTGCGACATCTATTCAAGCAGCTAGTAGACAGTAAATATCAGTCTGCAAAACAGAAAAGAGCAGCAACGACCGCAGCAAAAAGCTCACCTCCAGACTTCTGATGCCATCATCTGGGATGCCTGCTGCATGATGATGCCTCGGGTCTTCTTCGCCACCAAAGTCAGACTGTTCTGCTGGGAGATCATCGTCATCCTCATCATCAAACACCCACTCCTCTGAGTTGTAGCCCCCCCGGGCGTAAGGGGGGTGACTGACCCTTTTGGTGAACGGCACAGGCTCAAGGTCTACTTCCATCTTCATGCGCTTCTCTGGACGCGGTGCTGCCGCAACTCCTGCACCATCAATCAATCAATCAATCAATCAATCAATCAATCAATCACAACATCAGTCAGTCAAGTCCCACGTGATGTCACACCAGCCCCCAGCAACTGAGTACTGGTGCACTTTTCTCTTCTATGGTAGGCAGTTTGGAGACCACAGAGGGCAGTTGCAGAGACAAAGTGGTTTCTCAAGGGTAGCTAGAGCAGTTGCAGGTTGGCGCATCATGTTTGCACATGCATCTGCAATTGTTTTGTGATCATGCACGGCTGAAAAGACTGTCAGTGTTGGACACTGATGCTATGCTTGAGGACAGCGCCACATGGTTGTGAGGGTGAGCATTTTGTGGTAACTCACAAGCTGTGCCATGTGCTGTGTTCTCTGTGCAGTTTGTTTGATGGTTGTTCATTGAATGGAACCAAATAAGACAAGTAGTCCCAGCCTTGCAAACAACAAACAATTGTCCAGATGGCCTGTCTGTCTATTGTTCTCTTGCCTGCCAAAGATGCGGCAGCAATTGCTCTTGACCGAGCAAGATGCATGATGCCTCTTCCTGGCAGCTGTTGCAACACTTCAAATGCTGCTGCGAACAGTGACTTTGTGTCATGTATGGCTTTGCTTGCTGTCTGACATAGCAGCAGAGCTACCACCAAGCTGATGGCAAAGCCTGGGAGCATGAATGCAATGATTGCAGTGCACTGTTTGTCCAGAGCATAGGGGCATGCTGTGCTGAAGATATTCTGCTGTCATGATGTGATGCCTTCTGACCTTGCTGGTCAATGAAATAAGCCGGGCGCTGCATAAGGTAGCATTTCAGGCAGCCTTACCATGAGTGTGCACTTCAAATGTTTTATGTCAAGACCAGCTGTGCTTCAAGTAAGATGGCTAAGACCCTTTGCGTGGAAATAGGGCCTTTGAGAAGGGACTCACTGGAAGAGCGTTTGCCCTTTGTTGGAATGGGTACTGGGGGCGGAGGGGGAGCAGCTAGCCAATCCAAAACCTCCTGGGACACCTCAGATGAGAGGTTGTACTGCTGCTGGATTTCTGGTCTGGCAACCCACAGCCTGCTCCCAACCATCTCCTGCTGCTCCGCAACCTGTGACAGGATCAGTTGCTTGATCACTACTGCATACCACTTAGGTCACAGAGTGCAACATAGATGCAGGAAGCTTGGTGCAGTCCAGAAAGTATCTTAGCTCACCTCTTGCAGCCAGGCCTTAACCACCACTTTTGAGACAGAGTGCTTGCTGCCCGGCTCGTAAGCTCGCTTGCCATACGGGTTAAACTTCTCCTGTATGGAGTTGACGAGCTCTTCGACTCGCAGCGGACTGTGATGAACGATGTGGATCGCGTC
>JAABUO010009702.1_pt1 | contig 10740 bp, 9 predicted proteins | sample 5559291 | NCBI WGS metagenome assembly JAABUO01 (sample SAMN10711878, study PRJNA513372) | rock metagenome | isolation source: Antarctica rocks | place: Antarctica: Victoria Land, Finger Mt sud
GGAAAAGTGTATACAAGTCCTTCCCTACTCGCGAACTACCTATTCATCTTAGAGGTCTGTCGAAACCAAGATCAGGACGGGCCTATTTTTGATGTCACACAAACCCTTATGAATAAGGTCTCCAGGGCATAAAGAGCAGAATTCAGGCAATGCGGCACAGACTGCTCGTCCCACCTACCAACCCAAACTTATCTTTCTTGACATATTCATCATTTGGCATTCAGCATAGCTGCTTTAGTGGCCAAGTATATATCCTCCAAACCAGCTCCCATCCACAATACCAAGCATTTTTCTTCGCGGAACCGCCAGCCATGTTGGTCCAGGAAGCACCAAGCTCAATTTCACCGAATTAAGAAAAAACAACAACCGAGGCAAGTTCGGCGCAACTTTCAGATTTTCTGAATCGCCTGGATACTGATAGACGTTGCGGAAGACCTTACTGCTTAACCCGGAATCCTGCGGACTCGCCCTATTGTAGACTTTGCACATTCCCGTCAAAGTAGGTTCAGCGTGAAAAGAATGGCGTTGAGTGGCTTTCATATGGACTGGGTGAGAATGATTGAAGCCGCGTAGTGATAATCCGTTCCCTCTAGGGTGAAGATGAAAGAGCCTTGCTTTCATCTCTCGAAAAGAAGATCTTTAGAAACAGAGACTTTAAAGACAATTCTAAGGAGTTTGGTTGGGCGCTCTAGTAGGATCAATGGTCTCTGAGCAGAATGCTATAGAATTAGAAGAATATTTCCTGGTGTATAATACGAAAGAGATAGTGAAGCTTGAGCTTAAGTACTATTTGACAAAGAATGCTGACTGATAGGAGAGAGTAGACCAAGCATCGAATTTGTACTGGCGTGCATGACCAGTACATTGCACAAATTCAGCTGTCACCATGGACAGTACATCGGGGAAGCCAGCGTCCTGACAATCGTATGCAGTACTCCTTAGCAAGTTTTAAGAGGATAACACCAGCATGTACTCTAGTATTGGGTTGTAAAAATCGATGTTTGCTCATCCTAATGCAGCAACTTGTCTAGTGCCCGAGCTGATTTATCTACATATGATAGTAATAGAGTCAATGATCTCCCGTCATGTCATAGAACCAGGGGCCCAAGTCATTACTCACCGTTCGGTGACCTCTCAATTCCTTTCAATATTCTTATCCTCTTCTCATAATCTCACTAAACCTCAGCAAGCCGTATCGGTGAAGAATTTCCTCTAGCCTCCCCCCGCTTGCGTCCAAATCACTGTACTCTAGCCGGCATGGCTTCTACCCTATCATCATCTCCGGCGAATGGGTCAGAGGTATCCCGCCCCTCAAGCAGACCGTCTGAAGGTCCAGTCGTCTGCGTCTTGTACTCCATATCCGCAATTATAACTCAAGCCCCCCCACTAATCCACGCCTAGCTGCGGATCTTCTCCCGGCTCCTCCCCCGCCCATCTCGCCGCCGCCAGATCACTAGCCCAAACGCTCCATGCCCATAAAATCTCGCTGGTCTATGGCGGCGGTACCGTTGGAATAATGGGCGAGATTGCGAGGACGCTTGTTTCGTTGTCCGGAGTTGAGGCGGTACAGGGAATTATACCGGAGGCGCTGATCAAGTATGAACAAGTGGGGGCTAGTGCTACGGACGCGAAGAATACGATTGATGAGAAGGTGTATGGAAGGACGACGGTGGTACCGGACATGCATACGCGGAAACAGTTGATGGCGAAGAAGGTCATGGAGGGTGGGCCTGGCAGTGGGTTTGTGGCGCTGTCGGGCGGGTTTGGGACATTGGAGGAATTGATGGAAGTGATTACTTGGAATCAATTGGGGATTCATAGCAATGGGGTGGTGGTGTTCAATATTGAGGGGTACTACAATGGCCTGCTGCAATGGGTTCGGACGGCCGTTAGCGCTGGGTTCATCGCACCTGGAAATGCGGGGATACTGGTGGAAGCGCTGAGTGCAGAGGAGGTAGTGAACCAATTGAAAGATTATAAAATTTCGGAAGATAGGATGAAGCTGGATTGGAACCAGAAATGATCAATGCTGCTTTGTGGGGGGCGTGTGGTCCTGGCTACTCATTTATTCACGAGCGCGCATAGCACGGTGCTTGGCTGGAGCATTCAGAACAGAAGCTCCCTGGAATCCCTTGTAGATAGAAAAAGGTTGATTTCAAGTTTTAATCTAGGTATCCACCTCCATCGAATCTCCAGCTGTTTCTGTAGTAGTGGTCTCCGCCGGCGCGTCTGTGCTACCCGAGCAAGCCTCTAGCAGTGGCTGTGTCTCTGGTCCATCGTAGAGCTTGAAGCTCTCAATCTTCCTCTTACCATCTGTGCGCATCCCTATTATCGCCACGGTGGTGTTCTCGACCGTCAACTCCTTATCTTGTGACAAGCTCTCTTTTAACGCCCGCAATCCATGCTTCAACAGCTCTTCTCTACTCGCAGACGGGAATTCATCAAGATGCCTCTCCAGATATGTTCTTGCCATCTGACTTCTTGCCCCTATAGCACAAGCCACCATTTCCTGTGTCATGCCTGATGGCTGGAACTCGAAGAGGTGGGGCCCAGTATCATCAACGCCGGCAATAAGCAGGCCCACCCCATAAGGCCGCTTGCCGTACTGCTGCGTGTTTGTTTGTGCGCGATCACCGATTTGGTTGACTATTCGTTCGATAGGGACAGGTCGGCCGTATGTCATCTTGGAGCCAAGAGCTTGTTGCTTCATGAAATTCGAGAGAACGCGCGCATCTGATGCAAGTCCAGCCAGAGCTACACCAAAGTGCTCATCAATCCCTATAACCTTTTTCTGATATGATGAAAGCTCTTCGGCATTTCTCTAGAGTATAAACGATTAGCCCTCGCAAATGATTGTACTCTAGAACTAAATGTAGAACTGTATACCTTCAACGCTGTCAAGACAGCATGTGTCTTGCTTACTATACCCACGACCACTGATCCCTGCTTGACGGCCTCTGATGCATATTCAACTTGGAATATACGGCCTTGCGGCGAGCTTGTCTGATGGTGAGCGAGGTTCTTAGAGCTAATAGGTACTACTCACAAGGTCACCGAGTCGTTATCATAATTATTTCTAAACATGGCCGGTATTCCTAAGCATCAAACTATTTGAATTCAAGCTTCGTATGTGTTTTGAGGCAGAGAAGAAAGGTCAGGTATGCGCGGTTCGATGTTTAGAGAGCTCAGGCAGTGAAAGACGACGTGAACCTCCTACAGGGATGTCACCAGCCCCTGCAAGCGCTAAAGCGGCCAGCTTTCCGCAGCATCTTAAACTTCACGCAAGGCGGCAACCGTGAGATGGAGAGCCCAGCTTTAACTCGATATCAAAAAACGACTACGCTCTTACCAGTCGCAAAGACGCCAGATTAGACTCTCAACACCGTGAGTTTTTGAGACTTTGGTATCTGCTGCGCAGCACCCATCCACTACAGCGCCGAGTGTACGCGACCAAGTTATGGCCGCAGGTCTCAAAACCATCATCGCCCTCTCCTTTGTTCGTATAAAAGACTTACTGTTCAGTTATGGAAAAGCTCTTCTGACTTCTTCAGGTTCTCGCCGTCGGCTTCCTCCTCGTCATCCTTTCTTCCGCGCTCTACAAAAACTACCTACCCCTCTTGGTCGTGGCCACATATATTATCGCACCCTTACCTAATTGGATATGTGGGAGATGTTCAAATCCAGATGATTTTATGGAGAGTGCGGGTAATGCAGTCGTAGATTTTGGGAGATTCTGCACTGGATTCCTTGTTGTGATGGGTGTTGGTATGGCTTCCCCATCTTCTCCATGACGCATAGAGTCAAAGTGGCCACAAGTTTTCTCTTGCGCTTGTAGAATGATCGCTGACTGCTGTTCATCCAGCCCTTCCAGTATTACTAGCGCACTGCGGACTCATACTTCCCGCGGCGATGGTTATGTCGATAATCGGTGGACTTCTTATATATGGGACTATCATTAGCTTCACGATGTTTTTTCAAGAGGAGCAAGACTTCTAGAGTCTGTTGCTCGCTACGTTAGGGTAGATCTGATGGGAGTAAATCAGGACACGAGGGACCGTCAGCATGTTCCTTTTGACTCCTTGATTTTTGGTTACGTTGACTCGGAAGGCTTGACTGGCTGTTGCAAGGAAGTGGTCCCATACTCCCATACCGTCTTTATTTATTGCTAGAAGGGTTTATGGTCCTTGTCGAGATCACTGCTCGGCTATACGCCGTGCGGGTCAAGGATGTACCCGGAATTATCCGTCTGAAAGACGGAAAATCCATAGATCAGAATATGTGTGTACTTTAGCAAGCTACTCAATAAGAAATTCGAAAGCATGATTGAATAGGAAAAGCATGTCAATCACTTAGGTTTTCCTGAGTACAATATCACGCGCTAGTCGTGGTAGAAGATCCCTGTAATCCGTAATTACCTATCTATCTCGACGCGAACCCTCAGTACGCGTTTGGCGGCTTTCTTCTTACTCAACGGTGATGAGGTGAAGAGCATGTGTATCGTACTGAGAACGGACCTGCCGAAGCCAAATGCCTGGCACAAAATGTGACAAAGCAGCAGCGGAAGCTTGGGCTGGTGTCATTGCCTTCGATGGATCTAGTGATGTGATTGCAGGTGAGACAGTCGGTTGTTCATCTGAGGAAATGTTAAACAGAGAACAGATGTTCATCTCTTGAACCATGGGGATAACCTACGATCATGTCTCTCTTTGAACTCGAAACTATGCTTTCTGTCTTTAGTAGACGTTGCGAGCATACCACTGTACTTAGCGGTGGGACCTTCGCTGGATGTTTGTGTACACAGCGAGGCAACACAGCAATGGATCGTAGATTCCATAATTCCCACAAGGGACAGTAAAGTTGATCCAGACCACCTTAGGGAACCATGGTGGGTGCGCGCGAGTGGCCAATTAGAGCGAGGCATCCTTTTGAAAGTCGAAGATGGGTCAAGCAAAGTCGTCCGAGGGAAGACAAACATCACAGAGTTATTGCTATATGCTACAATGTCTTCAACGCTGTCTGCCGAATTAAGTTTACCAACCCCGACCCCTTCTTCGCCACCTGCTGGGTCTATAAACGCATCCATTACGGAGGTAGGCCAAACATCAACGGCTTGGAGGATCTATGCTCTACCACTTTCTTCACAGCTTATCAGTAGGGTGATTCAGTTAGAGTCTCCATTGGTCGATGACTCGAACGAAGCCCGTTTCCTTGGGCCATTCGCAGAAGAAAATGCCAATGATCCGAAGTCGCCCAGCAAACGAAAAAGTATATCTTCGTTATTCGAGGATGCAGCACAGCAGAGTAAACGGCTCAAACGGCGTGGTGGGGAAGGTGTTTCGAAGGCAATGGCAACAGTTGATCATTTCCCCTCCGCTTACCATACTCTAGACCAGCTACAAACTTCCAATCTCACAAAAGATTCGTCTGATCCTAGGCCAGCGAGGCGGGCGAGATTATCGCGAGCATCTAGCACAGTCTCAGCTCAAAGCCTTGAGCCGTCCCGGCCTTCATCTAGACGTGAGCCCTTCGTAAATGGCAAGCGCTCGTCCATGCATCGGGTTGAGAGCATTTCTTCACCGCAGGAATATTCATGTGTCTCAGCTTACGATTGCGGGATTGAACAAACGAACAAGTCCGCACTCACAAGGATCGTGATGGCGGGGATGCGATTACATGGCCTTCAACAAACGAAGCGGTCTAACAAGCTCTATGGAAGCGGTGAGGTGCCGATTGAGGACCTCGACACGCAACTCCCAAGTAATCTACCCGAAGAAGACAGCGAATATAAGTTTGTGTATCACCAGACTTTCAAGGCAGCCGCTTTTACCTTTCGCCTACATATGACCACCACGTTCATCACTCAGGAGGCAATGCGGGACGTCGTTGACCGTGTACTTGCATTATTCTGCACTGATCCAATAGCGGCTGATGGCTTCGGAGACACTACGAGGAGCAGTGCGGAAACAAGTTGTAAAACAAGGAACCCTTTCGACCTTCCAAGCGCGAGCGCCTGTGTTGCCGACTTTCATCCCAATAAGAGTGTCTCGTCAGTCGGAGAAAACTTCTCAGATCTACCTATGCCAGTCCATTGAGCGGAGCACAATACTTTGTAGTCCTGGCGGCTAAACTCAGCATAAAAGACTACTCGCCACGTCTCATATATCAATTACCGCAAAGCGTCTATCTAGTCCGCCGCGTGGCCTTAGAGCCAAATATTACCTGAAGGTGCAGACATTGTTCTTGTCTATATTCCAATGATCCGGACAATGACTACAAGCATGTGAAGTTGAGCCGCCTTGACCGTGTTTATGGGAACCGACAAAGATTAGCACGAGAAGCAGGACTACTTTCCTTTGGGAACGTACAGCAACTGCACATGGAGTAAGTATCACAATAAGAACGGAACGCTGAATCATGTGTATGACTCGCGAAGATGTTAAGAACAAGTTACTAGTACTCGAGTCGAAAGGTTTGTTAAAAATGGGGCCTACTAATCGGCGACTATATTTTCATAGCTTTGGATTCGGGGCCAGTTTCTGTACGGAGTATATCAGCAATGGGTAATCTTTAGAGCCTAGGGGGTTCGATCAGCAGGCTAAAAGACACGGCCTTGATCATGTCTCTTTTAGGTCCTTTGGAGGTTGTCTACCGACAGTCCGTCGGCCATTAGATCTTACCATGTGAGGCAGGAAATCGAAAATGCAACGAAACAAGGTGGACGATATACTGATTAGTCATAGGATCAAAGTCCAGCCCTCGTTACATTACGTTGAGTTATGGCTAATCCAAGATGTAAATGCTAGTATGCGGAGATGCCCTGAGAAGAGAATATATCCAGATGAGAAAGCTGGGCGGGTCTACCTTACTTTCATACCTTGTGATGAAGTATGTTAGGTTAATCTACCACGAGGGTTTCCAAAGCTCAGTGGTGCGATTGAAACGTGAGCCGACGAAATCTACAGGCCTTAGCCTTCGTTTCATCAGCTTTAGCACAGGGTTGTAAAGTATTCAGTCGGTCAATTGATAATGGAACTCCAATGACTTAAGAAAACTTTGATGTAGCATTGTACTTATTCAGGAATGATTGAACATGTAGAAACAACGCTAGTACTTTCCTCTGGATACTCGCCGCTTAATCTCCAATCTGACAACTATTCACTCAACGATCGCATCCAGGGATTGAGTCTCTAGAAGATATGTCCGGACATGTGGTGAATTTTGCCCTGACAGTTACCGCCTAACGCATCATGGGAACAACCATGTGAGATTGGCCGTCTACCGGGTGGCAGATTGTTCTTCCAGAGTATGGCAACCTCCAAAGAGCCACCATTGGACGAGGTTGTATGGCGATCACCAGAAGATGCCCAAATAATGGGGGGCATCCATACCAATACTGGTACAAGGCCCTCCACGGCTTTCAATGGTATGTCTGCTGATCGTCGACAGTCCTCCACTATTTCTCACGTTCCCCATTCTTCGATGCAACCTCAAACAATGCAGCCCTTACCACCCAAGCTACTCACAATGCAAACATGGCTCACGTCATCGCAACCCGTGAGGTTTTCGAAGGAACACTACGGACAATGCAAGGCTTGGAGTTTATAGTGTCCCAGGATCCTTCAGACAACGGACATAGAGTGGAGAACAGTGGGGTATGGGTTATACGCAAGCAGATTCGGAGGAAGAGACAGGGAGCTGAGGACGAGATTGTGTCTATCAGCTTATACTTCATTGTTGGGGAGAATATCTACATGGCACCGTCCGTCGGAAGCATAATCAGCAACAGGATGGTTTGTTTGATCATAGAGCCCCAGACAGTTGCCAAGACTGACAAAATTGCAGCTCTCCGTTGTCACTTCTGTGACCAAACTACTCTCAACTGCATCTGCATTACCGATCTTCACTGCTTCCCTTGGTCACACATACCTTCCGCCGGTCCCGAAGAGCCTCGGTTCTGCCACGAGTACACAAGCGAACCAGACTAGCAAAGAAAGTACTCCGATCCCTGGCACCCAGGAGTCAAGTGGGAGCATCAAGACATCGTTTTCGTCAAAAATGGCCTCCGAAGCAGATGACCAGGATTCCCAAATGCTGGCAGAATCCTACAGTCTGTCTCTTCGCTACGGTAATGAGTACATGGACGAGAACCCTCTAGTGGGCGAGCCCGGATCTTTCATTATGTCAAAAACTCGGGAGCCAGTGCTTCCATCTTCATTGAAAATACAGACGTCAATACCCATGAAACCTACAGAGTCAGCTGAGACGAAGACTCCTACACCTTTTGCTTCGGGAAGGAAAGGTAGTAAGGGCACCGAGAAAAGTCCCATCTCGCCTGGTACGAAAGACAAAAAGCCAAAGCGGAAAAGTAAGGCTGCTGGTACTACTACACCGAAGTGATAACAATCATCTTGGAGCATTTTCCGCAACAGGCCATCCAACATCCACTCTATTGGCTCAACCTATATAATTGGCAAAGTCTATCGACGAACCAACTGAGGTGAACATCACGGTTCGCCAGAAAAAGGGTCAGGTAATGGTCATAATGTGAGACCAACCATACTCTTTTTCAAGGGGCACGTCGACTATTTAGTATAGTCTGAGACGTATTTTTGTGGACTAAGCTTTGAATTACTTGAAATCGACGGATTTCCAGTACACTGCCGTAGTTTCTTGCTTACCGTACTCGTCAGACAACGTCTGACGAAGGCTGGGAGACAATAATAAATCGTGAAAGTATATGGATGGTAAGTGAGAAGACCACCTAGCGATTGACACTTTGAGCTCTACTCTTATTCATCTCTGGTTTAGGTTTATTTCTGCCCGATTGTTCCAAGTCTTTTTTGAATGCCTGCATACAGAGCGAATTGGCTTAAAGTAGAAAAAGAGGATAGCTTGTTCGAGGCCCATGAAGTTTCAACACTTAGATCGGCAACGTCGATAGGTTGCGCTGGATTCATTCGTGTTAAAGTACTCCCAGGGAACCTTACGGTCGAGCAAGTAGGACTGTGTTCCCGACCTCATTTAGGTTGTTCTTTTTTGAGGACGTGATAGACAGACCGATAATCTCCGTACTGGCTGGAGAAGCCACAACGTCAAGTTTCAGTCTTCAACTCTAGTACGAAGTCTTTGATAGCCGTTACCTACTGCCGACGTAGATGCGTACAAGCTCGAGATGGCTCCCACACTATGCTGCAAGCTTCAACATTCTACCGTCCCCACCCGAAATTGTTATCGGGGATCTTCGCTCTACAGCACGAGACACGGGTGAGGCGCAGATTCTGCAGACCGTTGATTAGGCACCCTCTCATATCAAGTGGCACCAACACAAGTCCACAAGCGATACAATCCTGTCGAGGTTTCTATTTGTTCCCCGATAATGGACATCACTTCGATGGCTGTTGATTGCTCATTTCTTTTTCTCTCATTGGATTGGGAAACATTCAAAGTACAGATTCATATAAGGTCATTGACAAGATTGAACCCCAAAACTTCCGTGTTTTAATCAAGTTTCCTTGGCAAAAATGCGATCTCCCTGTCCATTTTAAATCATGACTGAGGCCTTTTTCTTGAGCCTTTTGCTGCCCTCGAAAACCTGTGATGGCCGAATTGATAGGCTCGGCGAAGCAAAATCCAGCGCCAGCTATCAGTTGAGGGCATCTCAATCCTTTCTTTTAGATTTGTCAGGTCATGGCGTGTTTCGAGCGCCTTTGGTGAGGGCAATATCGAGACTCTCATTCATGAATTGCCGAGCCAATATAGCGACTCCGCTTGGGATCCCTCAAAGCAATGTTGCGTCCTTGATATCCCTGTGGAAAGTTTCATGCGCGGCACCAGACTCAACTTGTTTGTTAGACTGTACTTGTTTCGTCGTCCCAGACCGGCTTGAACAACAACTCCTACTGGCTAAACCTTAAGTCGCTTCGGCGATTTTCCGCGGGTTGGCGCGGGTAAGGCCAGCCTCTCATACTATGAAGTAAATAAACCCAAATGCAGTCCCTCAGGAAATGTACCATTATGCAGAGTAGCTATCAAGATCGCCTTTGCAGTCACTGTATATCTCTCCCCGTGGTTACAAGTTCCCCGCGAGACGTTCTAAGCTCATGAGCCGCTGCCCTTTTGTCAACGAAGAAGCACTGTTCCTGCTATATCTTTCAAATAGTTTACTTTCTCTTTTGAATCAACCCGACAAAGAAGGCCTCTCTGATACCCATGCATTTCATCAAGATCTTTTTCTTGATCTCGGCATCGATTTCTCTTACCTCTGCGGTGCCAGCATCGAAGCTCCCTCCTCCCCCAAACCGTATCACCACGGCAGGACCGACACCAACCGTACCAGCTTTCGTAGCCAGAGCTCTAAGTACCGCGCTATATAGCTTGTCTATTTATGCCCCATCGACCGGAAACGACCCTGCACGCCAAGTCTCCGCAAACGTGGCCTACCCTTCTTCCCCAGCCGCAGAGAAACAGCTGCTCCCTCGCGGCAAACCCACCACCCAGTCCATCGACACCCCTTACTTCCACTTCCACGTCCAGCACGGTTCCCCCTCCACCGGCTTCCGCATCGTCTCGACCTGCTACGAAATGCTCAACGACGCCACGACCCACGACCCCACCCACATCGTCGGCAATGCCTACAGCACGCGCGAGCACGCCGCTTTCCCGGCTATGTACATCGACATGCTCAACGACGACTACCCGCTGCGGTGGGCGGATGTCATGGGTCTCGCGAACGGGCTGATC